>Ga0209415_10010605_pt1 | contig 15632 bp, 11 predicted proteins | sample PeaSoiSIISIP2007_FD_187696 | JGI IMG/M metagenome (GOLD analysis project Ga0209415, IMG submission 187696) | Peat soil microbial communities from Weissenstadt, Germany - SII-SIP-2007 (SPAdes) (version 2) | ecosystem: Environmental > Terrestrial > Soil > Wetlands > Peat | place: Germany... | reverse complement strand
GGACTGCGCCCGGGGGGCTCCCTGGCCATCCAGGGCCCCAGCGGCAGCGGCAAGAGCACCCTGCTGGCGATCCTGGCCGGCCTGGAGCGGCCCAGCGCCGGCACCGTGACCGTGGCCGGGCGGCGCCTGGAACGGCTGTCCGAGCGGGAACTGTCGGCCTTCCGGGCCCGGACCATGGGCTTCATCTTCCAGGCCTTCCACCTGCTGCCGCACTTTTCCGCCCTGCAGAACGTGGTGATCGGGGCGGAGATCGCCGGGATCCCGGCGCCCGTGGCCCGGGCCCGGGAGGCCCTGGACCGGGTCGGCCTGGCCGCCCGTTACAAGCATCTGCCCGGGCAGCTCAGCGGCGGCGAATGCCAGCGGGTGGCCATCGCCCGGGCCATCGTCACCCGGCCCCGGCTGCTGCTGTGCGACGAGCCCACCGGTTCCCTGGATCCGCGCAACGCCGAACGGGTGTTCGAGCTGATCATGGACCTGCACCGGGAACTGGGCACCACCCTGGTGCTGGTCACCCACGACGCGCACCTGGCGCCGCGCATGGAGGCCTGCCTGCGCCTGGAGCGGGGCCGGCTGGCGGCGGACGGGGCGGCGGTGACCCCTTGAGCTTCATCCTGCGCATGGCGGGGCGGGAGCTGCGCCAGCAGGCCTGGCGGCTGCTGCTCATCGCCCTGTGCATCGGCGTGGGCTTCGCGGCCTTCTTCACCACCTACGGCTTTTCCCGGCGGGTGCTGACCGGCATCCACGCCGAATCCCGGGCCCTGCTGGGGGCCGACCTGGAACTGTCCTCCCGGGGCCTGATGCCGCCCGCGGCCCTGGCCCGCCTGGCGGCGATGCCGGAGCTCCAGGCCCGGACCCTGGTCTACGATTTCCCCAGCATGGCCTCCACCGGCCAGGACGGGGGCGTGGTTTCCCGGCTGGTGGAAGTGCGGGCTTTGGACGGGGACTATCCCCTGGCCGGGCGCCTGGAAACCCTGCCGCCGCGCCCGGCCGGGGCCCCCTGGGGGCTGCTGGTGGACGCCTCCCTGGCCCAGGCCTGGGGGCTCAGCCCGGGCACCCCCGATCTGCCCGGGCCGGAACTGCTGCGCCTGCGCAAGGGCCTGCGCCTGGGCTCGGCGGTGGTGCCGGTGCAGGCCATCGTCGGGGTGGACGACAGCCGCCAGGCCAGCGCCTTCGCCCTGGGGCCGAGGATCTACCTGGGGCTGCCCGCCGCCCGGACACTGGGGCTGGTGACTCCCCGGTCCCGGTTCAGCGGCCACCTGCTCATGACCCTGCGCGCCGGGGCCAGCCTGGAAGCGGTGGCCGCGCGCATCGGCCAGGGGCTGCGCCCGGAGGAGCGGCTGCGCCTGCGCACCCACGAGGAGGCGGCCACCGCCCTGGCCCAGCCGCTGCGCAACACCAACCGCTTCATCAGCCAGCTGGGCCTGTTCACCCTGCTGCTGTCCAGCCTGGGCGCCTGGGCCATCCTGGCCTCCTACCTGCGCGGCCGGGAACGGGAGGCGGCCATCCTGCGCTGCCTGGGCGCGGATCCGGCGGCCCCGGCCGCCATCTCCGCCCTGATCGCCGCCGGGGTGGTGGCGGCGGCGCTGGCCATGGGCCTGGCCTTCGGCGCCTGGGCGGCCCGGGCGCTGCCGGGCCTGCTGGGGGAGCTGATCCCCCAGGCCCTGCGCCAGGGGCCCACCCCGCTGCCCCCGCTGGCGGAGACCGGCGCGGCGGTGCTGCTGCTGGCCTGCGTCATCCTGCCCTCCCTGCTGCGCCTGCGCGACGTCACCCCCATGGCCCTGCTCCGGGACGCCGCGGAGCCCCGCGGGACCGTGCTGCCCTGGATCTGCGGCGCCGGCGCCGCCGCCATGGCCACCGCCCTGGTGCTGCGCAACGCTCCCAGCCTCCCGGTGGGCGCCGCCACCGCCGGGGCCATGGCGCTGCTGTTCCTGACCCTGTTCGGGGTGTCCCGCCTCCTGCTGTGGGGCTACCGGCAAAGCGCCGGATCGCTGCCGCTGCCGCTGAAGCTGGCCATGGGCCAGCTGGGCGCCCGGCCGGCCCTGGCCGCCCTGCTGATGGCGGTGATCGGGCTGTCGGTGTTCCTGGTGCTGGCCACCCAGTTCGTCAAGCAGGACCTGGTGCTGCCCCTGGCCGCCCAGCAGGGTGCCGGCCGACGCCCCAATCTGTTCTTCATCGATGTGCAGCCGGACCAGATCCAGCCCCTGGCCGCGCTGCTGGCCCGCAGCGGCGCGCCGGCGCCCATGACCTCGCCCATGGTGCGGGCCCGGCTCACCGCCATCGCCGGCCGGCCGGTGGTCGAAGGCTCCGCGGACGGGGAGGCCCAGGGGCGCGACCCGAACCTGCGCACCCGGGAGCAGAACCTCACCTGGCGCGGCCGCCTGTCCGAATCCGAAACGGTCGTGGCCGGCCGGTTCTGGCCGGAGCCCAGGGACGGCGAAAGCCTGCCCCAGGTGAGCCTGGAGGAGAAGTTCGCCACGGAGATCGGCGCCCGGCTGGGGGATGCGCTGACCTTCGACGTCCAGGGCGTCCCGCTGACCGCCACCGTCACCAGCCTGCGCCGGGTGCGCTGGCTGAGCTTCCAGCCGAACTTCTTCATCGTGGCCCACCCGGGGCTGCTGCGCGACCTGCCGGCGGTGTGGATCGCCGCGGTGGAGCTGGACCCGCGGCCGCGCCGGGCCCTGCAGAACCAGGTGGCCCAGGCCTTCCCCAACATCAGCGCGGTGGATGTGGGCGAACTGGCCGCGCGCATCGGCCGGGTGCTGGATCTGGTGGCCCGGGTGACCCGGGCCCTGGCGGCGCTGATGCTCAGTTCGGCCCTGCTGGTGCTGGCCGCAAGCCTGCTTGCCGCGCGCCTGGGCCGGCAGCGGGATCTGGCCCTGCTGCGCACCCTGGGGGCCAGCTACCGCACCCTGCTGGCCAGCCTGGCCTGGGAGTTCCTGCTGCTGGGCGGCAGCGCGGCCCTGGGGGCGGGGGTCCTGGCCTGGTTCCTGGCCCGGGCCTACAGCACCCGGGTGCTGCAGCTGGAGGCCCACCCCGACCCCCGCGGCGCCGCGCTGCTCATCCTGCTGGCCGCGGCCCTGACCGCTGCCGTGGGCCTGGGCGGCAGCCTGCGGGCGCTGCGGGCCAGGCCCATGGACGTGCTGCGCGGCGAATAGGGCGGACCCGGGCCGGCCTGGACAACGCGGCGGGCTCCGGTCTACCCTGCTGCCCGGGTCCACTCCGGGCCGTGCTCCGGCCTCCGGAATGGAAAAACAATTCATGGGAGGCCGAGGTCATGGTGCTCAAGGCAGGCCTGCTCGCGGTGCTCCTGATGGTCCGGCCCGGTCCGGCCCCGGGCGCGGAACCGGGCCTGGCCCGGTCCGCCGTTCCGCCCATGGCCTCCGTCGAACTGGATCTGCCCCGGGTGGCCATGGATCCCGGCATGCAAGCGGCCATGGCCCGGTTCCGGGAGGCGATCCGGTTGGCCGCCCGGGGGGCGCCCGCCTCGCCGGATGGCGCCATCCGCGTCCTGGCCCCCGCGGGCGGCTCCAAGCTCCGGCCCATGCTGGAAACCCATGCGGATGACCTCTTCATCCTGAGCTGGGAGCGACCGGGGACCCCAGCGAGCATCATCCGCACCTTCAGGCAGCAGGCGGAGCCGCTGGCCGCCCTGCTCCAGTCCGGGGTGAACAGCGGCAGCCAGAGCACCGAGGCGGTGGACCAGCTGCCCGTCGCCGCCCAGATCCTGGGCCTGATCGGGATCGAGCTGGGCGTGCGGGAGGTGGCCGTGGCCTACTATCTGCCCAAGGGCAGCCCGGTCGATTTCTCCCAGGGCGAGCGGCTGCTGGCGCTGTGGGACGGGCCTCCGGTAACGGAAACGGAGGTGCCCCTGCTGACCGTGTTCCGCTTTGCCTGGCGGGGAAGGCCTCGGCGGGTGCTGTTCTACAGCTGGCGGCTCACCCCGGACACCAGCCCCCGCCGGGAGGCGCTGCCCGTGGCGGACCTGCGCAGGCTCAACCCCCGGGGCTTCGACTGGGGCTACCTTTCCGCGGACGGCCTGATGTTCTTCAGCGCGCTTGCGGACAACCAGGGGCTGCGGGCCGACCGGCAGCTGCTGGACGCCCTGGTCCCGGGCGGCCTGGTGCTGCTGGATTACCCCCTGGGCGCCTGGTGCCATCAGCCCTACTGGGCGGGCGGATTCCGGGTCATGGGCGGCCGGGCGCCGCTGGAGGACTGGGGCCTGCGCCGGCTGCGCGCCATCCCGGTGACCGAGCCGGTGTTCGGCTACAGCGGCTTCACGCCCAACGACACGGTGTGCGTCTACCAGAAGCCGCCGGTCCCGGCCGGCCCGGTCCGGGCGGCGCCGCCCGATGGCGCGGATTTCATCGCCATCGGCCCGGCCCACCGCTTCGCGTTGCGGCCCCCTGCGCCGGCATGAAAGCAGCCCTTCGCCGGGGCCAGGATGCGTCCAGCGAAGCCCTGCGCGTTAATCGCTATTTATCGGCCTGAAATGAATGGCGTAGTCAACTTGCCTTGCCGGAACGATCTTGGCCATGATCGGGTCACCAGGCAGCCATGTCAGCTAGCCAAACCGCTGGTTCTTCATTAGTTAATATTTATACTAAACATCATAACTCAACCATATAACATCTTTGCTCAAAGGTTCTTTATCGGAAAATGCTGAATTGTTTTAGCGAGAATTTCATGCCGTAAGGGTTGACACTAGGTTGATTCTTTCTAGATTCAAGGCGGGACATTCGCCTTGTTCCCGATCCCCCTCCCGGAGGATCCAAGGCCTCGCTTGGTCCCAAGGAGGAAATCATGAACAGCGCAGTGCTTGAAAGTCCCGAAAGCGTGATCGCCAAGGCTTGGGCTGACGAAGATTTCAAGGCGGCCCTCCTGGCCGACCCGAAGGCGGCCCTGAAGGCCCAGGGCATCGAGGTTCCCGATGGCGTGACCCTGAACGTGCACGAAAACACCGACCGGGTCATCCATCTGGTGCTGCCGAAACTGCCGGAACTGGCCCTGGTCGGCGAGGCGCTGGATGGGCCCGGCGACGTGGGCGCCTGCGGCTGCCACGGCTGCGGCGGCGGCTGCCACGGCTGCGGCGGGTGCAGCTGCGGTGGCGGCTGCAGCTGCGGCGGCGGCGGCGTCTGTATCTGCTGGTAGCGATCTGCAGGAGGGCCGACCATGCTCCGACATCCCACCCTCAAGGCGCATCTCACCGCGGGCGCGGTTCCCGGGGAGGGTGTGATCCTGGTATCCGAAGAGGGGTCCTGGACCCTCCAGGGCGCCCTGTTCGAACGGGTGCTCCCGCTCCTGGACGGCGTCAGGACGCCGGAGCAGATCGTGACCGCCCTCGCCCCGGCGTCCCGGGCGGAGGTCTACTACGCCCTGGAGGTGCTCGAGAAGAAGGGGCACCTCATGGACCGGGCGTCGGGGCCGGAGGCGGCGTTCGCGGCCTACTGGGCGAGCCTGGGCCTGGACCCGGGCTCCGCCTGGACGGCCCTGCGCTCCGGACGGGTGCGGATCCGCAGCGCCGGTTCCATGGATGCCACCCCGCTGATCCGCAGCCTGGAGGAGGCGGGCCTGGACCTGGGCGCCGGCGCGCCCGGACCGGAGGCGGTGGACCCGGACGCCGGCCAGCCCGTCCTCGAGATCGTGATCACCGACGACTACCTGCGCGAGGAGCTCCTGCGCTGGGCCACCGAGGCCCGGGAGGCCCGGATCCCCTGGATGGTGCTCAGGCCCATCGGCCGGGAGTTCTGGATCGGCCCCCTGTTCCCGGCCCCCGGGGCCGGCGCCTGTTTCGGCTGCCTCCGGCACCGGCTGCGGCGCAACCAGCAGGTCCAGGAATTCCTGCGCCGCAGGAACGGCTGGCCGGATCCCCTGCCCACGGCCGTGGCCGCCCTGCCGGCCGCCATGGGGGCGGCCTGCCGGCTGGCCGCCGTGGAGATCGCCAAGTTCCTGGCCGGCGCGCCCCACAATCTGCAGGACCGGCTGCTGAGCATGGACACCCGCACCTGGGTGTCCAGGAGCCATGCCCTGGTCCGCTATCCCGCCTGCCCCGTCTGCGGCGAGCCGACCCGGCAGCGCCCCGGGCCGGTGGTTCTGGTCGGTCGTCCGGCGAGCCCTTCCGAAGGGAGCGGGCACCGGGTGGCTCCGCCCGAAGCCACCCTGGAAACCTATGGCCAGCTGGTGAGCCCCATCCTCGGGATCGTATCCATGGTCGAACCCGCGCCCGGCACCGGCGGGGTGTTCCAGGTGTGCATGGGCGGCGCCAACGGCGCCATCCCGGTGGACAGCCTGGCGGGTTTCAAGACCAGCTTCCGGCACCGGAGCGCCGGCAAGGGCCCCACCCTGGCCCAGGCCAGGGCCAGCGCCCTGGCCGAAAGCCTGGAGCGGTATTCCACCGAATTCACCGGCTCGGAATTCCGCATCCTGAAGAGCTACCGGGAACTGGGCGAGCGCGCCATCCACCCCAACGCGGTGATGGGCTACAGCGAACGCCAGTACCGCGAGCGGGACGCCTGGAACGCGCGCGGCTCCCGCTTCAATGCCGTGCCCGAGCCCATGGATCCGGACCAGCCGATCCCGTGGAGCCCGGTGTGGTCGCTCACCGGAGCGCGGGAGAAGCTGCTGCCCACCCAGTTCCTGTACTTCCCCGGCCCCGCCGCCAGCCCCGCCCCGTGGCCCCGGTGCTGCCGGGCCTGCTCCAACGGCAACGCCGCCGGCAACAACCTGGAGGAGGCGGTGCTCCAGGGGTTCATGGAACTGGTGGAGCGGGACGCCACCGCCATCTGGTGGTACAACCGGCTGCGCCGTCCCGGCGTGGAGCTGGCCCGCTTCCGCCTGGACTACCTGACGGCCCTGGCCGCCCACTACGACGCCCTGGACCGGGACCTGTGGGCCCTGGACCTCACCTCCGATCTGGGCATCCCCGCCTTCGCCGGACTGTCCTGCCGCAGGGACACCGGGGGGCAGATCCTGTTCGGCCTGGGCTGCAGCCTGGACCCGGCCGTCGCCCTGCTGCGCGCCTTCGCGGAGCTGAACCAGTTCATCTCCGGCATCGGCCCCGGGGCCCAGGTCCCCCTGGGCGACGAGGAATCCCTGCGCTGGCTGCGCACGGCGACCCTGGACAGCCACCCCTACCTGGCCCCCGACCCCGGGGTCCCGCTCCGGCAGCCCGCCGATTTCACCAGCGCCTCCAGTGGCGATCTGCTGGCCGACATCCAGTTCTGCAAGGGGCTCGTGGAGGCGAGGGGGATGGAGATGCTGGTCCTGGACCTGACCCGGGCGGATGCCCGCATGCCCGTGGCCAAGGTGATCGTGCCCGGACTGCGCCATTTCTGGGCCCGCTATGCCCCGGGCCGGCTATACGACGTCCCGGTGGCCATGGGCTGGCTGCCGCGGCCGGTGCCCGAATCCGAGCTCAATCCCACTCCGGTCTTTGTTTGATCGGCCTCACGCTGGTCCTGAAACCCTCGGTCCGGCTGCTGGAGGAGGCCGGGCAGCCCAGCGGGCTTGCGGAGCCCGGCCGCAGGCAGCTGCGGCTGGCGGCCGCCAGCCCCGCCCAGCAGGCGTTCCTGCGGGCGCTGGCCCGGGGCGGCGCCACCGAGGCAGCGCTATGCGCCCCCGCCGCCCTGGAGCTTCGCTTCCTGCTGGCCCTGCTGGAAAAGGAGGGCTGGCTCGGCTATGTCCTCTCCCGCGAGGGTCGCCCGCTGGCCACCCTGGAACCCCTGGCCGCGGCGTTCCGCTTCCATCCGGTGACCGGGGATGGCCCCTGGCGCCTGTCGCGCTTCGCCTGGCTCCGCCGGCTCGAGGGGGCCGCCGCGCTGGAAAACCCGCTGGGCTTCGGCCGGGTCCTGCTGCACGCGCCGGAGCTGCTGGAAACCGTGGGCCGGCTTTGCCGGCCCCAGACCCCGGACCGCCTGGCGGCAGACACCCTGCCGCCGGCCCTGGCCAGGGCCTTCCTGTCCATGCTGGCCGCTTCCGGCGCCGTGGCGCCCTGCACGGAGCTGGGCCAGCTGCCGGAAGACCGGGATCCGGCCCTGCGCCCCTGGGAATTCCACGACCTGCTGTTCCACAGCCGCAGCCGCCAGGGCCGGCACGCCGATCCGGTGGGCGCCACCTTCCGCTTCCAGGGCGACCTGGCCCCCCTCCCCGGCCTGAAGCCGCCCCGGCCCGGCCGGATCCAGCTGCCGGAGCCGGCCCTGCCCCAGGAGCCCCCGCCCTTCTTCCGGGTGCTGGAAGCCCGCCGGTCCATCCGCGCGCCCGGGGGGGATCCCATCACCCTCGCCCAGCTGGGCACCTTCCTCCATTACGTGGCCAGGGTCCGCGGCGTGCTGCCGCCGGATCCCGGAGCGGGGCGCCCCTACGAAGCGCTGTCCGGGCCCTGCCCCGGGGGCGGGAGCCTGCACGAGCTCGAGCTGTATCTGACCGTGTCCCGCTGCGCCGGACTGGCGCCCGGCTTCTACCACTATGCCGCCGGCGCCCACGCCCTGGAGCCCTGGCCGGGTCCGGAGGCGGCCGCCACCCGGCTGCTGCGCCAGGCCCAGCGCGCCATGGACGGCGCCTCCGCCCCGGATCTGCTGTTCACCCTCGCCGCCAGGGTCCAGCGGGTGGCCTGGAAGTACCAGGCCATCGCCTATGCGCTGGTCCTCAAGGACACCGGCGTGCTCTTCCAGCAGATGTACCTGGTGGCCACCGCCCTGGGCCTGGCGCCCTGCGCCATCGGCACGGGCGACACCCAGGTGTTCGCCCAGGCCTCGGGCCTGGACTTCGGCGAGGAATCCTCCGTGGGGGAATTCGCCCTTTCGGGCGGCCTCCGTGCGGAGAGGACGCCCCTGAACGATTGGCGGTAGAATTCGGCCAAGAGGATACCTCCATGCAATACCGCTCGTTCCCCCGCATTCCTGGGCTGGAGATCTCCGTGCTCGGTTTCGGCTGCATGCGCCTGCCCGTGGTGGGCGCTGACATGAAGCGGATCGACGAGGGGGCCGCCCAGGCCATGCTGCGCCAGGCCATCGATGCCGGCGTGAACTATGTGGACACCGCCTATCCCTACCATGGCGGCCAAAGCGAGCCGTTCGTGGGGCGGGCGCTCAAGGACGGCTACCGGGCCAAGGTCCGGCTGGCCACCAAGCTGCCGGTCTGGCTGGTCGAGGCGGAAGGCGATTGGGAGCGGCTGCTGGATGAGCAGCTGAAGAAGCTGGACACCGACCATATCGACTTCTACCTGATCCACGCGCTCAACGCCGAGCGCTGGAACACCGTGCGCCGCTTCGCGGGCCTGCGCGCCCTGGAGCGGGCCAGGCGGGACGGCCGCATCGGCCACATCGGCTTTTCCATGCACGATTCCCTGGGCGTCTTCAAGACCATCGTCGACGGCTACGACTGGGAGTTCTGCCAGATCCAGTACAACTTCATCGACCAGCAGTTCCAGGCGGGCACCGAGGGGCTGCGCTACGCCGCCGAGCGGCGGATCGGCGTGATCGTCATGGAGCCGCTGCGCGGCGGCGCCCTGGCCGCGGCCCAGCCGGAGGACATCCAGAAGCTGTGGGACCGGTCCCCGGGGGCTTCCCCCGCCGACTGGGCGCTGCGCTGGGTCTGGAACCATCCCGAGGTGGTGACCGCCCTGTCCGGCATGGGCACGGCCAGCCAGGTCGCCGAGAATCTGGCCAGCGCCCACACGGCCAAGGCCGGCGGGCTGGACGCCGCGGCCCTGGCCCGGATCGAGCAGGCCCGCGCCATCTACACCTCGCGGGTGCGGGTGCCCTGCACCACCTGCGGCTACTGCGCCCCCTGCCCCAACGGGGTGACCATTCCGGAAGTGTTCAGCGCCTACAACACCGGATCCATGTTCGGCAACTGGAAATCGGCCGCCTGGCAGTACGACGCCTTCATCGCCGGCCCGGGCCATGGCGCCGATCAGTGCCTGGCCTGCGGCGAGTGCGAAGGGAAGTGCCCGCAGCAGATCCCCATCATCGAGAAGCTGGCCGAAGCGCATGCGGCCCTGACGGCCTGATGCACCGGCCCCGCGGTCAGGGCCGTTTCAGGACCCGCGCGGGTGCGGTGAGGGCGAAGACCACCGGCCTCCCGGCCGGAATGCGGATGACCGTATCCGCGGTTCCCGCGGCCAGCCCGGTGCCGGCCGCGGCCCCGACCGCGGCGCCGCCCAGGGCGTGGTCGGACTGGTGATTCCGGCTGGTGAGGATCCCGACCAGGGCGCCCACCACCGCGGTGCCCCCGATGATCTTGGCGTCCCGGGCCCCGCGCCTGGCGCCCGCCACCCGATAGGTGCCGGTCGTCACGCCGTTCGGGCCCACGCTGCTGACGCGGATGCCGAGCCCCCCGCTGCCCTTGAGCCGGCCCGCCGGTTCGCTCTGAACAATGACGCCCCGGACCGGGGCACCCCTGGGCCAGGCCTCCTTGCCATCCACGACCACGGCCGAAGCCAGCGTCCCTTTCCAGGGGTCGCCGGTCCGGTCCTGGTCGGTGCCCAGCGCCCGGGCCAGGGTGACCTGGAGGCGAGTACCGGCGGGAACCGCCACCTGAACGGGCGGGGCCGGCCGGGTGGCGGGAGGCGGTGGGGCGGGAGACGGTGGGGCAGGAGACGTCGGGGCAGGAGACGTTGGGGCAGGAGACGATGGCGCGGGCGGAACCACCGGAGCGCTCGAGGCCTGGCCAGTGGTCTGGACGGATCCCGCCGGCTCCTTGGACCGGGTGCCGCAGGCGGCACCGGCGGCCAGCAGCAGCAAGGCCAAGGTGCCGATGGGAAGGCTGGGGGTGCGAAGGTTCAAGCCTGACTCCGGTCGCGATTGAATGTACCATACCCGTGACGCCCAGCAGCGGTTTTTTACGGGTCGAAGCCACAGCCTCCACGGCCGGGCCAGGGTTCCGCGGGGGCTGCGTCTTGGCTCAGGGGGTCGGGTCGCGTTGCGCGATCCGCCGCCCGGCCCGGGCCCGGCGCTCCTGCAGCAGGGACCAGGCGGCTTCGGGATCCTGGATGTCCGCCAGCAGATCCTCGGTGGCGCACAGCACCCGGTCCACCAGCTCCAGGCTTCGGTAGCGGACTCCGTAGCGCTCCAGCACCGGGACGGCCCGGCGGCTGAGCAGCCCGGTGCGCAGGTCCCGGATGCCCAGGCGAACCACCAGGAATGCGGCAGCCCGGCCGGTGATCCGGTCCACCAGGCGGGTCTGGGCCGGATCGCGGCCGCTTCGGGGCAGGAAGCTTTCCAGATCGAACAGCGGGTGCAGCCAATGCTTGTCGCTGGAGAAGACCAGCTCGGCGCCGGCGTAGAGACCCAGGGTCAAGGGCGCGGGCAGCTCCGGCTCCGGCTCCGGATCAGCCTTCACGGTGGGCGGTCCTGGCCCGGGGCAGGTAGCGTCCCATCAGCCAGAGCACGGCGAAGCCGCCCAGGATCTGGAGCAGCAGTCCCGGCAGCCGGAAACTGAGGGCGGCCCGGCATGGCTGCCAGCCGGCGTGGATCAGGGTGGGGAACAGCACCAGGACCTGGTGCGCCAGCACCACCAGGGTGAGCGCGGCCAGGGTCGGCCGCTTGAAGCGGGCGGCGGCCAGGGCGGCCAGGGCGCCCAGCAGGGCGGACTGCAGGACGATCTCCTGGAGCGCCGCGCTGGGCGGCATGCCGGTGAGGAGGTGGCTGGCCATGGGCGACAGCACCGCGGTGAGGACGGCGGCCCGGGCCCCGAACTGCCAGCCGGCGATCAGGGTGAAGAAGAAGATCGGCAGGAACATCCGCCCGGCGTCGGGGACCTGATGGAGCGCCAGGGGGAGCAGGAGGTTGCCTGCGACCATGGCGGCCGTGGCGGCATAGAGCCGTACGTCGCCAAGTTCCAAGCTTTCGTGGCTGGCTGCGCGGGACGGACTGGGATGGGTCACCGGAACTCCGGAAAAAGGGAAGCGTAGGAACGCCGCCATTCTACCACCGCAATCCGAACCGGGCGGGTCAGCCAGCGGCTCCACCCGGGCCTTGCGCAGGAACGCCAGGCCTGGCGTATCATCGGGTCCGAAGCCATCCGGGAGGAACCGCCATGCGTTCAGGTTGGGCCGTCGCCAGTCTTTGCTGCCTGGGGCTCGCCGCCCGGCAGACCCCGCCTCCGCCGGTCCAGGCCAGCCCGGCGGCGTACGTCGTTTGCCCCCTGGGCGGCGGCTCGGTGCGCATCGACTACCACCATCCGGCGGTGCGCGGCCGGAAGATCTGGGGCGGACTGGTGCCCTTCGGCCAGGTGTGGCGGGCCGGCGCCAACGAGGCCACCACCATCGCCTTCAGCGACCCGGTGCGGGTGGAGGGCCAGCCCCTGGCCGCCGGCCGCTATGCCTTCTTCGCCATCCCCACCCCGGACCAGTGGACCCTGATCTTCAACCGGGTGCCCGACCAGTGGGGGGCCTTCCACTACCAGGCCAGCCAGGACGCCCTGCGGGTGCGGGTGTCGCCGGCCACCGGGCCGGCCCAGGAAAACCTGGTCTACACCCTCAAGGCGGTGGGACCGGACGGCGTCCGGGTGGAACTGGACTGGGACACCCTCACCGTGGGCTTCCTGGTGACCCTGGCGCCCAAGCAGCCGTAGCGCCAAGGCATGAGCCCCCGGGGCGCCGATGCCCAGCGAGGCGGTCGCTTCGCTGACGCATCTGGCCCTTGCCTGATATACAAATAAATTATATTTCCGTGGAGGGTTTCGATCCGGTCTGCGGGAAAAGCCAGATGCATGCAGGTATCAAGATAAAACGAACGGGGCCCGGTTCGGGCGGGGATCAGCGGCTTCCGATCGGGCCGAGACCTGACTGTCCCGTCGCCCTGGCGGCACCTGGTAGCCAAACGTCGATCCTGCGCTTCGCCCTGGCGGAGCCGGGATGAACCCAAGCCTGCCATGGTGGATGTTGGGATTGGTATCGCTTACCTTGCGGGCGGACGCGGATTGGCGGACCCTGGCCGGCCGTTGGCCCCAGGCCATGGCCGTGGTGGAGGACAGCAGCATCGCCTACGATGTGGCGGCTGACGGCAAGTACCTTTCGTCACGGCACTACCGGGCCACGATCCTGCGCCAGCCGGGAGTGGCCCAGCTGGCGACCTTCAGCGACAACTATTACGATCAGTACGAGCACATGACCGTCAAGCGGGCGGTGGTGATCGGACCGGACGGGCAGGAGACAGCGGTGGGCGCCGACAACATCAAGGACCTGCCCATGCCGGCCGACGATGATGGCTACATCCAGAACCTCCGCCTGGTGCTGGTCTCCTTCCCCCAGCTGCAGGTGGGCGCCACGGTGGAGGTGGAGCTGGAGGCCGCCCGGAACGCCCCCCCCATGGACCGCGCGTTCTCGCTGGCGGCGCCGCTCCAGGGCGGTCTGCCCAGGCTGCACCAGGCCGTCAGCGTGACCCTGCCGGCCGGTATGCCGCTGGCCTGGAAGGTGTACCGGGGCGAGGCCAGGTTCACCCAGCAGACCGGGAACGGCCGGGTCACCGACCGGTGGGAGATGGGCGAGCAGCCGCCGATCGTCGCCGAGCCGGACATGCCGCCCGAGGTGGAAGTGGTTCCGGTCCTCACGGCCTCCACCATCCCCAGCTGGAAGGCGGTTTCCCGCTGGTACGCGAACCTCTGCCGGGAGGGCCAGGAGCTGACGCCGGCCCTGGCCCGGCTGGCAGCGGAGCTCACCGCCGGGAAGACCACCCAGGAGGAGCGCATCCAGGCGCTGTGCTTCTGGACCGCGCGCCACATCCGCTATGTGGAGACGGCCTACACCGGCGAAAAGGCGGGCTTCAGGCCGGCCTCCGCCGAGCAGACCCTGGCCCGGAAATACGGGGTGTGCCGGGACAAGGCCCAGCTGCTGGTGACCCTGCTGCGCGCCATCGGCGAGGATGCCCACATGGTCCTCATCAACACCGGTGCGCGCTGGGACGTGGCCGTCCCGGGCACCCATTTCGACCACGCCATCGCCGCCATCCGGCGCGCCGGCGGCTTCCGCTTCCTGGACCCGACCGCCGAGCATTCCCGCCTGGATCTGCCCGGCGAGGACCAGGACAAGTTCGCGCTGGTCTGCACCGACCAGGGGGAGGAGATCCAGGCCACGCCCCTGGCGCCGCCCGACGAGAACCGCATGGACATCACCCTGGCAACGGTGCTGGGGGCCGACGGCTCCCTGGCGACCCGGGTGCGGTTGGCCCCCACCGGGATCTGCGAGCAGAGCCTGCGGGAAGACCTGAGCGCCCTGCCGCCGGCGCGCCGGGCCAGCTACTTCAGCGCCGGCGTCGGCCGGGTCTTTCCGGGGGCGGTGATCCAGGACCTGCGCTTGGCGGATCCGGATGACCTGGACCTCCCGGTCCGGGTGTCCTTCACCCTGGCCGTGCCGGGCCAGGGCATCCGGACCCGGCGCGGCCTGGTCTTCACCACGCCGGGGCAGGGCGGCGGCCTGGACCTGGTCCTGGCCGGACTGCTGCCGGACGCCATGGCGCCGCGGCGCCGCTACCCGCTGCAGCTGGCCGCCACGTTGGCCTCCCGCACCCGGGAAACGATCCAGCTGCCTCCCGGCTTCCGGGTCCGGACCCTGCCCGGGCCGCTGGCCCTGCGGGCCGGGAGCGTTTCCCTGCGCCGGACCTGCGCGGTGACCCCGGCGGGGCTGGTCTACACCGAGGCCTTCGCCGCCGCGGAGCGCACCTACTCGGGCTCCGGGTACCTGGGCCTGCGCCGCCTGCTCGAGCAGCGCGGCCGGCTCCGGGACGCCAAGCTCATCCTGTTCCGTCCGGGAGGCGGCCGATGAGCCTGGCGCGCCTGCTCAGCCTCGCCCTGCTCGCGGCCCCGGCGCTCACCGCCGCTGACCCGGCCGTGGTCGCCGCGGCCATGGCGCAGCCAGCGGACCCCGGCCGCTACCCCCAGGCCGGGGCCGTGGTGCTGCTGAACGAGCGGGTCGTGACCCTGGACGGCCAGGGCCGGACCACCACCGAAGCCCACCTGCTGATCAGGATCCTGCAGGAACGGGCCATCAGCGAGCTGGGCGACCTGAAAGTCCCCTTCCTGGGCGATGTCCAAAGCTGCGAGGTGCTGGCCGCCCGCACCCATCTGCCCGGGGGCGGCACCCGGACGCCCGAGGCCACCGGGGTCATGGAAGTGTCGGATCCGGAGGCGGCCGAGGCCCCGTTCTATTCCAACGCGCGACTCAAGGTCATCTCGTTCCCCGACCTCCAGGCGGGCGCCGTGATCGAGCTGCAGTACCGGATCCAGCCGCTGCCCGACGCCCCGCAGCCGGAGCCCTTCATGGGGGAAAGGCTGTTCGGCGGGGCCGAGCCCATCCTGGCGTGCTCCCTCATCCTGCGGGTCCCGCGGCAGGCCGGCCTGAATTACCAGATGTTCAACGGCGGGCCCGCCCCTTCCGTCCGGGCCCACGGCACGATGGTGGACTATGCCTGGGTGGTGCGGAACCAGCCTGGGATCGCACCCGAATCGGGCATGGTGCCGTACCAGGAGCTGGCGCCGCGGCTGGTCTGGACCGTCGCCCGGGACCGGCGCCAGCTGGGACGTTGGCTGTTCCAGCGCTTCCAGGCCGCCGCCGGGGCCACCCCGGACCTCCGGGCCCAGGCCCGGGCGCTGACCGCGGGCTGCGCCGGAGCCGAAGCCCAGGTGGACCGGCTGGCCCG
>Ga0209415_10010604_pt1 | contig 15633 bp, 13 predicted proteins | sample PeaSoiSIISIP2007_FD_187696 | JGI IMG/M metagenome (GOLD analysis project Ga0209415, IMG submission 187696) | Peat soil microbial communities from Weissenstadt, Germany - SII-SIP-2007 (SPAdes) (version 2) | ecosystem: Environmental > Terrestrial > Soil > Wetlands > Peat | place: Germany... | reverse complement strand
GCGGTCGACCGGTCAGGAGAACGCTCCTCCGGCCGGGTCCGCCCCGGGCCGAGAAGCCGGTGGCCCCGGCGAGGGCGGCCGCCGACCCTCGCCCCCGAAGGCCGCTACTCGTAGTACCCCGAGTGGATGTAGATGCACGGGACGCCCTCGTCCTCGAACATCGCCCGGTTCTGGGGGTCGTCCTCGAAGGCGAGCCGGAGGTCGAACCCGAAGTCGCGCAGCTGCTCGACGGTCCGCCGCTTGAACACGGCAACCCGCGCGTAGTCGCCCCGGTCGCGCATGACCAGCAGGTCGTAGCGGACGTGGAAGCGGCGGAGCCAGGCCTGGGTCTGGGGCCGCACCCACAGGGGCCGGCCGGTGAGGAGCACGACCTGCAGGTCGCGGTCCAACAGCTCAAGGAGCCGGGCGATCTCCTCGACCAGGGGGTCCTCCCCGCAGGCCTCGAAGAAGGCGTCCCAGTCGCCCTGGCCGTGGTCGAGGAACCGCTGGCGGCCGGCGGCGTCGCTGAGCACGCCGTCGATGTCGAAGACCACCGCCCGATCCGGCTCCCGCGGCCCGTCCCGCCAGGACCAGTTGGTCGGGACCTCGGCGCGAGCGCTCATCGGCTCAGGGGAGGAACAGGAGCGTGGCCTTGTGGGCGAAGTCGACCAGCGGGCCCGGGACGATGCCGAACACCACGGTCACGGCCAGGCAGATCCCGATGGCGATCACGGCGGCGCGGGGCACCACCGCCCGCGGCCGTTCGGTGGCGGCGGCACCGGGGAGCGGCTCCTCCTCGGGCCGGCTCTCGAGCAGGAGCGCCGAGTTGAGCCGGGTCCGCATCACGGTCGCCCCGGCGAAGCTGGCCGGGCCGGCCGCCTCGCCCGACGCCGCGAGGGCACCGCTCGGGACGGCCTCGCCCTCCCCGGGCTCGCCGTCGGGCTCCGGCGCGTACATGAGGACCGTCACCCGCAGATAGAAGAAGGCCGCCACCGCCGCGGAGGCCATGGCGACCACGGCAAGGGGGACCGAGTGCCCGTCCACCGCCGCCACCACCACCTGGAACTTGGCCAGGAACCCGGTGGTGAAGGGCACGCCCGCCTGCGCCAGCAGCAGCACCGCGAAGGCGAGGGCGAGCACCGGCTGGCGGCGGGCCAGGCCGCGATAGGTGGAGATGTCGTGCTCGGTGTCGCCGTGCCGCCCGATCAGGGTCACCACGGCGAAGCTGCCGATCACCATGAACGTGTAGGCGAACAGGTAGTAGAGCGCCGAGCTCACCCCGGTCGCGCTGGCCGCCTGCAGGCCGAGCAGCACGAAGCCGGCGTGGTTGATCGAGCTGTAGGCGAGCATCCGCTTGATGTCCCGCTGCACCACCGCCAGGCCGGCGCCGAGCAGGAGGGTGACGACCGCCAGCGCGTAGATGATCGGGCGCCAGTCGCTCGAGAGCACCCCGAAGGAGGAGATGAACACCCGGAGGAAGGCCGCGAACCCGCCGGCCTTGGCCACCGCCGCCATGAAGCCGGTGACCGGCGACGGCGCGCCCTGGTAGACGTCGGGGGTCCACATGTGGAACGGCACCGCCGCCACCTTGAAGGCGAAGCCGACGAGCAGGAGCGACATCCCGGCCACGAGCACCCCGTCGTGGATGAGCACGTTGTGGGCCAGGAAGCTGGCGATCTGGGTGAGGTTGGTGGTCCCGGTCGCGCCGTAGGTGAGGGCGATCCCGTAGACAAAGACGGCGGAGGAGAACCCGCCGAGGACGAAGTACTTGAGGGCCGCCTCCCCCGACTCGCTGCGCCGGTGGTTGAAGGCGGTGAGCACGTAGAGCGCGATCGAGAGGATCTCGAGCCCGAGGAAGACGATGACGAGGTCGTTGGCCTGGGCCATGAGGATGGCGCCGGAGGCCGAGACCATGGCCAGCACGTGCAGCTCCCCGCCCTCGATCCCCTCTCGGGCCAGATAGCCCTCGGCGACCAGCGCGGTGAGCGCCATGGCGGAGGTCACCAGCACCGAGATGAGCACGCTGAAGCCGTCCGAGACGACCGCATGGGCAATCGTCGTGTACGGCCCCCGGGCCCGGACGTCGGCCCACTGCCACCAGGCCAGGCCGAAGGCGGTGAGCGAGATGACGACCGTGGAGACCGTGGCCACCCGCAGGCGCATCGGCCGGGTGACGAGCGACTCGACGGCGAGGAGGAGCACCGCGCCCCCGAGCATCACGATGACCGGGAGGATGGCGAGGTAGCGGATGGCCGGCACGTGGATCGCGGCGGCCACGGCGGCGTGACCGTGGGCGTGGTGGGCGGCGAGGGACAGGTGCGGCCTCACGGCCGGCCCCCTCCGCCGGCGGCGGTCCCGGTGGCCACCGCCGGCTGCTGGACGTGGGTCACCTGCTCGACGTGGTCGACCAGCCGGGTGACCGACGGCGTGATCCGGTCGATGACCGGCTTCGGGTAGATGCCCAGCACCACGATCAGCACGATCAGCGGGGCGATGACGATGCGCTCGGTCCAGCCGAGGTCCCGGGTTTGCGCCACGGTCGGGCTCGGCCGGCCGTGGAAGGCCTGCTGGTAGGCCCACAGCAGGTACAGCGCGGCGCCCACCACCCCGATCGTGGCCGCCACCGCCCACCACCGGTGGGTGAGGAACGTCCCGGCCAGCACCAGGAACTCGCTCACGAAGCCGTTGAGGCCGGGCAGGCCGATCGAGGCCAGCATCACCACGGTGAACGCGCCGGCGAGCAGCGGGGCCGGCGACTGCAGGCCGCCCAGCTCGCCGACCTGCCAGGTCTGGCGGCGGTCGTAGATCCAGCCGATGAGCAGGAAGAACCCGGCCGTGACCAGGCCGTGGTTCACCATGAGGAGCACCCCGCCGACCAGGCCCTCGGTCGAGAGGGCGAAGGTGCCGAGCGCGATGAACCCGATCTGCGCGAGCGACGAGTAGGCCACGAGGCGCTTCAGGTCGGACTGGGCCGACGCGACCAGCGCGCCGTAGAGGATCCCGATCACGGCCAGGGTCAGGAGGAGGGGCGCGAGGGTGCGCGTCGCCTGGGGGAACAGGTTGAGGTCGAACCGGATGATCCCGTAGGTGCCGAGCTTGGCCAGCACCGCGGCGAGGATCATCGAGCCGCCGGCCGGCGCCTCGGCGTACGCGTCGGGCGACCAGGTGTGCAGCGGGAACAGCGGGGCCTTCACGGCGAAGGCGGCGGTGAAGGCCAGGAACAGGAGGATGCCGGTCGACGACGACAGGTGGGTGTGCTCGAGCACCGGCAGGGAGAAGGTGAGGACCCCGGTCTGGTCCTGGTGGACGAAGGCGATGACCACGATCCCGACCAGCAGGAAGGCGGAGCCGAGGAACGTGTAGACGAAGAACTTCACCGCCGCGTAGGCCCGGCGGGCGAAGCCCCAGCCGCTGATGATGAAGTAGGCGGGGACGAGGGTCAGCTCGAAGAACAAGAAGAACAGCACCAGGTCGAGCGAGACGAAGCTCCCGATGCAGGCCGCCTCGAGCAACAGCATCCACGCGGTGAACGCCCGGGCGTCGGTGCGCGACCGCGCGCCGGCCAGGGCGAGGGGGAACAGCACGGCCGCCATGAGCACGAGGAAGACCGAGATCCCGTCCACCCCGACGTACCAGGACACCCCGATCGAGCTCGCCCAGACGTGGTGCGACACGAACTGGTAGCCGGGATCCCCGGCCTTCATCGCGACGGTGAGGGCGATCGCGAAGCCGAGGGTGGCGAGGGCGACCCCGATGCCGAACAGCTCCTGGACCTCGCGGCGCACGCCGACCATGAGCGCGCTGGCCAGCGCACCGCCCGCCGGGAGGAGGACGAGGACGGTGAGGTAGGGGAACCTCACGACCACCACACCCGGGAGACCAAGAAGGCGATTACCGCCGCCAGCCCGAGGGCGATGCCGAGCGCGTAGTTGCGCACGTAGCCGGTCTGGAGGCGGCGCACCGAGGAGGCACTGCGGCGCACGACCGCCGCCACCCCGTTCACCGCGCCGTCGATCACCCGGGTGTCGACCACGGTGGCCGCCACCCTGGCCATGGCCTGGCCGGGGCGGCCGATCACGGCGTCGTAGAGGTCGTCCCAGTACCAGACCCGCTGCAGGAACTGGGGCTCGAGGGCCGGCCGGTCGACGACCCCTCGCCACGCCGCGAAGGCGAGCCCGAGGCCGAGCAGCCCGGCCACGCCGTCGACGACCACGAGCACGGTCTGGAGGGCCGCGCTCTCGTGGTCGGCGTAGAGGGTGTGCGCGAACACCGGGGCGAGCCAGGAGGCGAGCCCGGAGTGGTGCACCCAGGGCAGGTCGAGGACGCCGCCGGCGAACGCCAGCACGGCCAGGACGACGAGGGGGAGCCGCATGACCCAGGGGCTCTCGTGGGGCGGCTGCGGCGGGTGGCCCGAGACCGACGACGCCCAGCGGTCGTCGCCCCGGAAGGCGAGGACGAACAGCCGGGTCATGTAATAGGCGGTGAGCACCGCCGTGACCACGCCGAGCGCCCACAGGGCCGGGCTCTTGCGGAACACGTTGGCCAGCACGTCGCCCTTCGACCAGAACCCCGACAAGGGCGGGATCCCGGCGATGGCCAGCCAGCCGACGAGGAAGGTCCCGTAGGTCCACGGGAGCAGGCGGGCCAGCCCGCCCATCTTCTTCAGGTCCTGCTCGTCGTGGAGGCCGTGGATCACCGAGCCGGCCCCGAGGAAGAGGAGCGCCTTGTAGAAGGCGTGGGCGACCATCAAGAAGATGGCGGCCACGTACGCGCCGGTGCCGACCGCCAGCATCATGTAGCCGATCTGGGAGACGGTCGAGAAGGCCAGCGCCTTCTTGATGTCCTGCTGGGAGGTGGCGATCGTCGCGGCCACGAACGCGGTCACCCCGCCGATCACCGCGACCACCCACATCGCGTCGGGCGACAGGGCCAGCACCGCGTTCATCCGGCAGAGCAGGTAGACCCCGGCGGTGACCATCGTGGCGGCGTGGATCAGCGCGGAGACCGGGGTCGGGCCCTCCATGGCGTCGGGGAGCCAGTTGAACAGCGGGATCTGGGCCGACTTCCCGGTCGCCGCCATGAGGAGGAGGAGCGCCGCCGCGGTCGCACCGGCCGAACCCAGCGCGTGGCGGTGGGCGAAGATCGAGGGCAGGTCGAGGGTCCCGAGCCGGGAGAAGATCAAGAAGAGGGCGATCAGGAACCCGACGTCGCCCACCCGGTTGTAGATGAAGGCCTTCTTGCCGGCCGAGGCGGCCGAGTCCCGCTCGTGCCAGTACGCGACCAGCCAGTAGGAGCAGACGCCGACCCCCTCCCACCCGACGAACGTGACGAGCAGGTTGTTGGCCAGCACGAGCAGCAGCATCGAGAAGACGAAGAGGTTCATGTAGACGAAGAACTTCGGGTACTCGGGGTCGTCGCGCATGTAGCCGATCGAGTACAGGTGGATGAGCGCCGAGACCCCGGTGACGAACATGCACATCGTCATGGACAGGGGGTCGAGCAGGATCCCGACCTTCACCTGGAGGCCGCCGACGGTGATCCAGGAGAAGTAGTCCGCGCTGAAGTGGCGGGCCGAGGTCGGCTCCCCGAGCAGCCCGGCCAGAGAGACGCAGGCCACCACGAAGGCGCCGAGGACCGCGGCCGTGGCCACCCAGCCCGCCCAGGGGTCCCCGAGCCGGCGACCCGCCGCCACCAGGACGACGAACCCCGCGAGCGGGAAGAGGGCCATGAGGTACGCGGCGTGGACCACGGCTCAGCCCTTCAACTGGCGCAGGTCGTCGGCCGAGGTCTGGGTCCGGCGGCGGAAGATCGCCACGACGATGCCGAGGCCCACCACGACCTCGGCCGCCGCCACGACCAGGACGAAGAAGACGATGACCTGGCCCCCGATGTCGCCGAGCATCCGGGAGAAGGTGACGAAGGTCAGGTTGGCGGCGTTCAGCATGAGCTCGATGCACATGAACATCACGAGCACGTTGCGCCGCACCAGGAGGCCGAGCGCGCCCACCGTGAAGAGGGCGGCCGCCAGGATGAGGTACCACTCCCCGGGGATGCTCACCCTCGCCCCTCCCCCCCGGGCTCGGTGCCGACCATGGCCTCGGCGGGCGTCCCGGCGACGCCGCCTCCGGTCTCGGCCGCCTCGTCGGGACCCTCATCCACCTCGCCCGCCTCGGGGTCCGCCGGGCCGCGGCGCGGCCGGCGGGCCAGGACCACCGCCCCAACCACCGCGATCACGAGGAGGGCCGCGGTCGCCTCGAAGGCGAACAGGTACGTGGTGAACACCGACCTGCCGAGCACGTAGACGTTGGGGTGGTGTCCGGCGGTGGTCGACCCGGCCACCGCGTGCCTCCCGGTCGCCCAGTGGGCGTTCACGCCCAGCGCGATCACCCCGCCGAGCGCGATCACCACGAGCAGGAGCGCGAGGGGGCGCTGGCCCCGCAGCGGTTCCTCGGCCACGTTCTCCCGCCGGTCGACGCCGAGGAACATGATCACGAAGAGGAAGAGGACGACGATCGCGCCGGCGTAGACGATGATCTGCACGACGGCCAGGAAGTCGGCCTGCTGCTCGATGAACAGCACGGCCACCCCGAACAGGGTCATGACGAGCGACAGCGCCGCGTGCACCGAGTTGCGGGCGGTGATGACGCCGACCGCGCCGCCCATGATCACCGCCGCGCAGACCGAGAAGGTCGCGGCGTCCGGGATCGTCGCGTGCAGCGTGGAGACGAGCATCAGCGGGCCGCCTTCAGCCCGGCCCGCCGCGTCCGGGCGGCGACCAGCTTGCGTCGCTTCTTGTCCATCGACGCCCGGGCTCGGAACACCTTGCCCCGCATCCCCCGGTGCTCGAACGGGATGTCGTCGGGCAAAAGATGGGCCTCCATGACCTCGCGGAGCGGCAGCATCCCGGTGGCGGCGTCGTCGCGCCGCCCGCTCTGGCCCCCCTCCGGCGCCCGCACCCCGTAGCCGAGCTCGCCCGACCACTGCACCACGCCCTCGAACGCGGCGGCGCCCGAAGGGGACGTGGCCCGCATCCACCCCGAGGTGTGGAGGTCGTCCCCCTCGCGCCAGTCCTCCCACGGCAGCTTCTTCGGCCGGCCGTCGTCGCCGACCAGCAGCTCGTCGCGGGTGTAGATGGCGTCGAACCGGTTGGTGAAGGAGAACTCGAAGAGCTTCGTCTCGGTGATCGCCTCGGTGGGGCACGCCTCGACGCACAGGTCGCAGTGGATGCAGCGCAGGTAGTTGATCTCGTAGACGTAGCCGTAGCGCTCGCCGGGTGAGACCGGGTGGTCGGGCGGGTTGTCGAGGCCCCGCACGTAGATGCAGTCGGCCGGGCACACCCCCGCGCACAACTCGCAGCCGATGCACTTCTCCATCCCGTCCTCGTAGCGGTTGAGGACGTGGCGGCCGTGCTGGCGCGGCTGCTTGGGCATCTTCTCGTCCGGGTACTCCCGGGTGACGCGCCGCCGCCCGAGGTGCTCGAAGGTCAGCTTGAACCCGCCGAGGAAGCGCAGGTCCATCAGAACGCCTCCTCGGTCTCGGTGCGGGCGGCGCCGACCCCGAAGGCCCGGGCGAGCCCGGCCCCGAGGACCACCTCGGCCAGCGCGACCAGGAGGCCCCACCAGCCCCACACGATCACCGCGGCCACCACCAGCAGCCACCCGAGCGACATCGGGATGAGCACCTTCCAGCCCAGGTCCATCAGCTGGTCGTAGCGGAGCCTGGGCAGGGCGGCCCGGAACCACACGTAGATGAAGAGGAAGACGAGGGTCTTCAGCGCGAACCACACGATCGGCATCCAGATGTCCGAGGTCGGGATGAACCGCGGGATCGGCCCGTCGGGGCCGCCGAAGAAGAGCGTGACGACCACGGCCGACATCGTGATCGTGTTCATGAACTCGGCCAGGTAGAAGAGCGCGAAGCGGATCGAGGAGTACTCGGTGTTGAAACCGCCGACGAGCTCGCTGTCCGCCTCGACGAGGTCGAACGGCGGCCGGTTGAGCTCGGCGGTGATCGAGATCAGGAAGAGGAAGAACGGCACGAACCCGAGCCGGATGAGGTTCCAGTCCCAGAAGGCGTGGGCCTGGCTGGCCACGATCGCCCGGGTCGACAGCGCCCGGGCGGTCAGCACGACCGCCACCACGTTGAGCCCGAGCGCGGCCTCGTAGGAGATCATCTGGGCCGACGCCCGGACCGAGCCGAGCAGCGGGTACTTCGACCCCGACGACCAGCCGGCCAGCATCACCCCGTAGACCGAGATCGAGGACATCGCCAGCACGAAGAGGATCCCGAACGGCGGGTCGGCCACCTGCAGCTCGAAGTGGTGGCCGGCGATGCTGAGATCCCCGCCGACCGGCACCACGGTGAAGATGAGGAGCGCCGGGAGCAGCGCCAGGTACGGCGCCAGCTTGAAGACGAAGCGGTCGGCCTGATCGGGGACGAGGTCCTCCTTGAAGAAGAGCTTGATCCCGTCGGCCAGGGTCTGGAACAGGCCGTAGGGGCCGGCCCGGTTGGGCCCGATCCGGCTCTGCATGTCGCTGATGACCTTGCGCTCGAACCAGATCATGAGCATCACCGACACGAGCAGGACGACGAAGGCGACGAGCACCTTGATCACGACGATCAGGAGCTCCACCCAGTGGACCCCGTGGAAGAAGAGCGGGTCGGTGGCGAAGGAGGCGAGCGGGTTCACAGGGTCTCCAGGCGGACCTCGTTGACCACCGCGGTTGCGTCGATCAGGGCCGCCGCCGCGTTCGAGCCGCCCCCGTCGGACCCCGACAGGTTGAAGTCGATGGCGAGGACCCCCTTCGGGACGCCCTCGTCGGCCCGGGCGGCGAGCACCACCGCGCCCCGGGGCGAGCTCACCCGGACCCGGTCGCCCGGCTCGACGCCCAGGCGGGCCAGCTCCGAGGGGTTGGCCGCCGCGTTCGCCTCGGGCACCAGCTGGGCGAGCGACGGGGACGCCGACACCGCCGCGCCGTGGTCGTAGAGGCGCCGGGTCGAGACCAGCCGCAGCGAGTAGTGGTCGGGCGGGGGCACCGACACCGGGGCCGAGGCGGGCCGGCGCAGCATCGCGGGGGCGTCGTCGGCCGCGTCGGGGTGCAGGGCGGCCAGGATCTCCCGCGAGAGCGGCTCGGTGAGGCCCACCCGGGGCGGCGCGCCCTGTCGCTCCACCGATTCGACGCCCGGGATGGCCATGGGGTCGATCGGGTCGACGGCCGGGACGTGGGCGGCCCCGAGCGGGACCACGATCCCGTCGTGCCCCGACACCTGGTCGAGGAACCCGGGCGCGAAGCCGCGGTAGGCCGGGGCGACCCGCTCGATCTCCTCGGCGATGTCCGAGGCCGTCCCGATGGCGAGGTCGAAGCCGAGCTCGTCGGAGAGCGCCGCGGCGATCGCCCAGTCGGGCCAGGCCAGGCCGGGCGGGGCCAGCTTCTGGCCGAGCCGGGTGACCCGGCCCTCGATGTTGGTGGTCGTGCCCGGGCGCTCGTGGGCCACCGCGGCCGGCAGGACGACATCGGCATGGTCGAGCGCCGGGCCAGGGTGGCCGGCCACCGCGATCACCACCTCGGCCTCCCGCAGGGCCCGGTCGGCGAGCCCGGTGTCGGGGAAGTCGGAGAGCGGGTCGCAGCCGAGCAGCACGAGCGCCCGGACCGCGCCGTCGCCGGCCTCGGCGGCCGAGCGCAGCGCCTCGGTGGCGTCGCGCCCGCGGCGCTCGGGCACGGCCCCCCAGTTGTCGCGGAACCAGGACCGGCCCTGCTCGAGCGAGGTCCGGCCGGGGAGCAGCCCCGGGGCCATCCCCATGTCGAGGGCGCCGTGCACGTTGCCCCGCCGGAGCAGCGGGAGGAAACGGGCGCCGGGCCAGGCGGTGGCCAGCGCCCCCACCGCGGCGGCGGTCACCGAGCCGTCCTCGGCGAGGGAGGGGCGGCCGTAGAGCACCACGACCCGGTCGCCCCCGCCCCCCTGGTGCTCGATCAGCCGGCGGGCGCGGTCCAGCTCCTCGGGTGCGAAGGACGGCCCGGCCGGGTGCGAGGGTCCGGCGGCCTGCTCGCCGACGAGCGCGCGGGCGACGGCCGGGGCGTCGCCCGGCCGGACCCCGAGCGACACCGCCGCATAGGGGCTGAGCGAGGTCGCGCGGGGGGTCAGCTCGATGATCGCCGTCGAGCCCTTGGTGACCGCGCTGCGCAGACGGAGGAAGAGGACGGGCAGCTCCTCGCGCACGTCGGCGGCGAGGAGCACGACGACCGGGGCCGCGCAGGCCTCGTCGAGGGTCGCTCTGGGGAGCGAGAGGACCAGCTCGGCCGGCAGACCGTCGCCGACCTGCGCGTCGACCGAGTCGGTGCCGATCACCCCCTTGGCCAGCTTCGTCCACGCGTATGCCGCCTCGTTGGTGAGGCGGCCGCCGCCGATGAAGGCGATGGCCTCGGGGCCGTGGGTCTCGCGCACTGCGTCGAGACGGGCGGCCGCTTCGGCGAGCGCCTCGGTCCAGCCGACGTGGCGGTGCCGGTCGCCGTCTCGGACCATCGGCTCGGTGACCCGGCCGACCTGGCTGGCGGTCTCGGCGACCTCGCCGGCGAACTGTCCGGGCGGGCGGCCCGAGCCGAGGGTGACCGGCTCGGCGTCGTCGGCCGGGGGCCCGGCCGCGACCTCGTCGCCGTTCACCGCCTCGAACGCGAAACGGCCCTTGTCGCACAACCAGCCGTGGTTGACCGGCTCGGAGTCGAGCCCGAGGAGCCGGGTCAGCCGGTTCGCCGAGGACTGCACGGCCACCCGGCACCCGAGGGCGCACGTCGTGCAGGTCGACTCGACCTGGTCGAGGTCCCAGGGGCGGGCGGTGAACCGGTACGGGGTGGCGGTGAGCGCCCCGACCGGGCAGATCTGCACGGTGTTCCCGCTGAAGTAGGAGGTGAAGGGGACGGTCGGGAAGGTCGCGACCTCCACCCGCTCGCCCCGCCCGGCGAAGTCGATCTGCGCCTCGCCCGCGATCTCCTCGGCGAACCGGGTGCAGCGGGCGCACTGGATACAGCGCTCGCGGTCCAAGAGCACGAGGTCGGAGATCGCGATCGGCTTCTCGAAGTGGCGCTTCTCTTCGAGGAAGCGGCTCTCGCCGGGCCCGTAGGCGAGGGTCTGGTCCTGGAGGGGGCACTCTCCCCCCTTGTCACAGACCGGGCAGTCGAGCGGGTGGTTGACCAGCAGGAACTCGAGGACGCCGTCCTGGGCCTTCTTGACCTTCGCCGACTCGGTGACCACCTCGGCGCCCGGCTCCACCGCGATGAAGCAGGCCGGCTGGAGCGTCGCCCCCCGCGGCCCGGACACCTCGACCAGGCACATCCGGCACATCCCGACCGGCTCCATCCGCGGGTGGTAGCAGAACCGCGGGATGTAGACCCCGGCCCGCTCGGCCGCCGAGATGATGAGCTCGCCCGGGCGGGCGGTGACGGCGCGGCCGTCGAGGGTGAATGAGACCGACCCGTCGTCGGTGTCCGCCGGGGGCATCGGGGCGGTCTGTCGGTCAGTCATAGGGGCAGCCGCCGTCTTTGATGTGGACCAGGAACTCGTCGCCGAACCTCGAGATCGCCGCCGAGATCGAGGGCGGGATCGAGGGGCCGAGCACGCAGATGGTCGTCTGCTGCGGGGGCCACTGCACCCCCGGGCTGATGTTGTCGCACACGTCCATGAGGAGCTCGATGTCCTCCTCGCGCCCACCGCCGTGCTCGATCCGGTACAGGATCCGCTCGAGCCAGCCCGCGCCCTCCCGGCACGGCGTGCACTGGCCGCAGGTCTCGCGCGCGAAGAACTTGGTGATCCGCCAGGCCGCCCGCACCGCGCAGGTCGAGGAGTCCATCACCACGACCGAGCCGGACCCGAGCATGGAGCCGGCCTGGCCCACCTCGTCCTGCCCGAGCGGGAGGTCGAGGTGCTCGGGCCCGAACCACGGCGCGGACACCCCGCCCGGGATGAAGGCCTTCAGGTCCCGGCCCTCCCGGACCCCGCCCCCGAGCGCCTCGGCGTAGATGAGGTCCCGGAACGACACCTTCACCATCTCGACCTCGTAGGCACCGGGCCGCTGCACGTGGCCCGAGAGCGCGAACAGCCGGGTCCCGGCGGAGCGGCCGGCCCCGAGCGCGGCGAAGGCGGCCCCGCCGTGGGTCACGATCCAGGGGATGTTGGCCATCGTCTCGACGTTGTTCACCACCGTCGGCTGGCCGTACAGGCCGATGACGGCGGGGAAGAACGGCGGCTTGATGCGTGGGAAGCCGCGCTTGCCCTCGAGGGACTCCAAGAGCGCGGTCTCCTCGCCGCAGATGTACGCGCCCGCTCCCGGGTGCACGACCACGTCGAGCGAAAAGCCCGACGAGAAGATGTCCCGCCCCACCGCGCCGTGGCGGTAGGCGTCGTTCAGCGCCTCCTCCATCCGCTCGAGACCGAGGGCGAACTCGCCGCGGATGTAGATGAAGGCGCGGGTCACCTGCAGCGCGTAGGCCGAGATGATGACCCCCTCCAGGATCTGGTGGGGGTCGCTCTCCAAGAGCAGGTGGTCCTTGAAGGTCGCCGGCTCGCTCTCGTCGCCGTTCACCACGAGGTAGGTGACCGGGTCCTTCTTCAGCATCGACCACTTGCGGCCGGCCGGGAACCCGGCCCCGCCCCGGCCGAGCAGGCTCGCGGCGTCCACCTCGGCGGCGACCGCGGCCGGCGACATCGTGAGCGCCTTGTGCAGGCCCTCGTAGCCGCCGGTGGCGAGGTAGCGCTCCAGGGTGTGTGAGTCGCGCTGGCCGAGCCGCGCCGTCACGATGCGGGGGGCGTCGGTGAGCGGCATCAGCCGGCCCGCCCGGCCGCCCGGGCCCGCTCGCGGGCGATCTCCTCGGGGTCGACCCGGAGGCCCCCGTTGCGGCGGATCCGGACGAGCGTCCCGTGCGTGGGGATCTCGTCGGCGCGTCCACCGGCCGAGAGCTCGTCGATCAGCGCGTCGAACTGATCGGCGGTGGTCGTCCGCACGAAGCGGTGGTTCACCTGGACGCACGGCGGGTGATCGCAGTCGGCGAGGCACTCGGCCTCCTCCAGCGTGAACAGGCCGTCCTCGCTGGTCGACCCGACCCGCACGGCCAGGCGCTCCTCGGCGTGGGCCAGGAGCTCCGCCGCGCCGTCGAGGAGGCACGCGATGTTGGTGCACACCGAGACGAGGTACTTGCCGACCGGCTCGGTGTGGAGCATGTCGTAGAAGCTGGCGGTCCCCCGGACCTCGGCGGGGGTCACCCCGACCAGCTCGGCGATCTCGACCATCGCCTCGGGGCGCAGCCAGCCGTCCTGCTCCTGGGCGAGGTGGCAGAGCGGCAGGAGGGCCGAGCGGGGCTCGGGATAGAGCGCCACCAGCTGGCGCGCCCGGGCCGCCATGGGCGTGGTGAAGTGGCTCAACGGTCGACCTCGCCCATGACCGGGTCGACCGAGGAGATCACGGCCACCGCGTCGGCGATCAGCCCGCCGCGCAGCATGACCGGCAGGCTCTGCAGGTTGACGAAGCTCGGACCGCGGATGTGCATCCGGTAGGGCTTGGAGGTCCCGTCCGAGACGAGGTAGCAGCCGAGCTCGCCGCGGGGCGACTCGACCGCCACGTACACCTCGCCCTCGGGGACTCTGAAGCCCTCGGTGAACACCTTGAAGTGGTGGATCAAGGCCTCCATCGACTCGTCGATGCGACGTCGGGGAGGCGGGGTCACCTTGGCGTCCTGCACCCGGTAGTCGCCGGTCGGCATCTTCTCCAGGATCTGGCGGATGATCCGGATCGACTCGCGGATCTCATTCAGGCGGATCGAGTAGCGGTCGAAGTTGTCGCCGTAGGTGCCCACGATCACGTCGAACTCGACCTGGTCGTAGGCGAGGTACGGCATCGCCCGCCGGAGGTCCCACGGCACCCCGGTCGAGCGCAGGATCGGCCCGGTCGCCGACATTGCCACCGCGACCTCGGCGCTGATGTTGCCCACCGCCTCGGTGCGCTCCCGGAAGATCGGTTGGCCGGTGAGAAGCTCGTCGTACTCGTAGGTGCGCTCGCTCACCGTGTCGCAGATGATCTCGACGTCGTCCTCCCAGCCGTCGGGCAGGTCGGCGGCGACGCCGCCGGGCCGGATGAAGTTGTGGTTCATCCGCACCCCGGTGGTCTTCTCGAAGAACTCGAGCACGAGCTCGCGCTCTCTGAACCCGTAGATCATCATCGAGGTCGACCCGAGGTCCATCCCGTTCGTGGCCATCCACATGAGGTGCGAGGAGACCCGGTTGAGCTCGCACATCAGCATCCGTACCCAGGTGGCCCGGGCCGGGAGGGTGACCCCGAGGAGGGCCTCGGTGGCGAGCGAGAACACGAGCTCGTTGTGCAGCGGCGAGAGGTAGTCCATGCGGGTGACGTTCGTCGCGCCCTGGACGTAGGTGAGCTCCTCGCCGGTCTTCTCCATCCCGGTGTGCAGGTAGCCGACCACCGGCTTTGTCCGCAGCACGGTCTCGCCCTCGAGCTCGAGCATGAGACGCAGCACCCCGTGGGTCGAGGGGTGCTGGGGCCCCATGTTGATGATCATCGTCTCGTCGTCGCGCTCGACGTCGATCTGGCCCGAGTCGAGCGCGCCCTCGGGGAGCCGCAGCACCGAGCCGACCGAGTGGGCGACGGTGCCCCGAGCCGCCGGCAGCAGCTCCTGGCTGCCCTCGGAGGTCTCCGACGGCGACCAGGGGCGGCGCGGCGCGCGGGAGTAGAAGCGGTCGTCGCTCATCGGGGCCCCGGGGCCTCCTTGAACTGCACCGGGACCCGCCCCACCCCGTAGTCCTTGCGCAGCGGGTGCCCCTCCCAGTCCTCGGGCATGAGGATGCGGGTGAGGTCGGGGTGGCCGGTGAACACGATGCCGTGCATGTCGTAGGCCTCGCGCTCCATCGCCTCGGTGCCCGGGTACAGGTCGAACAGCGTCGGCACGGAAGGGTCCGAATCGGGGAGCTGGACCCGGACCCGCACCCGGCGCTTCTCGGACAACGAGAGCAGGTTGACGACGATCTCGAACCGCTCGCCCGCCACCCCCTCGGGGAGCGCTCGGCCCGGGTGGCTCAGGTAGTCGACCGCGCAGACGTCCACGCACATCTCGAACCCGCCCGCCTTCAGCTCGGCGATCGCGTCGTGGTACCTCTCACGGGGGACGAAGACGACGTCCGGCCGGTCGGGCCGCGACACGGTCACCGCCGCCGACTGCTCCCCGGTGCCGGCGGTCATCGCGGCGTCGCGACACGCACGGCGTCGGGGTCCTGGAGCAGCCAGCCGCGCGACGGCTCGGCCTGCTCCACCGCGCCGCCGTCGGCCGCCCGGCGCCGGGTGATAGAGCCGGTGCGGATCTGCTCGTGCAGCGTGAGGATCGCATGCAGCAGCGTCTCGGGGGACGGGGGGCATCCCGGCGCGTACACGTCGACCGGGACGATCTGGTCGACGCCCTGCACGATGGCGTAGTTGTTGAACATGCCCCCCGTGGAGGCGCAGACGCCCATCGAGATGACCCACTTCGGCTCCATCATCTGGTCGTAGACCTGCCGGAGCACCGGGGCCATCTTCTGGGACACCCGACCGGCCACGATCATGAGGTCGGCCTGGCGCGGCGAGGCGCGGAACACCTCCATGCCGAGGCGGCTGATGTC
>Ga0209415_10010602_pt1 | contig 15633 bp, 10 predicted proteins | sample PeaSoiSIISIP2007_FD_187696 | JGI IMG/M metagenome (GOLD analysis project Ga0209415, IMG submission 187696) | Peat soil microbial communities from Weissenstadt, Germany - SII-SIP-2007 (SPAdes) (version 2) | ecosystem: Environmental > Terrestrial > Soil > Wetlands > Peat | place: Germany... | reverse complement strand
TATCCCGTGCAGAGCGACATGCAGCCGGTGCCTGCCGTCTCGCGAAGGCCATGCCTCCAGGGTCCCCGTCGCCCTGCCAAGGGAAATCGATCTGCGATAGGAGATTTCGGCCACCTCTTCAACTCCCCTCACGGCCCTCTTTCGAAAGAAAGTCATGAGCTCCTCCCACCGCAAAGGCGGGCGGTACGCGAGGGAAATGATGTGGCGATCCTTGGACACCCCACAAGTGTACTGCCCAAACCCTGCATCGCCGGAGTATATTAGTGCTTCAGAGTGAGCGCGCAATGAAATACTGCCTCCTGCACCTGGGGTGCCAGATGAACCAGTCGGATGCGGAAAGGGTCCGCACCGTGATCGAGGGGCTCGGGTACGATCGGACGGACGATGAGCGGGATGCCGACCTCCTGGGAATCGTCGCCTGCTCCGTGCGCCAGAGGGCCATCGACAAGGCATACGCCCGCATCCGCCTGTGGAACTCGTGGAAGTCCGTGAAGAGCCTCCTCACGTTCGTCACCGGCTGCGTGCTTCCCGCGGACAGGGAGAAGTTCCTCACCCTGTTCGACCTCGTGTTCGACATAACGGAAGCTCCCCAGCTCCCCGACATGATCCGTCAGTACGGCGTCGTGACTGGCGTCGGAATGGATACCGTCATCCCGCGCGACAGTCTGCAGGACGCCGCAACGGGGTACTGGCGCATCAGGCCGAGTTACAGCTCGGGCTTCGAGGCGTACGTGCCCATCCAGAACGGATGCGACAAGTTCTGCACTTTCTGCGCGGTCCCGTACACGCGCGGACCGGAAGTCTCGCGCCCCTCGGAGGAAATCCTCCGGGAAGTGGCCGGCCTTGTGGAAAACGGCTACAAGTCAATCACGCTGCTCGGACAAAACGTCAACTCCTATGGCCTGGACAGGACGGGACAGGAAATCAGCTTCGCCGGCCTCCTGCGAATGATCGGCGAGATGGGGAACGCGTCGGGTCGGGACTTCTGGGTCTATTTCACCTCGCCGCATCCGCGCGACATGACCGAGGAGGTCATTCGCGTCATCGCCGCGTACCCGTGCCTTGCAAAACAGATCCACCTGCCGCTCCAGTCAGGTGATGACAGGATCCTGATCCGCATGAATCGCAACTACATGGTGGACCAGTACCGGGAAACGGTGCGGATGGTCAGGTCAATCCTCCCGCAGGCAACGCTTTTCACTGACATCATCGTGGGATTCAGCGGTGAGACCGAGGCAGAGTTCGAGAACACCCGGAACGCCATGCGGGAGTTCCAGTACAACATGGCGTATGTGGCTATGTATTCTCCCCGCCCGGGCGCCGCGAGCTTCCGGTGGCCGGACGATGTCCCGCACGATGAGAAAAACAGGCGCCTCCATGTGCTCAGCGCCGAGCTTGCCGGCACCTCCCGTGAGCACAACCGGAGCATGATCGGGCGGGACTACCGCGTGCTGGTGGAGGGCCCCGACCGCAAGGAAGGATACCTGTCCGCGAAAACAGAGGGGAGAATCGTGGTGCGATTCCCCAGCGCTGACCGCTCCCTCGTGGGGCAGTTTGCCACCGTGCGCATCACCTCGGCGGCATCACTGTCCGTGGAGGGCGAGCTTGCAGGCGTCCCGGCCCCGGTCCTTGCCGAGTGACGGACAGAGGCGTGTGCATGAGGCCTGATTGCGCTGAACAGGGACGGAAGCCTACAGCCAGGAGGTGAGCACGGGAGCGAGTCCCAGAAGCCCGAGGGTCAGCAGCACGCCCAGAAGGACTCCGCCGACGACGTCGAAGACGTAGTGGATTCCGATGGCAATGCGGGACAGGACCATGAAGGGGCTCCAGATGGCTATCCCGAGCGCGGCTCCCCAGGGCCCGAACACGATGGAAAGGAAGATGAGCATTGTGGCGCGCGCGGCATGTCCGGACGGGAAGGAGAACGGGTCTGCCCGCCTGTAGATCCGGCCTGCCTCCCCGGGGGGCCGGGGCCTGCGGATGCACATCTTGATGGCAATCACGGCGATCTCCGCTATGACAAGCCCCGCGAAAACGATGACCGCCCGCGTCTTCCACTGCGCATTTCCCAGGAACCAAGCGAGCAGGCACAGGCCGGCCCAGATGAAGCTGTCCCCTGAGTGCGCAAGGCCAAGAGCGACGGTCTGTGCAAACCCGCGGCCTGGAGACAGCGTGAGCGGCATGGTGAGGGAGGCGTCAAGAGTCTGGATGCGGTCTTTGAGACCGGCGTGCCGCGTCATGGCGGATTGTGTAGCCGATTTGCTTGACTTTGCCTATCCCCGTGGTTAGCATCGGGCCCACAAATGTTCGAGCCCGGGAATGAAGCCACAGCCTGACCTGTTCGATTCATCAGACCTCGTCGTCATCGAAGCGACCCTGGCCCGCGTCCGCTACGCGAACGAAGAAGATGACTGGAGCGTCGTCGTCCTGGAGCTCCCGGGGGCAGGCGGGGAAGTGACGGCTGTCGGCAACCTGGGCGGCGTGCAGCCGGGGGAAAGCCTTCAGCTGAAAGGAAGATGGACGCAGCATCCGAAGTTCGGCCGCCAGCTCAAGGTCGAGTCCTTCACCGCTCTCCCCCCGGCAACCGCGGCGGGGATCGAACGGCTGCTCGGATCCGGTCTCATCGAGGGGATCGGCAAGGAGCTTGCTTCCCGGCTGGTCTCCCGGTTCGGGGAGAAAACGCTGGAGGTCATCGAGAAGCAACCGGCCAGGCTTCGCGAGGTCGAAGGAGTCGGCCCGCAGCGCGCGGAACGGCTGGTCAACGCGTGGGGCAGGCAGCGCAACATCAGGGAAATGGTCTTTCTGCTCCAATCATGCGGTGTCTCCACGGGCCTGGCGGCAAAGATCTTCAAGCAGTACGGGCCGGGCGCGCATGACGTGGTGAAACGCAACCCGTGGCGGCTCGCTGCCGAGATACCGGGCGTGGGGTTCCGAACAGCGGATGCAATTGCCAGGAGCCTGGGAGTCCCCGCCGATTCCCCGCAGCGGATAGAGGCGGGTGTGCTGTTCGCGCTGGAAGAGCGCGCGGAAGAAGGCGACATCATGGCCGCCCGGGAGCGCATTGTGGGGGAAACGGCAAGCGCGCTCTCGGTTGAACCAGCCGCGGTCATGGCTGCGGTCGAGACGCTAATTCGCCGCGGCGCGGTTGCAGAGGAAGATGCGGACGGAGCAGAAAGTCTCCTGGGGCTTCCTCGTCTTGTGAAGGCTGAGCAGGATGCAGCGGCATCGCTTGCGGCGCTCATGGCCGCACGGCCCGCCGCCCAAAGAAGCGCCCAGAAAGGCGCCCAGGGAAGCGCCCAGAAGCCAGAAGATGAGATTTCCGCTTTCGAAGCCCGCGCCGGCATTTCCCTCTCCCCCATCCAGAGGGAGGCAGTGCTCAGGGCAACCAGGGACAAGCTGCTCGTCATCACGGGGGGACCCGGAACGGGGAAGACCACCATCGTGACGGCCATCATCCGAATCCTCGAGGCGCGAGGCGCGCGCGTTGCCCTTTCTGCGCCGACCGGGAGGGCAGCAAAGCGGATGTCGGAAGCGGCGGGCCGGGAAGCGCGGACCATCCACAGGCTCCTCGAATACAGTCCCCAGCAGGGAAGGTTCCTGCGAACCCGTGAGAACCCGCTTGCCTGTGACGCTCTGATAGTGGATGAGACCTCGATGATCGACATTCCCCTGTTCAGCCGGCTGCTTGAAGCGGTGCCGGCCGGCGCTTCGCTCGTCCTCGTCGGAGATGCGGACCAGCTTCCTTCCGTCGGGCCGGGGAATGTCCTTGCAGACCTCATTTCGTCCACTGTCATGCCGGTGGCAAGGCTCACTGACATCTTCCGCCAGGCGCGCGCCAGCGCCATAGTCGTCAACGCTCACCGCATCAACGAGGGCCTCATGCCCGTTGCTCCCGCGGAGGATGCGGTGACTGATTTCTTCTTCATCGAACGCTCCGAGCCCGAGGCCATCCTGGAGACCATCCGCGAGCTCCTCGCCGTACGCATTCCCCGCCGCTTCGGCCTGGACCCGCGAAAAGACGTCCAGGTGCTTACCCCGATGCGCAAGGGAGCCCTGGGCACCGGAAGCCTGAACCGGGAGCTCCAGGCCCTCTTGAATCCGAAGGGGGAGTCCATTGCCCGGGGGACCTCTGAGCTGCGCGCCGGAGACCGGGTCATGCAGACATCGAACAACTACGACCTCGGTGTCTTCAACGGAGACATCGGGACCGTAGAGAGAATCTATCCGGAGCAAAAGGCCGTGAGCGTCCTCTTTGACGAGCGCAGCGTCCGCTACGAGTGGAGCAGCATGGATGAGCTGGAGCCGGCATATGCCTGCTCGATCCACAAGTCGCAGGGGAGCGAGTTTCCCGGCGTCGTGATTGCGCTGCACACGCAGCATTACCTGCTTCTGAAGCGCAACCTCCTCTACACCGCGGTCACGCGCGGCAGGAGGCTGGCCGTCATTGTCGGCAGCAGGAAGGCCCTTGCAATTGCCGTGAAGAACACGGGCTCATCACAACGATGCACGCGCCTGGCGGTCCGGCTGCGGCAGGCGGCAGGAACGCCAGGATGACAACCGGCAGGCCCGCCTTTCGGGCCGTGGTCCTTCTCCTGGGGGCGCTCGTCCTGGCGGGGTGCGCCGCTTCGCCGACTGTCCGTGCGGCCGCGGCGCCGGGAAAAACAGTCAGGGTCACCGGGGTCTCGGGACCGGTGACCATCCTTCTGGATCGTCACGGCATTCCCCACATCTCGGCGGGAAGTGAAGCGGATGCGGCCTTCGCAATGGGATACATGCATGCGCGGGACCGGCGCTTCCAGATGGAGCTCCTGCGGATGGACGCTCTGGGCCGGCTCCGTGAGCTCCTGGGCTCCCGGGTGCCGCCCGCGGTGCTGCGCCTTGAGCTTTTCAGCAGGGCCCTGGGGTTTGCGCGCGAAGCGAGAGACGTGCTGGACAACTTTCCCGCTGAGGACCAGCGCATCCTTGCAGCCTACGCGGACGGGGTGAACGCGGCCACGGCGTATGAACCGGAGCCTCTGGAGCTCCATCTCCTGGGCTACGAACCCCAGCCGTGGACCGCCGCGGACTCTCTTGCAATTCTCCAAACCATTTCCTTCGGGTTCTGCAAGGACTGGGAACAGGAGCTGGTTCGCCTGGAGATCGTGGTCCACCAGCTGCGCCAGGGCTCTACCATCGATCACGCGCTGGGAATCTGGCCTCCCCGTTTCGATTTCCCGCCTCACCTCATCGGCGTGAAGCCGGCAAAGGATCCGTTCGCCGCCATTGCGCCCATGGCGCCCGAGCTCGCCTCCTCCCTGTTGGAGAACCTTTCCGCGAGCCTCGCCCCCGTCTCTCCTCTGGTGCCTCCCGCTGCCACTGATCCCCTGTCCCGCGCTCTTGACCTGCGGTTTCTCAGCAACAATTGGGCGGTGAGCGGAACATGGACCGGGACCGGCAAGAGCGCGTTTGCGATTGATCCCCACATGCCTTCCTCGCTCCCGCCCCTGCCCTACATCGTGGCCGTTCAGCTTGATTCCGCCTCGGAAGGCTCTTACCACATCATCGGAGCAAGCTTCCCCGGCTTGCCTGCCGTGCCTTTTGGCACAAACGGAGCCGTGGCCTGGGGACCGACCTCCAACTGGGCGGACGTGACGGACCTGTACGTGGAAAAGCCGGCGCCCGGCAGGCCGGGATTCTACCAGACCGAGGATGGCGACAGGCGTTTCGGTTCCCGGGAAGAAGTCTTTCTCATCCGCCACGGGAAGTATTTCACCGAGGAAAAACGAACGATTCGAAGCACGCGGCACGGCGTCCTTGTCAACGACTTTGTCGACAGGCTGCCCCGCGGCTTCCCCCTGGTGGCGCTTGCTCGCGCGCCCACGGTGGGAAGCTCGTCCCTGCGCAGCATCCGGCTCCTCTATCGGGCCGCCACCGTGAAGGAAGCGAGGACCGCGTTGCAGGGCTTCACCGCCATGGTGGGGCATTGGGTCCTGGCAGACGCCCAGGGGAATATCGGCTACGCCTCCCCCGTGAACCTTCCGCTCCGACGGAACTCCCTGGGGACCGTTCCCGTGCCCGGCTGGAACGGGAAGTACGACTGGAAGGAGTTCGTCGCGGCGGCGGACCTTCCTGGCATCGAGAATCCTCCTCAGGGGTTCATCGCAACGGCCAACAACCAGGTGGTCCAGCCGGAATCCACCGGCTATCCCATCAATTTCGAGGGCGATGTCCCGTTCCGCGTCCAGCGAATCATCTCCCGGCTCGGACTCGGAAGGTCCGGGTCCGCAATTGCGGCCCAGATGAGCATACTGCAGACGGATGGGATGGACACGAGCTTTCCGGCGGTTGAACCGCTCATCGAGGAGGCCCTGACGCCGCTCGCGGAGGTTCCGGGTGGGCGTGGTTCCGCGCCCCTTGCATCCGCGGCGCGCGTGCTCCTGGAATGGGACGGCAGCACAGATCCTGATTCGCCGGCCCCGACGCTGTACCAGTCCCTCCTCACCTCGCTTCTCGACCTGCTCCTGAGCGAAGAGATGAGCCCGGAAACGCTGGGCTTCCTCCGCTTCTATTTCAATTCGGACCCTCTTCTGTTCGGAATGCTTGCCGATCGGTCCAACCCAGTCTGGAAGGACAGGAGCGACCGTCACGGAGAAGAGCCGGCGGACGTGGTTGCCCACGCGTTCAAGCTCAGCGTTGCGGCGCTGCAGAAGAGATACGGAAACCGGGTCAGCGCATGGACGTGGCGCAGGGCGGCCCCCGTCACGCTTGCCCATCCCCTCGGGGGGATACCGGGCTTTCGCTGGCTGAACAGGAGCGGCATCGCCCCGCGCGGAACGGCCTCATCCATCTGGATCCACAAGTACGATCGCGTGGATCCAGCCCGGTTCCCCGTTCTTTACGGGCCCGGCCTGCGGCTCGTGGTGGATTTCAACGACCTGCCCGGATCACTGATCTCCATCCCCGGCGGGGAGTCCGGCAGACCTGGCACGCGCCATTACGCGGACATACTGCCCCTCTTCGAAAAGGGGGAGGGAGTGAGCCTGGACATGGACCCTGATGCGGTGGCCGCCGACACCGAGGAGCGCCTGGTCCTGGCGCCGGCGACCCGCAACTAGAGACTGCGCCCGACCCTATGCATAGAGCGGGCCGAGAGCCGAGCAGGCGCGGTAGTCGGCGCCCTCGGACTCCGCGTCTCCAAAGCTCGACCAGTACTTGGGCCTGAAGATCCTCTCGGGGGGCACGTTGTGCATGGCCACCGGGATCCGCAGGATGGAGGCGAGGGTGAGCAGGTCTCCGCCCACGTGGCCGTAGCAGATTGCCCCATGGTTGGCGCCCCAGTTGTTCATCACCGAGTACACGTCCCGGAAGGCCCCGTGACCGGTGGTCCGCGGCACAAACCACGTGGTCGGCCAGGTGGGGTTCGTCCGCTGTTCAAGGGGTTTCGCAATTTCCGGGGGAAGGCCAACCGTCGCCCCTTCCGCCACCTGGAGGACGGGTCCGAGGCCGGCCACCATGTTGATGCGGCACATCGTCACGGGCATTCCGCCCAGGGTCTCGAACTCGGTGGAGTAGCCGCCGCCGCGGAAATAGCCCAGGTCGGCGGGGCAGAAGTGAGTGGCATCAAGGCAGGCGGCGGCTTCCTCCGGCGTAATCTCCCACCAGGGTTTCATGACCGGCTTCCCGTCCCTGCTCTGCCGGCCTGTCCCATCCATGCACGTCGAGCCGGAATTGATGAGGTGGATGAATCCGCCCTCCGCATCCCCGGTGGCTTTCCTGCCGGTCACCTTCCTGACCGCGTCCGGGCTCCAGTAGCTGCGCACATCCGAAAAGATCTGCGCCATGCCGGTCAGCTGGTGGCCGAAAAGCATGGAGACGCCGTTGCAGTAGTCGTTCTCCGTGGCGCACACGAAGGGCTGGCGGATGCCGTCCCAGTCAAAGGAGGAATTCAGCATCGTCTCCAGGAAATCGCCGTTCGGGAAGTGATCCGTCCACTGGCGCTGGCCCTGGAAACCAGAGGCAATGGCGTTGTGCCCCAGCGCTTCTTCCCCGTAGCCAAGCTCCGCAAGGCGCTGGTTTCCCACCATGAGGTCCCGGCCGATCAACGCCATCTTGACCACGAACTCCCAGTCCGCATCTTTCTGGGCCCGTGAACGCTGGGCATTCGAGGCATTGGGATCCGCGCCTTCCCGGCAGTTCTGCTTCACCCAGGCGAGGGCGCGGGTGAGCTCCTCAGGGTCGTAGATCTTCTCATCGATGCGCCGGGCAAACTCCGACATGTCGATCATTTCGTACCGCATGCCGAGCCAGCCCTCGAGGAACCTCGGGTCCACGATGGATCCCGCGATGCCCATGGAAACCGCGCCCATGGCGAGATAGGAGTTCCCCCGCATGCTCGCAGCTGCAAGGCCCGCGCGCGTGAACTGAAGGAGCTTCTCCTGGACATCGACGGGGATCTTTGCGTCTCCGGCATCCTGGACGTCATGCCCGTAGATCCCGAAGGCGGGAAGCCCTTTCTGGGCATGCGCGGCGAGGACCGCGGCCAGGTAGACCGCGCCCGGGCGCTCGGTCCCGTTGAATCCCCAGACGGCCTTGGGCAGGAAGGGGTCCATGTCCATGGTCTCCGCCCCGTAACACCAGCACGGGGTGACGGTGATGGAAACACCCACCCCTTCCCTGCTGAACTTCTCAGCGGCTCGAGCCGCCTCGGCGAAGCCGCCAATGCAGGTGTCTGCAATGACGCACTCCACCGGCAGGCCGCACGGGTGGCGGATGCTCTTCGTCACGAGATCCGCGACGGCCCTGGCCATGGACATGGTCTGGCCCTCCAGGGATTCCCTGACGCCGCGCCGGCGGCCGTCGATTGCGGGCCTGATGCCGATCTTCGGCAGGCTTCCCTGCTGCCTGTGCACGGGCGGAACGGTTTTCATGCCTTTTGTGTTTGCCATAGAGAACCTCCTGTCAGCGTGAATTGACCCCCGGGGGAGAGATCAGAAATACTTGCTCTTCAGGAACGCGGCTTCCGCCGCGCGCGTCCAATACTGCCCGTCCAGCAGGTTCGCGGCGACCTCCGGCAGGTCCCGCGCCAGCTCTTTCAGCGACTTGAGGCCAATGCCATGGGCAAACGGAAAGATCACCACCTTGCCGGTGTAGGTGTTGTCCATCAGGGCCTTCAGACCCTTGGACGCGGAGCTCATGTCGCCGACGGCGGCAAGCGAATACGAGGTTGAAAGCCTGCCGGACTCGGTCAAAGCAAGGGTGGCCTTCATGGCGGCCAGCGGCGAGCCGGAGGACCCGGTCACGCGGACCCGGTCTCGCACCACGGGCCCCAGGGGAAGGTCTGTGACCGTGCCTACTTTGACGCCGGCAAAGATGTTGAGCACCCCGTCCGGGGCAAGGTAGTGGGAGGCCTGGCTGATGATTGCGGAAACGGGAACGAGCACGACCACGTCGTCGAACGCCCCGCCGAACTTCTCACCCAGAAAGGTGTCAAGCTCATCCGCCGGCAGGTCTTTGGGGTTCTCGAAGGTGAGGGAAACCTTGCGGCTGCGCGTGGAGCCCAGGAGCGATATCAGGTGCTTCAGGGACGCCAACCGCTCGTCGGAGAGGTCGGTGACCAGGATGGTCTCAGGCCCTTCCTCGTCCATGATTGCCTTGATCACGTGCATCTGCCCCATGGGCCCGGCGCCCCCCACGAACCACGCCTTGCCGCCCTGGCGGAGGCGCTCGCGGGAGTTGGCCCGGTAGCTGCCGGCGACGTCCCCGTCCACAGAGCCCACCAGCTCCATCCTGCGGTAGTGGACCTTGCCCACATCCACCGGCAGCTCCGCGGAAGCGCCCAGGTCCTGCTCCGATACGTGAACGCCAATGACGCCGTCAGCATCCATGTCGTTGACGAGCTTCTGGAAGGCCTCACGGTCCGGAAGCCCGGCGCACACGACTTCCGTGGGAGTGGGCCGGTCCGTGGCCCCCGGCTGATCGAGCTGGGCGCCGGTGCGGCGCGCGAGCTCGACGACAGCCGCGGCGTTTTCCGGGGTGAGCCCCTGGTGCGAGATCCTGGCAATCTTCTCGGAATACAGCCCCTCAAGCTTCAGGGGGACCTGCCCCCTCGTAAACCCGACGAAGGAAAAGACAGCGTCCGCCCGGGGATGAGCCCGGCGCGGGATCTGATAGGATGCAACCACACACGTCCATGGCTCCACCAGCGCGGCTTCTGCGTACCCCGTTTCTTCTTTCACCGGCAGGAGATAGCACCCTTCGTCACCCTCCAGGATCTCCCTGCCAATGACCACGTACTGCGAGAGGCCGCCGGGAATGGCATACCCGAAGGCGACGCCCTTGCCTTTGTAGAAGATGTCCGCCTGGATGATGTAACGGCTCCCCAGCTTGAACCTGCCCTTCCAGGTGTCCCCGACTCCCACGATCGTCATTGCCACCTCGTGGCCGGGAACGGTCGGATTCTTGGCGAGGTCCCGGCCTTCGATGCGCGGGTGGGAGCTCCCTGAGGTCAGGAGCTTGATATCGGAGAAGCACAGTCCAACGGCGTCGATACGGGCAATGAGATTGTCTTCGGAATATTTCGGAAAGGGCACCGTGTCAGGTCTGCCCTTCACTCCAAGATTATCGAGTCCCGAACCCTTCAGCTGCCAGGAGAGTATCTCCTGCGGCAGGTCTTCGAGCAGCTCCATACTGTTCTCCTTGATGGCGAGCCTCAGCCACGGGCGCCGAACAGGGGTCGGCGATCCGGCCCACCATGATGATAGTACCACACGGGAATAGCAGAGGCAAGGCGAGTCATGCTACGCTCCGCGCTGGTGAAGCTCAAGGTCACACCCGCGGACTTCGTTGTGGAGGAAGAGACCGACCTCCCCCTTTCGAAACACGCCGCTCCCTACGCCGTCTTCCGGCTTTCCAAGAGATCCTGGGACACTTTTGATCTCATTGATCTCCTTGCGCGCCGGTTGCGAGTGCGCAGGGAGGACATCAGCGTGGGCGGATTCAAGGACCGTCATGGAAGCACCAGCCAGGTGGTGACCGTGAAAGGGGGCAGGCCGCGCGCGCTCAGCGACTCCAACTTTACGCTCCAGTTCGCGGGCTGGTCAGAGAAGCCGGTGTCCGCCCGGGAGGTGCGCGGCAACAGGTTCACCATCACGGTGCGGGACATCGGGCCCGGAGAAGTCCCGCGGTTCGAGCGCAACATCGAATCGACGGCCCAGAACGGTCTCCCGAACTATTTCGACGAGCAGCGCTTCGGCTCTGCACGCCATGGCGCAGGCTTCATGGGCAAGGAGATCTGCCTGGGAAAAAGAGAGAACGCCCTGCGGCTGTACTTCACCCCCTCGAAGCATGATGACCAGAAGACGCGCAAGCTCAAGAAGTGCGTGATCGAGAGCTGGGGGAGCTGGCAGAAGTGCGCCGGCCTGGGGTTCGGGGAGTACGGTCGGATCCTTTCCTATCTGGCAACCAGCCCCCGCGCGTATCACCAGGCCCTGGAGATGATAGACCGGCGCTTTCTCCTTTTCGTGGTGAACGCGTACCAGTCGTTCCTGTTCAATGAGGTCCTGGCCCGGTGGCTGCGGGAGCTTGCGGCCGAAGAAGGCTTTCCCCTCCATTCCCTGCGGTATGCCTTCGGAACCTACGAGTTCTTCGAGACCCTCCCCCGCAGCGCGGCGGACGCCATGCTTCCGGTTCCCGGGCATGACACCGTGGTCACCGACGAGCGGGTGAGCCGCATCCTGCGTGCCGTCCTGACCGACGAAGGCATCCGGCAGGCTGACCTTCGCGTGCGCCAGATGCGGCGAATTGTCGTGCATGGCATCCAGAGGGCAGCCATTGTGATGCCGGAAGACCTCGGCGCGTCCGAGGCCATCGATGATGAGCTGTATCCGGGGAACAAGAAGATGACGCTGCGCTTCTTTCTCCCGCGGGGGAGCTACGCGACGATCCTTGTCAAGCGGATTGCCCTGGCAACCCGGTGACGTTCCCGCACTTTGTCTTCGCGAAGGCGGCTGCTTTCTCCATCCCCGTCCGTCCCGCAAGCCGTTTGCCCCGGCAGAGATCGGAAAAGATCCCTTCCGCGGAACCGGCCCCGAAGACCTGCTCCAGCAGGTCGATGTTCTGAAGGAGGTTCAGCACGAGAATCTCGTTGTCCGCCGTGCTGGAAATGAAACGTCGCAGCGCCTCGGCTGCCCCCGCGAACAGCTCCTCGCATCTCTCCACCATTCGGCTGGCAAGCGCCTCGGTCTCGGTGTAAAGCTGCCTTTCCGCTTCCGCCTCCTCTCCGAGCTGCGGGGAGTAGCGCTCGATCTGGTAGAGGGACTCCCGCAGGATCAGGAGAACGTGGAACCCCGTGCCGATGTACGAATCGATGGACCTGGTGTCCCCGGCCGGCGCGCTTGACAGCGGGGCGGGCCCCCGCGCGCCGTTTGCCTGGCGGGAGGAGGTTCGAAACAAGTAGTGCGCTTTCTCCTTGATATCGAACGCAAGGCCTTCCTCCAGGTCACGGACCCTTTCGAAAAGGCCGCTGCCCGCCAGGCGCTCCGCCTGTTCCGCCGCCCGGAACTCCCGCGCGATCTCGCGGAACCTGAGGAAAGCGCGCAGGAACTTGACGACGAGGAACGCAAGCGCTTCCTTGCGCCTGCGGCTTTCGAACCCGTCCCCTGCCAGCTCTCCCCCGGGCATCAGCGCCTCCTGCCCTCATGATAGCCGTGAAGATGCGAGGCCGCAAGGCGCGCTTCCGGCTGCAGAGCTATGCCAGCCGGGGAGGGACCGCGCCCGCGGGAAACTCCGGCAGCCAGGTGTAAGCCGGGTCCTTTTCCTGCTCGCGCCTGATCTCGGAGAGCTTGCGAAGGCACGCCGCGAAGCTCTGGTGCGCCGGCGGCATGTCCTTCTCAAGCACCGCGCGCAGCTTCGGCAGGTTGAAGAACGGCACCGCGGCGTACATGTGGTGCTCGGTGTGATAGTTCATGTTCCAGTACAGGTAGCGCACCACGGGGCCCAGCTTCACCGTGTGGCAGATGGCGCGCCAGTCGGGGACGTTGGAGCCCAGTCCGGTGTGCTGGATTGCCCCGGTCAGGTTGGCAAGGATGCGCACGAAGAAATAGGAAAACACCAGGAAGATCGCCACCCACAGGTGCAGCGCAATGAACAGGGCAAGGAGAACGACATACCCGACCACGACGATCCGTGCCCAGGAGCACATCGCCTTCCTGCGCGGATCATCCTTCGGGAAGAGAGGATCCCAGTTGAAGAAGTCCGCATCCCCGTTGCCGAGCGCGTGCAGGACGTTGGCGCGCATGACGTTGGCGAACCAGGCCCAGTCGAAGGTGAGCCAGCTCACGATGGCGGCGGGATTGAGCTTCTCCTTCACCGGCACCTGGATGACTTCCTTGTCCCTGCCGCGGTAAAGGGTGAACTGGTGATGGTTCAGGATGTGGCTGGCCCTGAAATGCACGGGGTTGTTCCACGTGAGGAAGCTGAAGAGGTACAGGAAGAACTCGTTCACCGGCTTCGTCCTGAAGGGAGTGCCGTGACTGAGCTCGTGGACAGCCGCGGAAATGCTCATCATGTTCACGAACAGGGCATGGAAGTAGCATGCAACCACCATGGCCGCCCACCAGCGATGCAGGAAAAAATACACCGCCAGGGCGGTCAGCGCGGCGTAGATGAGGAGAAAGCTCCCCGAGCGGAGCCAGCCGCGCAGGTCGCTTCTCTGCGTGAGCTTCCGCAGCATTTCCTTCTCAATCGGGATCCGATACCAGTCGATTGCGGTTGCGGCCATGAGTGTTCCTCCTCCGGCGCCATTCTACCAGATTTGGTGGCGCGGGAGGGCATTTTTCGGCTATACTCGCGAGGATGAAAACGCAAGGCTCGTCGCGTCGCGCCGTCGTTGCAATCGGCGGCAACTCACTCATCCGGGACTCGAAGCACCAGACGGTGGAGGACCAGGAGGAAGCCCTTCGGGACACCGCCGCCCATCTTGCGGACATGATGGAGAACGGCTGGGACCTCGCCATTGGGCACGGGAATGGACCCCAGGTAGGGTTCATCCTGCGCCGCTCGGAGATAGCCCACAAGGCGGAAGGAATGCATGAAGTCCCCCTGGACGTCTGCGGAGCCGACACGCAGGGGGCCATCGGGTACGAGCTGCAGCAGGCGCTCCAGAACCAGCTCTACCACCGGGGCGTGCACAAGAACGTGGCGACAATCATCACGCAGGTCCTCGTCGATCAGAAAGATCCGGCCTTCGCCGCCCCGACCAAGCCAATCGGCGGGTTCATGGACGCTGCAGAAGCGGAGAGGCGCCGGCGCGAGATGGGCTGGGCCGTCGTGGAAGACGCGGGCCGCGGGTGGCGGCGAGTGGTGCCGTCACCCCTGCCAAAGGAGATCGTGGAGCTGGACTCCATCCGGGCCGTCATGGATGACGGCATCACCGTGATCGCCGCGGGGGGCGGGGGCATCCCGGTTGTCGACGTGGGAAGCGGCGAGTACCGGGGGATCGCGGCAGTGATCGACAAGGATTACGCCTGCAGTCTCCTGGCCCGCGAGCTGAAGGCTGACCTTTTCCTGATCGCCACGGCCGTGGAGAGGGTGGCCATCAACTTCGGCACGCCGGAGCAGACCTGGCTGGACTCTCTCACCCTGGCGGAGGCAAAGAAGCTTCTCTCCGAGGGCAGGCACTTTGCAAAGGGATCCATGGCGCCGAAGATCCAGGCGGCAGTCTGGTACCTGGAGGCGGGCGGAAAAGAGGCGCTCATCACCAATCCTGAAAACATCGGCCGCGCCCTGCGGGGAGAAACGGGAACCTGGATACGGGGCTAGCGACCAGGAACTTCATCCGGAAAGAGAAGCCCCTGGCGGCCGTGAAGCTGCTTCTGGATGGTTGCGACAATGGCATGAAGGTCCCGCGACTCTTCCACGAAGTCCAGCCGGTCCGAGGGCACAACGAGCACCGGGGCCACGTCGAAGGTGCCGATCCACCGTTCGTAGAGGTCGTTCAAGCTCATGAGGTAGGTGTCGGAGATGTCGGCCTCAATGCTCCGCGCGCGCCGGGCAATGCGCCGGCGAAGCGTCGCTACTGATGCGCGCAGGTAGACCACCAGGTCGGGCGGCGCCAGGAGCGTGGTGAGCGTGTGGTACAGCCCCTGGTACGTCTGCCAGTCACGCTCGCTGAGAGAGCCCATCATGTACTGGGCCCGGGCAAAGATTTCCGCATCCTCGTAGAAGGAGCGGTCCTGGACAACGGACCGCCGTGAGTCCATGAGCGCGCGATGTGACCGGGCGCGATGCGTCAGGAAAAAGACCTGGGAGTTGAAGGCCCACCGCTTCATGTCCAGGTAGAAGTCCGCAAGGTAGGGGTTCTCCGCAACCGGCTCATAGTATGGCTCCCAGCCCAGCAGCTCGCACATCATGCGAACGAGGGTCGACTTTCCCGCTCCAATGTTTCCCGCAATGATGATGTAGGTCTTCAACGCCGGCAGGCTACCGCAGACCGGGCCGGCTGTACAGGGTTTTTTCGATAACCCCTTTTCGATGATCCCTTGACAGCGCGCCCGCGTTCTGATCGATTGGTGGCGATGCCGGAGCCGAATCCCGTCAGGACAACGAACAAGCTGCTCACCGTGATCGTCGTCTTCCTGACGGGAGCAGCCCTGAAGT
>Ga0209415_10010600_pt1 | contig 15634 bp, 15 predicted proteins | sample PeaSoiSIISIP2007_FD_187696 | JGI IMG/M metagenome (GOLD analysis project Ga0209415, IMG submission 187696) | Peat soil microbial communities from Weissenstadt, Germany - SII-SIP-2007 (SPAdes) (version 2) | ecosystem: Environmental > Terrestrial > Soil > Wetlands > Peat | place: Germany... | reverse complement strand
CTGCCGCTGCAGATCTTCGAGCCGCGCTATCTCAACATGGTCGACGACGCGATGAGCGGCTCGCGGCTGATCGGCATGATCCAGACCCGCGCTGGCGGCTCGCGGCTCAAGCCGAGCCTAGCGGACGTCGGCTGCGCCGGGCGGATCACCGCCTACGCCGAGACCGGCGATGGCCGCTACATGATCACCCTCACCGGCATCTGCCGCTTCGCCGCCGGCGAGGAACTGGCGACCAACACGCCCTATCGCCAGCTGCGGCCCGGCTTCGAGCGCTTCGCGCGCGACCTGGAGGACAAGGACGGCGAACTGGCGCTAGACCGCGCCGCCTTTCTCGCCGTGCTGCGCCGCTATCTCGACCACAAGGGCCTGGAGGTGGAGTGGGACGCGGCCCGCCAGGCCCCGGCCGGCGCCCTGATCAACAGCCTGGCCATGGGCCTGCCGCTCGATCCGCCGGAGAAGCAGGCGCTGCTGGAAGCTGTCGGACTGGCCGACCGCGCCCAGGTGCTGGCGGCGCTGCTGGAGATCGACGCCGCCGCCGACGATGACGAGCCGCCGCCGCTGCAGTAGAAGCGCGCCATGAGCGACGACGCCGACATCGATTCCCGCCTGCTCGAGATCCTGGTCTGCCCAGTGACCCGCGGCCCGCTGACCTATGACCGCGAACGCCGCGAGCTGGTCAGCCAGGGCGCGCGCCTGGCCTATCCGATCCGCGAGGGCGTGCCGATCATGCTGCCGGAAGAGGCGCGGTCGCTGGACTAAAGCGCCTCGCCGCGCAGCAGCCGCGGCAGGTCGCCCACCGCGCCGCCGGCTTCCTGCATGAAGAAACGCCGGGCGGGCCCAAGGCGATTGACCACCGCCATGCCGGCGCCGCGGCCGGCCCGCAAGATCGGGTTGTCGTTGGAGAACAGCCGGTTGAAGCCGTCGCAAGCGAGCGAGACGGCGACGTTGTCGAGGCGCCGCCAGCGCGCGTAGCGCTCCAGCACCGCGACCGAGCCGATGTCTTCGCCCAGCCGCATTGCGTCGGCGAGGACCTCGGCCAGGGCGGCGGCGTCCTTCAGCCCCAGGTTCAGGCCCTGGCCGGCGAGCGGATGGATGGCGTGGGCCGCGTCGCCCACCAGCGCCAGCCGCGGCGCGACCAGCTGTGCGGCCAGCTGCATCGACAGCGGATAGACGAAGCGCGGGCCCCTTGCCGCAACGCGGCCGACGAAATCACCGAAGCGGCGGCGCAGGTGGGCGTGGAACACCTCGTCGCGGGCGCCGCGCAGCGCCTCGCCGCGCCGGGTCGGCTCGGTCCACACCAGACTGGCGCGCTGCTCGGTCAGCGGCAGGATGGCGAAGGGGCCGCTGGGCAGGAAGTATTCGTAGGCGACGCCGTGGTGGTCGCGCTCCAGGTGCACGGTGGCGACGACGCCGCTCTGGCCATAGCTCCAGCCCTGCACCTCGATGCCAGCCGCCTCGCGCGCCACCGACCCGCGCCCCTCGGCGCCGACCACCAGCGGCGCGCGCAGCACCCGGCCGTCCGCCAGCGTCACCTCGGCGACGGCGCCGCCGAATTCCACCCGCGCGACGCTCGCCGGCGCCAGCACCGTGAGGCCGGCGGCGGTCACCGCCTCGGCGAGGCCGGCGCGGCTGCGGCGGTTCTCCAGCATGTAGCCGAGCGGTTCGCCCTCACCTGGTTCATCCGCGGCGCGGCCGGCGATCTCGGCGGCGTCGAAGCGCAGGAAGGCGCCGCCCGGCGCGGCCGACGCGGCGCCGGCGCCGCGCCCGTCGGTGACCAGGATCTGCTCGATCCGCTGCGCATGCGGCTCGAGCGACGGGCCAAGACCGAGCGCGCGCCACTGCCGGAAGCTGGAAAAGGCGATCGCCGACGCCCGCCCGTCGAAGGTCGGCGCGACCTGGGCGTCGAACGGCTGCGGATCGACCAGGATCGGCTTCAGGCCGGCGCTGGCCAGCGCAAGGCCGAGCGTGGCGCCGGTCAAGCCGGCGCCGGCGATGATTACATCGGCATCGAGCACGTCGCCCATGGCGGCTTTGCTATGCGAGCGGCCGGGCCCTTGTGCAAGGGCGCGCATCACCCTAGTGGCCAAGCCGGCTGGCTCCTCCCCCGCGGCCGGCGTATTTTTGAAGCGACATGGCGTTGAACACACCCTGCCGCCCCGGCGCGGCGCCGTCCGCCTGATGCCGAGAGCCGCCGGCCAGATCGACCGCGCCAAGAACGAAGCCATCCTCGACGCCGCGTCGGATGTGATCTTCGAGCGCGGCCTTGCCGCGCCGCTGGACGAGGTCGCGCGCCGAGCGGGGGTCTCGAAGCAGACCATCTACAATCACTACGGCTCGAAGGGCGATCTGGTCCGGGCGCTGATCGAACGGCGATCAAAGAGCATCGCCGCGCCGCTGGAGCTGCCGGGCGCCGAGGCGACGCCGGTGGAGACACTGGCCGCCTACGCCGAGGCGCTGCTGCGCACCGTCATGATCGACCGCGGCGTGGTGCTGTTTCGTCTGATGATCGCCAACGCCGGCCAGGACAGCTCGCTGGTGCGCGCCGCGCTGCCCGAAGGCTTTCGCGGCGCGCGCAGCCGGCTCACCGACTTCTTGCGGCGCGAGGCCCGCGAGGGGCGGCTGGCCATCGACAATCCGGTCCAGGCGGCCGACTTCTTCGTCGGCATGTCGATCGGCAACCATCAGCTCGAAGCGCTGCTCGGCCTGCCGGGCGAGTTGAACGCCGAGAGCATCCCGCGCATCGCCCGCGAAGCCGCGGCGCGGTTCGTGCGCGCCTATGCGTCGGAGACGGCCTAGCTGGCGGGCGCCGGGGCCGCCGCTTCTTCCTCCGACGGCAGGCCCATCATGTGGAAGCCGGCGTCGACGTGGACCACCTCGCCCGTGGTCGAGCGGCCGAGGTCGGAGAGCAGCCACAACGCGCAGCCGGCGACGCCTTCCATCGTGGTGTCTTCCTTCAGCGCGCTGAGCGCGCGGCCCTCGCTGAGCATGCCGCGCCCGCCCTTGATGCCGGCGAGCGACAGCGTGCGCATGGCGCCGGCCGAGAGCGCGTTGACCCGGATGCCGCGCGGACCGAGGTCCCGGGCGATGTAGCGGGTCGAGGCCTCCAGCGCCGCCTTGCAGACGCCCATGGTGTTGTAGTTGGGAATCGCCCGCTCGGAGCCGAGGTAAGTCATGGTCAGGATCGAGCCGCCCCGGTCCATCATCCGTGCGCCGCACTGCGCGGCCTCGACGAAGCTGAACACCGAGACGTCCATCGCGCGCAGAAACGCGCCGCGATCGGCATTGTCGATGAACGAGCCGGCGATCTGGTTGCGCTCGGCGAAGCCGATGGCGTGGACCAGGAAATCGATGGTCGGGAAGGTCTTGGCGACGGTCTCGAACACCGCCGGAATCGAGCCGGGCTGCGAGGCGTCGAAGGTGGCGTAGGCCTTGACACCGATGCCCTCGCCCAGCGGCTTCACCCGCTTCTCGTTCATCTCCATGTAGCCGAACGCCAGCTCGGCGCCCTGCGCCGCGAGCTGGGCGGAGATGCCCCAGGCGATCGACTGGTGGTTGGCGACGCCCAGCACCAGGCCGCGCCTGCCGCGCATCAGCTCGCCCTTGGGCAGATCGAACGCTTCAGCCATGTCGGGGGGTTTCCTCGTCTTCGGTTGGCGCTTTTTGGACGGGCGAAGGGCCGCGGGCAAGCCGCCTGGGCGCGCGCCGGCGCCAGGCAGCGGTTAGCGCCGTCAGACTCGGCTCAGCACCAAGCACCCATTAGTGCCGCCGAAGCCGAAGCTGTTCGACATCACCGTGTCCAGCGGCCGCTCGAGTCGCTCGCGCACAATCGGCAGGTCGGCGAAGGCCGGGTCCAGCGTTTCGATGTGGGCGCTTTCGGCGACAAAGCCGCCGCCCATCATCAAGAGGCAGTAGATCGCCTCCTGGGCGCCGGCCGCGCCGAGGCTGTGGCCGGTCAGCGACTTGGTCGACGAGATCAAGGGCGGCGACGCGCCGAACACCTGGCGCACCGCCTCCATCTCCTTGAGGTCGCCGACCGGCGTGCCGGTGCCGTGCGGGTTGAGGTAGTCGATCGGGCGCCCGCCAGCGCCCTCCAGGGCCAGCCGCATGCAGCGTGCGGCGCCCTCGCCTGAGGGCGCGACCATGTCGTGGCCGTCGGAGTTGGCCGCGTAGCCGACGATCTCGCCGTAGATCTTCGCGCCCCGCGCCTTGGCCCGGTCCATCGCCTCCAGCACGAGAATTCCGGCGCCGCCGGCGATGACGAAGCCGTCGCGATCGGCGTCATAGGCGCGGCTGGCGACCGCCGGCCGATCGTTGAACTTACTCGACATCGCGCCCATGGCGTCGAACAGCGACGAAAGGGTCCAGTCCAGCTCCTCGCAGCCGCCGGCGAAGACGATGTCCTGACGCCCGCAGGCGATCTCGCCCGCGCCGACGCCGATGCAGTGGGTCGAGGTGGCGCAGGCCGAGGTGATCGAGAAGTTGATTCCCTTGATCTTGAACCAGGTCGACAGCGTCGCCGACGGGCCGGAGCTCATCGCCTTGGGCACCGCGAACGGGCCGATGCGTCTGACGCCCTTGGCGCGCGCGATGTCGGCCGCCTCGACGATGGCATGGGTCGAAGGCCCGCCCGAGCCGACCACCAGGCCGGTCTTCTCGTTGGAGACCTCCGCCTCGGTCAGGCCGGAGTCGGCAATCGCCTGCTCCATGGCGATGTGGGCGTAGCCGGCGCCGGCGGCCAGGAACCGCGCCGCGCGGCGGTCGACTAGGCTTTCCCAGTCGATCTGCGGCTTGCCGTGCACCTGGCAGCGGAAGCCGAGCTCGGCGTATTCGGGCGCGGCGACGATGCCGGACCTCGCCTCGCGCAGGGAGGCGACGACCTCGTTGGCGTTCACGCCGATGGACGAGACGATGCCGAAGCCTGTGACGGCGACGCGGCGCATGTTCCGGTTCCCGATCTGTGTCTGGTTAGGAAACGCTGGTGAGTCCCACGCGCAAGTCCTCCGTGTGATAGATGGGCTTGCCGTCGGCCTCCATCACGCCGTCGCCGATGCCCATCACCAGGCGTCGGTTGTTGATCACTCGCTTCATATCGACCTTGTAGGTCACCAGTTTGACATCGGTGGTCACCTCGCCGCTGAACTTTACGAGGCCGCAGCCGACCGCGCGGCCACGGCCCTTGCCGCCGATCCAGCCGAGGTAGAAGCCTACCAGCTGCCACAGCGCGTCGAGGCCGAGACTGCCCGGCATCACCGGGTCGCCCAGGAAGTGGCAGTCGAAGAACCAAAGACTGGGGTCGATGTCGAACTCGGCCTCAATGTAGCCGAGGCCATGCTTGCCGCCGTCGTTGTTGATCTGGGTGATTCGATCGAACAGCAGCATCGGCGGCGCTGGCAGCTGGGCGTTGCCCGGCCCGAACATCTCGCCGCGCGCACAAGCCATCAGCTCGTCGTAGGCGTAGCTCTGCTTTTGGACAGTCATCCGCCCGCCGTAGCAGGCAGGGCGTCCGGGCTCAACGACATTGGGCCTGCGGCGCAAGACCCCAGACCTCGGACGATTTCACCCAGCCGCGGGCGCCGTCGGCGCTGACCTCGCACCAGTCCGCCTTGCAGCGCCCAAGGTCGGCCACGGCCCTGGGCCGTAGGTAGGCGGCCGCCGCGGCGCCGTCGGCGGGGCTCGTGCGCAACGCCACCGCGCCCTGGCCAGTCGCCATCACCGTGCGCCGGCCGTCGACCATGGCGCTGGCCACCCACACCGCGGCGCCATCCGGATCGCAGATGCGCCGCCAGTCGGTGGTCTCGTCGACCACCTGCACCGGCAGGCCGCGGGCGTGGTAGACGAAGAGCGTGGCGTAATCCTTGCCCGGCCCCTTGCGGCCGAACACCTCGCCGCGCTTGAGGCTGAGGTAACGGGGCACGCAGTAGCCGGACGGCGTCTGTGGCTTCACCCCGGCCGGACAGTCCGAGCCTTCGCCGCCGCGATCGCCGCAGGCGGCGAGCAACAAAAGGCTGGCGAGGCTTGCTGCAATCGCTCGCTTGGACTTGCGCCCCATGCCACCCTTGCTTGGCCCCGGGTTGCTTGGCCCCGCCCTGGGCCTTTGCTAGAGGTCGCCGATGGCCGTCCGCAAGCCGAAAGTCGTCGTCACCCGCAAGCTCCCCGATCCGGTGGAGACGCGGATGCGTGAGCTGTTCGACACCGAGCTCAATATCGAGGACGCGCCGATGAGCGGCGCGGCGCTGGCCGAGGCGATGGGCCGGGCCGACGTGCTGGTGCCGACCATCACCGATCGGATCGATCAGAAGGTGATCGCCGCCGCCGGCGAGCGGCTGAAACTGATCGCCAACTTCGGCGCCGGGGTCGATCATATCGACGTGACCGCGGCGACCGAGCGGGGCCTCACCGTCACCAACACCCCGGGCGTGCTGACCGACGACACCGCCGACCTGACCATGGGCCTGATCATGGCCGTCTCGCGCCGGGTGGTGGAAGGCGCCGAGGTGATCCGCGACGGCGGCTTCCACGGCTGGTCGCCGACCTGGATGCTGGGCCGGCGCATCGGCGGCAAGCGGCTGGGGATCATCGGCATGGGCCGCATCGGCCAGGCGCTGGCCCGCCGCGCCCGCGCCTTCGGCCTGTCGATCCACTACCACAACCGCAAGCCCGTCCCGGCGCGCATCGCCGAGGAGCTGGAAGCGACCTACTGGGAAAGCCTCGACCAGATGCTGGCCCGGATGGACTTCATCTCGGTCAACTGCCCGCACACGCCGGCGACCTACCACCTGCTCTCGGCCCGCCGGCTGAAGCTGATCCGACCGCACGCGATCCTGATCAACACCGCCCGCGGCGAGATCATCGACGAGGGCTCGCTGGCGACCATGCTGCAGGCCGGCGAGATCGCCGGCGCCGGCCTCGACGTCTTCGAGCACGAACCGGCGGTGAACCCGAAGCTGCTGAAGCTGCCCAACGTGGTCCTGCTGCCGCACATGAGTTCGGCCACCATCGAGGGCCGGGTCGACATGGGCGAGAAGGTGATCGTCAACATCCGCACATGGATGGACGGCCACAAGCCGCCCGACCGCGTGATCCCGTCGATGCTGTGACCGCGGAAAGCGGCGCTGTGACGCGCGGCTGGAAGCGCCTAAGGTGCTCAGCGGCGTCTGGAGAGAGGACCGTCCCATGTCGATCGATGAGCGGGCCCCTGCAGCGAAGCAGCGGCGCGCCACAGACGTAGAGCCGACCGGGCCAGGCCTGCTCGAACCGACCTATGTCCGCGGCCCGCGGTTCGCGCCGGGAACGGACGAGTGCGTCGCCTACCTGCGTGAGCATGGCTATGTCGTCATCGCCGGCGCGCTGAGCCCGGACGAGTGCGCCACGGCGCTGGACCTGACCTGGGACTATCTCGAGGGTCTCGGCACCGGCGTCGACCGCGGCGACTGGACCACCTGGGACGACGACCGCTGGCCCACCGCCGTGCACGGCGGCATCCTGCCCGGTCACGGCATCGGCCACAGCGCCGCGCAATGGTTCATCCGCGGCGTACCCGCGGTGAAGCAGGTGTTCGCGGCGGTCTGGGACGATGACGACCTGCTGGTGAGCTTCGACGGCATGGCGCTGTGGCGGCCTTGGGCGCTCAAGGAGTCGTGGAAGACCAACCGCGGCGGCTCGTGGCTGCACATCGACCAGCACCCGATCACCCGACCCGGCATGCAATGCGTCCAGAGCCTGGTCAACCTGCTGCCGACCTCGCCGGCCACCGGCGGCAACGTGCTGATCCCCGGCTCGCACCAGGCCTTCGAGACCATCCCCACGGTCTATCCCGTGCGCCTGGGCCGGATACCGCTGGAGGTCGATCACTTCCGCTTCCCGGCCGACGATCCGATGCTCGCCGGGACGCCGCCGATCATGCGCCACCTGGAAGCGGGCGACATGCTGCTCTGGGATTCGCGTACGATCCACTGCAGCAGCGGCAGCCTCGAGCCGCCCGAGGCGAAAGCCGAGCTGATGCGGGCGATCAGCCTGGTGTGCATGATGCCCCGCCGGCTGACGCCGCCCGCGGTGCTGGAACAGCGCAAGCGCGCCGTCGAACGGGTCACCTCCACCACCAACTGGACCGACCGCTTCATCAACGCCGACAAGTTCCCGCAGATCCTGGCCGAGCCCCACCCCGAACGCTTCCGCAGGCCGCCGCCTCCAGTGCTCAGCGAATACCAGCGCCGGCTGGTGGGCTACTGAGCGGACGTCACGCCGGCAGAACGGGAAAAGTGCGTCCCTGGGCCGCTTCGAGGGCGGCGGAGGCCTGCAGCACCAGGTCGTCGCGGTAGTGGGCGGCGACGATCTGCAGGCCGGCGGGCAGACCTGACGCGCCGAGGCCAAGCGGCGTGGTGATCGCCGGGTGCCGGGTCAGGTTGAACAGCGCGGTGTTCGACCAGGCGAAGTTCGGACTGCCGTCGGGTCCGGCGGGGAACGGCTGGCCAACCGGGAACGGGAGCACGTTCAGGGTCGGCGAGATCACCAGGTCGTAGTTGGTGAACAGCAGGTTCCAGGCCGTCGACAGTTCCCGGCGCGCGACCATGGCGTCGACCAGGGTCTGCACCGTGTACTGCTCGCCGACGCGGGCGTTCTGCAGCAACTGCGGGTCGAACTGGTCATGCTTCTCGGCCGGATAGAGCTGCAGCAGCCTTTGCAGGGCGGAGAACCAGTGCACGACAAAGACGTTGCTAGCGCCGGCGCTCTGCGGCGGCGCGGCGATCGGCTCGACCACCGCGCCAAGCCGCTCGAAGGTCTTCGCAGCGGCGGTGACCCCGGCCTCGATCTCGGGATCGAGGAAGACGTCACCGAACCTCATGACCAGGCCGATCTTCCGGCCCCTGACGCCACGGTCCAGCCCGACGGTGTAGTCCTTGTCCTCCGGTTGGGCTGGGAAAGGATCGCGCGCATCGGGGCGCGACATCTGGTTCAGCATCAACGCGCAGTCGAGGGTGGTGCGCGTCATCGGCCCGGTGTTGGCGAGGTCGCCGTGCATGGACGGCGGCCAGGCTGGAATTCGGCCGTAGGTCGCCTTCAGCCCAACCAGACTGCAGAAAGCCGACGGGATGCGCACCGAGCCGCCGCCGTCGGTGCCCACCGCCAGCGGCCCCAGCCCCGCGGCCACGGCCGCGCCCGACCCGCCGGACGATCCGCCCGGCGTCTTCTCCAGGTTCCACGGGTTGCGGGTGATCCCGTGCAGCGGGGAATCGGTCACGCCCTTGAAGCCATATTCCGGGCTGGTGTTCTGGGCGTAAACCACCGCGCCGGCCTCGCGCAGGCGGGCCACGGCCGGCGCGTCTTCCGTGGCCGGGGCCTTGTCGGTCAGCCGGCTCGCCATGGTGTGCGGCCAGCCTCGGGTGCGCACCAGCTCCTTGATCGAGACCGGAACCCCGTCCAGCGGCGACAGCGGCGCATCCAGCCGCCAGCGCGCCTCCGACAACCGCGCCGCCGCCAGCGCCGGTTCGCTATCGATGAGGGTCAGTGCGTTGATGCGCGGGTTGACCACCTCTGCGCGGGCGAGGATCGCGGTCATCGCCTCGACCGGGGAGGCGTCTCCCGACCGGTAGAGGGCCGCAAGCTCGGCGGCGGTGGCCTGGGTGAGGTCAGTGGCGCTCATGGGAGTTCCTGGCAGCCGGGATCAGCCTCATCCCCATAGGCCATCCCGCGGAAGGCGAAAACGGGTCAGCGACCGGCGTCGCCAGCCGCCGGATTGCTGAGGAACACGACATAGCCGCGGAACCACGGGTTGGCGGCAAGACCCGGCGGCGCGCTCCAGTCGCCGCCCTCCGCCAGTCCGATCCTGAACGGGATGGTCATGCGATCGAGACTGGCCATGTAGGCCTGGTAGCTCGCTATGGTGCGGCGGCCTTGGTAGGTCTGCAGCACCACCTCGTCCACCACGCCGACCAGCGCGTCGAGGGCGGCGCTATCGCCCTGGCTGCTCCAGTCGAGCAAGCCGGTGATGCTGAGCCGGCAATCGGCCGGTAGACGCGAGCGCAGGTCGGCCAGAAACCGCGCGTATTCGCCCAGCCGCCGGGTGCGGGCGTCGAAGTCGATTTGCAGCCCGACCACCGGATTGCCCGCGGCGCGCCAGCGCCGCAGCCGGGCCAGGATCTCGCCCAGGACCGCCGGCGCCCATCGCAGCGTGTGAGCGCGGTAGTCGAGCCATATGCGACCGCCGCGCAGGTGCGGGATCGCCCCGCCTTGGGCGATCAGTCGGCCTTCCCCGTCCGCACCATCGGGCGCTGCGACCTGCCCCTGGAGGATGTAAAGCGTTTGCGCCGTCGCGAGCGCCGGTTGCGGCCTGACCCCGGCCCAGAGCCAGAACGCGTCGTAGTCCGCCGCCCGCACCGTCCCGGCCACGGCGGGCGGGCACAGCGCCAATCCGAGCACGATGGCGAGGCGCGCGAGGTCCCGCGCGCCTACCAATAGTACTTCAACGCGCTGGCCCATTCGGACTTGGGGTAGTCGCTCTTCAGGGTGTGGAACCAGCGCGCCCGTTCGCTTTGGGGCGCGTCCTTGCCGTCGCATCGGTTGTAGCCACTCGGGCCGAAGCAGTTGATCGCCCGATAGAGCGCGTAAGCGCGGTCGTTCGCCGGCGCCTTGGGGTCTGCGATGATCAGCTTGTAGGCGTCGAGGCGCCCGAACGTCTGGCCCGGAAACTGGGTCGGCGCGCCGCCCAGCTCGTCGGCCGGGGCGCTGGCGTTGAGCGCATTGCCGTCCAGCCCGTTCAACCGCGCGAAGTCGCCGAGGCAGAGCAGGTTGTGCGAGCTCCGGGGTGCGCCGGCCAGCGCCTTCACCAGCTTGCGCAAGTCCTCGCAGAGATAGCCTTCCGCGTGGCCGGACCACTCGAACAGCTTGGGATCGGGCTCGGGATCGTCCGGATTAGGCGGCGCTTCGGCTTTCGGGACGGCCAGCGCCGCATCCGACGCGAAGGCGCCGTATCGCCCGCGCATCACATCCTTGTAGAGCAGCACGTAGCGCGCGGTGCGCCGCTCGCGGCCGGGCGCGGTCTCGGCCTTGACCTGCTGCGCCAGCAGCGCCGGGCCGGCGTCGTTGCGAAGCAGAGTTTCGCGCACCTGCGGATCGCGCACCGGCGAGGCGGCCGCGAACACCTGCGCCAGGCGTCCGTCGCGCTCCTGATTCATCGCCAGGGCCAGGTCGAGCATCGGCCGCTGGAACGCCGGCCGCGCCAGCGGGATCATCTGCCGCCAGAGCAAGCGGGCGCCGGCGAAGTTCTTCTGCGCCTCCAGCGCCAGGCCCCGCAGCACCAGCTGGCTGAACCCCAGATCGGTCATCGGCCCCGCCGGCGGCGCCACTCCCAGGTGGCTTAGGGCGCCAGCCGGGTCGGCTTCGACATAGAAGCGGTGCGCCGCTAGCAGGTATTCGAACAGGTCCGGACGGCCCGCGAACGCCGGCCGCTGGGCCAGCAGATCCTCGAACTTGATCAGCGACGGATTGGGTTTGGGGTCCGCCGGATCGTGGCGCATGACCATCAGGTCGCGGGTCGCCAGCAGCGTCGGCTCGGAAATATCGGCGGCCGCCGCCTTGGTCAGCAGCTTGTCGTCGGCTTCGAGCACCAGATCGGCGATGGCGACGTTGCGCTCGGCCGGACCGGCATGAGCGAACGACCAGGCGTAGGCGGCCGCCAACTTCTGCGGCTGGCCGCCCAGCCAGGCGACTCGGCGCAGCAGTCCCCGCGCCGAGGCGGCATACTGACCGGCGGGATAGGCGGCAAGATAGGCCTGGAACGCTGCGTCCGCCTCCTTCAGCGCCGCTGCGTCGACCTTATCGGGGCTGAGCAGGCCGTATTCGTCGAACGCGTCCCACTGGGCCTGGTTGAGCGCGACGCGCCCCAGCATGTAGGTCGCCGTCTCCTTCAGCCACGGCTGCGGGCTGGCGGCCGCGGCGGCGAAGTCCTTGCCGGCGTCGTCGTAGTCGCCGCCGTAGAATTCCGCCGTTCCTGCCAGATAGCGGGCGAACTGACGACCGAGCGGTGAGCGAACGCCTTGCGGCGGCGCATAAGCGGCCGACGGCGTGGCGGCATTGCAGTCCGGCGACAGCGCATTGCGCGCACCAGTCAGGATGGCGCCCTCGGCCTCGGGCACAGCGCTTGCGCCGAGGGCCGCCGCAAACGCCGCCGCGCCGTCGGCAAGGCTGCGGCAGCGGCTGCCTTCGCCGCTGGCGTAGTCGGGACTCGAGTCCGCGTCCTTCAGCGCCCCGGGCGCCCTGGGGCCGATCAGGGCGGAGAACGCTTCGAGCGTGAAGGGCCCGGCGCTGTCGCTGATCGGCGTTGTCGGCAGTTCGGTCTGGGGCGGATCGGTCTGGGGCGGCGGTCCGAGCTGCGCCTGTCCGGCATCGACCAGCAGGAGCGCCAGATTGACCCGGCTGTCGTTGCCAGGACTGAGGAACGGCAGGTTGTCGCAATCGCTGTAGATCGTCTTGTCGAGCTTCCAGGCCGGCGTGCAGGTGAAATCGCCGCTGGCCCGGGCCGACCCGGCCTGCAGCGAGAACGCCGCGAGCAGCGCGAGCGGTAAGACGATGCGCAGGATCATGCGTGGGGCTCCCGCCGGCGGTTTACCCCCGGGGCGGGCGGCCGCAAAGCCGCGTCCGCTAAGGGCGCCCGCACACCGGACACTGTGGATCGGCGCCGATCCTGACCGTGCGCGTTTCGGCCGCCAGCGCGTCATAGATCAGCAGGCGGCCGGTCAGCGGCGCGCCGGCGACGGCGATCAGCTTCACTGCCTCCAACGCCATCATTGATCCGATCACGCCGGCGAGCGCGCCGACAACGCCGACGGCCGCGCAGGTCTCGGCGTCGGGCGGGATCTCGGGGACCAGGCAGCGGTAGCAGGGGCAGCCGGCGAAGACGCCGATCTGGCCGGTCCAGCGCCCGATCGCGCCGGAAACCAGCGTCACTCCTTCGGCCACGCAGGCGGCGTTGACAGCGAAACGGGTGGCGAAATCATCGGTGCCGTCGAGCACCAGGTCGAAGCCGCCGATCAGGGCGCGGGCGTTGGCCTCGGTCAGCCGATCGGCGATCGGCGTCACCCGCACGTTGGCGTTCAACGCCGCCAGCCGCTCGGCGGCCGCCTCGACCTTGACCTCGCCCTCGTCGGCGCTCGTGTAGAGCACCTGCCGCTGCAGGTTGGAGAGCGCCACGGTGTCCGGATCGACCATCGCCAACTCGCCCACACCCGCCGCGGCCAGATAGAGCGCGGCCGGCGCGCCGAGGCCGCCAGCGCCGACGATCAGCACCCGCGCCGCCTTCAGCCGCTGCTGGCCCGGCCCGCCGATCTCCCGCAGCACCAGGTGGCGGGCGTAGCGCTCGACCTCTTCGTCGGAAAAACTCATTTGCTCCCTTGGCTTGACCCCGGCTCGGCGCGCGGCCACATCGCGGCCATGCTGAATTTCCCTGACTGGCATGGGACCACCATTCTCGCCGTGCGCAAGGGCGGATCGACCGTCGTCGCCGGCGATGGGCAGGTGTCCATGGGCCAGACCATCGTCAAGAGCGCCGCCAAGAAGGTGCGCCGGCTGGCCGACGGCCGCGTGCTGGCCGGCTTCGCCGGCGCCACCGCCGACGCCTTCACCCTGATCGAGCGGCTCGAGGCCAAGCTGGAGCAGTACCCGGAGCAGCTCGCCCGCGCCTGCGTCGACCTGGCCAAGGACTGGCGCACCGATCGCTACCTGCGCCGGCTCGAGGCGATGCTGCTGGTCGCCGACAAGAGCGCGATCTTCACCGTCACCGGCGTCGGCGACGTGCTGGAGCCGGACAAGGGCGTCGCCGCCATCGGCTCGGGCGGCAACTACGCTCTCGCGGCCGCCACCGCGCTGCTGGATACCGACTACGCCGCCGAGGACATCGCCCGCCGCGCCATGGGCATCGCCGCCGACATCTGCGTCTACACCAACCGCGAGCTCGTGGTGGAAGTGCTGTGAGGGCGATTGAAAGGGAGCCACGGAAAACACCGAAAGCACGGACGGGTTCGTCCTCCTCCATCCGTGTCATCCCGGAGAGCCGCGCAGCGGACTCGTCCGGGACCTACTTGCCGTGCCCGTTCAAAGCAGATCCCGGATCGCCGCTGCGCGCCGTCCGGGATGACATGGCGGGGATCGGGCGCACGGTCGGTGCTTTCCGTGTTTTCCGTGGCGCCCCTTTCCAATGAGCGAGTTTTCCCCCCGCGAGATCGTTTCCGAGCTCGACCGCTTCGTAGTCGGGCACGCCGAGGCCAAGCGCGCCGTCGCCGTGGCTTTGCGCAACCGCTGGCGCCGCCGCCGCGTGCCTGAGGCGCTGCGCGACGAGATCACCCCGAAGAACATCCTGATGATCGGGCCCACCGGCGTCGGCAAGACCGAGATCGCCCGGCGGCTGGCGCGGCTGGCCCAGGCGCCGTTCCTGAAGGTCGAGGCGACCAAGTTCACCGAGGTCGGCTACGTCGGCCGCGACGTCGACCAGATCGTGCGCGACCTGGTCGAGATCGCCATCGGCATGATCCGCGATCGCCGCCGCGCCGGGGTGAAAGCGAAGGCCGAAGCGGCCGCGGAGGAACGCATCCTCGATGCGCTGGTCGGCCCAGGCGCCGGTCCGCCTACCCGCGATGCGTTCCGAAAGAAGCTGCGGGCCGGGGAGCTCGACGACAAGGAGGTCGAGCTGACGCTGGCGGACGCCGCCTCGCCGTTCCAGGGCTTCGACATCCCCGGCCAGCCTGGCGCCTCGATGGGGGTGCTCAATCTCTCCGAGATGATGGGCAAGGCGTTCGGCCAGCGCACCAAGGCCCACCGCACCACCGTCGCCGGCGCCTGGGCCCCGCTGATCGCCGAGGAGAGCGACAAGCTGGTCGACCAGGAGGCGGCCGCGCTGGAGGCGGTGTCGCTCGCCGAGAACGCCGGCATCGTCTTCATCGACGAGATCGACAAGGTGGCCTCGCGCCAGGACCGCGCCGGCGCCGATGTCTCCCGAGAGGGCGTGCAGCGCGACCTGCTGCCGCTGATCGAGGGCACTACGGTCTCGACCAAACACGGGCCGGTGAAGACCGACCACATCCTGTTCATCGCCTCGGGCGCCTTCCACATCGCCAAGCCGTCGGACCTGCTGCCCGAGCTGCAAGGCCGGCTGCCGATCCGGGTGGAGCTCAAGGCGCTGAGCCGCGACGACATGCGCCGCATCCTCACCGAGCCCGAGGCCAACCTGATCCGCCAGCAGCAGGCGCTGCTCGCGACCGAGAATATCACCCTGACGTTCACCGACGAGGCCATCGACGCCCTGGCCGACGCGGCGGTGGCGGTGAACGGCGCGGTGGAGAACATCGGCGCGCGGCGGCTGCAGACGGTTCTGGAAAAGGTGGTCGAGGAGATCAGCTTCACCGCCTCCGACCGCGCCGGCGAAACTCTGGTGATCGACGGCGACTATGTCCGCGACCGCGTCGGCGAGCTGGCCAAGAACGCCGACCTGTCGCGGTATATCCTGTAACCCCTCAAGTGGGAGGGGTGCGCGGCGGCCGGTTTTGCGCCAATCTGCGGCCATGGAAGTCGCGATCGCCGAGGAGCGCATTCTGGTCTTCTCGGACCGGGTGGGGGCGGAGGTGGCCGAGGCCAAGGCCTGGGCCAA
>Ga0209415_10010599_pt1 | contig 15634 bp, 13 predicted proteins | sample PeaSoiSIISIP2007_FD_187696 | JGI IMG/M metagenome (GOLD analysis project Ga0209415, IMG submission 187696) | Peat soil microbial communities from Weissenstadt, Germany - SII-SIP-2007 (SPAdes) (version 2) | ecosystem: Environmental > Terrestrial > Soil > Wetlands > Peat | place: Germany... | reverse complement strand
GATAGATGAGCCCGGTCACGACGGTCAGGGCCACGAGCAGGACGACGGCGGGGCGGAGTTCTTTCAGCATGACGCTAGTCCTCAGACGAGCCCGATGGCGTTGACCACGACATCGATGGCCTTGATGCCGATAAAGGGGATGATGACGCCGCCGACGCCGTAGAGCAGTAGATTGCGGCTGAGCAACCTGAAGGCGCTCTCCGGACGGTACTTGACCCCTCTGAGCGCCAGCGGGATGAGCGCGATGATGATGAGCGCGTTGAAGATGATCGCCGAGAGGATGGCGCTTTGCGGCGTCGCGAGATGCATGACGTTGAGGATGTTGAGGCTCGGGTAGAAGGCCGCGAACATCGCCGGAATGATGGCGAAGTACTTGGCCACGTCGTTCGCGATCGAGAAGGTGGTCAAGGCGCCGCGGGTGATCAGCAGCTGCTTGCCGATCATCACGACCTCGATGAGCTTGGTCGGATCGGAATCGAGATCGACCATGTTGCCGGCCTCGCGCGCGGCCTGGGTGCCGGTCTGCATGGCGACCCCCACGTCCGCCTGGGCGAGTGCGGGGGCGTCGTTGGTGCCGTCGCCGCACATGGCGACCAGCTTGCCTTTGACCTGCTCGTCGCGGATCAGCCTGAGCTTGTCCTCGGGCGTCGCCTGGGCGAGGAAATCGTCGACCCCCGACTCGGCCGCGATCGCCGCGGCGGTGAGCGGGTTGTCGCCGGTGATCATCACGGTACGGATGCCCATGCGCCGGAGCTCGGCGAAGCGCTCGCGGATGCCGCCCTTGACGATGTCCTTGAGCTCGATGACCCCCAGGATGCGCCCGTCCTTGGCGACGGCGAGCGGCGTGCCGCCCGAGCGCGAGATCGAGTCGGTTATCTGCTGCAGCTCGGCCGGCACCGGCATGCGCGGGTTGCCGCTTACTTGGCGGACGTGCTCGACGACCGCGTCGACAGCACCCTTGCGGATCGACGACCCCTCGAGGTCGATGCCGCTCATGCGTGTCTGCGCCGAAAACTTGATGAACTGGGCGTGCAGCGGCGCCATCTCGCGCCCACGCAGGCCGTACTTCTCCTTGACCAGAACCACGATCGAGCGTCCCTCGGGCGTCTCGTCGCTGAAGGAGGCGAGCTGTGCCGCGTCCGCGAGCTCGCTTGCGGTGACGTCGGGGAGCGGCAGAAGCTGGGTCGCCTGGCGGTTGCCGAGCGTGATCGTGCCGGTCTTGTCGAGGAGAAGCGTGTCCACGTCGCCAGCCGCCTCGACCGAGCGCCCCGACATGGCGAGCACGTTGAATTTCACCAGCCGGTCCATGCCGGCAATGCCGATGGCTGAAAGCAGTGCCCCGATGGTGGTCGGGATCAGCGTCACGAAGAGCGCCACCAGCACGAGCACGGAGATCTTGCCACCCGCGTAGGCGGCGAAACTTGGGATCGTGACCACCACGAACACAAAGATGATGGTCATGCCGGCGAGCAGGATGTTGAGCGCGATCTCGTTCGGCGTCTTCTGCCGCACCGCACCCTCGACGAGCGCGATCATGCGGTCGAGGAAGCTCGAGCCCTGCGCCGCGGTGATCTTCACGACGATCCAGTCGGAGAGCACGCGCGTGCCGCCGGTAACGGCCGAGCGGTCGCCGCCGCTTTCGCGGATCACGGGTGCGGACTCGCCGGTGATGGCGGATTCGTCGACCGACGCGACGCCGTCGATCACGTCGCCGTCGCCCGGGATGATCTCGCCCGCCTCGACGAGCACGAGATCGCCCTGCTTCAGCTTGAGCGCCGAGACCTCGTCGAACTCGCGGCCCTTCACGCTCCGCAGTCTCTTCGCAATCGTCTCGGTACGCGTGCGCCGGAGCGCCTCCGCCTGCGCCTTGCCGCGGCCTTCCGCGACCGCTTCCGCGAAGTTCGCGAACACCACGGTGAACCACAGCCAGCCGATGATCTGGATGCTGAAGGCGTAATGGCCGGCGCCGGCGACAACGTCGCGGACGAGCAGCACGGTCGTAAGTGCTGCCACCACCTCGACCGCGAACATCACCGGGTTCTTGACCAGCGTGCGCGGGTCGAGCTTGCGGAAGGCGTCGCCGATCGCGGTTAGGATAATGTCGCGGTCGACGCCCGCGGGGACGCCCTTGATGCGCTTCTTGTGGCCCGACGCGGCCGGCTTGGCGAGAGTATCCATGGCGTTACCTTAGAAAAGAGTGCCGGCATGCATGAGCGTGTACTCGACGACCGGGCCGAGCGCCATCGCCGGGAAGAACACGAGACCGCCGACGATGAGGATCACGCCCACGAGCAGACCGACGAACAGGCCGTTGTCCGTCGGGAAGGTGCCCGAGGAGGGCGGCACCAGCTTCTTCCCGGCAAGCGAGCCGGCGACGGCGAGCATCGGCACGATCATGGCGAAGCGGCCGATCAGCATCGCGAAAGCACCCGTCACGTTGTAGAACAGCGTATTGCCGCTCAGGCCGGCGAAGGCGCTGCCGTTGTTCCCCGTCATCGAGAGATAGGCGTAGAAGATCTCGCTGAAGCCGTGCGGGCCGTTGTTGGCGATGCCCGCGAGGCCGGCGGGAACCACGGTGGCGAGTGCCGTGAAGCCGAGGTTCGAGAACGGCAGGATCAGGAGCGCCAGCATCGTCATCTTGACGTCGCGCGCTTCGAGCTTCTTGCCGACGTACTCGGGCGTGCGCCCGACCATGAGGCCCGCGATAAACATCGCCACGATGGCGAAGAGCAGCATGCCGTAGAGGCCCGAGCCGACGCCGCCCCAGATGATCTCGCCGAGCGCTATGTTCATCATCGGGACCATGCCGCCGATCGGCGTGAAGCTGTCGTGCATGCCATTGACCGCGCCGCAGGAGGCGTCCGTGGTCAAGGTCGCGAACAACGCCGTGTTGGCTATGCCGAAACGGACCTCCTTGCCCTCCATGTTGCCGCCGGCCTGGAGCGAGCTCGCCGTCTGATCGACGCCGAAGGGCGCGAAGTTGGGATTGCCGCCGCTCTCGGCCGCGTAGATGATGAGCACGCCCGCCACCGACAGGATGGCCATGGCGCCGAAAAGCGCCCAACCCTGGAGCTGCTTGCCGACCATGCGGCCGAAGACGTTGGTGAGTGCCGCACCCAAAGATATCATCAGCAGCATCTGCACCAGATTGGCGAGTGCGGTGGGATCCTCATAGGGATGCGCGGCATTGGCATTGAAGAAGCCGCCGCCGTTGGTGCCCAGCATCTTGATCACGACCTGGGAGGCGACCGGCCCTTGCGCGATCACCTGCTTCGCACCTTCGAGCGTGGTCGCCTCGACATAGGGTCCGAGGTTCTGCGGCATGCCCTGCCACACCATGACGAGTGCCGCGACGATCGAGATCGGCATCAGGACGTAAAGCACGCAACGGACGAGATCGACCCAGAAGTTGCCGAGGGTCTTCGCCGAGCGGCGCGCGAAGCCGCGGATCAGCGCGAGTGCTAACGCTATGCCGGTCGCGGCCGAGACGAAGTTGTGGAAGGTGAGGCCGCACATTTGCACCAGATAGCTCATGGTGCTCTCGCCGCCGTAGTTCTGCCAGTTCGTGTTGGTGTCGAAGCTGACCGAGGTGTTGAAGGCGAGATCGGGCGGGATGTCGGCCATCCCTTGCGGGTTGAAGGGTAGGGCCGACTGGGTGCGCTGCATCACGTACAGCAAGAGGAACCCGGCGAGGTTGAAGAGCAGCATGGCGATGCCGTAGCTCGTCCAATGCTGCTCGCCCTTCTCCTCCACGCCGGCGAGGCGATAGAGGATTGTCTCGACCGGGTGGAGAACCGGCGAGAGAAAGGTGCGCTCCCCCGCGAAGACGCGCGTCATGTAGCCGCCGAGCGGCTTGGTAAGCGCTGCGAGGATCGCGAAATAGATCGCGATCTGGATCAATCCATTGGCGGTCATGAAAGGCTCCTGGAACCGCTCATTGCTCAGAATCGCTCCGGACGGACCAGCGCGACGACCAGATAGGCGAGCAGCGCAAGCGCCACCGCGCCGCCCAGAATGAAATCGAGCATCATGGCGACCTCACAATTTGTCGCAGAGGACGACGTAGCCGATGAGGAGGGCGAACGAGCCCAGCCCCAGTAGCACCATGACCGCGTCGAGCATGGCTGTTCCCTCTTAATTCGACCGTGGATCCCCTTCCCTGTGGCCCGCGGCTTCCGTCTTGACGACCGGCGCTTACCGCTCAGGGCAAAGGGGCCGTGGCGCGCGAGTGTTTAGGCGAAAAGCGCATAAAAAATCGATACGGAAATCGAGAAAGTGCGCATAAAAATCTCATAAAAATCGCCGCCACTTTTATTACTATAAAACACGTCGCATCTGCCCGCATTGATTCAGGTCAAGCGAAGCGTGTTTTCGCCGCGCGCATGAATGCGCTTTTTACTTTTCGCCGCGCAGAACCAAATCGAATTTTTATCGCGCTTGGCGCTATGAATAGCGCCCTCATTTCATTCTTGACTGGTGCTCACCATGCTCACGTGGCAGTTCATGATGCTTCTGCGCCTCTTGGTCGGGCTCGGGATCATCGCGTCCTTCGCCGCACCTTACGCGGCCGCGAAGGCGCTCACGACGCTCGCAGCCCACGTGCTGCGCGCACTTAGCCGCCGGGCCGCGCACAGAAGGCTGGAAGAGCTCTAGAATCATGTCCGTCTTTCATGATAGGGCCCCGCGCCGCCCGGCTCTTGTGGCGCTCGGCAGCGCACTTGCCGCGGCGCTCTTTTGCATGGCACCGGCGCATGCGACTTCTTGGCCAAGGGAGCCCAGGGAGCCCTCACCCGCCTGTGTGGCACCCGTGCCGCAGCCGCCACCTCCCGGGCGGCATCCTTCCGGGCGGCACCCCGGCTGTGCCGCAGAGACGGGGACCGCCTCCTGGTACGGCCGGCAACATAACGGTCGACCGACCGCGAGCGGGGACGTCTTCGACATGGCGGCCATGACGGCGGCCCACCGGACCCTGCCGATGAATGCGCGGGTGCTCGTGACCCGGCTGAACAGCGGCCGTTCGGTCGTCGTGCGCATCAACGACCGTGGGCCCTTCGTCGCCGGCCGCATCATCGACCTGTCGGCAAGAGCCGCCGAGCTGCTCGGCTTCAAGAAGCGCGGCTTAGCCCCGGTTCGTCTCGAGCTCTTACCCGATGACGACTGATCCGCGAGCGGTTTGGCGGCCGATCTAACTCAATCCGGGTACGACGCCCTCTCCCTACAGTCCAATGCGTGGGCATCGTCTCTCTAGGAAGGCTTGAGCACGTGCCATAAAATTATCGGTATACGAGCAACGAGAAAGCGGGGAGTTCCGTCGATGAAAACGACCACAGCCGAGTGCGTCTTCCAGGCTCTTGGAGCAAGACGCGCTCCTTGGGCAGCCGCCCTCTTGCTTTCCGCCTCGCTCGTCACCCTCGGCGGTCAGGCACGCGCCGACGAGTCACTCGCCAATCGGGATGGCAGCAAGCTGGCGCCGGCCTTGACCCTCGTGGACGGCGGCGAGACGGAGCGTACGCTCGAGCTCGCCCAGGCCGCACCGGCCCAGGCCCCTGCAACGGCACCCGCTCAGGCGCCGGCACCAGCGACCGAGCCGGCGGCCCCTGCCGCCTGGGCCGACACGCTGATCATCGGCGGCCATCTCGAAGGCGGCATTACCGGCAATCCGGACGCGACGGCCAACCAGCGCAACCTCGGCCGCCTCTTCGACGATCACGCCAACGTTCCCGTGCTCAACCAGCTCTGGGGCATCATCCAGCGCCCGCTCGATCCCAAGGCTGCGGGCTGGGACTTCGGTTTCACCGTCGACGCCGCCTTCGGCACCGACGCCCGCTTCCTCCACGTCTACAACCAGTTCGACCATGCCATCAACAGCAGCTACCAGATAGCACTGGTGGAGGCCTATGGCCTCGCCCATGCGCCGGGGGTGGGCGCGGGCGGGATGGACGTGAAGTTCGGCCAGTTCGCCTCGCCGATGAGTGCCGAGACCATCGATGCCTCGCAGAACAGCTTCTATTCCCACTCCTACATCTTCAATTTCGGCGTGCCGTTCCAGCACACCGGTTTTCTCACCACCACCCACGTCACCTCGGTGGTCGATGTCTATTTCGGCCTCGACACCGGGGTGAACGCCTGGCTCGGCGGCAGCGGCGGCGGCCTCAACAACGATACCGTGGTCCACGGCCAGGCCGGCTTCGGGCTCAATCTGTTCGAGGGCAATCTCACGCTGGTGGCGCTCAGCCACATCGGGCCGGAGAACCCGAAGCGCGTCTTCGGCACCCCCGCCGATAGCGGGCTGCGCTATCTCAACGATGCGGTGCTGGTGTGGAAGGCGAGCGACAAGCTCACCTTCACCACCGACGTCAACTATATCCGCGACGACCTCGTCAACGCCACGGGCTATGGTGCTGCGCAATACGTCGCCTACACCATCGACGACATTTTCACCTTCGTCGCCCGCGCCGAGGTCTGGCGCGACAACAACGGCTTCTTCGTCGCCAGCTTCCAGAAGCCCTTCGACTTCATCAATGCCGAGCGCGGCCTGCCCACCAGTCCGGGCGGGGTGGTCGGCGGCGGCCGCACCACCTATGGCGCCCTCACCGTGGGCGTCAACATCAAGCCGCCGGTGCCCAAGGCGTTCCAGGGCTTCGTCATCCGCCCCGAGCTGCGCTTCGATGACTCGCTCAACGGCACCAAGCCCTTCATCGCCGGCACGCAAGGCCATCAGGTGACCCTCGCCGCCGACTTCATTCTGCCCTTCTCGCTCTGAGGGCGGACGCCTTTTCGCCGGGACGCCTGGCTATGCGGCGCCACCCCTCTTCGGGCATCGAGCCCGCCGATCGTGCGCTCGACGGCTCAATTTTGAATCAGTGCGGTGTTTTAGGATGGATCCCTTCTTAAGCTTGTAAATACATCGCTTTTGAAGGTTGATGCCGGAGAGCGTCAGCGATCGGAATGAGGAGCCGAGGTCCGGATCGATCCAAGCACCATATAACGCAGGCTATGGAGAGACCGCAATGCAGGCGGATAAATTGCCCGAAATGATCGAGCGGGTGCGAATACGCTTCTGATCTCTCTCGGGCGCGCAATCTCGCATGACCGGCTTGCCGAGAAAAAATGTGCGAGCGCCGCCATGATGTCATTCGGGCGATGCGAGCGCCCAACGATGAAATGTTGCGCGCGATGAATGAGGCCGTTTTCGTTCGCCATGAACCTCCGGAAGGCGTGTATCACGCTGCAATCTCCGCAGCACTCGGAGAGGGTCCACCGCCTGCAGACTGAAACGCCGTGTATTGACAAGCGCGAACCGCACTGACATAGCTCGCCGCACCTTCCGCGTGCCGTTCGATCGCTTCACTCGGAACATGGCCGATGAAAGCACTTCTGCGCCTCACGCCGCCGCGGCGCGGCTGCGCCTTCATCCTGCACCGCGAGGAGCGCCAAGCCTCCGTCGCCGGCCATGCCCGGCGCGTGGCGGCCTTATTGGTTTCCCTCTCGTTGATCGCAATCGCCGTTGAAGCGCGCGCAAGCGAAATGCCGCCCCCGGAGCTCGCCCAGCCGACAGCAGGGCCGGCGGAAACTTCCGCACCAGCGCCGGCAACCGCAGAAGCTCCCGCCTCCTGGTGGGATACATTTACCTTCTCAGGCCATCTTGAGGCCGGAATCACCGGCAATCCCGACTCGCCGGCCGACCACCGCAATTTCGGGCGCCTCTTCGACGATCACTCGAACGTGCCCGTGCTCAATCAGCTCTGGGGCGCCATCGGGCGCCCGATCGATTCGAAAGCTACCAACTGGGACTTCCGCTTCAAGATTGACGCGGTGTTCGGCACGGACGCGCGCTTTCTCCATCTCTACAATCAGTTCGACCACGCGATCGACAGCAGCTACCAGATTGCGCTCTATGACGCATACGGCAGCGCCCATGTGCCGGGCGTCGGCGAGGGTGGCATGGACGTGACGCTCGGCCAGTTCGGCTCGCCCTTGGGCTTCGAGCAGACCGATCCGACGGCGAGCACCGGCTACACCTTCTATTCACATTCCTACATCTCCAACTTTGGCGTGCCCTCCCAGCACACCGGCTTCCTCACCACCACCCACATCACCTCGGTCGTCGATCTAATTTTCGGCCTCGACACCGGCGCGAATGCCTGGCTCGGCGGCAGCGGCGGCGAGCTCAACAACGACACCGTACTTCATGGCATCGGAGGCTTCGGTCTCAACCTGCCCGGCAACAACCCCACGATCCTGGCCTTGACCCACATCGGGCCGGAGAACCCGAAACGCATATTTGGTCCCGCCGCCAACAGCGCATTGCGCTATATGAACGATTTCGTCCTCACCTGGAAAGCGCATGACAAGCTCACGTTCAACACCGAGCTCAACTACGTCCACGACGACCTGCTCAAGGCCTCGGGCTACGGCGGCGCGCAGTACTTCGCGTACGCCATCAACGAGATACTGACCTTCGGGGTCCGGGGCGAGATCTGGCGCGACAACAACGGCGCGTTCGTGGCGAGCTTCAAGAATCCCTTCGACTTCATCAATTCAGAGCGCGGCCTGCCGACCAGCCTGGGCGGGGTGGTAGGCGGCGGCCGCACCACCTACGGTGAGCTCACCTTGGGCCTCAACATCAAGCCGCCGGTGCCCAAGGCGTTCCAGGGCTTCGTCATCCGCCCCGAGCTGCGTTTCGACGACGCGCTCAACGGCACCAAGCCCTTCATTGTCGGCACGCAAGGCCATCAGGTGACCCTCGCCGCCGATTTCATCCTGCCGTTCTCGCTCTGAGAGCGGACGAATTTTCGCCGGGACGCCTGGCTATGCGGCAGCGTCCCTCTTCGGGCATTCCGCGCGACATCGCGCTTGCGATGCCGACCGCCGCGCGCTCACGCGGCCCTCTGCATGGAGAAGCGCTTTTTTGCCTCGCCGTCGACGATGAGCATGAGCGGCGTTTTATGATCGCTTTCATCCCGCGCGAACCGGATGGCGGCGTCGCGCTTGAAGAAGATGCCTAGCACCATTCCGTCGTCGCTCAGCGCGCACCAACGCCCGATCTCGTTCTGGAAAATATGGAAGGTCAGGCCGGGATCGGGCTCGTCGCTTTCCGGCGCAGGTGGCGGCTCATTCAAGGCGGGCATCGAGAGCGTCCTTTTCTCTGTTGAAAAATTTCTCACGAGGAAAGATAGAGTACTCAATCCGCATTGCTAATAAATTTACCGTATAAAATGACGGTAGCTCGGATAAAGATCTCATAAAGTGCCAAGGGCTCGGGGAAGTCTTGAGTTTCGCGTCCGCTTCGGAACGCTCAACAGCAAAGCGCCGACATGATATAGGTCAATGCTCCGTCGCCGGCTGCGTCACAATTTCTCGCCGCTAGAGAGAGGCGCCATACCATGCTGCTCGTTCTCCTGATGTTTGCCGTGTTGATCGGGTCCTACGCCCTATTGGCGGCGCTCGTTCTCTTTTCGGAAAGCATCATCCGCCCGCGCTGACGCCACCGTGCAGGAGCACAGGCCATGGCCCTCTATGTCCTCATGACGCTGGTCGCCCTGTTGGTGATCTATCTCTTCTACGCGGTCATTCATCCCGAGAAATTCTGATCTCGCCGGGGAATCCCCATGACGTGGCAAGGCTGGCTGCAGATCGTTCTGACGTTGTTGATCGCGTTCGCGATCAGCGTCCCGGGCGGCCGCTATCTGGCCAAGGTCTTCATGAACCAGAAGACCGTCCTCGACCGGCTGATCGATCCTCTCGACAACCTGATCTATCGAATGATCGGCAGCAAGGCCGCCGGCATGGCGATGAACTGGAAGGTCTATACGCTCCACATGCTCGCGGCCAACATGTTCATGGCCGTGATCATCTACCTGATCTTGGTGTTCCAGGACCAGCTCCCGCTGAATCCGCGCCACCTGGCCGGCATGGAGCCGATGCTCGCCTTCAACACCGCGATCAGTTTCATCACCAACACGGATTGGCAGAACTATGGCGGCGAAACCACCCTCTCCAACTTCAGCCAGATGGCGGCCATTACCTTCCCGATGTTCACTTCTGCCGCCACCGGCTTCGTCGTCGCGATGGCCTTCATTCGGGCGTTCATCGTCAAGGACGGCGGGGCTGACCTCGGCAATTTCTACCGCGATTTGATCCGTCTGTTGACCCGCGTTCTGCTGCCGGCGTGCTTCATCATAGCCCTCTTCCTGGCGTGGCAAGGCTCGCCCCAGACCCTCGGCTCAAGCGTCCTCGCTCATCCGGTTCAAGGGGGCGAGCAGACGATCGTCCTCGGCCCGGTCGCCTCTTTCGAGTCGATCAAGCACTTCGGCACCAACGGCGGCGGCTTCTTCAACGCGAACGCCGCGCATCCTTACGAGAACCCGACGCCGCTCACCAACTTCGTGCTGATTCTCTTGATGATGAGCCTGCCGAGTGCGCTTGTGGTGTGCTTCGGCGCGATGATCGGCTCCCGCCGCCAGGGTTGGATTCTCTACGGCGTGATGGGAGCGATGCTCATCATGTTCCTGCCGCTGACCATCCTGCCCGAACAGTCGGGCACGCCGATGCTGGCGAAGGCGGGGATCGAAACGGCGACGATGCCTGCTCAGCCCGGCGGCAACATGGAAGGCAAGGAGATGCGGTTCGGCGTCGCCGCGAGCGGGTTGTTCGCCGGAATCACGACGCTGTTCACGACAGGCAGCGTCAACGCCATGCATGATAGCTTCACGCCCGTCGGCGGCATGGGGGCCATGATCGGGATGATGCTGCAATGCGTGTACGGCGGCAAGGGTGTGGGCTTTCTGAACGCGCTGATATTCGGCGTGATCGGGGTCTTCATCGCCGGGCTTATGGCCGGACGCACGCCGGAATTCCTCGGCAAGAAGATCGAGCGGCCGGAGATCATCCTCGTTTCCCTTGCCCTCCTGATCCATCCGCTCGTCATCCTGGCGCCGTCGTCGTGGTCGATGATAGCGCCCTACGGCGTGTCGTCCTTGAACAATGCCGCCATGCACGGCTATTCCGAAGTGCTCTACGCCTTCGCGTCCGCGGCAGCCAACAACGGCTCCGCCTTCGCCGGGCTCAGCGGCAACACGCCGTGGTACAACCTCGCGCTCGGCGCCGTGATCCTCTTCGGCCGCTATCCTCCCATCATCTTCATGATGGCGGTCGCCGGCTCCGTCGCCGCCAAACCCACGCTCGCGCCCACCGCCGGCATGTTGCGCACCGACACCGTGCAATTCGGGGTGTTCTGGCTCGCCGTCATCCTGATCGTCGGCGCGTTGTCGTTCTTCCCGGCCCTCGTTTTGGGCCCCATCGCCGAGTTCTTCGCGATGAAGAGCGGCCTCCTTTTTTGAGGGAAGGCGTGGAGCATGGCCCCGTCGCAGAAAGACCTCGAGACGAAGCCACCTGAGGGCGTCACGCTGCGCAGGAAATGGCGCAGCTCGGTCGAGCCCGCAGCGGATCGCAGGACGCGGGCCGGCCCTGTGTACGGCGCCGATCTGCTGCTCAACGCGCTCGCGGATTCGCTGAGGAAATTCGACCCGAGCGTGCAGATCCGCAACCCCGTGATGTTCGTCGTCTGGCTCGGCGCATTGGTGACCGCGGCACTCACCGTCGAGCCCGCGCTCTTCGGTCCCTCCAGCGCGCCGAAGGCTTACAACGGGGCGCTGACGGCCATTCTCCTGCTCACCGTGTGGTTCGCAAATTTCGCCGAGGCGTTGGCCGAAGGGCGAGGCAAGGCGAAAGCCGCCTCTCTGCGCAAGGCCAAGATCGAGCTCAGGGCCAACCGGGTCCAGGCCTCCGGGCAAGTCGAACAGGTGCCTGCCACCTCCTTGCGCAAGGGAGATTTGGTCAAGGTCGAGAAAGGCGAGATCGTTCCGGCCGACGGCGAGGTCGTCGAAGGTGTCGCCTATGTCGACGAGTCCGCCATCACCGGCGAGTCCGCACCCGTCCTCAAGGAGCCCGGGACGGATATGTTCTCGTCGGTGACCGCCGGCACGTCGGTCATCTCGGATCAATTGCTCGTCCGCGTCACCGTCGATCCGGGCCAAAGTTTCTTGGACCGCATGATCCACCTGGTCGAAGGTGCGAGGCGGCAGAAGACGCCCAACGAGATCGCGCTCACGGTCCTGCTCGCCATCCTGACCCTGATCTTCGTCATCGTCGTGGCGGCGATGGCGCCGGTGGCGGAGTACCTGCAAGCGCGCATCAACATCGCGGATCTGATAGCACTCCTGGTCGCCCTCATTCCCACGACCATCGGCGCGCTGCTATCGGCCATCGGCATCGCCGGCATCGACCGCACGGTACGCTTCAACGTGCTCGCCATGTCCGGAAAAGCCGTGGAGGCGGCGGGCGACGTGCAGATGCTGCTGCTCGATAAGACCGGCACGATCACGATGGGAAACCGCCAGGCGACCGAATTCATTCCGCTTCGAGGCGTCAACGCGAAAGCACTGGTCCAGGCGGCATTTCTCTCGTCCTGTTTCGACACGACCCCGGAAGGGCGAACGGTCGTCGTGTTCGCCGAGAAGCTCGGCGCCACGCGCGACCCCACGCTCGATCGGGCTCGACGCCTGGACTTCTCGGCGGAGACGCGCATGAGCGGCACCGATATGCCCGATGGGCGGATCATCCGCAAGGGAGCGGTCAACGCCGTGGCGCGTCACGTTGCCGAGGCGTTCGGCGGGCCGGAACCGCCGGACCTCAAGGAGGCCGCCGACAGTGTTGCCAGGAATGGAGCGACGCCGCTGGCCGTGTCGGTCGACGGCGGGATCTTGGGCGTGGTCGCGTTGTCGGACGTGCCGAAGCCCGGCATACGCGAGCGCATCCTGCAGCTGCGCCGGATGGGCATCCGTACCGTCATGGTGACTGGCGACAACCCCGTGACCGCCGCCGCGATAGCCGCGCAGGCCGGGGTGGACGATTTCGTGGCCGAGGCCAAGCCCGAGGCGAAGCTGCAGCTCATCCGCCGCGAGCAGGCTCGGGGCCGCTTGGTGGCTATGACCGGTGACGGCACCAACGACGCTCCGGCGCTGGCCCAGGCGGATGTGGGTCTCGCCATGCATTCCGGCACCAACGCCGCCAAGGAGGCGGCGAACCTCATCGACCTCGATTCCGATCCGACCAAGCTCATCGATCTCGTGGCGATCGGCAAGCAGATGCTGATCACGCGCGGGGCTTTGACGACTTTTTCCATCGCCAATGACGTGGCCAAATACTTCGCCATCATACCCGCCATGTTCATCATCGCCCTGCCCGGGCTTTCGGCGCTGAACGTCATGGGACTGGCGACGCCGCAAACGGCCGTCCTGTCGGCGCTGATCTTCAACGCACTGATCATTCCCTTGCTGATTCCTCTGGCGCTGCGTGGCGTCCGTTTCAGGCCGATGAGCGCCGAGGCCACGTTCTACCGGAATTTGATCGTCTACGGCGCCGGGGGGCTGATCGCGCCGTTCATCGGCATCAAGCTGATCGATCTTTCCTTGTCCGTGCTGCTGTGAGAGGAGTCTGACATGCTCGGCATGCTGACGAGCGCGTTGCGCGCGTCCATCGCGACATGCCTCCTGTGTGGCCTCATCTATCCCTTGGCGGTCGATGGCGTCGCTCAAGTCCTGCTGCCTTACCAGGCGAATGGCAGCCTGGAGAGGGACGCCGACGGCACCGTCATCGGTTCGCACTTGATCGGCCAGCAGTGGGACGGGCCGCAGTGGTTCCACGGGCGCCCCTCGGCGACCACCGATGCCGACCCTAACGACACCACAAAGAGGGTGCCCGCTCCCTACAACGCGGCAAGCTCGACGGGCTCCAACCTGGGCCCAACCAACAAGACGTTGATGGAGCGCCTGATGGCTGATCGCAAGACCCTGGAAGCAGCACAACCGGAGCTCGCGGGTAGGCTTCTTCCGGCCGACATGTTGACCGCATCCGCCTCCGGCCTCGATCCCGACATCTCTCCGGCGGACGCCCTCCTGCAGGTGCCTCGCGTCGCGCGTGCGCGCGGCGTTCCACGAGAGGAAATCGATGCTATGGTCGAGCAGCATGTCGCCGGCCGCAGTCTGGGTGTCTTCGGCGAGCCGCGCGTGAACGTCTTGACGTTGAACCTGGCCCTGCGGCACGCTTATCCGAAGACCCTCGGATCGCTCCGCGAAGGGCGTCCGCATCTCAACTGCGGCCAATCGGCTCCTTGCTGAACATTTGCGGGGGAACGCGGCGGCAGGGGCGCTGATTGCCGAGGTGGTCGCCAAGGCGACGTCTCGCTTGTCGGGCAAGGGCATCCCCCTCCCTTTTCCCGGCACGCCTAGGCCCTTACCAGCACCTATTGTTGGCGCGAGCGAACCATGCTTAAATCGTCGGCGCTGCCGTCGACGGGTTGTCCGAGCGTGCCGGCGCCCATCGCTTTTTCGGGATATCGCCGACACGCGGAGACAGGCGCTCGAGGCGGCGCAAGCGCGAATGGCCGCGCGCCCTGCCATCGGGTGCCGCCGCTCGAGGCTGAACGAACGGGGAGAACGATATCCATGGTCGCTCGCCATGGTGGGGCTTGTCGTTGTATTTCGTCGGCAAGACGCAACAGCGAGAGTCGCCATCGCCCGCAGCACCGGTCTCGCGCAAGAGCCGCGCGCCTTGCAGCACTGATCGTCATGCTCGCCGCGGCGCTCTCATGGCACGGCGCTGCCGCGGCGGCGGCAAGAAAGACGGCAAGGCCTCCGTCTGCTTGCGCGGCCGCGGCATCTCATTCGCAGCATCCTCGCTTGCACGCGGGCTGCGTCATCCAGACCGGGATGGCGTCTTGGTACGGCGAGGTGCATCACGGATTGCCGACGGCGAGCGGCGAGATCTTCGATATGAACACGCTGACGGCGGCGCATCCGACGCTGCCGATGAACGCGCTGGTGCGCGTGACATGCCCGCGCACGGGCCGCTCGGTCGTGGTGCGGATCAACGACCGCATTCCCGCCTCCGGCGGCCGCATCATCGACCTCTCCGCGAAGGCCGCAGCACTCCTCGGCATAAAGAGTCGCGGCGTTGCCAAGGTTCGGCTCGTCCTCATCGAGAAGGGCGACGTGTGACTTCGTCCCGGCGGGGCGGCGGCAAAGGCGCCGCTTGCGGTGCTGTGCTGCGAAGCGTCTCGCGATAGCAAGAGGTCTGCGGCCTACTCCGCGGCGGCGGCCGCCTCGGCGATCTTCTCGATGCGCGCGGCGCAGTACTTGAACTCGGGAATCTTGCCGATGGGGTCGAGCTGCGGGTTGGTGAGGATGTTGGCCGCGGCCTCGGCGTAGCAGAACGGGATAAAGACCATGCCCTCGGGCACCGCACCATCCGCGCGCGCCCTGAGCTCAATAGCACCACGCCGCGTAGAGACGCGCACGAGATCGCCCGCGCGGATGCCGTTCTTGCGCAGCCAGGCGGGCGAGAGCGAGGCCACCGCCTCGGGCTCGAGCGCGTCGAGCACGGCGGCGCGCCGGGTCATGGCGCCGGTGTGCCAATGCTCGAGCTGGCGACCCGTGGTGAGCACGAGGGGATAGCTCTCGTCGGGCGTTTCACCCGGCGGGATGATCGCGGCCGGCACCAGCTTGGCCCGCCCGTTCGCCGTCGGATAGCCGTCGGAGAAGACGACGCTGTGGCCCGGATGATCGGGCCCGTC
>Ga0209415_10010598_pt1 | contig 15634 bp, 12 predicted proteins | sample PeaSoiSIISIP2007_FD_187696 | JGI IMG/M metagenome (GOLD analysis project Ga0209415, IMG submission 187696) | Peat soil microbial communities from Weissenstadt, Germany - SII-SIP-2007 (SPAdes) (version 2) | ecosystem: Environmental > Terrestrial > Soil > Wetlands > Peat | place: Germany... | reverse complement strand
CAAAGACAGAGTCCTCGCCGGAGAGCGCCTGAACGAAGCCGACGCCCTCGCCATCTACGGTACAGGCGACATTCTGGCCGTCGGTTGGCTGGCCAACTGGGTTCGGGAACGGATGCATGGCGACAAGGCGTATTTCAACGTCAACCGCCATATCAATCCGACGAATGTTTGCGTGGCTGCGTGCCGTTTGTGCGCCTTTGGACGCAAGAAAGATACTCCCGGCGCTTACACCATGGCGCTCGAAGAAGCCTTCCAGACGGCCTCCTCTGGTTACACAGAAGCCGTCACCGAATTCCACATTGTTGGCGGACTGCATCCCGATTTGCCATTCCAGTATTTCCTCGACCTCGTCTCCGGATTGAAAGAGCGCTTCCCGCAAGTCCACATGAAGGCCTTCACCATGGTGGAAGTCGCCTACCTGGCGAAGCGGTCGAAGCTGAGCATCCGCGAGACGCTGGTGAAGATGAAAGAAGCTGGAGTCGACTCGCTCCCCGGCGGCGGCGCTGAGATTTTCTCCGACCGCGTGCGCCACATCATCTGCGATCACAAGATTGACGGCAGCGAATGGCTCGATACCGCGCGCCTCGCGCACCAGATCGGGTTGAAGTCGAATGCGACCATGCTCTACGGCCACATCGAAAACGACGAAGACCGCGTCGATCACCTGCTCAAATTGCGCTCGCTACAGGATGAGACCCAGGGCTTCCAGACTTTTATCCCGCTGGCATTTCATCCGGCGAATACGCCGCTGCAGCATCTGTTCACGACGACCGGCATGGAAGACATCAAGCAGATCGCCGTCAGCCGTCTGGTGCTCGATAACTTCCCGCACATCAAGTCCTACTGGCAGATGATGACCCCGAAGATCGCGCAGATTTCGTTGCGCTTCGGAGCTGACGACATAGATGGAACGGTCGTCGAAGAAAAGATCTACCACGATGCCGGAGCGACGACTCCGCAAGGCCTCCGCCGCCACGACCTGGTGCGACTGATCGAAGAAGCCGGCCGCGAACCTGTCGAGCGCGATACGCTGTATCGGCCCGTAACGCGGACCGAAACGTCCTTCACTGTCTCGGTGTAGCGAAGGGCCTACCACAGAGGCAATGCGTGGAACTTCTCATACCCCGGAGCATCTAAAAATCATGGCGAAAGAGCAAACAGCAGTTTTCGGCGGTGGATGCTTCTGGTGCATCGAAGCTGTCTTTCAGCGTCTGACGGGTGTCAGCCACGTCGAGTCCGGCTACATGGGTGGACGCGCCGATCAGGCTACTTACAAGGCAGTTTGTAACGGCGACACGGGACACGTAGAAGTCGTCCGCGTTACTTTCGATCCCGACAAGATCAACTACCGCGAACTGCTGGACGTCTTCTTCGCAGTGCATGATCCAACCACGCTCAATCGGCAGGGAAATGACGCGGGCGAGCAGTATCGGTCTGTCATTTTTTACAGCGATGAAGAGCAGCAGCGGATTGCCGAGGACGTGATTGCGGAGATGACGGCGGCGAAAGTGTTTCCGGAGCCGATTGTGACCGCGGTGGAGCCGGCCGGGGAATTCCACGCGGCGGAAGATTACCATCACAATTATTACAACGAGAATTCGCGCCAGCCTTATTGCATGTTCACGATCTCGCCGAAGCTGGCGAAATTGGAAAAAAAGTTTGCCGAAAAATTAAGAGCGTGAGTGCGCCGGCAAGCCAACTGGAATGCCGGACGGCGTCTAGGCGGCGGAATCCTTGCCGGTCTTCGAGGCTTCGGGACGTTCATCGAATAGAAGCCGGCGCAAGGTGCGAAGATCGTTGAGCAGGCGGCTGCTGCTTTCGAGATGCCGCTCGAGTTTGTCTAACTTGAATTGCACCAGTCGCAGAGCCTCCACGCGGCGTTCCGGCCGGGCAGGCGCGTCGGTTCCTAAATCGGCTGCGATTTCGCCCTTGGCTTCGACAATGGCCTCGACCAACAGGCGCACGTATTGGTGAGCGTTCTCGACGCTATCAAACGGGCTTTGCTGGGGACCACTCAAAGGTTCCTTGGATCACCGGTAGTATGGCCGTGCGGTGTGGGAGGCGAATCCCGGACGCCGCTGTGATCATACGCAAGTTGGCCGAAACTACAAAGCTAAAAACCATCAAGAGGCCGAATGCGCGCTCCGAGGCACGCTATCGGTAGACTACTTCCCACCACAGCCCGACGCGGCACCGGCGCGTGACCGATTACTGGATCACGATCACTGGATCACGATCATTGGATCACGATCGTTGGTTGAGTTCCGGTGTTCCATTTGTCCGCGGGTGGCGTCAGTGTGGAGGGCAAGGCTCCGCCGGTTGAGGCTCCCGCCGAGACGTTGATGGCGAAGCTTACATAGGTAGCCGAACCTGCGATCTTGGCGCAAGCGCTTGCGCAATTCGTGGTGATGGCAAGATAGTATCGGCCCGCCGCCAGAGCCGTGGAACCTTGAGTCCATGTCAATGTGTGAAAACCCGTGGACGGTGCCAGGGTGGTTCCGGGAGTGGGCCCGACATCCACCAGGCGGTTCCCCGAGTTATCGAAGATTCCGATGTCGTAGTCATTGGCCGTATTATCGGCGGTGGTTATGTCGTAGGTCATTTGGGTAGTGGTGACGTTGTAAGGCACGAGGAGTCCCCAAAGCTTGTTCACATTCAGGGTCACGGTTTGAATAGCTCCGGTATGTGCGCCGCCGGTGGCAAAGAATGGCAGGGTCGCGGCGCTTCCGCTGGCCGCGGAAATTGTGACCGATCCTGGGGCGTTGGTGATGGTGACGTTCTGGCCCGCGGTGAGTGTTCCGAGTACGGGAGCGTTACCGGTCGAGCCGATCAGAACTTGGCCGTTGGTAGGAGCAGGGGTCGAAATCACGGCCGCGGGATTCGAGAAGTAGGCGATTCCGTCGGTGGTGCCCGCCAAATTGCTGGCGAGTGTGACGGTGCCGCCCAGCGCTACGGCGCCGCCGCCGGATAATCCCGATCCAGCCTGCACCGTGATCGACGGATTTACCAGCATGCTGTTCGTGACGCCCGCGGCGGGAATGCTGATGGTGCCGCTTTGGGTGATTGGTCCGCCGGTCAAGCCTGCGCCGGTACCGACGCTAGTGACTGTCCCGCCGCCGGCGCCGGGGAAAGTCTGTCCCGAGGCGAAACTTATCAACCCGTTGCTCGCGATGGAGAGGCCCGTCTCGGCGGGCGAAGCTCCATTCGAACCAAATAGCAGGTTCAACGTGCCGGAAGGATTTGCGGAATTGTTCCCCACCGGTTCCGCCTGCCAGCGGAAGTCCTGTGTGATGGCGGATGACGTAGTGCTCTTGAACGATGAGGATTGCCAGTCCAGCGGGTTCGAGTTGAAGCCCTTGCTGGCCGTCGCGGTGCCGGTTGAAGGCATCAGGGCTCCGGCCGCCGACAATAAGCCACTGAAAGCGCCCGTGGTGCCCGTCAGTCCTCCAGTCAGGGCGCCTCCGGTGAGCTGCAGATAACGTCCATCGGTGTAACTCGTATTCAGGCTGAGGGTGCCACTGGTCGTGATTGGTCCTCCGGTCAGGCCCGTGCCGCTGCCTACGCTGGTGACCGTGCCTCCCAAACTGGGAGCTGAATTGGTCAGCGTGATGGCGCCGCCGAGCGCCACCGTTCCGCCGCCCGACAATCCCGATCCCGCCGTCACCGTAACGGACGGATTGACCAGCATGCTGTTCGTGACGGCCGCGGAGGGAATGCTGATTGTGCCGCTGCTCGTGATCGGACCGCCGGTCAAGCCGGCGCCTGTACCAACGCTCGTGACCGTCCCGCTGCCCGTGCCGGGAAAGGTTTGTCCCGAGGCGAAACTCATGATCCCATTCTTGTTCACGGAGATCCCCGTCTCGCTGATGGACCCAGGGACGCCATACAGCAAATTGAGCGTTGCGCTGGTGCTTGCAGTATCGTTTCCAACCGGCTCCGCCTGCCATTGAAACAGATAGGTCGCCGCTCTTCCGATGCTCGTGTTGAACAGCGAAGCTTCGATGTCCAGGGGGTTGGAAATGAATCCCTGTGAAGTGGTCGCGGTACCGGTCGGCGCTACTTGAATACCTCCCAGAGACGAGAGTGAACCGCGAACGAAGGCCGTCCCGGTTACATCCAGCATTCCGGCGGGGCTGGTATTGCCGATGCCGACGTTGCCGCCCGATTCGAAGATGGCCGAATTCTCGATGTTGCAAGCGCTAGTGAACTTTGTGACTTGGTTCGCGGTGGCGGTTCCGTCGCTAGTGATGGCCGAACAGGCTGTCTGCGGCGCCGGGGTGAACGAGCCTGAGACTGGTGGGACCAGAATCTGGGGACCCTGCCCGGCATTTGCAGAATTCACAGTTACGGCCGTTGCCGATGGTAGATTCTCCGCGAGGACATAAGCCGATGCTGGCTTGCCGCCCAGCATTTCGGTGTCGGCCGCCCGCAGCGCATAGGCCACGCTCAACAATAAAATCCGCGGCTGTTCGGCTTGTCCATCGGGATGGACACCTAACCAGCGGGCTGCGCCGGCGGAGAAAATCTCCAGCGGCAGACCTGCCTCGCTGGTTGCGCCCAGCAGCACGCTATAGCGCCCGGCCGAATCCAGTTGCACGTTCTGGTTTTCCTGCCAGACTGCAACCTGGTCGCTTGAATCTTTGTACAGCGCAAACTCGATCCCAACGTTGCCTTTGAGCGGGTTGCCGGACTCATCATGCACCGTCCCCTTGAGTTGGATCAACCGAGGCACAGTCGCTGTCGAAGTTGACGGAGAAGATTGCTGTCCATTGATCTGCGCCAACGCAAAGGCGCTATACACCAGACAGGCTGTAACGATACACGCGGACACGCGAACAAGGCGCACAAAGGCCTCCTGCAGCCAGTTCGGGGGAGAGGCTTGAATGGTCGCGGCGGGGGGGAAACAGCGCTGCCTGACCAGCGCATCATTTTACACCGGAAGCGTGGCACCCGCGGCAATGAATTTGCAATATCTTAGGAGCGGAAAGTACGGATTTCCGCAAGGGAACTGCCGGGGGAGGACTGGCGAGGCAGGATTAACCCATCGGGTTAGGCCTGAGGGCTAGACGGTTTGAGCCGTTCCCGGCTACTAACCAAAAGTAACATTGACCGTCTGCTGGATATGGGCTTAGATGTTTCTTAGGGCGATTGGTCTTCAATGCAGTGTGGGCCGACCTCCGAATCTCACGGGCTTGTGGCTGAGACTAGAGCCACGGAACTGGAAATATGACGAGTATCAGAACGCTTATGGTAATGATCTGTATGGCGAGTTTAGCGACTCTCGCTTTTGCTCAGAACTCCCAGGCCGCGCCCACCGCGGCGACTCCGCGGGTAGCCCCCGCCGATGCCAAGAGTCACGCCGGCGAGACGGCAACCGTGTGTGGAAAGGTTGTCGATAACAGGATTGCCAAGTACGGGCTCAGCGGCCGCGGAAAACCCGTCTCCTTCGATCTCGACCAACCGGAACCGAATCCGGTGTTCTTCTTTGTGGCATTCGGAAGTCAACCCGACGGTCCCCAGGAGGCGATTGCCGCCTACCAGGGCAAGCAAGTATGCGTGACGGGCAAGATCAGTATGCCGGCGGAGACGCCTTTCATCATGGCAGCGGACCGTTCCCAGATTAAGGTTCAAACAGCAAATAAATAGCAGGATGCCAGCGGCAACTTGAAAACGCGAGGCTCGCAGGGCCGGCGATTCCGGCTGCAGGCCTTGTTTCCATGGCCACCCCAGCCTGCAGGGAATGGCAATCACATCACTTCGAGATGAAGAGGGGTAGGAATATGAAGAAATTGTTAGTGCTGCTGCTCTTGTGGGGAGGGGCTGGGCTGTCCGCTCAAACCATCGTTCAACAGTTTGCAGCGATTAGTGCCGGGGCCGGCACGGTTTCCGACATGGATCTTCCGGATCCGACCCGCGCGGGCAGTGTTCTCATTACGATGCCGATGCTTCTTACCCCCGGTATCAAGGTAACGAGTGTGACCGACAATGCTCCCGATGGCGGCAACACGTATAAACAAATTCCAGGCACAGTTTCGTCTTGCGCAAACAGGTCACTGGATATTTGGTACTGTGAGAATTGCAAGGCGGGAGTAACCGAGCTGAAGTTCCATTTATCGGATCACGTCAAAGCCAGTCTCAATACTTTTCTGGAAGTCTCCGACATGGCGTTGTCCTCCGTGCTGGACGGAACGGGAGCCAAGGTGAGCGACGGGACCGTAAACAGCGGAGGTTTGGCGGTTGGTCCCAGTCTAAAAACGACAGCAAAGGATTTCGTGGTTGCGCGTTATTTTGCGAATCCGCCGCTTCCCAAGGGTGTAACTCCGGCGGCATGGACGTTTACGACTTCCTATGTTTACGCGCTTAACGCGCCACCAGGGACGTATCAACCGACGCTAACCGGAGGAAAGGCTGGGGGTAGTTTCTGTATGGGCATGGCAGCCTTCAAGACCGGGCCATCGGTTGCCGGTTCAAAACCCAGCAAGAATTAGACGGAGGCTACACCCGATAGTAGGACTCTCTCTTCTCCAAAAAAAAGAACCCAGAGGATCCGCAGGGGGCAAGCCCATGCGGATCCTCTGAGGCATCATCACTTTGTTTCCGCATCTTTCGACGTCACCAGCGCAGCCCTTTGTTTCTTCGCACCGATCCCTGGGCCCAGTTCCTGCATCACCGTTTCCCGCAATTTCATGAATCCGATCGAGCCACTCATGAAATGGCCGTTGATGAAAAAGCTCGGCGTGCCCTGTATTCCCAGCCGCTGGCCTTCCTGGGAATCCTTCTTCACGGGAGCAATTTGTTCGCCCCCGTCGAGACACTGATCGAAACGGGCGCCATCGAGTTTCAAGGCGCGCGCTTCTTCTTTCAGTTGTGCAACTTGAAGCTTCTTGGTCTCAAACAGGGCATCATGAAATTCCCAGAACTTGCCTTGCACTCCCGCGCAGCGCGCGGCCTCGGCGGCCCTTGCCGCCAGCGGGTGCATGGGTAACGGAAAATCTTTGTAAACGAGCGACACCTGGTTGGGGAATTGTTCCCGCACGCGGGCGAGATCCTCGTTTACCTTCTGGCAGTACGGGCACTCGTAGTCCGCGAATTCGACGATTTGGACGGGAGCGTTCTCTGGACCGAGCCGGTAAGCATTTCCCACTTCGACGTGGGCCGAAGGCTGGTTCAGCTCAACGACGACACCATATTGCGCTCGCAGTTCGGCGATGTAGGCGTCGCGCGCTTTCTTGGTGCGAAGCTGGTGCACGGTGTCGATGATGTTGGCCCGCGCCGACTCGTAGGTCTCGTCGGTTTGTACGCCCTCATAGTAAAAGCGGAGCTGATCTTCGGTCGGTTCAGGGACGTGAATGGCAACATGACGCTTGTATAATTCATCAAGAGTCACGCCTTCCTTCTTCGCCTGCATGTCCAACAGTTGATCGTCAATGAATTGCTCGAGGGCATCCCGCTCGGCAAGGTAATACTTATATTTGGCTTGAAGCAGTTTGCCAGCTTCTTTTTGCTCCAACTCATCTGCCGTCACCTTGCGGCCGGCGATCTCGGCCACGACGCCGGAGTCAGTCTGGCCAAATCCTGGAATGGAAAACGCGCATAGAGCCATCCCCAGTCCAAGCGCAATCAGAGATTTCTTGGTCGACATTGTGGAATTTCCCCTCGTTAGGAATTAGGAACATGTATTGGGGGAGGAGAACATGTTCTACAGAATTAGAACATGAGACCGGCTCAGAGGCAATTGGAACGTGTACAAATTTAGAAAGCCCGAACGCCGGTCGTAGCCCCGGCGTCCGGGATGTCTGGGTTCGGGCTTTGGCCAAACGAGCTCTAAACGAAAGCTAATTCAACCTTTTTGCAGCCTACAAGTCGGAAAAGACTAGAAGTCGTAATCTTCCGGCGTGCAGGTGCAGGGGTAACCGCTGAGCAGGGAGTCAAAGTAGCAGAGTTCCTGCAGCAGCGTTTGTTCAGAAGCGGCCAGGTTCGAATCGGCAAACGCCGTCTCGGTGATGGCATAGCCACTGGCGGCCTTCTGGACGTGAGTTCCCCAGGCGCGCAGCCCGGCGGTTGGGACGGTAAGAGTGTCGTCAAAGCTGGCAGACGAAATGACCTTGATGACGCCACGGGTCGGTTTCTTGCCGGTGATCGCGTAGGCCGTGAGGTTCTTGTTCACGGATTCCGAGAGCAGACCGTCTGGGGTGATTACGCAGGCGCAGCAATCCTGCAGTTCCTGGCTGTCGTCGAACACGTAGATGGCTGCCCACAGGTTGGCTTCTGTGTCGCCGTCGTTGACGATGCGGACGGTTGCATCCGGCGCGCCAGTGGTGTTCGCGTTGGAGTAATAGGTGGTGAAATACACGCTATTGTCCTGGGCCAAGGCATTTCCCCCCAGCATCAGGGCAAGTGCCAGCATCAACATACAAAATCCTAGCTTCTTCATTTGGTGGATCCTCCTTGTGGTTTGTGGCGCCTGGTGCTGGGGGAGGATCAGCTATGGGCGCTTCATGCACTTTAATCTTTGTACAGTTGTTTACAAGTACCCACGTGGCCTAGCCAAAAACACTAAGGCTTAGAGCTACTACTTATGGGTTAGTTACTAACTCGACGCACATGCCGAAGCACAAAATAAGGCAACTCATTATGACTCTGATGGGGGAGATGGCAGCGCCTACGGCGCGGGCAGGCAGCGATCGCGCGGCATACGCCGCTACTGCGGCTTTGTAAGTTGTTCACGCAACTGCCGGCCCCGTTCCTTGATCAATTCGCCGAGAGCCTCTGGAGGCAGCGATTCCTTGGGAGCCGCCAAACCGCTCCTGTCAACCAGCGGCGGAAGTCCGGCCGAGGTTTCTGGAGGTGTCCACAGCAGGGGGTTGCTGGCCGGCTTTGGTTGCACTGCAGCCACGCTCGAGGGTGTGTCGGTGTCTGGCCCCTTCAGGGACAGCAAGACCTGCGCCGGCTGGCTCGGATGTTGCGGAGAACTCACGATGATGAAATTGAACGGAGTCCCGTTGAGCAATTGCTCCAGCACATCGTTTGCCGGGCCCGGCCCGGTGTGTTCAAAGATGCGGTCCTGGCCGCTTCCGGGTGGTACCTCGATTACGGCGCCAGTCTTCTCTGCAATCAAAGCCAGCACCGCGGCCAAAGTTAAGTTCTCGGCATCAATCGTAAGTTGGCCATCCTGGTAAATGACCGCCGGCCCATGCTGCGCGGGGACAGCCGATCCGCCTGGGGTTAGGGGCGTCACATTCGGCATGGGCGTCAACACGCCGCTTCCAGTGACGTTCTGCCGTCCAGCCGCGGTGGGTGCTAACGGCTGAGTTTTACCGATCGAAAGAGGCGTAGGAGCGCTCGCTACGGCGACGACATTCGGGAGCGGCGGCATTCCGGTGCTGTTGCCAAGAGTCTGCTTTCCAACTGCCGGGGATGGAGGGATTACCTGTGGCGGCGGTGATCCAGCACTGCGAGCGGCGCGTTCTCCAACCGCAGGGGCAGCGCTGATCGGATTCGGGAGCGGCATTAACTCAACGCTGGCGACCAACTGCTTTCCGACTTCCGGGGACGGAGCGACTACTTTGGGCAAAGGTTGCGATGCGGCGGCGCGGGCAGCCTGTCTTTCAACGACCGGGGCAGCGCCGATCGGATTTGGGAGCGGCATTAACTCAACGCTGGTCACAAGTTGCTTTCCAACTGCCGGAGACGGAGGGATCACCTGCGGCGGCGGCGGTGATCCAGCACTGCGAGCGGCGCGTTCTCCAACCGCAGGGGCAGCGCTGACAGGATTCGGGAGCGGCATTAACTCGACATTGATGACAGGCTGTTTTCCAATCGCAGGGGATGGAGGGACTACCTGTGGCGGCGGTGATGTTACAGCGCGGGCGGCCTGTTTTCCAACGACCGGGGCCGCGCCGATTGGATTCGGGAGTGGTAGTAATTCGGCGCTGGCGACAAGTTGCCTTCCAACTGCCGGGGACGGAGGGATCACGTGCGGCAACTGTGACGATGCTGCGGTGCGGGCGGCGCGTTCTCCAACCGCAGGGGCCGCGCCGATTGGATTCGGGAGCGGCATTAGTTCAGCGCTCGTGACGATCGCTCGTCCAACGGCGGGGGCGGCCGCAATCGCATTCGGCAGAGGTGGCAATCCCGCGCTGAAGGCGAGCTTCTGTCTTCCGAGCTCTGGCGCTGTGATCGTTTGCTTTTTCGCGGTAGCAACTGGGTCGGGAGTAGCACTGATGGCCGAGTTGGCGGCATTAACGGTGGCGCCATCCTGAAGCCGGACCTCCGTCAATACTGAGTAATTTGGATCGGAAACCAGAACGCCTTCGACCGTGACGACGCTCGGCCGCGGAAGCGAAGGCGGCGTTCGATAGACCCCCTGATCGTCGATGGTTCCACAGTTTAAGCCGGAACAACCAATTCCCGAGACATTCCAACGGACAGCAACGGGTTTTCCCTCAGCGTCGGTAACTTCGAAGCGCTGCGTTTGATTTACGGGGAGGGTTGCTTCACTCGGATGAACTATAAACTTGTGGGGAATGGCGCGGGTTGACCGTTGCACGATCAATTTGCGCGGAGCGTTTTGCGCGAAGAGAGCTTGCCATCCAAAACACGCCAGCAGACCGACAACGAGCCCAATGCGCGTACCGCCTCGTATAGCGGCGAGCAATACGCGAACCGGCGGTTTCTGAGAACCGCCCGCGCTGCCATCGGATCTAGCTGGAGCACCCCTAAGCATTACCGCCTCACTTCCGTGCACAGCGATGAACCGAGCACGGTGGGCACGCACGTTCACACCTTCAGATGCGACTTGCGCTACCGCTGCTGGAGAAGGCCGCATTGGCAATCTCCACAGATACCATACCTCCGCTGCTTTGCGGGCTCGCGGTCCGGCGCCAGTTCCGGTTTCAGGGCAGGTCAGGATTGCGCATGCAGCGCAACTCCACCGTTCCCATCCCTTCACCAGGTAGGGGGAAGCGTTCTGTTGCACCAGGCTAGGGGAAAGCTCTAGGCATGACCAGTTAACTACGGCGTGTGCAGGGCGGCAATCCTACGATTGGGTTAGCCCGACTGCTTAGAGTTACAGACGTAGCCCATTCGGGCTAGCACCAATGCAGTCACCTTAGTGTTCACGTCCTTTTTTGTCCTCTGCCGTCATTATTTATTGACAAAGCGTGCTTTATGGACGGAAACTGTTGCGTCGCAATTCGGGCTATGGTATTGTGGCTGACGAACGCCACTCCCCCCGCCTCAAGCCTGAGTCGAGCTAGAGCTTGTCTGCGTGATCGTTGTTTTCTGAGCCAAGCCGTTTCTAAAACCACAGGAGAGTACCGTGTCGATGGCTCCAAGCACCAACGGCTTCTTGCTGCTGGACGGCGAGTTGAATCTGATTGCGTCGAATGATCCCGCCCTGCAGATCCTCTGCTTCCCCAGCGAGGCGAACCGGATCAAGCAACCCAGACTCTTTCTTGCCGATCGGGTGCGCACCACCCTGCTCGACCCGCAGCACCAGGACCGCAAGGCGTTCGTCAAGGAATTCAAATCGGGCAAACGGCGCTACATCTGCAAGAGCTTTCAAATCGACTGCAATGGACACTATTCTCCACAACCCGCCTTCGCGGTGCTGCTGGAGCGGGACGCGGCCGGCAGCACGACGCTCACAGAACTCACGGAACGCTTCGATCTGACCGGGCGAGAACGCGAAACCGTGGAGTACCTGCTGCAAGGCCTGACCAGCAAAGAGATCGCAACCCGCATGAACATTAGTCCCAACACGGTCAAGGCATTCCTGCGACTGGTCATGGTGAAGATGAAGGTTTCAACCCGCTCCGGAATCGCCGGCAAGCTTGCGGGATCCAGATCCAACAATTAAGCCACCTGGGTTGACATTAGCCAGCGCGAATTAGTCCGATTGCAGAATGTACTCGGACCCTTACTTCGGGCATTATGTTATAGTGTCCGATCTTCCCGATGGAGAACGACGACAGCATGAGCGGTTCCCGCAGGTGTTCGAAGTGCATGCGCGAAATCTGCGATCATTTCACACCGCGGGTACACAGCCCAAGCAACTCAAGGAATTCGACTGTCGCATTCACAATCTGAGCAACGGCGGCGTGTGCGTGCTTAGTTCGCGCCCCCTGGAGCCTTCGACATTCATGTGCTGCAGTTTCCCGGTATTCGATTCGCCGGTTTCGATTCCAACGCTTATGCAAGTCCGCTGGTCAGTCAAACGCGGACAGAAATCTCCGAGCTACATCAGTGGCCTTCAATTCGTGGCGTAGCACGCACCCGCATTGCACAATGAGTCGCCCTATCTTTGTACGTTCTACCCCCACTTATGTGCTACTGCCAATGGGGTAGTCCGAGTTTAGGATAGCTATGGGGTAATCCCGTCGATATAGTTCGAAGTGGTTAGCTCGCACAGCCAAAGCCCCTCCCCCTGAGTTGCCCAGGCAAATCCATAATGAGACCTCGTCCAGCCACGAGTGCGATCAGCGTCCTTGCTGCGCTCGTGTGTCTTGTACTGCTTCCGGGCTGCGGCGGAAGAGATCCAAGACTCACACAAATTCTCATCAAGCCCGCAAACTCCACCGTGGCGAAGGGCACAACTCAGCAGCTCAGCGCGGTGGGAATGTACGATAACGGGACCTCGGAGGCGTTGAAAGCCGTAGTGTGGCAGACGAGCCAGCCGGACGTGGCGGCGATAACCGATCACGGCATGGTGACTGCCGCGGGCGAAGGCGTCGCGCAAATTTCCGCGATCTATCGCGAGGTCACCGGCACTACATCGGTGACGGTCGGACCACCCGCCTTGGTTAGTATGGCGGTAAGTCCGAAGCAGGCCGCATTGCCACTCGGTGAGTCTGAGCAACTAACTGCGACGGGGACCTTCTCCGATGGAAGCACGCAAGATCTGACGCAATCGGCGACTTGGACTTCATCGGCCGCCGGTGTCAGTGTAAGCGCCGCGGGCGCAGCGTTTGCCAAAGCAGTTGGAAGCGCGACGATCGATGCGACCGTGGGATCCGTTACTGGGGCTGCCAGCCTCCAAGTGACGCCGGCGGTGTTGGTCGCTGTGAACATCATCCCGCCGACATTATCCCTTCCTCTGGGAAGTGGCAGCCAGCTGCAGGCGATCGCGACCATGAGCGACGGGACGCAGCTTGGGATAAGTTCGTCGGTGACTTGGCAGACAAGCCAGTCGGCCGTGGCCACGATCAACGCTCAAGGCTATGCGACGGCTGTGGGCAAAGGCGCCGCGCAATTGTCCGCGCTTTACCAGGGGATAACCGGCGGCGCGTCGATTACCGTCGGCCCGCCCGCATTGGTTAGCATCACGGTGAGTCCAAACCAGGTTTCTTTGCCGGCTGGCGAATCTGAACAACTAACCGCTACCGGAAACTTCACCGATGGAAGCACGCAAAATCTGACGCAATCGGCTACCTGGATTTCATCCGGACCGGCAATTGCCAATGTGAGCCCGACTGGCGCGGCCGTCGGCAAAGCAGTGGGAACGGCGACCATCAGCGCGAGCTCCGGATCGGTGACTGGAACTTCGAGCCTGGTCGTGACTCCCGCTGCGGTAATCGGCTTGAACGTTGTTCCGGGAACAGTTTCCATACCCCTGGGGAGTCGCACCCAGCTCCAGGCGATGGCGACGATGAGCGATGGCACAACGCAGGACATGAGCGCAACCGCAACCTGGGGTTCCACACAGCCCGCCGTAGCCACGGTCAACACGCAGGGCTTCGTGACGGCCGTGGGCAAAGGCGCTGCCCAAGTATCGGCAGCCTATCACGGTTTCACCAGCAGCACGTCGATCACGGTCGGACCAGCTGCATTGGTCAGTATCGCGGTAAGTCCGACCTCGTCGTCTTTGCCGTTAGGTAAAACCGAGCAACTGGCCGCGACCGGGACTTTCACTGACGGCACCACACAGGATCTGACTTCATCCGCGACTTGGAGTTCATCAGGGCCCACAATCGCCAGTGTGAATGCGGCGGGCGCGGCGGTTGCCAAAGCAATCGGATCGACGACCATCGGCGCGAGTTCAGGAACCGTAACCGGAACCGCGAGCCTGGCCGTGACGGCTGCAGTGCCTGTCTCGGTGAGCGTTGCTCCGGCAACATTATCGCTGCCCCTGGGCACTGGCAGTCAGCTCCAGGCGATCGCCAACATGAGCGATGGGACGCAGCAAACTCTAAGTTCCTCGGTGACGTGGCAGACGAGCCAAGCAACCGTCGCAACCGTCAATGCGCAAGGCTCCGTGAATGGTGTCGGCAAAGGCGCCGCCCAGGTTTCCGCGGCCTATCAAGGACTAACCGGTACTGCGTCGATCACCGTCGGTCCTCCGGCGCTGGTCAGTATCGCGGTGACGCCGAACCAACTTTCCTTGCCGGTGGACGAATCCAAACAACTCACTGCCACTGGAACCTTCACCGATGCGAGCACTCAGGATCTGACGCAATCCGCGACCTGGAGTTCATCCGCGACCAAGATAGGCAGTGTGAACTCGACAGGAATGGCGGTTGCCAACGCGGTCGGAACGGCGACGATCAGCGCGACCTCCGGTACCGCGACCGGAACCACGAATCTGACCGTGTTGCCGGCAGCGATCGTCGCTCTGAATATTGTTCCGGCAACACTATCCATGACCTTGGGAAGTAGCAGCCAGCTCCAGGCAATCGCGACCTTAAGCGATGGAACAACGCAGAACAAGAGCGCAACCGTAACCTGGAGTTCGATGCAGCCGGCCACCGTCATCGTGAGCGCGAGCGGACTGGCGATGGCGGAGCAGGTTGGCTCAACGTCCATCCTCGCGCAGGGCAGCGGCTTTACTGCATCGGCGAATATCACCGTGACGCCACTGCTCATGGTGCAGTACTTCAATCGCGCCAACGCGGAAAAATCAGGTTATGACAGCACGATTCGGCTTCTCAATTCGGGGACCGTCGGAGGCCTGTGCGCGATGATTTACGTATTCGACCGGAACCAGGAATTGAACGAGTGCTGTGGCTGCTCAGTATCGGACAGCGGGATGCGCACGCTCTCGCTGCTCAACGATCTCACCGCCAATCCTCTGACGGGAAAAAAGCCGGTGGCAGGAATCATCGAGGTCGTGTCCTCCGACCCCACGAAGAATCCGCAATGCGACCCCACCAATCTGGCTCCGACGGGCCAAATTGCGGGATGGTCGACTAACGTTCAAGCCTCCCATGGCACCTTCGAAGTCACCGAATCGGAGTTTGCCACCAGCGTGCTGAACAGCACGCAAGCCCAGGTTCTGGCGACCGAGTGCTCCATGGTGAACCAGTTGGGAAGCGGGCATGGGATCTGCACTTGCGGGAGTGGGGACAACTGATATAGGGACCGCGTGATGTTTGCGGCGTTCAGAACAAGTAACGCCGGCATCTTGCCGGCTGTTCCGAGGGCCTGCCCTGAGCTTGCCGAAGGGGCGTCTCGCTTTCGGCGCGGCGGGCGAGGACGCCCGCCGGACAGCCGCCGGGACGGCGGCGCTACTCTTAGTGACTAGTGGCATCAGATGGACAGTGGAAAACACATCAGGAAGTTATGGCGGAGAGGGTGGGATTTGAACCCACGATACCCGTTAAGGTATGTCCGCTTTCGAGGCGGATCGTTTCAACCG
>Ga0209415_10010597_pt1 | contig 15635 bp, 11 predicted proteins | sample PeaSoiSIISIP2007_FD_187696 | JGI IMG/M metagenome (GOLD analysis project Ga0209415, IMG submission 187696) | Peat soil microbial communities from Weissenstadt, Germany - SII-SIP-2007 (SPAdes) (version 2) | ecosystem: Environmental > Terrestrial > Soil > Wetlands > Peat | place: Germany... | reverse complement strand
CCCTGCTGCTGGCTGGCTCGGGCCATCCTGATTTACCTTGCGGAGCGGCCGCCTTCCGCTTTAACATTTCTTACAAGTTCGGATTCCCAGGCTTTTCGAGTTTTGCTTTTATCTTCAGATTCTTCGAGATTTCGGCTATCTTCTTGCGCGCCGTGTTCCTGGAACGGGGGAGGCGCTTTAGAGAAAATAGCGGAAGCGACTCATAGCACAAGTAAATTTTTAGTTGAGTTACAGATCCGGAACAGCGAGGAGAATGGCCTTCCTCGATTCGCATTGCTGCCGGGCCGTCAAGTCGGCCGTAGAAGAGCAATTGCGAGCGCAACATAAGTTGCCATGATTGCAATTAGTTCTGCCGGAGTATGAGGGGGGCGAAAATGTTCTCAGGCGGACAGAACCTTCGGGCTTTGCGCGAACAACTAGGGCTGACCATGCGCGATGTGGAGAGCGCCAGTATGCGCATCGCTGAGAAGCATGGCAACGACGAATTCGGCGTTCCTCCAAGCCGGCTTTCCGATGTCGAGACAAAAGGAGTCATTCCCAGCATCTACCGGATGTATTCCTTGTCCATCATTTATCGCAAAGATATTCGCGAACTCATGTCCTGGTACGGCGTCGACTTGAATTTGGTGGCCGGCGACATGGCCTTAGCGGTGCCTCCCAAGTCCCATTTCTCGGAAGTCCTTGCCAATGTTTCCGCCGTCCAAGTGCCCATGCGTCTGGACCCAAGTTTTGACCCACAACGGACTTCCAACATCGGGCGGATGGTGGAACAGTGGGGGCTGGTTCCCTTGGCATACCTGGCGCAGTTCGCCAACTGCCGCTACACCTATGGCTACATCGGGGGGGAGGATTTGACCATGTACCCCATCCTGCCGCCAGGAACCTTTGTGCAAGTGGACGAGTCCCGAGACACGATCGCGGCCGGCGGCTGGAGGTCGGAATACGAACGCCCCATCTATTTCGTCGAAACCCGCAACGGTCATATTTGTTGCTGGTGCAGTCTGGTGGGGGACGAGATCATCCTGCAATCCCATCCTTTGTCGCCGGTTCCGGCCCGCGTTCTGAGATATCCGCAAGAGGCGGATGTGGTGGGTCAAGTGGTCGGGGTGGCTATGAGGTTGGGCGAATGGCGCCCCGTGGATTCTTTACCAAATGCGAAAGGGCGCGTAGCACTGAATTGAGGTGGCGCTCGGATCCCGCCCCCGGCTCGGGTGGCAATAGATCACGATCGCCAGTAAGTTGCTCCAGATATGTGGCCGGCGGCAGGCCGGCGACTTCACTGGAACTTTTCACCTCCTCAACCAGGGTTTGAATCGGTGTCGCCAGAATTTTTGACAGCAGCGAGCGATGTTCCTGCTCGAGCGCTTTAGCCGCGGCCATATCGCCGTGCACCCGCGCCAACCCCCAGTGAAGATAGTTCCCTTCTGAGGTCCGCAACCCGGCCAGATACTGCAACTTACGCAGACTCCCCGAGATGGCCCTCAGGGTAGTTGCGCGCAAGTCTTCCACTGCTGAATTCAACACCATTTTCGTTACGCTTTTGAGAAAACTGAGATTACTTCGGTGATCTGGCAGCAGGGCTGCCGACAGCACATTATCACGGTGCAATCCCACTTTGAAAGGATTTCGCACCGTGAAAAAAACTATCGCTATGTTGGCTGCAGTACTGTTTCTGAGCGCGCTGTGTGTTCCAACTTTGAGTGCCGACGGAATGCCTGACCCAACGTGCCCCTCTGGGCTGTGCAAACCCGACGGCGGCGGTAAGTGAGCTTGTTCGCGAAGCGCTAACGAATCGCTAACAAGTTGTGGGTCACCGGCAAAAGCGGTATATTGGCCGCGTCGGTGACCCTATGACCCTTAGGCTGTTGGTCTGGAACTATTTACTGATTGTTCCCCATCTTCTGCTGCTGGTCGTTCTTGTAGCTTTGCTTCGGAGCCGGCTGCATCGGCAGTTTCCGATCTTCTTTACATACGTCGCTGCCGAGATAGTCCAATTTATGGTTCTATTCGTGATGCTCAAGTCCCCTTCCATCACGGGCCGGGAGTATGGGATCGCGTATTCTTGTGGTTTTGCCCTGAGCACCGCCCTGCGGCTTGGCATTGTCCACGAAATCTTCGCCCATATGTTTCGCAACTATACCGTTCTCAATCGCTTCGGGAAGCCGGTGTTCCGCTGGGTCACAGTCGGACTCTTGCTTGCGGGACTGACTTTGGCGGCTTACGCCGGGGGGCATGATCCTGCTTGGCTGTTGTCAGTCGTGCATGTGCTGGATCGTGCGGCAAGCATTTTGCAGTGCGGTTTGCTGATCGGTCTTTTCTTCTTTTCTACGTACTTAGGTTTGTCGTGGCGCAGCTACATTTTTGGGATTGCTCTCGGAGTGGGAATTTTTGCCAGCGTGGAATTGGTCACCTCCGCCATTCGGTCAGAGACCGGCTATGCCTACAACGCTTATCTTAACTACATCACCATGGCTACGTATCACTGCTGCGTTCTCATCTGGGCGTTCTATCTGCTGGCGCCGGAGCAAGTTTCGCAATATGCGTTGAAAGCGGCACCGGAAATTGACCTGGAAAGCTGGAATCAGGAGTTGCAACGTCTGCTGAGACAATGACGATCACGCTCATTCTCGTTTTGTCGGGGCTGCTCGCGTTGCTTTTCCTCATCCGTCTTGCCCGGGGGCGCAGCTCCGCCTTTGAGGGTGCGGGCGCCGAGCACATTCAGCCGGTGGACGTCGAGGCATTTCGAAATCTCATTGATCCCGAGGAGGCGGAGTTCCTGCGCGCCAACCTTTCGCGGACAGACTTCCGAATGATTCAGCGGCAACGTCTGACCACCGCCGTGGAATACATTTTCTGTGTCGCGCGGAATGCCACAGTCCTCATTCGTATGGGTGAGGGGGCCCGGCACAATCCCGATCCTTCGATTGCCGAAGCCGGCGAAAACTTGATGAACACCGCCATCCGCCTGCGCATTTACGCCTTTCAGGCGATCGCCAAGTTGTATTGGGGAATCATTTTTCCGGGCGCAAGCGTCCCGTCGGTTGGCCTGGCCGAGAGCTACGAACGCATGACCGGCCTAGTTCTCTTGCTCGGCCGGATGCAGACCGCTCCCCGAAATGCGTCTTCCGCGCTCTAGGCGCGTCTTCAGTCCCTCTCGATACACGGAAACCGTCCTGGCAGCATCATAGTGGCGGGAGATTGTGTTCTCGCGAGCTCCGACTCGCCGAGGGTCAACTGCAAGCCAGACGGAGGCAACCGTATTGGACGCACACCAGCAGCAAACCAGCAGCGGGAGCGGCGGCGGGAAGAGGCAGGTTCGCAAGTGGGCCCTTGCGACGGTGGCGGGAGTCGCGTTTCTGCTGGTGGGGCTCACGGTCATGGGCGTCTATGCCCGACCTTGGATTCGTGCCCGCGCCCTGGACATGCTGCGCAGCCGCTTTCAGGGGCAGGTCGAAATTAGGGATTTCCGTGTTTCGTTGTTTCCGATTCCTTCGCTGACCGGCTCAGGAATGGTGATCCGGCACCATGGCCGCACCGACGTTCCGCCCCTGATCCAGGTCCGTGAGTTTTCCGCGACGGCAAGTTTCGCGGGGCTTGTGGAGAAGCCGCTGCACATCCATGAAGTACGCCTCCAGGGCCTGACGATTCAAGTCCCGCCAAAGGAACGGCGAGGGAGGCTGATGGGACCCTCTACCAAGGATGTTCCAGTTCTCATCGATGAACTCGTAGCCGACGACTCTGAGCTCGACATTCTTCCGGGAAACCCCGACAAGCCGATCCACCAATTCGTGATCCATCAACTCACCATGCGCCATGTGGGTCGGGGGCGCCCCGCGCCCTTCGTGGCGGTGCTGACCAACCCGGCGCCGCCGGGGGAGATCCACGTGCGCGGCGATTTCGGTCCCTGGCAGCCCGACGATCCTCGGACAACCCCAGTCACCGCAACCTACACGTTTGACCATGCCGATCTCTCGGTTTTTAAGGGCGTTGCCGGGATTCTTGCGTCTCAAGGAAAATTTGCTGGCCCGCTCGACAACTTGCAGGTCAACGGGGAAACCACGACCCCGGATTTCACCGTGACCAGCGGTGGCCATCCCATGATGCTTAGGACCGAATTCAGCGCCACGGTGGACGGCACCAACGGGGATACGCTGCTGCATCCGGTCATTGCTCACTTGCTGGGCTCGATCCTGGTTTGCAACGGCAACGTGATTAAGTCGGCAAGCGGCAGGGGACGAGAAGTTGTGCTGAATGTGACCGCCAAGAATGCAAGGATTGAAGACTTGCTGCGCCTGGCGGTAAGAACCGATAAACCGCCCATGACCGGTACCGTGGACCTCAAGACGAGATTTGATCTGCCTTCTCCCGACGCAGGCGGCGAAGTCGTCGACCGCCTGAAGCTGGACGGGCGATTCGGAATTGGTGGAATGCAGTTTACCAGCCCGCAGGTCCGGGGAAAGGTCGAGAATCTCAGCGATCGGGCGCAAGGCCGGCCCAAAGACACACACGAAGACGATCCTCTTTCCCAGCTCAGAGGCGATTTCAAGCTGCGGAACGCAATCCTCACGTTGCGGGCTCTGGGCTTCCAGGTAGCCGGCGCGAAGGTGCAGCTCGATGGCACTTACGGCCTGCGCAGCGAAGACCTGAATTTTCATGGAAGGGTCCAGCTCCAGGCCAAAGCGTCGCAGATGGTGACCGGATTTAGCTCAGTGCTGCTGAAGCCCTTCGATCATTTCTTTCGCAAGAATGGAGTTACTCAACTGCCTATCAAGGTGACAGGGAAACGGGATCACCCAGCCTTCGGTTTGGATTTTCATCACGACAAAGACGACAAGAGATAAAGAGATAAAAAGATAAGAAGCGACGAGGGCGGGAAGGACAAGAGGCTGCGATGGAAACCGGACATCGCGGCAGCAAGTTGGTAATTCGCCGCAGTCCCCTCTTCCCATTTCCTTGAGGCGGACGCTACCATGGCTGCATGCGACCCGTTCTTACCCTGCTCGGTTGCGGCATCGCCGGCGCGGTTCTTGTTCTTCTGCCTGCGCTTGGCGTGGCGCAGGACATCGCTCCGGCGCAATTGCCCAACGGGCGGCTATTGTCCGCAGTCCCAGGACGGCCGGAACCCACCAATAGCCTTCCTACCACGGCAGCCGTGTCTCCTGACCAGCGTTACGTTGTCCTGCTCAACAGCGGCTACGGTACTTATACCTCGGGGCTGCGGCAATCGATTGCGGTGTTCGATCGCGAGTCGAATCGGCTGACGGATTTCCCGGATGATCGCTTGGGTCGCGAATCTAAGCAAAGCTACTTTCTCGGGTTGGCTTTCAGCCGGGATGGCCGGCATCTGTATGCTTCCATGTCTTCCTTGACCGATCCCCTCGGCCAGGGAAGGGGAAGCACTGGAAACGGGATTGCCGTCTACCGCTTCGAGAATGGCAAAGTCACTCCAGAGAATTTTCTGGCGATGCCTCCCCGGCGCGACATTCCGCAGGGGAAGGTTCGCCGGCAGGATATGCGGGACGTCACCTATCCTGCTGGCCTCAGCCTCGGATCAGGCAGTGGGGAGGACCACCTCCTGGTGGCGAATAATCTTTCCGACGAAGCGGTTCTGCGGAACGCGAAAAGCGGCGCCGTCATCTACCGCTTCGATCTGTCGGTTTTCCATCGGGTGCCCACGGCTCTCCCCTACACGACTGTCATCTCCGGTGATGGAAAAAGGGGATATGTTTCGCTGTGGAACGCATCCACCGTGGTTGAGCTGGATCTGGAGCAAGGTCGTGTGCTGCGGCAAATCCCGCTAGGCAGGCCATCTTCGGACAGCGAGGCCGGATCGCATCCCAGCGCCATGCTGTTCAGCCAGGACGAAACTCTGCTCTACGTTGCGCTCACCAACCGGGATGAAGTCGCCGTAATCGACCGGGGGCCTGGAACGGTCATCTGCCATCTCTCGACGAAACTGCCGGGCCAGAAGTTTGGCGGCAGCGATCCGAATGCCCTGGCTCTCTCGCCGGATGGGAAGCAGCTTTTCGTGGCGAATGCAACTTCGGATTCGGTCGCGGTGTTCGATCTTGCCGCCGTTCGCAGCCAGGACCGGTTGGAACCTGCCGGCTTCATCCCGACCGAATGGTATCCCACGGCAATTGCCGCCGCCGGAGATGAACTGTTTATCGCATCCGGCAAAGGACAAGGATCGGGCCCGGCCACAACCCTTCCGCCGGGAGTCTCGGGGTTGGGTCGGAGGTACGAGTACATCGCTGCGTTGATCCATGGTTCCCTGGCGCGGATTCCCCTGCCGGGCCTGGACCGAAAACTCGCTGCCTACACCCAGCAAGTGGTCGAGAGCAATCGGTCGCGAGGAAATACCGATCGCGTCGAGTTCGCCGCGGGCGGAAATCCGATTCGCCACGTGATCTACATCATCAAGGAGAATCGCACCTACGACCAGCTATTTGGAGACCTCGCCGTGGGAGACGGCGACCCCTCGCTGGCCATGTATGGAGAAGAGATCACTCCCAACCAGCACAAGCTGGCCCGCCAATTCGGAGTGCTTGACAATTTTTATGACAGCGGCGATGTCTCCGGCGACGGCCATGTTTGGTCGACTTCCGCCACGGTCACCGATTACGTGGAGAAGACCTGGCCCATCTCCTATCGCGGCCATGAGCGCTCCTACGACTACGAAGGGGAGAATCTGGAAGAAATTCCCATGGACGACAATAACCCGGACGTCAGTGAACCGGCCACCGGCTACCTCTGGAGAAATTTCGCCGAGCACGGCATCAGCTACCGTCACTATGGCGAGTACATCGTTTCCAAATGGTGCAGGAGCAGGGATGCGCATGCGGAACAGGCTGAGGGCGAGGAGGGAGATGCATGTCCCCGTGGACCCATTCACAAAGGGGAGCCTCTGCCGGGAAACGTTGGTCAGCCGCACGGCGGTCCGAGTCCCTATCCCTGGGCGATTCCCCTGCTGTCCCGCAACCTGCCGACCAAGCCCGAACTGCGGAATCATTTCGATCCTTTGTTTCCCGATTTCGAGGTCAATTATCCCGACCAGCTGCGGGTGGACGAATTCCTGAATGAATTCAGCGGATTCGCACGGGCGCGCGCCGCTGGTTCAGACACCATGCCGCAATTTGTTCTTCTTCGCCTGCCGGATGATCACACCGCCGGCGGAAGAAGAGGATCGCCTACGCCCTCCGCCTCGGTGGCCGACAATGATCTAGCCGTCGGCCGCGTGGTCGAAGCCATCTCCCACAGCTCCTTTTGGGAGGACACGGCGATTCTGATTCTGGAAGACGATGCGCAGGATGGTCCGGACCACGTCGATGCTCACCGCAGTATTGCACTCGTGATCAGCAAGTATGCCCCGGCCCCGGCAAAAATTGCCGCGGGCTCTGCTCCCTTCGTCGACCATACTTTCTATACGACGGTCAACATGCTGCGCACCATCGAAGCTCTGCTCGGCGTTCCACCGATGAATGTCAACGACGCACGGGCCGCCGTCATGTCTTCAATGTTCAGCGGAAAGGGCGATCAGCCGGCGTTTGATGCCGATACGCGGAATCGGGACAACGGACTCATCTATCAAGCCAACACGAAAAGCTGGGCGGAGGGTGCGAAGCTCGACTTTTCGCACGCCGACGCAGCCGATACGGCCGTGCTCAATCGCTTCCTGTGGAGAGATCGTATGGGAGAGAAGCCCATGCCCCCGCCGCAACACAATGTCTTTCGGCAGTAATGGCGGGCAGCTTCTTGAGTTTTTGGTGGACTGGGCAAGGTTTGAACTTGCAATTGCGAGCCTTCCGCCGTGTTCCATTACACCACCAGCCCAAATTGCATCAGGGTCAGTATTGTTGGTGGAGCGGGCAAGGGTTGCACTTGCATCTGCGAACTTCCGCCGTGTTCCATTACACCACCGCCCCAAAATTTAGCCAACCGCACGCGCACTATCAAACCATCCAAGTTCTAGTCGACGTGCTCACCCTCTTCCACGAATCCATGTTCTGGCGGGGGGAGTCTGTCTCCCGGTCGGGCCCAGGCGACGTACAGAGTGGGCCAGAGGATCACGCTGATGAACAGCTCCACAATCAGCCCACCGACAACCACGATCGCGAACGGCCGTTGCGAGTCAGAGCCGATGTCGTGCGACATCGCCGCCGGCAGCAGGCCCAGCGTGGCCACCAGCATGGTCATCATGATGGGACGCAAGCGCAGCCCGGCGCCTTCCCTGGCGGCCTCGCGTACCGGCAATCCGCGCACCCGCAGCTGATTGATGTACTCGATCATGATGACGCCGATCTCGACCGAGACCCCAATCAGCGCCAGGAACCCCAATCCGGACGACACGCTGAAGTGCGTCCCGGTCAACAACAGGCTGAAGAATCCTCCCAGTGGCGAGAGTCCAACTACGATCAAAATCAACCCCACCCACTTCCACGAGCCGAATGCGGAATAGAGGATGAAGGCCATGAGCAGAACCGTGATGGGCACGATGAAGGCCAGCCTGCGGTTGGCCCGTTGCTGACTTTCGTATTCGCCCGTCCAGTCGAGGTGATAGCCCTCGGGCAGTTGCACCTTCCAGTACACCTGGTTAATAGCCTGTTCCACGGTGCTGCCCAAATCGCGTCCGCGCACGCTGTACTTGATTGCAATGTAGCGGGAATTGCCTTCCCGGTAGATGGTGGATGCTCCGTCGTCCAAGCTGATGTGGCAAAGTTGGCCAAGCGACACCCGCTCTCCGGAGGGGGCGAGAAGACGGATCCTTGAAATATCCCCCACCGTTTTGCGGAACTGCTCCTGGTAGCGCACCGTCAGGTCGTAGCGCTGCTCCCCGATCAGAATCTGGCTGACGGCTTTGCCGCCGACGGCGGTTTCCACCGCGTCCTGGATATCGCCCACGTTGATGCCGAAGCGGTCGGCAGCGGCGCGGTCGACCACCAGGTTCACGTTGGGCTGGCCGCGTACCTGGAACGTGCCCAGATCTGCCACTCCCGGAATCTGGCTCATCACGTTCTGCATCTCTTCGGCCTTTTGCTCCAGGGTCTTGAGATCATGCCCGAAAAGTTTGACTGCCAGCTCGCCTTTCACGCCGCTCACGGCTTCTTCCACGTTGTCAGAGATGGGTTGGGAAAAATTCCAGTCCACGCCAGGAAACTGGCCGAGAGCTTTATCCATGGCGGCGATCAAGTCATCCTTGGTCTTAAATTGCGGGCGCCACCTGGAGCGCGGCAGCAAATCCACGAAAAATTCGGTGTTGTAAAAGCCGCTGGCGTCGCTGCCATCGTCCGGGCGTCCCACCTGGCTCACGACCTGTGTAACCTCGGCGAAGTTGGCCAGAACCAGCCGCGCCTGTTTGGCCAGCGTGATGCTCGCCGACGGCCCGCTGCTCGGGGCCAGCGTGCCCCGCACCCAAATGGCGCCTTCATCCAAGTGAGGCAGGAACTCAGAACCGATAATGCCGCTGAAGGCCAGGAACAGCATCAAGGCAGCGGCAAGCAAGCCCGCGCCCAGCGTCAGTCGGATGTGGTCGAAACACCAGTCGAGAGTCTGTGCGTAAGCCCGGTTGAGCTTCTCCAGCACAGGGTTTCGCCATTCTTTGATTTTGTCCTTGAATAACATGCTGCAAAGCACCGGGGCGATCAGCAGCGCGAAAATCAGCGCACCCAACAGGGCAAACGCGACCGTCCATGCCATGGGACGGAACAGGCGTCCCTCCACACGCTGCAGCGTGAAGATGGGAAGATATGCGGCAATGATGATGATGCGGGCGAAAAACACCGGACGCTGCACTTCATGCGCCGCGATCGCGATGGTCTCGAGGAATGTCCTTTTGGCGGTGGCGAACTCGGTATGTCGCAGAATGTTTTCCACCATCACCACCGAGCCATCCACCACCATGCCGAAGTCGAGCGCGCCCAGAGAAAGCAAGTTGGCCGGAATGTGCCGCAGGTCGAGCAAAATCGCGGCAAACAGCAATGAAAACGGAATCGTAATGGTCACGATCAGCGCACTGCGCACGTTGCCCAGGAACAGGAAGAGAATCAGCGTAACCAGCAGCACACCATCGGTAAGATTGCGCAGCACGGTGCGGGTGGTGTAGTGGACCAGGTCGCTGCGGTCAAGGTGGGGAACCAGCTCCACGCCCGCCGGCAGCAGGCCCGTCCGGCCTTTCGTTCCATTCAGCTCAGCGACTTTTTCGTGCAGTGCCTCGAGCGTGGCATCGGCTTCTGCGCCTTTTCGCAGCAACACGATGCCCTCGACCACGTCATCGTCATTGATAACCGTCCCGTCCTTATGACGAATGGTTTTCCCCAGTTGGCCCAGGCGCACTTTCGGCGCTTGCATCACGTTCGCGATATCCCGAACCCGCACCGGCGTCCCGCCCTGTACCTTGACGACCGTGGCCCCGATGTCGTCTGTGGTCTGCATCAAGCCCACGGCGCGCACATTCAGCGCCTGTTCGCCGCGCTCGATAAAGCCACCGCCGGCGTTGGTGTTGTTCGCGGCCAGTGCTTGCTCCACCTGGCTGAGCGAGAGCCCATAGGAGACCAGTTTGTCGGGGTCAATCTGCACCTGGTACTCGCGGGTCGGGCCGCCGAACGGGTTCACATCCACCACGTTAGGCACGGACTTCAACTGGTTGACCACGAACCAGTCGTTCAGCGTCTTCAGCTCCATCACGTCGTATTTCGGGTTGGTGCTTTGCAGCGTGTAAAACATGATCTGCCCGGTGGGGCTGTAGTCCGGCCCCAGACCAGGGTTCACGCTGTTCGGCAGGGTCACGTTCTGCAACCGCTGGATGACCTCCGCACGCGCATCGAAGGTGGTGATGTCATCGTCGTAAATGATGGTGATGACCGACAGTCCGGCCAGCGACACCGAGCGCAGATGGGTTAGGTGGGCCACGCCATTCAGTTCCACTTCCAAGGGCACGGTGATCTGCTGTTCCACTTCCTCGGCGGCGTGGCCCGGCCACTGGGTGATGATTTGCGTGTAAGTATCAGCGACGTCGGGATACGCTTCGATAGGCAGATTGTGAAATGAAACGATGCCCCAGAGAAACAGAACCAGCCCGCCACCCAGCACCAGAAGGCGGTTGCGCAGGGCAAAATCAATCAGGGCCCTGATCATTCCTTGTTCTCCGCCATCGCGGTGGAGAACTGCAGCGCATTTGCCACCACTTCGTCCCCAGGCGTCAGACCATCCTGCAGCTCTTGAAATCCGTCCGCCGTCATCCCTCCCGCGTGCACCTCCATGCGGCGGAAACGGTTCGGGCCGTCTTTGCGGAACACCCAATCTTTATCCTGCAGTCGCATGATCGCCGTGCTGGGAACCACCACCCTTTCCCGCAATTTGCGCGAGCGGAATGTGGCCACGGCGAACATTCCGGGACGCAGTGAGCCGTCGGCGTTCGCCAGCACGATGCGCACCTTGGCGGAACGGGTATTGGGATCCAGCACGCGAGAGATATCCGCAACTCGGCCGTGGAACACCCGTTCCGGGAAGGCGTTCAGACGAATCTCCGCCGCATCGCCTAGGGCTACCTTCCCCAGATCGTTTTCAAAGACATCACACACCACCCAAACCTGAGTAAGGTCAGCGATGGTGAAAAGATTCGGCGTGTTATCCAGGCTCTTGATGCCCTCGAACCCGGCCACGTTCTGTTCGACGATGGTCCCCGAGACGGGCGCGCGGAGCTCGATCAGCGGGCTGGGATGCGCCGGATCACCGCCTAACACGCGCACGTGTTCGGCGGTGGTTTGCAGGTCCACTTTGGCTTTATCTTCTGTGTCCTGGGCCGCCTCCAGGTCTTTTTCGGCCATCGCGCCATGCGAATAGAGCGTTTGCGCGCGCTCCAACGCTTTGCGGGAGAGTTCTTCGTCCGCCCGCGCCTTCTGGTAGTCGGACATCGCGGATGCCAGGTCCGGACTCGTAATCACCAGCAGCGTCTGGCCTTTCTTCACGTAGTCGCCCAGACGCGCCTTCAGGTCCACCACCCGCCCCGATCCCAGCGAAGTCACGTGAATGGTGCGCGTGATGTCAGGATTCACCGTGCCATTGGCCGTGACCTCCGTCGGCAGGGAACGGGTTTCAGCTTTGGCCAGCTTGAAGAGTTCCGGGTGGTCGACGTCATAGACTCCCGGTTCCCGCGTGATTTGCACTTTGGTGGGCTGTGCCGCGTCATCACGGGTGCACGAAGCACCCGCCAGCGTAAGCGCGAGTAAGACTGCCATGGATACCAAGCGGCGCAATGGTTGGTTACTCATTTCTTCCGTCTCATGGAGTTACCCCTGGAACCGGCTCCGGGACACAAGTCACAGACAACCCGCGAGAATCCAGCGGCTTGATTTCATCGCCGGAACACAGCGGCGGACCGCGTGCCGGGATAAAACCGCACCAAAGCTGCGCGGCGCGCTAGGGCTCATTCAAACCGGGAGTTTCGCCACCACTTTCGATCAGATGATCGAAGGCGGCAAGCCAATCACGAAGCGACGCGGGACAAAGGAGGCGCGCGGCCGGCGTGCAGGCCGCGTTCAAACTGTTCGGGCAGAAAAGCGGATTGGGCAAGAACTTTGCCGTGTGCTTCGTTGCTGGGATAGAAGGAGAACGAATAGGTCTGCTCAGCGGGGGGAGTGGCGCCGTTTAGCCGGCTTGGAGACTTGTCACCACTCGCCAGCCTCACGACACGTTTGGAGGGGCTGGATTCCTCCATCTCGGGCCGCATGGCGTGCAAGTCGTCGGTGGCCGAAACCACGGGAAACAGAAGCACCAGGGCGCAGAGCAGAACCAGCACGCAGTGCAGGGAATGGAACCGCCCCGAGAGCCGGGCGGAACGCGACTCCTGCCACAGCCAAACCGCGGGCAGTGCCAGCATCAGCCAAGCAAGATTGAGTAGTAATTCCATTCTGCAGCGCTAGTTCTAAGAGACCCGCGAGTCATCTATCATGCACAGGCCCCGCCTGCGTCACCATACCCCGAAAAGGGAAAATCAAGTTTTGCAGGATGCCGCAGCGAAGTCAAACGGTACCGGGGGGCGGTAGTGGTGGCAGTTTGATTGTCACCCTGAACCAGCGTTCTTTTGCGCGCGAAAGCCCACCGTTGCCTCCCCGCTAACTGCCGACTGTCTGCGCCACGAACTTGGCGAACTGCTTTACGTCATCCTCCGTCGTGTCGAAAGAGCACATCCAGCGGACCACCGATTCTTCCTCCTCCCAAACATAAAAAAAGTAGCGCGCTTTCAGCCGGGCAATGGAACGTCGCGGGATCTTTACGAACACTCCGTTCGCCTCGACCTTATGAACGACCTTCACCTGGGGGATGGCCCGGATTTCTCTCTCCAGGAGCTTCGCCATCCGGTTGGCGTGCAGCGCGCTCTTCCGCCAGAGATCGCCTGCCAATAGCGCTCCGAACTGGGCCGAGACGAAGCGCATCTTGGAGGCAAGTTGCATGCCTTGCTTGCGCAAGTACTGAAAATTGCTGGCGAGCCGCCGGTCGAAAAAGACAACCGCTTCCGCGCCCATGGCGCCATTCTTGGTGCCCCCAAAGGAAAGAACATCCACGCCCAGATCGCCGGTAGCTTGCCGCAGACCCAGTCCCAGACTGGCGGCGGCGTTCGCAAGGCGCGCTCCGTCCATGTGCAAAAACATGCCGCGCTCGTGGGCGAAATGGGCCAGGGCTCGGACTTCCTGCGGTTTGTAGACCGTCCCAACCTCCGTGGCCTGGGTAATCGAGATCACACGCGGCTGAACGTGATGCGGATCGCCGATCCCGTGGTAGGCTTCGTCCACCCCTTCGACCGTGAGTTTTCCCTCGCGGGTGGAAATGGGAATCAGCTTGCAACCGGTAAACTTTTCCGGCGCGCCACATTCGTCAACGTAAAGGTGGGCGCCTTCCGCGCAAATCACGGCGTGGTATGGATGGGTAAGCGCAGCCAGGCTAAGTACGTTGGCGGCCGTACCGTTGAAAACCGGAAAGACTTCCACGCCTGCGCCAAAATGCCGCTGGAATTGCCGCAGTGCGGCTTGCGTCCAGGGATCGTTTCCATAGCCCACGGCGTGCCCCTGATTGGCGGCGGCGATGGCTTCCAGAATCTCCGCATGGACACCGGCATTGTTGTCGCTGGCAAAGCTGCGGGAAGGTTTCATGGCGACAACAATTTAGCAGAGCGCAGCTGGGAAATGTATCGCAGCGGATCGTGTACCATTTGCGGACCGTTGGCCCCAGCGGAGATCATTTTATTTCGAGTCCTCCGAGACCGAACCGCTATCTAAACGGTTTCGGACGTGTCTATCCTGGCTAGGGTGCTCACGCGTGGGGCGGGGCGCGGGCCAGTCAAATTAGGACCAGTCAATCATGGCAGGTTGCTGAGAATGAGCGTAGAGGCGAATAAGCCGCGTTTGGCTGCATACCCAGAGCGGGCCGCATGGTCCGGCGCCGGTCTTCTGGCGGCAGTGTGTCTGACGGCCTTCAGTCTGGCATGCGGCGGCGCGGACCCGACCAAGGGCGCACAGGCCAGCGGGCCGGGAGGGGTCCCAGTCAAGATTGAGGTGGCGCATTCACTCCCCATCAGCGACACCACCGAATACGTCGCTACTCTCAAGTCACGGGATTCCGCCGCCATCATGCCCGAGGTCGAAGGCCGCATCACGCAGATTTACGTGCACTCCGGAGACCACGTCGCGACCGGCGCGCCCCTGATGCAGATCGACCCCAGCAAGCAACAGGCGACGGTGAACAGCCAGGAAGGCTCCAAAGCCGCGCAGCTTGCCAGCCTGCAGTACGCCGAGGAGCAATACAAAAGAACCAGCAGCCTTTACGCGGCCGGCGTAGTCAGCAAACAGGACCTGGACCAGGCAAAATCGGCGTCGGACGCGGCTCAGGCTCAATTGCATGCCCTCGACGCTCAAGTGCAGGAGCAGCAGGTTCAACTCCACTACTTCCGCGTGGTCGCACCTTCGAGCGGTATCGTCGGTGACATCCCGGTGCGCGTGGGGGACCGCGTGACCACAACCACAATGCTGACCACCGTGGACAAGCCCGGAAGCCTGGAGGCCTACGTCTACGTCCCCATCGAGCGATCCTCGCAGCTCAAGCTGAACCTCCCGGTGCAGATCGTCGACAGCGCCGGACAGGTGATCGCGAAAAGCCAGATCAGCTTTGTTTCGCCCGAGGTCGATAACACCACCCAGACGGTGCTGGTCAAAGCCCGGATCACCAACAATCAGGACAAGCTGCGCACCCTGCAGTTCATCCGCGCGCGCGTGGTGTGGGGCACGCATGATGGGCCGGTGGTTCCCGTCCTGGCGGTCTCGCGCATCGGGGGACAATACTTCGCGTTCGTGGCTGAGGATCAAGATGGCAAGATGGTGGCGCACCAAAAGCCGCTTCGCTTGGGCGACATGGTAGGCAATGACTACGTGGTGTTGGACGGAATCAAGCCCGGCGACAAGATTGTCGTCTCTGGGACTCAGTTTCTAGTCGACGGAGTGCCGGTCATTCCTCAGGGCTGAAGGCATCGAGCCAGCTTTGGTGTGGCGCGGACGCCCCCGTCCGCGACTTTGCTTGGCGGGCGAGGGCGCCCTCCCCACGCCAGTTTCCAGAAGTAGGCAGTACAGTACCGGACTCATCTCATG
>Ga0209415_10010596_pt1 | contig 15637 bp, 17 predicted proteins | sample PeaSoiSIISIP2007_FD_187696 | JGI IMG/M metagenome (GOLD analysis project Ga0209415, IMG submission 187696) | Peat soil microbial communities from Weissenstadt, Germany - SII-SIP-2007 (SPAdes) (version 2) | ecosystem: Environmental > Terrestrial > Soil > Wetlands > Peat | place: Germany... | reverse complement strand
TGCATGACGCGCTGGATCTCCTTTTCGCGCCCGATGACGGGGTCGAGCTTGGTGTCGCGCGCCAGCTGCGTCAGGTTTCGGCCGAACTGGTCGAGCACAGGGGAACCCGACGGCGTCTCCGACGCCGAGGAACCGGGGCCCGCACCGACGGACTCCTTGCCCTGGTACCCCGACAGGAGCTGGATGACCTGCTGCCGCACGCGCGCCAGGTCGGCACCGAGGCTCACGAGCACCTGGGCCGCCACGCCCTCGCCCTCGCGCACGAGGCCGAGGAGCATGTGCTCGGTACCGATGTAGTTGTGACCCAGCTGCAGCGCCTCGCGCAGCGACAGCTCCAGGACCTTCTTCGCCCGCGGGGTGAACGGCGGCGACCCGGTCGGCGCCGTTCCCGACAGGCCGATGGTCTCCTCGACTTTTTCACGCACGGCCTCGAGCGAGACACCCAGCTGCTCGAGCGCCTTGGCGGCCACACCTTCGCCCTCGTGGATGAGGCCCAGAAGGATGTGCTCGGTGCCGATGAAGCTGTGGTTGAGCAGGCGCGCTTCTTCTTGCGCCAGTACCAGCACCCTCCGCGCCCGGTCAGTGAAGCGTTCGAACACCAGACCGCCTCCCTCGACGGCTCGAATCCTGAGCAGAGTCTACCGGGCGTGCTGTAGCAACAAACACCAAGTGGCCCCGTTTCCCTCGAGCGTAAGGTCCCAACTGCATCACCCATTCCTTCGGCATGCGAACGTCGAATCCTGACCCGAGCCACCGACGGTAGTCACCGGGGTCCGACAAACCTGGGCGGCGCCCCGGACAAAGTGCCGCCGCGACGGGCCCAAGCCCAGGCCACGGCGGTCGTAGCGGGCCCACGTTGTCCCGTCTCAGGGTCCTTCGCCTATCGTTCCCCCTGGTGGACACCGCCTCACTGCTGTCACTCCCCCTCCTCCAAGACGACCTCGCACGGCTGGAACCCGAGCTCCGGGATGCCGTCCGTTCGGGCGACGGGTTCCTGGACGAGGTGACCACCCACCTCATCGCGGCAGGAGGCAAGCGCCTCCGACCCTGCCTGGCGCTGGCCGCGGCCACGGGCGGGGGCCGGCCCGCCACATCCGACGACCTCCAGGGAGCCGTCGCGGTCGAGCTCGTCCACCTGGCCTCGCTCTACCACGACGACGTGATGGACGAGGCCCTGGTGCGACGCAACGTGGAGAGCGTCAACGCCCGCTTCGGCAACCTGGTGGCCATCGTCGCCGGGGATTTCCTCCTGGCCCGCTCGGCCGAGATCGCCGCGTCGCTCGGCACCGAGATCGCGGCGCTGCTCGCCAATACGTTGGGGCTCCTGTGTCAGGGCCAGGTCACAGAGGTCCGCGCCGCCTACAGCACCGAACGCACCGAGGACGACTACCTGCGGACCATCGAAGGCAAGACCGCCGCGCTCATGTCCACGTCGTGTCGCATCGGCGCGCTCACCGGCGGCCTGCCCCGCACCGAGGTCGACGTGCTCACGAGCTTCGGCCGGTGCTTCGGCACGCTCTTCCAGCTCCGCGACGACATCCTCGACGTCATCGCGTCGGACGAGGAGCTGGGCAAGCCCGCCGGCCAAGACCTGGCCGAAGGCATCTACACGCTTCCGGTCCTTCTCGCCCTGCGCGATCCGGGCACCGGCCCCGAGCTCCGGCCCTTGCTCGGGGCACCCCTCGACCAGCCCGAACGGGACAAGGCACGCGCCATCGTGGCGGGATCCAGGGCGATCGCCGACACCGTCATCGCCGGCCAGCGCTACGTCGAGGAGGCCGTCGCCGCCGCTGATGCGGTGCGCGACCGCGCCCTCGGGAGAGCGCTCGGGGACCTGGCGCGGTCCTTGCTCGAGGGGATTCCGGTTTCGAGGTAGGAGTGCGGGCCTCGCGGCGCCACGCTCAGCGTCCTGGGCCGGGCCTCTCGGGACGAAGTGTGGGAAATGCGATGACCTCGCGGATGTTGGCGACGTCCGCCAGCAACATCACCAGCCGGTCGAGCCCGATGCCCAGACCGGCGGTGGGCGGCAGGCCGTGCTCCAAGGCGCGCAGGTAGTCCTCGTCGACGGCCATGGCCTCCTCGTCGCCTCCGGCGCGCACCGCGGCCTGAGCCTCGAAACGGGCCCGCTGGTCATCGGGATCGACCAGCTCCGAAAAGGCATTCACGAGCTCGCGCCCGGCCACGATGGCCTCGAAGCGCTCGACCAGGTCGGGGTCCGAACGGTGGCGGCGCGCCAGCGGTGACACCTCGGCGGGGAAGTCCGTCACGTACACCGGACCCCACAGGTCGGGCTCGGTCGTCTTTTCGTACAGCTCCAGGAAGAGCTTGCCCGCTCCCCAAGACGGGTGCGGCTCGACCCCGGCGGCCACCACGCGCCGGCGCAGCTCATCGAGCGGGGTATGGACATCGACGGGCTCCCCCGTGGACCCGCTCACGAGCTCGGCCATGGTGGCGCGCCGCCACGGCGGGGTGAGGTCGAGCTCGCGCCCCTGGTACGAAATCGTCGTCGAGCCTAGGAGCTCCGACGCAAGCCCCGACACCAAGTCCTCCACCAACACGGCGAGGTCCCCGTAGTCGGCGTAGGCCTCGTAGAGCTCGAGCATCGTGAACTCCGGGTTGTGGCGGGGCGACAGACCTTCGTTGCGGAAGACGCGGGCGATCTCGAACACCTTTTCGAACCCGCCCACGACCAGCCGCTTCAGGTAGAGCTCGGGCGCGATGCGGAGGAACAGATCGGTATCGAGCGCGTTGTGGTGGGTGGCGAAGGGCTTGGCGAGCGCGCCCCCGGGGATGACGTGCAACACCGGTGTCTCGACTTCGACGAACCCGGCGGCCTCGAGACGCCGGCGCACCGAGCTGATCAGCCGGCTGCGCAAGGTCAGGATCTCGCGCGCCCTTTCGTTGGCCCACAAATCCACCTCGCGCTGGCGAAAGCGCGTCTCGACGTCCGACACCCCCTTCCATTTGTCGCCGAAACCACGACGGGCCTCGGCCAGGAGCACCCAGGTGTGGACCTGCACCGACAATTCACCCTTGCGCGTGCGGACGATCTTGCCCCTCACCCCCACCCAGTCCCCGAGCGACAACTTGGAGAAACGCTCGAAGTCCGCGGTGATCTTGTCCAGCGCGAACAGCTGCACCTGTCCCGACGAGTCCCGCAACGTGGCGAAGGCCAGGCGCCCTTGCGGGCGCATGAGCATGACGCGGCCTGCGACCGAAACGATGTCCTCGCTCTCCTCCCCCGAGCCGAGCGAGGCGTAGCGGTCGTGCAGCGGGCCCGCCTCATCAGTGCGCTCGAACGAGTAGGGGACCTCAGCCACAGGCCGCGACGCTATCGGGTCACCTTGCTCCCACCCGCCACCACTCAGGCGGGCTTGAAGTTGCGCTCGTAGACGAGTCGCAACCCGTGCAGCGTGAGCCAGGGCTCGCGGTGTTCGATGCACTGCGAGAACGGCGCGATGACCTCAGAGAACCCGCCCGTCGCCACCACCGTCGCATGGCCCAGCTCGTCCACGATGCGGCGGCACATGCCGTCGACCTGCGCGGCGTACCCGTACAGCGCGCCCGACTGGATCGACTCGACGGTGGACTTCCCGATGACGTTGCGCGGCTCGACCAGCTCGACACGCCGGAGCGCGGCGGCGTGATGGAACAGGGCGTCCATGGAGATCGCGATGCCGGGCGCGATGGCGCCGCCCAGGTACTCACCGGTCCCCGAGATGGCGTCGAAGGTCGTGGCGGTGCCGAGGTCCACGACGATGCAGGGGCCTCCGTAGAGGTCGTAGGCGCCGATGGCGTTGGCGATGCGATCGGAGCCGACCTCCTTGGGGTTGTCGTAGAGGATCGGCATCCCCGATCGGACGCCGGGCTCGAGCACCACGCACGGCACGTCGAACCACCGACCCGCCATCTGGCGCAGGGCGGTGGTGACACGCGGCACCGACGACGTCACCGCCATCCCGGTGACCACCTCGTCGAGGTCCATGCCGTCGAGGTTGAGGAGCTCCGACAACAGCAGCGCGTGCTCGTCGGGGGTCCGGTCGGCAACCGTCGACAGCCGCCAGTGGTGGGTGAGGCCGGCCGGTTCCGGAGGGACCGGCGGCGCGGGACGGCTCCCGGGCGGCGGGTCGTCTCCGGGTCCGAGCGAGAACAGCCCGATCACTGTTTCGGTGTTCCCCACGTCGATGGCGAGCAGCACGGTCAGTCCTCCACGAGGTCGAGCCCGAGGTCGAGAATGGGAGCCGAGTGGGTGATGGCCCCGACCGAGATGAGGTCGGCTCCCGCGGCGGCATAGGCGGCCGCGTTGTCGAGGGTCACCCCACCTGACGCCTCCACCAGCACCGTGCCCCGACCTTCGCCGGTGCGCGACCGGACGATGGCCACGCATTCGGACACCAACGACGGCGACATGTTGTCGAGGAGCACCGCCGATGCACCGGCGTCGACGGCCTCGGACACCTGGTCGGGTCGGTCGCACTCCACCTCCACCAGCCGACCCGGCCACCACCGCCGGGCCAGCGCCACGGCATCGGTGATACCGAGCCGGCCAAGGTGGTTGTCCTTCACGAGGACCCCGTCGGACACCCCGGCGCGGTGGTTCCACGCGCCGCCGGCGCGCACCGCCGCCTTCTCGAGGGCGCGAAGACCGGGGGTGGTCTTGCGGGTGTCGAGCACCCGGGTGGCGGGATTCGCCGCGCCCACGGCGTCGACGAAGCGACGCGCCATCGTTGCCACGCCCGAGAGGTGGCACAGGAAGTTGAGCGCGGTGCGTTCGGCGGTGAGGATCGAGCGCATGGGGCCCGACACGTCGGCCACCACCGACCCCGGCTCCAGCCACTCCCCGTCGGGCACCCGCCAATCGACGGCGACGGAGCCGTCGATCTGCGCGAAGGTCTCGAGCGCGCACAGCCGGCCCGCCAGCACCCCGTCGGCCCGCGACACGACGCGGACCCGGCCCGGCGCTTTGTCGGGCACGAGCATGGCGGTGAGATCCCCCAGGGGACCGATGTCCTCGGCCAACGCCCGGGTAACAGCCTCGCGCACCGCCGCGATGGGGGGGTCGGGCGGCCCCGACGAAGGCCACGTCCCCGAAGAGGCGTCGACGCCGGTCACGACGGTCCCTGGCCGGGCAGCGAACCCGGCACGGCCACGCCCCGGTGAACGAGGCGACAGCGCCACTGCGGCCGGGCTTCGGGGAAGTCCCGACGTGCGTGTGCCCCCCGGGTCTCCTCGCGCACCGACGCGGCGCGCAGCAACGCACCCGACACGGTCACCAGGTTGACGAGCTCGCCCGTGGCGCGCCGGGTGCCGGATTCGTGGTCCGCGGTGGAAGAGGACAGTTGACGGGCCACGGCACCGATCTCGGACGCGGCACCGGCCAGTGATCGGGGTGAGCGAACGACGCCCGCACCTTCGATCATCGCTCGCTGCAGCCGTTCGCGCAGCTTGGCCGCGTCGACGACGGGCGCGGTTTCTCCGTCGCCTCTGTCCGAGTTGACGGCGTGGGCCGTGTCGATGGGGCGGCGTGTGTCGAGGTCGGGGCCGGTCTCGATGTCGACGCAGGCGATCTCGCCCGGGAGCGCATCGGCACCGTGCGACAAGGCCCGCATGACGCCGGTCTCCTCGGCCCCATGACGACCGGTGGCGATGGCTTCGGCCAGGCGCGCCCCGAACACCATCCCCTCGAGCAGTGAGTTCGACGCCAGGCGGTTGGCCCCGTGCACCCCCGTACACGCCACCTCACCCACCGCCCACAGCCCCGGCAACGCACTCGCCCCGTCGAGATCGGTCACCACACCACCAGACAGGTAGTGGGCGGCGGGCGCGATCGGTAGCCACTCCACGGTGGGATCGAGCCCGACCGCTCGCAACGACGCGGCGACGGTGGGGAACCTCTCGCCGAAGGATTCGAGCCCGGTGGCGTCGAGCCAGAGATACCCCACGCCCTGCAGCGCCATCCGGTCCGCCATGGCACGGCTGACGACGTCGCGCGGCGCGAGCTCGTCGACGAAACGATCGCCGTTCGAGTCGCGCAAGAACGCGCCGTGCCCGCGCAGGGCCTCCGACAGCAGCGGGCGCGGCATCGCCGGATGATGCAGGGCCGTCGGGTGGAACTGGAAGAACTCGAGATCGGCCACCGGGACCCCGGCGCGCAGGGCCATGGCGACCCCGTCGCCGGTGGCTTCGGGGGGATTCGTCGTCACGGCGTAGAGCTGCCCCGCGCCACCGGTGGCGAGCACCACCTGAGTGGCCCGGACCTCTTGCGTCGAACCCTCGGGGTCGAGCGCCCGCACTCCGACGCACCGACCCCCCTCGACGATCAGGTCGAGGGCGAACCACTGCTCGAGGACGGCGGCCGCGCTGTGGCGTACGGCCGCGACGAGCGCCCGCTCCACTTCGGCGCCGGTTGCCGCGCCCCCGGCGTGCAGGACGCGGGCAGTGGAATGCCCACCTTCTCGTGCCAGGGCGAGATCGCCGCCCGCCTCGCGGTCGAACACCGCCCCGAGAGCGATCAGCTCGTCGACGCGACGCGGCCCCTCGTCGACGAGGACGCGCACAGCGTCGACGTCACAAAGCCCGGCCCCCGCCGCGAGCGTGTCGGCCAGGTGGAGATCGGTGGAGTCCTCGTCGCCTCCCACCGCCGCCGCGATGCCCCCCTGGGCCCAACGCGTCGTCGACTGGGACAGATCGGCCTTGGTGAGCACGCCCACCCGGAGCCCGGCGGGCGTCGCCAGGCGGACCACCGCCGAGAGGCCGGCCACACCGGAGCCGAGGACGAGGACGTCGAGCTGCACCGGCCGGACCCCCGAGGCTGAGCCGGGCGCCGGCCTCAACCTGTGACAGCCGGGCCCAGCGCGGCGTCGAAACGCTCCACGGTGAGGTCCACCACGGCATTGTTCGCGTCCACGTGGACGATCTTCGGCTCGAACCCGACCAACTCGGCCGGCTCGTAGTCGCCGTAGGTGATGACGATCACCTTGTCCCCCCGGTGCACGAGCCGAGCGGCGGCGCCGTTGAGGCAGACCTCACCGGGTCCACCCACGATGGCGTAGGTCTCGAAGCGGGCGCCGTTGTCGATGTCGAGCACGGTCACCTGCTCGTACTCCAAGATGTCGGCGAGCACCATGAGCTCGGGGTCGAGGCTGATGGACCCGACGTAGTCGAGGTTGGCATCGGTCACCGTGGCACGGTGGATCTTGGACTTCATCATGCGCCGGCGCATTCTTCAGCGCTCCTCTCCGGTGTTGACCAGCACGAGATCTTCCGCGCCGTCGCCACGGGACGGCAACGGGCACGCGGATTCGTTGTCGATGAGCCTGACGGCGCCGACCCGGGCCGCCACGAGGAGCCGGACCTCGCCGCGCACCTCGGTCGGGCACCGCAGGGTGTGCGGATCGACGACAGCGGCATAGTCGGGCGTTACGAGAGGCTCGGCTACGAGCACCGCAGTCATCGCCGCCACCACGCGCACCGGATCGCGCTCACCGCGCTCGACACAGGCCCGGCCGGCGCGCAGCGCGCGCTGCAACGCCAGCGACGCCACACGATCGTCGGGTGAGAGGCGGACGTTGCGACTCGACAGGGCCAGCCCGTCGGGCTCACGCACCGTCGGGCACCCCACGATCGTCACCGGGAACGACAGGTCGGCCACCATCTGCCGGACCACAGCCAGTTGCTGGTAGTCCTTCTCGCCGAAGTACGCCTGGCATCGCCCCGCCAGGGCGAAGAGCTTGGCCACCACCGTAGAAACCCCGTCGAAGTGACCCGGGCGCGATGCACCTTCTAGGCCTTCGCTGACACCGTCGACGTGAACCGTCGACGCGACGGCGGTCGGATCGGCCCCGTACATCTCCTCCACCGGGGGCGCGAACACCAACGACGCACCGGCCGACCGCGCCAGCGTGGCATCGGCATCGAGGTCGCGCGGGTACGCGGCCAGATCGGCCGCATCGTCGAATTGCAGCGGGTTGACGAACACCGTCACTGCCACCACATCGCACTCGGCCGCGGCGCGCTCGATGAGCGACCTGTGCCCGGCGTGCAGCGCTCCCATGGTCGGGACGAGGCCGACGCTGCGCCCCAGCGCCCGCTCGGTGTCGAGCAGGCCGGCGAACTCCGCCGCCGAGCGCACCACCCGCACCGTCCGGGGGCGACGGACCCGCCGACCGTTCGGACGCACCGAGGCGACACGGGCAGCGCCGTTCCCGGCGCGGGCACTCGAGATCCGGCGTGCGACGGGGGGATCTGCCGGAGAGGCCGCGTCACGTTGTGTCGCCAGCCTCCGGGCCAGCGCCACGCCCTCGTCGTACCCCTGGAGCTCGCTGGGATCGAGAACCCGGCGGTGGCGCTCGAGGGTGGCCTCGTCCCCCCGGGCCGCGGGACCGGTCAGCGCCGAGGTGGGGCCGAGCTCGGCCACATCGGTCAGAGCGGCGCGGGCCAGGCCGACGAAGGCGGCCAGGTCCAGCCCCGCCGATGCCGCGACGCGCTCCACCTGACCCATGAGCGCCACTACGTGATTGGAGGCGATGCAGGCCGCGGCGTGGTACGCGGCCCGATCCCTGTCGTCGACCATCACGACCGACCCACCGAGCAATTCCGCCAGCCCCGCCGCGACGGGGTCACCCGCGATCGCGAACGTGATCCCGCTGCGCAGTCGGACCCGGCCGACCTCGGGGGTCGGCAGCGGCACGAGCGGGTGCAGCGAGGCCCGGCGAGGATGCGTCGCCAACACATCGAGGCCGAGGGCCCCCGACAAGTGGATCACGGCGGTACCCGGCACCGGCACCACGCGTGCGGCGACCTCGGCGATGGCCGCGTCAGGGGTGGAGATGACGAGCACGTCGACCCCGCTCGCGGCCGAGGACACGTCGTCCTTGCGCGCCAGGATCTCCCGGACATCGCAGCCGGCGTCGGCGAGCGCCGCAGCCAGTGAGCGACCAGCCCTTCCCGGACCGATCAGTCGGACAGTTGTCACCAGACACCTCTCTGCGCTCCAGCCCCTCACGGAGGGTGCCGGTCGCTCCAGGCGATCGGATCAGTACCCCGCCAGTGTACCCACCACCGCGACCTGTCCACCAGCCCCTTCTCGGACCCCTGGGGGAACGAGCTCGGGAGCCAACTCGGCTAGCGGGTCGACCACGAACCGTCGCTGCCACATGCGGGGATGCGGGACGACCAGGTCGTCGTCGTCGACCACCTCGTCCCCCACGAGCAGCACATCGACGTCCAGGGTGCGCGGACCCCAGCGCACCTCCCGCCGCCGCCCCGCCTCGGACTCGAGGCGCCGGGCGACCTTCAGGAGGTCACGCGGGCCCAGCTCGGTGTCGAGCTCGACCACGACGTTGAGATAAGGGCCTTGGCCCGAGGGTCCCCCGACAGGCTCGGTTTCGTACAGCCGCGATACGGCCACCACCCCGGGGAGGTGGCGGACGGCCCGGCTGAGGTGGCCCTGGCGATCGCCCATGTTCGAACCCAGACCGATGAAGGCACGCACGCCTATCCGCGATCCTCCATGGCGCCCGGTCCGCCCGGTCCCGAATCGAGGGGTCGCCGGCGGTGGATGCGGACACCGGTGGAGGCCACCGCCGAAGACAGCGGGGGGCGCAGTTTGCGGATGGTCACGGTGACCTCGTCCAGACGGCGGTCCCTGAGCACCACATCGGCGATTGCACCGGCGAGCGACTCGAGCAGGCGGTGGGGGGGGCCGGTGATGACGGCCACGGCGGCGTCGACGGCCGCACCGTAGTCAGCGGTATCGGCGAGATCGTCGCTGGACGCGGCGGGCCCGGCGTCGAGGTACAGGTCGAGATCGACCTCGAAAGGCTGGGATCGGACCCGCTCGTGCTCAAGCACGCCGTGGATGCCCTCGACGCGTAGCCCTCGCACCTCGATGCGGTCGGGCACGGCGCCCATCAGGTGCTCAGGTCGCGCCCGGTACGCCGAGCTCGGACGCGCGGGCCACCATGTCGAGGCCCGGGGGCCCCATGGGGTGGCCGATGAGACGCTCCACCACGGCGATGGCCTGCGGACCGCCGGGCAGTCGATTGCTCCACAGCAAGTATCCGGCGACGACCCCCATGACGCGATCCCCGAGTTCCTCCTGGTGCACAAGGAGGCGCTCGCCGGCTCGGAGCCCGGCATCGAGATTCCGGTACAGCTCGAGAAGGGTCTCGCGCACGTCTCCGGTCGAGGCGAGAGGGAAGTGCGACCACACGAGGTCCCCCTCGTCATACGCGGCAAGATTGTGGGGGGACGGCAACAGGGACACGACCCGGTTGAAGCCCTGTACCCGCAGCCAGATGATCTCCTCCTGCCGGCGCACCCGGCGGTGATGGGGGGCGAACCCTCCGGGCCGCTCGCTCACCGCCAGCTGGTCCTTCACGATCCACGTGAAGTTGCGCGGAGGTATCCCCGCCGCCCACTTCCCCTTCACCGGGCGCCCCTTGTTGTCTTCGTCACACTCGTCACACTCGTCACACTCGTCATACTCGTCACACTCGTCACATTTGTCACATTTGTCATGTTCATCACACTCATCGGACTCTCGGCCGTCGCCCCTGATCGGACCAAATCATCGCGGGAACCCTCACCGGTCGGTCTTGACCGCTTCGTCGGGGCATGGCCCCGAGGCGGGCAGACGGGTGGACCCGACGAGCGTCGCCGCCTCCAACGTGGCCCGGACATCGTGGACCCGCACCATCGACGCGCCCGCCAGCATGGCCCATACCGCCGTCGCGATGGAGCCCGCGTGGCGGTCGTCCACCCCCGAGGGCTCGCCCGTCGCCAGCGGAGCCAACCGCCCGAGGAAGCTCTTGCGGCTCGTGCCCACGAGCACGGGGAATCCCTCGCCCACGAGCTCGGGGAGACGGTGCAGCAGGGCCAGATTGTGCGACGGCGTCTTGCCGAAGCCGATGCCGGGGTCCACCCACACTTCGCGCACGCCGTTCTCCAGCGCGGCCCTCGCCCGCGAGCACACGAAGGCGCGGACCTCGGCGACGACGTCGTCGTAGCGCGGATCCTCTTGCATCGTGCGCGGCGCGCCCTGCATGTGCATGGCGACCCACCCCACCCCCGATTCCGCCGCCACAGGCCACAACGACGCCGAGATGTCGTTGACGAGCGTCGCACCGGCAGCCACCGCCGCTTCGGCCACCGCCCGCTTGACGGTGTCGACCGACACCCGCACGTGGGGGGACAGCGCTTCGATGACCGGCACGACCCGGCGCAGCTCCTCGCGCTCGGACACCGGTTCGGCTCCAGGCCGGCTGGATTCACCTCCGACGTCCACCACATCGGCACCCTGGCGGGCCATTTCGAGGCCATGTGCCACCGCGCGCCCGGCATCGAGGTAGAGGCCGCCGTCGGAGAACGAGTCCGGGGTGACATTGAGCACACCCATCACCCGAGGCCGCATGTCGGTAGGTTAGAGCGGCTTCGTGCACCCCGGATCTGGGAATCCTGGACCTGTGAGCCCCGGACTTGTGAGCCCCGGGACCGTGATCCCGGGAACCGCTATCCCTGGGACTGTGGGCACCAATGTTCGACACCACGCGATCTCAGCGGCCGTGCACGTACTGCATCGCTTCGGCACGCGTGCGGGGGTCGTCCCGGAAAAGTCCACGCACGGCAGAGGTGATGGTGAGGGTCCCAGGCTTCTTCACGCCCCGCATCGACATGCACAGATGCTCGGCTTCCACAACCACGAGGACGCCGAGCGGTACGAGCACCTTCTCCATGGTGTCGGCGATCTGCGTGGTCATGCGCTCTTGCACCTGCAGACGTCGGGCGTAGGCGTCGACGAGGCGGGCCAGCTTCGACAGGCCCGTCACTCTGCCGTCGGCTCCCGGGATGTATCCGACGTGCACCTTCCCCATGAACGGGATCATGTGGTGTTCACACAGCGATGCGAACGGGATGTCGCGCACCATCACCATTTCGTCGTGATCGGCGGCGAAGGTCACCGTGAGGTAGCTCTCGGGATCGTCGTCGACACCTGCGAACAACTCCTCGTACATCGACGCCACACGCCGCGGCGTGGCCCGCAGCCCTTCGCGACCCGGATCCTCGCCGACGGCTTCGAGGAGCTCCCCGACGAGCTGCTCCACACGGTCGCGGTCGACACTCACCGGAGGAGACCCTCAGTCAACAGGAACCGGGCCCTGATAGACCCGGATATCGGGAACGTTGCGATAGCGCTCGGCGACATCGAGCCCGTAGCCCACCACGAAGTCCGGAGGGATGTGGAACCCGATGTAGCGCAGGTCCAACTTGGCGCGCTGGCGACCTTCTTTGACGAGCAGCGCGCACACCTCGAGACTGGCCGGCCGGCGAGCGAGAAGGCTACGACGCAGATAGGAAAGGGTGAGCCCGCTGTCGACAATGTCCTCGACCACCAGGACATGGCGATCGGTGAGGTCGGAGTCGAGGTCCTTCACGATCCTCACCACGCCGCTCGTGGTGGTGGCCGAGCCGTAGGACGCGACCGCCATGACATCGACCTCGACCGGGAGCGCGATGGCACGCGCCAGGTCACTCATGAAGACGAAAGCACCCTTCAACACCCCGACGAGCAGGGGTGGTCGGTCCGCGTAGTCGGCCGTGAGCTCGTCTCCCAGCTCGGCCACGCGCTTGAGCAGGACGTCCTCGGCCACCACGACCTGACCGAGGTCCGGGTCGTCGCGCCACCTGTCGATCGTCACCGTTGCGCCGGTATGCCCATGGCGCGTGCCTCGATCATCGGGCGCCGACACTACCGGACGCCTCTGGATGGATCGGCGCCCTCGACAGTGCCCCGCGCGAGCGGCGTACCCGCACGCCTGGGGCGACGTCGGTGGCCCGCAGCTGTCCCCGGGCCACGGCAAGGACCCGCTCCACCGCGGCGAGGTCGGGGGGATGGGGCGATGGCCCCCGCAACCAGCGGCGCGTGGCCCGACGGGCCAGGGGCTCGGGCACCGAGCCCAATGCGGCGGCGTCGGCCGCGTCGATCCCCGCCGCCAGCTCATCGAGCAGGTCGGCCTCGTCGGCCAGCAGTGTCGCCTGGCGGGCGAGAACGGGCACGAGGTCGCGCCCCGCGATGGCGCTGGCCAGGGGGAGCAGCTCATGACGGACGCGGTTGCGTACGAAGCGGCGATCGGTGTTGGTGGGGTCGTGCACCGGGTCGAGACCCAGGGCGTGGCACAGGGCATGGGTCTGGGCACGGCGGATGCCGAGGAGGGGATGAGTCGGGCCCGCTCGCATGCCGGCCATCCCGTCGAGACCGGCGCCCCGGAGGAGGTTGACGAAGACCGTCTCGGCCTGGTCGTCCATGGTGTGGCCGGTGGCCGACCCCGCAGGCAGCGCGGCGAGGCGAGCCACCCGGGCGCGCGCTTCGAGGTTCGGACCAGCACCGACCTCCACCCTCAGCGCCCGGAACTGCGCCCCGAGCCGGTCCGAGGCGGCCGCCACGACATCAGCCTCGGCGGCGGACCCCCTCCGCAAGCCGTGGTCGACGTGGACGGCAGTGACGTCGCACCCCGCGCCGACCGCCAGTGCCAGCAGGGCCAGGGAATCGGGACCCCCCGACACTGCGCACACGAGCTCGCTCCCGCGGGGAGGAAACGTCGCGCACCCGAGGAGCCCGTCGACACTGACGTTGTGGTCCGCGCCCGGCACGGCCCCTCGCGACTGGGCCATCAGCCTGTGGCGAGCCGCGCCGGTCCGATGCGTGCCACCCACGTCTCGGGATGGCGGATCTCGTCCATCGTGGGAAGCATCTCCGGCCCCTCCCACACCCTGGCCAGGAGCTCAGGTCCACCCGAAGCCTCGACAGCTCTGATGAAGCGCTCCCCCGATTCGTACTGGCGCATCTTGGCTTCGATGCCGACGAGCTGCTGGAGCAGGCGCGCCGGCAGGCTCGCCCGCCGGCGCCGCTCGCGCAACACGCGCGAGAACAATGCTGCGTCGGGGATGGCGTCCGCGCCGGCGCGGTCCATCGTGATGTCCCCGTGCCCTTCGAGCAGGCTCATCATGGCCTGGATGCGACCGATCACCTCGAGCTGCTCGGGGGGTGCCACGAGACCGAGCATCCCCGCCTCTTCGAGAGGGTTCTTGCCGGCTCGCACCGCCGAGGCAGCCCGACGCAATGCTTCGGCGAATCGCCGCGGGTCAGGGGTCATACCCGACATGGCCTCGTCGACCAGGGAGAGGAAGTGCGGCCGCAACCACGGCACACCGGTGAATTGGCAGCGGTGGGTGACTTCGTGCAACGCGATCCACAGCCGGAACTGCTTGGCGGAGAAACCGTGGCGCTTCTCCAGGGCCACGATGTTGGGTCCCACGTATGACACGACACCGCCGGTGTCCTCCCCCTCGGCCAGCAGCAGGTCGTACTGCCCGAGGACCCGGGTGGCCATCCACCCCAGGACCAGACCCATCTGGGCCCCCGTGGCCCGGCGGGCCGCACCGGCCAAGGGCCCTGGGGCCGCTCCGGTATCGAGCTTTTCGAGCACCGGCTCGAGCAGGCGGCGAAACGACGACACGTTGGCGCGGACCCATCCCGCCCGGTCGACCACCAGGGCCGCGGCACTCCCGGTGGCGGGGTGCAATCCGGTGGCCTCGATCACCAGGGCCTCGGCCCGGGTCGTCGCCTCGGAGAAGTCGGCATCGAGCTGCGCCATTGTGGCGGCATCGAGCGTCCCGGCCCCGGGTGGGCCCAACAATGAGCCTCGCGATCCCACCCATGTGGCGACGCGCTCGGCCACGTCCCACGACACGGGGCTGGTCACGGGCCCAGTGTAGGGAGCGTGACCCTCCTTCGCCTTTCAGGCGATCTTCTTGCCTCGGAGCCTGGGAGTGCTCGGGCTGAGGTGCAGGCAGCAGTACTCGTCGTCGTTGTAGATCGAAAGCTTGGTGTCGCATCCCGGCTCGGCGCACACCCGGCCCGACGCGAAGGTGCGCGACGGCCTGCCGTAACCGGTGAACGCCGTGGCCCCGATCGACTGATCGCCAAAATCGGTGCGGTCTTCCATGCCCCTCAACCTCCCGCCGGTCGGTCGTGTTTTGGCTTCCTATCGACGCCTGGAAGGGGCGCCGAGAGGGCCCGGGCACGCCGTTGTGCAACCGTTGTGAATTGCGGTCGAGGTGACGCGACGAGGCGGTCCGATGCTCGGGCAGTTCAGAACCGGGGCGACGCGGAGGCGGCCCCGGAAGCCGGCTCAGCTCGAGCGGCCCGAGGCTTCCCGGCGCTCCTCTTCGAGAATCGCGTCGTGGACCCGCTCGCGCAGAGAATCGGGGACGTGGTCCTTACAGCGGTTGGCGATCACCTTGCGCAGGTCTGCCTCGAAGTCAAAGGCGCCGACACACGGTCCGCATTCGTCGAGATGCACCTTGATCTCCACGCGGCGTTCGTCGGTCAGCTCTCCGTCGAGATAGTGGTAGAGCCGTTCGATCGTCTCGTTGCAATCGAGCTCAGACTCCTCTGGCCCCATCTCGCGCTCTCCCATCAACCCCGAGACTAATGCCCGGCCTCCGTTGACCCGACCAGGCCACTCCCCACCGCAAAGTCAAGCAACGCCTTCTGCAGCGCCTTTCTTCCCCGGTGGATCCTGCTCATCACCGTGCCGATGGGCACCTCGGTGATGTCGGCGATCTCCTTGTAGGA
>Ga0209415_10010595_pt1 | contig 15638 bp, 15 predicted proteins | sample PeaSoiSIISIP2007_FD_187696 | JGI IMG/M metagenome (GOLD analysis project Ga0209415, IMG submission 187696) | Peat soil microbial communities from Weissenstadt, Germany - SII-SIP-2007 (SPAdes) (version 2) | ecosystem: Environmental > Terrestrial > Soil > Wetlands > Peat | place: Germany... | reverse complement strand
CTTACAAAACGTGCCTACAGCTGATGCCTCCGCCGGGAACCGTTCACTATAGCATCGGCATGCACGACAGCGCGTTTGATCGCCTGGCCCACATCATCGCCAGCCACGACCCCACCGGCACCGAGACGGATCTGGTTGCCCAAACCGCTGCGCAGAGCCATTTGAGCGAGGATTTCCGCCTGCTTGGCCGGGTGTTGCGCTTCCGCGGCGACGCCGACAGTGCATTGGAGAACTATCGCCGCGCCGTGCAAATCGAACCCGAAAACTTCGCGGCTCAGCGCGAGTTGGGGCTTTATCTCGAACAACTCACGCAAAACCAGGAAGCGGGCCAGGTTCTTCGCGACGCCTATCGTCTGAATCAGCGCGATGACCAGGTCAACAACGCGCTTCGTCGAATCGGTCTGGAGCCGGGTCCGGACTTGCTGCCCCATCAGCAGCCCCAGGCTCGCCAGATCACGATGCCTCCCTTGCCGAGCGTCGATCCGGGTCTGCCCACGCCCGCGGCTAACACCGCCGGGCCGTCGCCTGACGTCGCGCCGCCACGCGATTGATCTTGTGATTTAGGCCTTCAACTTCAACGTTGGAATCTTCCGAAGCACTTCCCCGGGGCGGAGCGTGTGTACTTGCCAATCGGCAACGGCAAGCTTCTCGATGTCGTACGACGTCGAGACCCCCAGCGTCGGAAATCCAGCGGCCTTCACCGACTTGATCACGCTCGCGGCGTCCTCCACCACCAGGCAATCCGCCGGCTTCAGCGGCAGCTTGATCTTCTCCGACACCAGCTTCATGGAGAGCAAATATCCCTGCGGGTCCGGCTTGCCCACGGTCACGTCCTCGGCCGCCACGATCACGCCGAAGCAATCTCGCAGCGCCACGCCCTCCAACATCGCCTCGATCTCTTCGCGCAACGCGCCGGAGCAGATCGCCAGCGGATAATGACGCCACAGCCCGCGAACAAATTCCTCCACGCCCGGTAAGGCCTGATATTTGCGGTCTTCGATCAACTCCTTCACCACTTCGCTCTTGCGCGTCATAAGCCGCGACAGGTCCTTCGGTTTGATCGCCAACTTCCGCGTGGCATACAAATGGCGGAATGCGCCTCGATCGTCAAAGCCGATCAATTCGCGGTAATACTCCTCCTCGGCAAGCTCGATCCCTTCCGCCTCCAGAACCTTGTGAAATGCGTAGAAATGCAGCGGCTCGCTGTTCACGATCACGCCGTCGAAATCGAAAATTACCGCTTGAGGCCAATGACTCATCGTCGGCCAAAGTATCGGTGCCTTTTGGCAATGGCAAGTTGCCATGCGATTGGCGCGTTTTGCTCGATGCTCCTATAATGCCCAGGTCCGGTAAGATGGCCGATAAACATTCTGACCAACCCGCCGGATGATTAAATTGGATAATGTGGGATATATGGATAATATATTTTCTGGATAAAATTACTCGTGAAAAGGAGAATTTTGCGCTATGTGTTGGCTGTTGGGTTGTAATATACTGCAAATAAACAGCTTACGCAAGTTTTTTGAAGCCTTACGGATTTCATGAATCAAACTGATCGCGGACGATATTTTGGTTGATGGTTGACCCTTACGGCGGGTGATGGCGATGGAGTCGCCAGTCCGCCAATACGGTGGGGGGTCGGCCCAAGCTGGAGAGCTTCACATGAGCCAGATCAACAACATTTCCCAGAACCTACCTGTCCAGAAGATCGTTGCCAATCCGATCCAAAAGCAGATTCCCGCCGATGCGCCGCCCGTTCGGGCCAGCGACCGCCTCGAGCTTTCGGGCGCCAGCCATTTGCTGTCGGTCCTGAAGACCAACGACGTGCGCACCGACAAGATCGCCTCGATTCGCCAGCAGATTCAGGACGGCACCTACGATGCCGACGGCAAGAAGCTCGACGCCGCCGCCGACAAGCTCCTCGACGATCTCAGCCCGTTGTAGAACGCTTTCCGCAATACAATTGTCAGGTGTGATAATCCGCGTTGATCGTCACGTAGTCCTTGGACAGATCGCACGTCCACACCGTCGCGGCGGATTTGCCGAGCCCGCACTTCAGTTCCACCACGACCTCCTTGCTTGCCAGCGATTTGCCCAGACGCCGAGCGTCGAACGGCATCGGCCGGCCGGATTTAAAGACGGTCGTGTCTTGCAATTTTAGTTCGCTCTTGTCGGGATCGAACGCCGCCGGGCACAATCCCGCGGCGGAGACGATCCGGCCCCAGTTCGGATCGTTTCCGTTCATCGCGCATTTCACCAGGGGCGAATTGGCAATGGCGCGAGCGATCAGCTTCGCATCAGCCGGCGTCTTTGCCTGCCGAACGTCGATGCGGACCACCTTGGTGGCCCCTTCGCCGTCGGCGGCGATCTGGTACGCCAGCGACTGGCACACTTCCTTCATCGCCGCAGCAAATGATTCGATCAGACGGCGTGAATTCAAGGCAGGTCCGAGGCCCGATGCGAGAATCGCCGCCGTGTCGTTCGTGCTCATGTGGTCGTCCACCGTAACGGCGTTGAAGCTCGACTCGGCCGCATCAGCCAGGATTCGCCTTAGCTGCGCCAGCGGGACTTTGGCTTCGGTCGTCAAAAAGGCCAGCATCGTGGCATGTAACGCCGATGGCCCATTAAGCGCCAGCCGCGGACCGATCATCCCCGAACCCTTGCAGACGCCGGCGACGGTGATCCAGTCTTTCCCAGCACGAAACCGCGTGGCGGCGGATTTTCGCCGCGTATCGGTCGTCAGGATTGCCTGTGCAAAGCGATCGGCGTGAATCACCGTGTTTCCCAGATTGCCGGCGGCCAGGGCGATGCCACGCTGAATTTTGTCCATGGGCAGGCGACGTCCGATGATGCCGGTGGATGAGGGCAGGATTTGCTCGGCTTGGCAACCAATCGCGCCAGCGGCAAGCCGGCACATGGCCAAGGCGTCGATTTCACCCTGCCGGCCGGTGCAGGCGTTGGCATTGCCGGAATTCACCACGATGCCACGCAGTTTTCCGGCGGCGACGTGTTTCCGACCGATCGTAATCGGGGCCGCGAAGACCTTGTTGGTCGTGAAGACCGCCGCCGCCGTCGCCGGCACGTCGCACGCCAGAATCGCCACGTCCGGCGAAGGGGTGGTTTTGAGCCCGGCGTGTGCCGCTCCGGCCTTGAACCCGCCAGGTGAAAGCAAATGGAGTTTGGTCATTGGTCATCGGTCATTGGCCATTGGTATTGCCGATTCCGCATTGTCTTGCAAATGACAAATGACCAATGACGAATGACGAATTCAATTTACGCTCTTGGGGAAATGTTCGCGGAATTCTCCCGATTTTTCTTTGCCCAGAACTTGCTGCGCCTTCGGCGGATTTCCTCCGAAAGAGGATTGGCGCGGATGAAGGTCGCCGTTTCGTGCAGAAGGCGGAAGAACGCGGAAAAATCCTCGCCGTAAACAAACAGCCGGGTCTTGCGCACCTCGCCGGTCTGGCGGTCGCGCTTGCCCTCGGTGAGCACCAGCACGTGGTTGCGGTTGGGAAGTTCCTTGACCTGCGATGCGTACGTGCGGGGTCCGACGGAATGGAAAAATTTCTGGAACAGAATTTTGGGTTCCGGCTTGCCGTTGCCGGACGCGTTTGCGCTCGGCGGAGTCGAGGGCTTCGCTTCGATCCGCCGGGAAACTGCCGGCGTGGATGGACGTGCCGGGCGCTTATCGCGCGTAGAGCCGATAGTGCGAGTTGGTGTGGCCAAGCGTTCTCCTTTGCCTGTAGAACGTCTTACGGGCTGGAAAGTTGCAGAAATCGACGCGGGCCAATGCGTTACGTCCGGAGCAATACGTTACAACTCCGAGCAATGCGCTAACTTCGGGGCAACGCGTTTCGCCCGCGGCAAACGCTCAATTATAGCTTCGCAGCACGCCGATGACCACACCCTGAATTCGGCACCGGTCGGCATCAATGACCCGCGGTTCCATGCCCTTGTTCGCCGGCTGGAGGCGAATCTTGCCGCCGCCTTCGCGGTAGAACCGCTTGAGCGTCGCCTCGCCCGTATCCAGCAGGGCAACGACCTGCTCGCCATTCCGGGCATTTTCCCGGCGCTCGATGACCACGTAATCTCCGTCGCACAGATGGTCTTCGATCATCGACTCGCCGCGCACGCGCAATACGTACACTCCGTTGCGGGATTGAAACAGCTGTTCCAAGTCGATTTCTTCGCGATTTTCGATCGCTTCGATGGGCGACCCGGCGGCAATGTTGCCCAGCATCGGCAGCTTCGTGGCGCGGTTCTCGTCGGGAAGCTTCTCCTCGGAGATGATTTCCAGCGAGCGGGCCTTGTGCTTGTCACGACGAATGACGCGCTTCCGCTCCAGGGCGCCCACGTGTTCGAAAATGGTCACCTTGCTTGTTCCAAGCTGATCCGCCAGCTCCTGCATCGTTGGCGCGTATCCGTTCAGATGACGGTAATTCCGGATTGCGACGACCACATCGAGTTGCCTGGGCGTGAGATTCATAGTTGCCATTCCCTATCTTGCCGTAAGTTCGGCGTGTGTATGGGGAGTACATTATCCTAACATCGTGCAGATGTCAAGTGCCGATTGCCAATTGCCTATTGCCTATTGAAAGATAGGGTTGCGCTATTGCCCCTTTTTCAATAGGCAATAGGCAATTGGCAATCGGCAATCTCCTCATCTTGCCCTCCCCGACCCTTGGCCCTACCTTCCACCACCCAATGTCCGATCCGGCCCAATCCATCATCTGGCTTTTTCAGGTGGCCGGGGCCTCGTTTCTCGGCGGGGTGGTCGGCTCCATCAGCGGTCTGGGCGGGGGAATTGTCATCGTGCCCGTGCTCACCCTCTTCATGCATTTGGACATCGAGCAAGCTATCGCCGCCAGCATCGTTTCCGTGATCGCCGTCTCCAGCGGCGCCGGCTCCGTGTACGTCAAGGACAAAATCACCAACGTGCGCATCGCGATGTTTCTGGAGCTTTCCACGGCCGCCGGCGCACTGGTCGGCGCCGGATACCTCGCCCGTATGGCCAATCCGCAGTTCCTGTACATACTCTTCGGCCTGTTGCTGCTCGTCTCGCTCGTGCCGATCTTCGCCAAGCTCGGCGAAGAACTTCCGCAGCACGTCGAAAACGACCGCATGGCGTCCTACCTTCATTTGAACGGCTCCTATTTTGACAAGCGCCTCGATCGCCAAATCCAGTACAACGTCACCGGGATCCCCGCCGCGCTGGGCGTGATGTTCGCGGCGGGGATCATTTCCGGCATCCTCGGCATCGGAGCCGGGGTGGTGAAAGTCCTCGCCCACGAGGTGGCGATGAAGGTTCCCACCAAGGTCTCGACGGCAACAAGCAACTTCATGATCGGCGTGACCGCCGCCGCCGGGGCGGGATTTTACCTCCGTCGCGGACTGGTGCTGCCGTTCGTCGTCGTCCCTGTCGCCATCTTCGTTCTCATCGGCGCCTTCGTCGGAACCCTCATCATGGAACGAATGTCCAACTCGATCATCCGAAAAATATTTGCCCTGCTCTTAGCCATCGTGGGCATACAGATGCTCCTTCGCGGCATCCTGGGAGGATTGTGACCTCCCCAACCACCCCATCCCAGACCACCCCATCCCCCCGCCCGACCGTTTCCAGCGTCTCCGCGTGGGTCTTGCGCTGTGGCGTCGTGTGCTCGACGTTCGTCATGCTCGTCGGCATCCTCGTCACCTTCGCCCACGGCACCATGTCGATTCAGAGAATGAAATCGGATGGATTCGATTATCGTCCCGGAATCATCATCGAAGGAATCCGCCACGGACAGGGCAAGCGGATCATCGAAGCCGGGATTTACCTGCTTGTGTTCACGCCCATTCTGCGGGTCTTCGCTTCGTGCGTACTGTTTGCCTTTCAGGACCGCGACCGGCTCTACGCCGTGATTACCTTCGTGGTTCTTTTGCTCACGCTGGCAGGATTGCTTTGGATTGGCTGATGGACGAATATTGCGGGGATGGCAAGGCATACGGTTGTATTGATTCCCGGTGATGGAATAGGTCCGGAGGTGACGCGCGCCGCCCGGCGAGTGCTGGAAGCGGCCGGGTTTTCCGTGGAATGGGTCGAAATGCCCGCCGGCGCCTCAGCCCTGGAACTGGGTCTGGACAACGTGCTTCCGCAGCGCACGCTGGCTGCCGTCGCGGCACACAAGGTCGCGCTCAAGGGGCCGATCACCACGCCCGTCGGCAAGGGATTCAAATCGGTCAACGTCCAGCTTCGCCAGAAGCTGGGGCTTTACGCCGCCGTCCGCCCGGTGCGCAATCTTCGGGGACTGAAGACCCGCTACGAGGGGGTGGACATGGTCATCGTCCGCGAAAACACGGAGGGTCTTTACAGCGGCATCGAAAACGAAGTCGTGCCCGGCGTCGTGACCAGCTTGAAGGTCGCCAGCCGGATGGCCTGCACCAGAATCGCCCGCTACGCGTTCCGCTATGCCACGCGCCGACGCCGCAAGAGCATCACCGTATTCCACAAGGCCAACATCATGAAGATGTCCGATGGGCTTTTTCTCGATTGCGCCCGCCAAATCCACGAGGAGGAGTATCCCAACATCGAATATGAGGAACTGATCATCGACGCCGGCTGCATGCGGCTCGTTCAGGCCCCGGAGCGCTTCGACGTTTTGCTGATGGAGAACCTGTACGGCGATCTGGTGAGCGACCTGTGCGCCGGGCTGGTGGGGGGGCTGGGCGTGGTGCCCGGGAGCAACATCGGCGATGACGCGGCGATTTTCGAGGCCGTTCACGGCTCCGCTCCCGACATCGCCGGCAAGGGCATCGCCAACCCTCTGGCGCTAATCATGTCCGGGGTCATGATGCTCAACCACCTTCAGGAAACTCAGATCGCTGAGAAGATCAAACAGGCCTACGATGCCGTCCTGGCCGAAGGCCGGCACCTCACGCGCGACCTGGGCGGATCCGCGACCACGGACGGTTTTGCCGACGCCATCATCTCCGAATTGGACCGATAACCCTGGCTCCCCACCCGTGGTTATAGTTCGTGCCGCGCCGTGTCGATGTCAAAACCAGCCCCCAAGCGACGCAATATGAATTTTACGGACCACCAGTTCGTTGAGGCGATCGAGTTGCTGCAGGGATTGCCAATTCCCACCAGCCCCACGGACAGGCGGCGCGCGGGGCGAGTTGCAATCCGGTTGCCGGTGGACGTCAAATTCGAAACGGATTCAGCTTCCCCGTGGACCGTGGCGCAGATGCGCGACCTTTCCGCGCGCGGCGTTGGGTTGAAAGTCGATCGCGCCATCGCCCCCGATAATTCGTTCCTGCTTCGACTTCCGACCAAGAATGGCCAGAAATCCGCCTTCCCCCTGATTTGCCGAGTCGCTTATTGCAGGCCGGAAAACGATTGTTTTATCATCGGGGCTGAATTCAGCGGCTACGCGACGCCGGAAAAATCGGTTGGCGATTCCGCCGAGAAGTTGGAGCGCATTCGCCGCTCGATTCTCGCCTGAGTTTTCCCATCGGCCTGAGATTCCCCATCATCCATTTGGACGTCTCGGAAAATGCGTAGCGCCCTCGCCGCAGATCGGCCGCGACTTCGCTGACAATTTCCCGCAGCTTGCGATCGGCGATCCATGACGCCAGCGGCGACAGGTTGATCTGCACGCCGTCGTCGGGCCAATGCCGCCAACCGTCCGGAAGCGTTTGGCCGATACGCGCCAAAGCCGAGCGCATCACTTTCAAATCACGTTGTAAGCGCGAAACGGCGACGATCCTCCCGTTACCGCAAAACCCCCAGAAGACCGGCCGGCCGCGATAGAGCGTGTTGTGCCACGCCAAAAAGTCCCGGGCGAAAAATCGTTCCAGTCCGCCGACAGCCCGCTCGATTTCAGCCGCGGAAGTCTCGCCGGCGCGATCGGCCAGAATCCGCCGAAGATCGCGGCGAAGGGTCTCATCCAACGGCGACAAGGCGGCAACTTCGCCTGCCCCCCGCTGATCCCACCGGCACAGCCACACGCCCAACGCATAACTGATCCATCGCCTAGCCGCCTCTTCCTTCGTGGCTCTCTTCTCTCGCGCCTCCGCGCGTTTTTCCTTCCCCTCCTTGACCCCATACAGTTCCGCGACAATTCGATCGATTCGCATTTGCGCTGCGTCGATCAAATGCCGCAAGGCCCCAGCGCAGGCTGCCTCGCCATTCCACGGCTGGGGCCGCACAAAATCCGCGCTCGTTTCATCATAACAATCGAGCTGTCTTGTCCATTCGATCGCGCGCGCACTCTCCCGGCGCAATTCGTCCGGGAACGCTCTCGGCACCGGCAACTGCCGCAGATCTCCCACCTGGAAGTTCACCGTCGGATTGATCGCCGACAAGAGCCTGGCAGCCACGGCTGAATTCAACACCCCCAGCATTGCCAGCGGATCGTCGGGAAACAGCGACGAACCCGCGACGTCGAAGATCGTCCCCGCCTCCAGCCGCCGGGCGCTGAACGAACCGCTTGTCAAATAGGAATACGTGATCCCCTCGCGCCCGTACCAGGCGCTATTCTTCGCCACCCATTGCCATTGGCCGTCGAGATAGGGATACCGCTGGACAATGGACGCCTTGATTTCCCGCCCGTCGTCCTGCCAGTTCACGCGATGCCGCGCCGATTCGTACCATCGCCGGAATCGCCCGCCCTTGGCGTACGGCATCCACCTTTCCCTCGTCCCGGAAAACCCCGGCGGCTCGACCTCCCACCAATACCGCACGAAGCGCATGTTGTCCGTCGTCGCCAGCCCCTGCCGCGGCGGAGCAATCTCCCCTAGCTTGGGCAAATCGTGGAACGCACGCCGAACCGCCGGTGAAATCCAATACATCCACGCCGAACGCGGCAGCGATGCCAACTCGTCCTGCCTCAACTCGAAGCAATCCGAGGATCGAACCGCCTTTGCCAGCGCTGCGCGTTTTTCCTTGGCGACGACCAGCCGGTAGAAAACCGCCGGGCATTCTGGCGCCGGCTTTCGCTGAAGCACGACCGCGGCGGTCTGGAGCGTGCCGGGATTGCCGATGTCGAAAAGCCCAGCCCCGAAATGGGCGACGGCCTCAACCTGCGCCCGTTCCGCAAGCTGCCGGCGCATCCGCTCAAACGCCGCCGTAAACATGAACGAGTGCATGGACAACAGTCCCGCCCGTCCTCCCGGCCGAAGCATTTCCAACGCTCTCAGCACGAAGCAGGCATAAAGATCGCGCCACCCCGCCGGATAACGCGACTTGAGCCGACCCACCACCGCCGGATCGAGATTCCGCGCCGAAAGATACGGCGGATTGGTTACGACAACATCAAACCCGCCGCCGATATGCTTGTCGAACAATGCATCGCGCACGCACAAATGATGTTTCCCCTCGGCAATCGGCTTTCCGATCTTGATCTCCAGGCTTCGCCGAGCGAGATCGATGGCTAGGGGATCAATGTCGAAGCCGATGAGATTATGCTCGATGATGCATTGGTCGATTTTCCGATCGGCCGCGCATGAAGGCCGCTCGGGCCAGCCCGGCCGGCCGGCGCGGTCCATCTCCTCCCGATAAATCTCCCGGAGCATATCGAGGGCGACCAGCCCGAAATTCATCGTCCCGCATGCCGGATCGCAGATGCGAAGATCGCGCGCCCGTGCCATGGGCGTCCCGCCCATGCGAACGATGCCAGCATGGGCGAGCCATTTCCAATGTCTATGCAGCCGCGTATCGGGATGGATTTCCATCCACAATTTTCCCAGCGTATTTTGCAAAAGGAATTCCACGACCCATTTCGGCGTGAAGAGCTGCGTGACCGCCGGGATTTCCGCCGCCGTGAACTTGCGGCCATCGCGCGCGGTGGCGCGATACGCCGCCTCGAGCGCCGGAGCATTGATTGCCTGGTAAATCTGGCCCAGCGCGTCGTCGGATTTGCACAGCGATTGCAAATCGCCCCCCATCCCAAACCCCGCAGAGCTTGCTCCGCGGGGAGATCCCCGCATGCGATCAGCCACGGCATTAAGCAGCGCTTCCGCCCCCCCCGCGCGCGGCAGAAGTTCCGCAACCAGTTTGTAAATCTTCCGCCGATCCACGCCGGCGCTTATACCGGAAACGCCAGGGAAAAAATAGTGGACACCATACGGAATTTGATGCATACTTAACTCGTGGCCTTCGCCTTCAGGTGGATCGGTTGGAACATTCAAAAATGCGAATCCCACGGTGTGGACCCGGAGGAGACCGAGGAGGCGGTGAATTCCGCCGCCGGTCCATATCCGCGACACATCGGAGACGACAAAATCCTGGTCCGAGGCCAGACCAGCGATGGGCGTTACATTCAAGTGATATATCTGCTTGAGGCGGACGACGATGAAACGTAAACCTCTGAACTCATTGTTGCCGTTGCCGTACGGGCGGATGACCGCGCCAGAACTAGATGCTGAAGTGGCGAAGTTTGACCGGGAAATGACGGGCTTGCCGGGCAAAGCTCTCACTACTGCCCAGAAAATGCAGCATCAGCGCGCCGCGAAAGTCGGCCGGCCGGTGATCGGCAAAGGCGCCAAGCGAATTACCATTACCATGGAACAACGCTTGCTCGGCAAAGTGGATTCATTCGCGCGCAGAAACAAAATGACTCGTTCCGCGCTGATCGCCAACGGCGTCAGGGCGATGTTGAAGGCGGGATAGCGCCGACGCCTTAACTGCTAGTCTGTGGGGGCATCACTCGAAGTAATCGAAGTGCCGCCTGGCGCCTTGATTCTTAGATAGCCGACGAGCGGTCAGCTCTCGCCATCGTTCGTATACCTTCGTCGCTTGCTGCGGAGGCATCGATACGAACTCGCTCCATGCATTCCATTTCTTGTGTGGATAGCCCAGAAGCATGTTGAATGAATTGTTGACTGCTTTGCCAACGTCGTCGGCGTTTGTATCGACGGCAGGCCACCGGTGTGCTATGTCCGCGATGCGCTGTCGAGTAAGTCCGAACAGCGTATGAAACTCCCAGTCCGGGAAAAATGGTCCATGCGCAGCTGCGTTCAAGCATTCCCCAACGATTTTCGTTTCCACCTCCGTGAGGCGATCAATGGCATATTGAGTAGTAAGACATTCGATGATGCTGACGGCAAGACGAGCTTCGCGCACATGCGATGCCAAATCGCCTGAGAGAGGATTTGACCTTCCGGCGTTATCGATCGAATAGATTACCTGGCGCCAATCACCTTGCTCCGCCAACTCCCGAATGTGTTTCGGTGAACTGTGTAGGAACGGTTTGGGCCATTCGGCGGGCAAAAGCGCCACGGCTTGGCGCGCATGAAGAGTTAACGAGTTCTCAGCATCTTCTCTCGTCATTTGGGCGACGCCCTCATTCTCGGTAATGGTTCATGTCGTCCAACGGTGCGTCAAAATCCTGGGAAATCTCAATCTGTCCTTTGGCGCTGCCCGGCCGAATAACTTGGACCGGCGAGGCTTGCTCAGGCTCGATATGAAGAAGCAGCCGCTGTCCCCGTGGCAGATCGACCGGCTCATCTGGCACGATCACTTTGCCATCGAAATGACCTGTAATAGCAACCATAGCGCATCTCCGCCGCCATTATAACAACCGCCGACGAATGTTGCCGCGATCCCGGCCGGCAACTCGCTCACGCACTGCTCAGCATCTTCCTCAACACCGTCTGCAAAATCCCCCCGTTGCGGTAATACTCCACCTCCACCGGCGTGTCGATTCGACAAACGCAAGTGAATGTCTTTCCGCCGGCTTTCACAGTCACGTCCTGCTTGGGTTGCAACTTGTCGTCGATGACGATTTCAAACGTTTCCTCGCCGGTTAATCCCAGGCCCGTGCGGGTTTGGCCGTTCTTGTAGACCAGCGGCAACACGCCCATGCCGACCAGGTTGCTGCGGTGAATGCGCTCGAAACTTTCGGCGATGACGGCCTTGGCGCCCAGGAGGAGCGTTCCCTTGGCGGCCCAGTCGCGGCTGGAGCCCATGCCGTAATCCTTGCCGGCCAATACCACCAGCGGAATCTTCTGGGCCTGGTATTGCATGCTGGCGTCGTAGATCGGCATGACCTGGCCGGTGGGGAGGTATTTTGTGACGCCGCCTTCGGTGCCGGGGGCGAGCAGATTTTTCAGGCGGATGTTGGCGAACGTGCCGCGCGTCATCACGCGGTCGTTGCCGCGGCGGGAGCCGTAAGAGTTGAAGTCGAGGGGTTGCACGCCGTGGTCCACGAGATATTTCCCGGCCGGGCCGTCCTTCTTGATCGATCCCGCCGGCGAAATGTGGTCGGTCGTCACGCTGTCGCCGACCATCACCAGCACGCGCGCGCCGATAATCGGCTGAATCTTCCCGGCTTGTCGCGTCAGATTCGTGAAGAACGGCGGCTCCTGGATGTACGTGCTGGATTCCTCGAAGTTGAAAAGCTCGCCGCCCTTGACCGGAATCTCGTTCCATTCCTTGTTGCCGCTCTCCACGTTCGCGTATTCTTTGCGGAACATATCGGGAGAAAGACACTCGGCGACGGTCTTGTTGACCTCGGCCTGGCTCGGCCAGAGTTCGCGGAGGAACACCGGCTTGCCATCCCGTCCCCGGCCGATCGGCTCATCCATGACGTTCACGTCCACCGATCCGGCCAGCGCGAACGCCACCACCAGCGGCGGGCTGGCCAGATAATTCGCCTTGACCAGCGGATTGATCCGGCCTTCAAAGTTACGGTTGCCCGAAAGAACGGCGGCCACCACCAAGTCGTTTCCTTCGACCGCCTTGGCCACGGGCTCCGGCAGCGGCCCGCTGTTGCCGATGCACGTCGTGCAGCCGTAACCCACCGTGTTGAATCCAAGCTGGTCCAGATATTGGGTCAATCCCGCCTTATCCAGATAATCCGTCACCACCCGGCTTCCCGGCGCCAGCGAAGTCTTCACGTACGGCGCCACGCGCAGGCCACGCTGGACCGCCTTTTTGGCCAGCAGCCCCGCGGCGACCATCACGCTGGGGTTGCTCGTATTCGTGCAGCTCGTGATCGCCGCGATGGCCACGTCGCCGTGAGTCAGCTTCGCCCATCGATCGTCCGATCCGGCAACCGCCGCGTCGCGCTTGAAATCGCCATGGATATGCTCGGTGAGGGCGGCCTCCTCCGCGTCGCCGTTGCCGTTATCCCCCGTTGACGCCGGGTTCACGGGCGCCTCCGCCGACCAACGGTCCAGCCGCGGCGTGGTGCTTTCGCCCACCTCTTTCTTGAACACGTCCACCAACGTTGAACGGAACGATTGCTTGACCCCGCGCAGATCGACGCGATCTTGCGGCCGGCGCGGCCCGGCGACGCTCGGCATTACCGTCGCCAGATTCAATTCCAATACTTCGCTGAACAAAGGCGAAACCGCCGTCTGTCGCCAAAGCCCCTGCTCTTTGCAATAGCGCTCGACGAGGTCGATGAGCTTCGCATCGCGGCCTGTCAAACGAAGATAGGTCAAGGTTTGATCGTCCACGGGGAAGAACCCCATGGTAGCCCCGTATTCCGGCGCCATGTTGGCGATGGTGGCGCGGTCGGCGACCGACATCGTTGCCAGCCCGTCGCCGAAAAATTCAACGAATTTATCCACGACATTGTGCGACCGCAGGATTTGGGTGACGACCAGGACCAGGTCCGTGGCCGTGGACCCCTCGGGAAGTTGGCCGAACAGACGGAAGCCGACGACTTGCGGCGTGACCATGTAAATCGGCTGACCGAGCATGCAAGCCTCGGCCTCGATTCCTCCGACCCCCCAGCCCAGCACGCCCAGGCCGTTAATCATGGTGGTGTGGCTGTCGGTGCCGACCAGGCTGTCCGGGAAGGCGACCCCGTCGCGCACCTGCACGACTTTGGCCAGATATTCCAGGTTCACCTGGTGCACGATTCCGGTGGCGGGGGGGACCACTTTGAAATTCTTGAACGCCTTCTGCCCCCATTTCAGAAATTCATACCGTTCGCGATTGCGCTCGAATTCCTTTTTGGCGTTGCTGGCCAGGGCGAATCGGTTGCCGAAATCGTCCACCTGCACGCTGTGGTCGATCACCAGATCGACGTCCACCAGGGGATTGATCTTTTGCGGATTTCCTCCCGCGCGTTTCATGGCCGCGCGCATGGATGCCAGGTCCACCACGCACGGAACGCCGGTGAAATCCTGCAGGATGACTCGCGCGGGCTTGAACGGAAGCTCGACCGCCTCGACGGCCTCCGCCTTCCAAGCGGCCAGCCGCCGGACGTCCTGCTCGCTTACCTCGAAATTGTCGAGGTTCCTCAGACAGCTTTCGAGCAGAATCTTGATGGAATACGGCAGCCGATCGACGTCGCCGAGCTTCATCTCCGCCAGGCGATTGAGCCGGAAGATCGAAACGTCCCCGGCCAGCGTGGACAGCTTCGATTCAGCGCCGAACGCATTTACTTTTTTGTCTGTGTTTGCAGGCATTGTGACCACCCATGCGAAAACGTCGGATAATAGGCGCAGAGACAGGGTCTCTCAAGGCGACGGGACAGTGCCCTTGCCCCGCGATGGCGGTTTTTACGGGGGATTATCCAATATTGGGAAATCTTCGACTTCGATTCGGGCGTCTTGGGGATACTGATTGCGATAGCGAACCAGCAGGCGGCGAAGCGGCCGCGGCCCGGGCGCCGGCGGAAGCAACTCTACCAGAACGTCCTTCGCCGACGTCATTGAGCGCCATTGCAAATACGTGATGTCGATGGGGCTTTTTGGGGAAAATTGTTGGATTCGCCGCGCCGCCCGAATTTGATCTTGCAAAACCGTCCCGTAATCGATGGAGCGGGTTCCCCCGTTGTGGTGAATCAGCAGGATGCTGTAGCCCAAAACAACTGTCATCGCCGCGACGTACGCGGCCACGGGGACAAGCACGGCTATCGCCGGTTTCCAAACCCGGCGCCACAAGGCATCGACCGCATACCAGGCGAGAATCACGTAGGCGATCCAGGTCGCGTTGAAGCAGTATGGCTCGGGGCCGACGCGGGCCACGTCGTCCAAAATGCCTTGTAGGGCGGCGACGGCCACCGCCAGCAGGGCCAGATGATCGACGGGGGTGAGGGAGCGCCATGCGCGGCCCATGCGAAAAATAGTCAGGCCGATGCCCGTCCACACCGCCAGATGCGGCAACAGGGTCATACACTGACACATGACCAGAATAAGCGGTAAATGCCCGCGCGTGCTGGGCAGCCAGTCGAAGGCCGCAGTGAGGTGATGACCCCCCAGCAATGGATTCCACCAACCGGGTTCCGTCTTCATGTTCGGCAAATTCCGGATGGGATTGGCTATTGGCGAGCTTAGGTAATATCGCGCGAATGCGAAGAACCACAGAATACCGATAAGCAACACACCCCATCGAAAGCGAGCGACCCTCCGCCGCTCAAATATCATCGCATGCAAACCAACCGCGGCGATGAGCGGCGCTGACATCAAATGAACGAGCGACATCGCCGCCAGGCTGACGGCGGCGAGCAGCAGGGGCCAGCGGCGCCGCGTGATGAGGAAATCTCCATACGCGGCGAGGGCGATCGCCGCCAGCGGGATGCCGAACGAATTGTCCCAAAGGTTCCGGCTATACATCCACAGCCAAGGCGATAGCAGCGACAGTGGGGCATACCAAAGACTGAGGCGCATCGACCGGGCCAGCCACGCCAGAGCGAGTGCCG
>Ga0209415_10010594_pt1 | contig 15639 bp, 10 predicted proteins | sample PeaSoiSIISIP2007_FD_187696 | JGI IMG/M metagenome (GOLD analysis project Ga0209415, IMG submission 187696) | Peat soil microbial communities from Weissenstadt, Germany - SII-SIP-2007 (SPAdes) (version 2) | ecosystem: Environmental > Terrestrial > Soil > Wetlands > Peat | place: Germany... | reverse complement strand
ACGTGACCGTTGTCGACCACGATGCGAATCGGGTCGACCGGATCGGTCGCATAGCGGCCGAGCACCGAGTCACGATAGATCGCGCGCGCCGTGCGCACTCGGATCGAATCGTCAAACCGAGAAGTCGGCAGCACGTTCACCTCGTTCACCACATCCTTGACGCCGGGCGTGCGCGCCACGATGGCGAGCGCCGAGTCTTTCGGTACGTCCCATACGGCATCGCCGCTAAGAGTTACGACTCCATCTTTCACGTCGAGCGCAATATAGTTGAACGGGTTGTCAAAATATCCGACGCGGTCATATGCCAACTTCTTTGCCAGTTTCTGCTGGAGCTGGCCGTCGGGCACGGTTTCTCCCGCGACCACGATGTCATTGCGAACCCCGCTGACGTTCGCGAGTTTCTTGATTTTCTTGGCGGCGTCGAGTTTGTCCTGATAAAGGCCGACCGTGCCGGTCAGGGTCACGATGCCATCTTCGACGCTCGAGCTCACGCTCTGCAGTTGCTTTGCGTCATGAATCTTCTGGCTGACCGCCTGCTGAATCTGCTCGTCGTACCGGCCAGTGGCGGCCATTGCAGTCATGCTCAGCAGGACGAGCAACGCCACAGTCACCGCAAACATTTGTTTCTTCATGGTTGCCATCCTCACTGGAATTCCGGTTCCCCACAGTGTTAACCGGTTAGTTAAATAGATGCGGTAGAGAGCTGAGGAGATGCGGCTGCGGAGCACCTTTACAAACTATTACTTTTACAAACCATTACAAGTGGAACGAGTTGGAGTGTTGCGAGAATTGCGGGCACACGATGCTAGTTTAGTTTCCTACCCAACCGGCCCTTAGTCGGAGTGCGATAAATATAGAGAGGCTTTCCGACGATTGCCTGGGCATCGATTAACCCGAAGTCTGGCGATCGGCTGTCGAGACTCACATCTCGACTGTCACCCATGACAAAGTACTTGCCCACCGGTATAGTAACCGGGCCGAAACTGTCTTGCTCCGGATTGGTACCGGGGCGCAGCTTGTGTTGAATAAACGGTTCGTCCACGAGTAGGCCGTTGAGCATGACTTGCCGGTTCCTTCCCTCGACGGTGTCGCCGCTAACGGCGATGACCCGTTTCACAGTCTGGTAATCCTTCCTGCTCATTACCACGAGGTCGTTGCGGGCGACTGGTTGCTGACGATAATAGCTCTTGTCAATGACGAACTGATCCCCGGGCAACAAGGTTGTTTCCATTGCTGACGAATCGAATTTTAATGCCCGAAAGCCCGAAACAAGAAAGAACGGGGTAAAGATTAAATTAAAGCCGACATAAACCAGCAGCGGACTCAACAGGAGCCACCACGTCGAAGGCCGGCCGGCGGGCGAACTCTTGCGCTCAAGCAGCGCCGCGCAGGATGCATACAGGGACAATCCAACCCAAGTCCAAACGATTAAGACAAGTGCCAAGAAGGAGCGAGGCAAGCGCAGGGGAAAGACAAAGAAAATAAGAGCGAGAAAGACAAGCAGCAGTACAATTGCTTTGCGTCGCTGCCCGAGAAGGAGTTGTCCCGCGCCGGGCACCGCGGCAGAAAACAGCGCGGCTGCCAACTGCCGTTTGGCGGCAGCGGACCGCCGGGGAGGAACGGCATCGCTCGTAGGTACAGCCGCTGAATTGGGCGCTAAGTCAGACATAAGCCGAGCAACAACGAGAAAACAGGACGAGTGGCGCCGGGCTTTCACGTCCGCCTTGCTATCGTGGTGTGACCCGTCCCTTTCTGTTCTTGTTGGCAGTGGCCTTCCCGCCAGAACACCCTGCCTCGGTCTCCTCGCGAGCCTTTCTTGGAAACACGCGCCCGAAAATCTTATCGATGTTCTTAAGCTGACGCTTCAAGTCAAATGCGCGCTCGATCTTTGCTTTTGGCACCCGTCCACGAATCTCGGGGTCGTTCAAAATCAGCTCGTGGAAATCGAGATTCTCTTTCCACGCGCGCATGGCATGACTCTGCACCAGACGATAGGCGTCCTCGCGGGAGACTCCGCTCTCGACCAAGTCGAGCAATAACTGTCCGCTGAAGACGAGGCCGCGCGTGCTCTCGAGGTTCGCCAGCATGCGCTCGGGATAGACAAACATGGTTTCGATCAGGTTCGCCGTCTTGTTGAGCAGGTAATCGGCAAGCGTGGTCGAGTCCGGAATAATAACGCGCTCCGCCGAGGAGTGTGAAATGTCGCGCTCGTGCCAGAGCGCGACGTTCTCGAATCCTGCCTGCGCGTTCGCCCGCACTACGCGCGCTAATCCAGAGATCTGTTCGCTGGTAACGGGGTTGCGCTTGTGCGGCATGGCCGACGAGCCCTTCTGCTTTTCGCTGAAAAATTCTTCGGCCTCGCGAACCTCAGTGCGCTGCAGATGGCGGATTTCAGTTGCGATCTTATCGAGCGTCGAAGCGATCGTGGCCAGCGTTGCCAGGTAGTGGGCATGACGATCGCGCTGAATCACCTGCGACGACACCGCGGCAGCCTTCAATCCCAGGCGCGCGCACATCTTCTCTTCGAGTTCCGGCGTGAGGTGGGCAAACGTCCCGACCGCACCCGAGAACTTCCCCACTCGCAGATCCTCGGCGGCGGCTTGGAAGCGCGCAATGTTGCGCTGGGTCTCCGAATACCAGTTGGCGATCTTGAATCCAAAGGTGATGGGTTCGGCGTGAATGCCGTGAGTGCGCCCGATCATCGGCGTGTCTTTGAACTCCCATGCCCGGCGTTCGAGCACTTCGGCAAGTCGCTCCAAGTCGCCGGCGATCAACGACGACGCCTGTTGGATTAGCAACGCCTGCGCCGTATCGACCACATCGTTCGAGGTGAGGCCATAGTGGAACCAACGCGCGTGCGGGCCAACGATTTCGGCCACGGCCGTGGTAAAGGCGATGACGTCGTGTTTGACCTCGGCTTCAATCTGGAAGATGCGGTCAACGTTGAAGTCAGCGCGCGCATGGATCGCCTTGGCTGCATCTTTCGGAACAATGCCGGCGGCGGCTAACGTTTCGGTCGCGGCGACTTCGACCGCCAACCAGGTGCGGAAGCGGTTTTCGTCGCTCCAGATGCGAGCCATCTCGGGCCGGGTATAGCGTGGAATCACGGCGCTTTCTCCTGAAGGGGAACTGAGGATTGTAAATCAGGTGAGGACATCGGGCCATCGGGTAATCGGGTCATCCGGTAATCTAAGGTCAATTGCTTTTGAATTTCGATCGCCTGACGACCCGATCACCCGATGACCCGATTTCTTTTGACTATTCCACCGTGTGCTTTGCCGTGTAGCCTTCGCGCGCGTACACGATGTACTTCACTTCCTTGCCCTTCTGATCGCGTACCTTCAGCGGACCACCGTCCGGCGCCTGGAGTTCAACTTTCAGTTTGCGGTAGGTACCGTCGAGTTTGGCGTTGGTGGGATGGTAACTGATGGTGTACTGGTTGCGGATGTCGACCGCGATGTCGTGAAAAATCTCCGGCAGTTCGCCTTGGAAGCGCGGGAAGTAGGCGCGGCCTCCAGTCAGGCTGGCGAACGTTTTCACCTCGTTGTCCGCTTGCAGGTAGTCCATTTCGGTGACGTGTATGAACCCGCGAGTGTTGCAATGGTGTACCTCGCAATATTCGCGGGCCGCGAACCCTACGCTGATGGGGTAGATCGTGACGTCCTTTGTGGACTTGATCTTCTTAAGGATCTGGTCGAGGTTAAGCTTGCTGAAGGTGTCGACTCCGGTGGTGACCAGAATGATGTACTTCTTGCCCTCGATACGGTCGGTTCGGTCCAGCGTGTCGAACAGCGCATCAAACAGATTGGTTTCGGCAAATCCCGGCATCCGTAGTTGGTTTAGTGCCGCCACAACCTCGCGTTTGTCCTGGGTGAAATCCACGAGAATGTACGGTTTGATGTCGTAGGAAATCACCGACACCCAGTCGTCCTTCTGCAGGGTATTCGCGAATGCGTACGATGCACGCAACCCTTCGACCAGGAAGGAGTAGTTGGTCGATGCGAACTCCACCAGCAGCACTGCCGTGATTGGAGCCTGCGTCTGATTGAAGTTCGCAATCTGCTGCGGCGCACCGTCTTCCATGATCTTGAAGTTTTCCTTCTTCAGTCCCGGGATGGTCTGGCCGTCCTTGGTGGTTACCAGCACATCCAGGTTCACCAGGGGCACGTTTACCGTAATCGAGTAGTCGGGCATGTTCTCGATCTTCTTTGGCTTTTCGGGAGCCGGAGGCGGTGGTTCTTCCTTCTTCTTGGGGATTACATACGGGCCGACGTCATTTTGCGGTCCACCGGCTTCGGGCGGAGCCTCCTGCTGGTTCGGATTCGCCGGGGGTTGTTGGGGGGGCTGTTGCGCCCGCGCCGGGAAAGTCGCGACCATCGACAAAAGAACAAATGCCAGCAAGATCACACGCTTACGCGACCCCGGCGGCACCCGGTATAGCCCGCCAAACACGCCACAAATCATGGGATATCCTCGAAAACTACTGTGCTAGTATAGATGCAAGAACTCTGCGGTTGGGATATTTTGCGGGTCTTAAAAACCCACCTCTCCTGGCAAAACCTTCTGATAGCACGCGGAGTCTAAACAAGCAGCAAGGTCATCTTGTGACCTCCGGGGTCGTTCATGGGTAAAGTTGCGCGCACACTCGCCGCCCTTTTGTGTTTTTCGTCCTCCGTCTGGGTTAGCGGACAAGAGTCGAATGCACAAAGCCAGCCAGCTTTTCACGCCAGCGTTTCTCCTGTCATCATGCCGCTCGATCAGATCCACGAAGGCATGAAAGGCACTGCGCTCACCGTCTTCCAGGGCGTGAAACCAGAATCCATGGACGTGGAAGTTCTGGGCGTGATGCGCAACGTGAGCGGTCCCAAGGGCGATATTATCCTGGTCCGTCTGCACGGCATCAAGCCTGAATATACCGGCGTGGTTGCCGGTATGAGCGGAAGCCCGGTCTATTTCGAAGGCAAACTGGCGGGCGCGCTCGCCTTCCGCATCGGCGAATTCTCGAAGGAACCGATCGCCGGCGTGACGCCGATCGAGGAGATGTTGGAGATCAATGCACTCGATCGCCATCCCGCGCCGGCAACGACAACGATGACGATGCGCGCGAGCCTTCCGGACGAGAATCCTTCCAGTAGCGGAACCACGCAGACCGCGAGCCCCGGCGAAAGCTCGGCGCTCCCAGCCCAGAACTACAGCAACTATCTGAAGCCCATCGAAACGCCTCTCGTGTTCAACGGATTCTCCGAAGAGACCTTGCAGCGCTACGGGCCGCAATTCGCTGCGGCGGGCATCGTTCCGGTGATGGGCATTGGCTCCGCAAGCGATCGCAAACAGCCGGAACCGATCGAAGCCGGATCCGCCGTCAGCGCCGTGCTGGTTCGCGGCGATATGGATATTGCCGCTACCTGCACTGTCACCTACGTCGATCCGCAGCGCTTGCTCGCCTGCGGACATCCGCTCCTGCAGTTTGGCGAGGTGGATTTGCCGATGACGAAAGCCACTGTGCTGGCCACGCTGCCTTCGCCACTCAACGCCTTCAAGATCGTCAACACGACCGAGACGATCGGCGCATTCGTGCAGGACCGCCAGTCCGGCATTATGGGCGTGCCCGGGCGCGAGTCGAAGATGATTCCGGTGACCGTCGTCATGCACACACAAGGTGAATATGCTCAAGGAGAACACGGACCGGCGACCAGAGAATTTCATTACGAAATTCTCAACAACGCGCGGCTGAGCCCGCTGGCCATGATGGCCACCGTTTTCAACGCGCTGCATGGCACCAACGAATACGGCGAAGACATCACTTACCGCATGAATGGCGTGCTCAGCGTGAAGGGGTATCCTGACGTCACGCTGCGCAATATGTTTGCTCCACAAGACAACGGTCAGCCCGCGGCGGCCTTGGCCGCTGCTACGATCGGCGATCGCTTTGGACGCATCTACAGCAACCCGTTCGATGCTCCCGACGTCGAGGGCGTGAAGCTCGATTTCGATCTGGTCCGCGAACGCCGCTCCGCTCGCCTGGAAGCTGCGCGTACCGATATGACGGAAGCTCGTCCCGGCGACCAGATTACGGTTGAGACGGTGATTCGCCCGTACCGCGGCGAGCGCCTGGTGCGCCAGATTCCCATACGGATTCCAACCTCCACGTCGAAAGGAACGCTGCGCATCCTGGTCAGCGACGGAGACACGCTCGATCGCATGCACCGCGCGACGCCGATGATGAACCGCAGTCTCGGCCTGGCGCCGACGATCGCGTTGCTGAACAAAGAACGCGCCAACGATCGCGTCTATGTCTCGCTGATCGAATCCGACCCAGAAGCCATGGTCGCCGACAAAGTGATGCCGACGCTCCCGCTTTCTGTTATGAACGTCATGGAAAATATGCGCGGCACACAGGACATGGTCGTGCTGGGGGAATCTTCGGTCAGCGAAGCTTCTACCGACTCGCTCGACTATGTTGTCTCGGGCGCGCAGATGCTGACGATTAATATCAAGTAGCTGGCCCGATTGCGCCGCATCATAGCCCGCAGCACTAAAAATTTGTCATCCCGAGCGAAGCGAGGGATCTGCAGTTTGCCGCAAGATGCAGATCCCTCGCTTCGCTCGGGATGACAATTCAAATACTCTTAAGAGGTATGACTTTGGCTCGTAAGACGCTTGCTCTACTATCAGCACTTATTCTTTCCACCTTAGCGCTTTCCGCTTCCGCCCTCGCCGAGGGCACACGCACCTGGGAACAATCCAAGTTCGAGGAACTGACCAAGGGCACTGCCAGAGGCATCGCTCTGCGCAGTGAGGGCGGCCTCGAACTCGCTCCCGCCTTCAAAGCGCTCGCGACCACACCTTCGACCTACATCTGGTCGATCGCATCCGATTCCCAGGGAAACATCTACGCTGCGGCTGGATCCCCAGCCCGCGTTTATCGCATCATGCCCGATGGCCAAACCACGACCATCTTCGACGCGCAGGAATTGCAGGTGCAGTCTCTGGTCGTCGATAAGAATGGCATCGTCTACGCCGCCACTGCTCCCGACGGCAAGGTCTATCGGCTCGAGTCGGCGAAAGGCGCGAAGGCCGATGCTAAGACATCCTGGAGCGCGACACCCTACTTCGATCCCGGCTCCAAGTACATCTGGGATATCGTTCTCGACAATGTGGGCGCGCTGTATGTCGCCACCGGCGATCACGGAGAGATCTACAAAGTCAGTCCCAACGGACAGCATTCACTGTTCTTCAAGAGCGATGAAGTTCACATTCGTGTTCTCGCGCTTGATCCCAAAGGAAACCTCATCGCCGGCTCCGATGGCAGCGGGCTGGTGTATCGCATTGCGCCGAATGGCGAAGCCTTCGTTCTTTACAGCGCGCCCAAGAAAGAAATTACCGCGCTCGCTATCGATGGCGCCGGCAATATCTATGCCGCCGCTGCGGGAGAGAAACACCCCGGCACCGCGATGCCGCAGATGGGCATCATGGTCGCGAATCCAGCGCAGAACGTGCCCGTCCCCGGCGGCAATATCACGCTTGGCCCCGCTCCTGCCGCGCCTATGATGGCGATGCCCTTTCCCGCTCCCGGACTCGGCGCTACGGGAGGCTCCGAGATTTATCGCATCGCCCCCGATGGCGCTCCGTCACGCTTGTGGACTTCGCACGAAGATCTCGTCTACGCTCTCGGCTTCGATCAACACGGACGCCTCCTCGCCGGCACCGGCAACCGCGGCCACATTTTCGCCATCAACGGCAACCAGGCTGACGATTACACCGATCTAGTCAAAGCCAGCGCTACCCAAATTACCGCCTTTGCCGCCGCGCCCGGCGGAGGACTGTACGCCGCCGGCAGCAACCTCGGGAAGATTTTCGTCCTCGGTCCTGGCCCCGAATCTGAAGGCACATACGAAAGCGACGTCTTCGACGCGCACGTTTTTTCTCTTTGGGGACGCGCCAGCGTCCGCAGCGCTGGCAACTTTAGCGCCAACTTCGAGTTTTATGCGCGCAGCGGCAATGTCGATAATCCCGATCGCAACTGGAGTCCGTGGACGCGTATCAATCTCGCCCTTGCAGGGGGCGCCGAACTCAAGATTCCGCCCGCGCGTTTCGTGCAGTGGAAGGCCGTGCTGCATGCCGGCAATCCCGCGCCTCGCGTTGACGACGTCTTATTGAATTACCTGCCCAAGAACGTGGCTCCAGAAATTGACGAAATCACGGTGCAGCCGGGGTACCACTATCAGCCGATTCCCCATGTTACCGGCGGCGAGGCGTCCGGGCAGGGTCAGGGTCAGCCGCGCTTCGATCCGCCGCCTCCCGCCGTGCGCGACCGCGACTCGGTCGGCATCCGCTGGCAGGCCCACGACGACAACGACGACCAGCTCGTCTACACCGTCTATTACCGCGGCGACGGCGAATCGCGCTGGCTGCTGCTGAAGGCGAACCTCACCGACCGCTACTATTCTTTCGACGCCAGCCTTTTGCCGGACGGCGGCTACACCGTGAAGGTCATCGCCTCCGATGCGCCTTCGCATTCGCCTGGAGAAGCGCTCTACGCCGAGCGTGTCAGCGCCCGCTTCGAGGTCGATACCACAGCTCCGGTGATCGACAACCTGACGGCGACTCTTGACGGAAAGCCGATCGGCCAGCAAATTCACGTTCGCTTTCGCGCCAGCGATTCGTTTTCGGCAATCAAACGGGCGGAGTACTCGCTCGATGGCGGCGACTGGCAGTTCGTCCAGCCGGTCGGCCAGTTGTCCGATTCCAAAACGGAAGACTACGACTTTCGCGTGACCGTGCCGCAACCCGAAGCTACGCCGGCTCCGATGGCCGAGAGCGCGGGGAATGACCATGTCGTTGTGGTCCGCGCCTACGACCGCTTCGATAATCTGGCCACGGCGAAAACCGTGATCCGCGGGAAGTAGAACGCTCCACCGGCAAATCTACTGCTGCGCGAAAATGATGGACGCGTCCGGATTCGTGGTGTCTTCATCCATCATAAAGAAGCTTTGTATCGCGCAAACCGGACTTTGGGCGGAAGAGCAACCTGAAGTGCCAAGAACGTAGATCACGTAATTCGCGGCTACCGGAAGAGGCGGAGCCGTCAGCGCGATCGTACCCGTACCCGATAACGACACTGTGTAAGTTCCGGCCACCGCTTGGAGCGGCGGTGTGTATGGTGGGTACTGAGTACCGGCGACGACATAGGGATTGGGAATGGGGGGGGCTCCGGGGGCTGCGAATCCTGGGTATGTCACGATCAGGTTAGCCGCAATCGGAGTGACCGCGGAGCTCCCGCTGGCGGTGGTCGCTGCGCCCAAGATGCCTGGCAACTCCGAACCAGAAAAACCCTCGCCCGCTGGCCCCTGCGGATTCATCGTTCCGGTCATTACCGACGAACTGGATTGATCGAGTAGGAATCCGCGGTTTGCTCCACTGGCATAGAGAACAAACGGAAGCGGCTTCACGACCGGGTTCGCACCGGGATTGCCCAGCATCTGGACCATATATCGTCCATTGTTGGATGGGTCGGCCGCGTATGTGTAAGCGAAGGGCGACTGGGTCGAACTTGGGTAGGAGAGAATCGCACCAGCGTTATTCTGATCGAATTGACCGGAGAAGTTCCCGTTGCCATCGGTCGTGCCCAGCGTCAGCGAGACGTTGGCGCAAGGTGGCGCGGCACACGTGGCATTCGCCGCCGTCACTGTCCCGGTTAGAGCCGAGACGGAAGTGCCTTTGAAGAAGGTGTTGTTGTATGTCTGTCCGCTCGGGGGCGTCGCCTGGAGCACCATTGTTCCGGAAACCGCCGGGTTCGCCGCAATCGGGTCGGTCGAAATAGCAAAGAAAGTCAGCGGATTTGCCTTGTTGGTCGTCGTTCCGGAAGAAATAAAGAAATCGAAGTTCATGGGCGCACCCAAGCCCGGAGTGAGGGTCATGTGCCATCCGCAATTGCATACGAGCGGGGTGTAAGTGGCGTTCGTAATGCTGCAGGGCCCGGCGCCGCAAATATTGGTGGCGCCGCCGTTGTCGTTCACATCCATCTGGCCGCCGACTATCGCGCTGCCATTCGTCGGCAAGAGTCCGACATACCCAACGCGGTCGCCGCCAGAGTCCACACCCGTGAAACCGAACGCGAAAACCTGGGAGCCGGTGAAAAGGCTAGAAGAAGCTGATTTCTGCGCAATGCCGGAGCCGGTGCCGTGGCCGTCGGCCTCGATCATCTCGATGTCGCCCGCACCGTCGAGGACGACCTGGAATTGATTTGGATAAACTCCCGCGGGCAGAGTTAGCGTCAGCGTGCCTGCGTTGTTCGAGTTATTCGGGTCGGACGAGGTGGGAGTATATAAACCTCCAGTAATAGAGTTTTGCGCCCAGCCGCTCGGAGTGAGTTCGTCTTCCACCCCCCCCGAGCTGATCGTTCCATTCAACGCGGTGAAGGTTCCAACCATCGCTGTGGCTTTCTTGTTGGCGTCATATCCTGAAAACCGGAATGCGTAGGTGCCGTTTACACGGGATGTGACCAGCGTGGCATTGGCGATTGTGCAGTTCTTGGAGCAGCCTGCCGTATCGAGTGGCGAAACCGCTGATATCTGAACACCAGTGCTGCCACTGTCGGCCGCAGTGTACGTGTAGTAGGCCAATCCGGACACATTCGAATCCTGAACAAAGTTCGCGCACGAACCTGTTACCGTGCCCTTCACCGTGGTGTTGCAGGTCCACGTAAAGGTCTGCGGCGCATCGTCAGGGACGGCTACGGCGGTAAATTGCTGGGTCAGACCGCTGCCCACGCTCAGCGTCATGGGCGCTACATCGGTGGTGACGTCAACCACGGTCATCGCGAGCGGGCCGCTTACCGAGGTGTCGGCCGCCAATGTCGCGGTAACTACCACCCCCGAAATTGGCGTTGCCGGGGCCACGTAGTTCGCGGTCGCCGGGGTCGGCGCCGGTGTAACTGGCGTGAGCGTCCCGCAAGGATTTGGCATACGCGTGCAGGTCACGGCAGGGCCCAGGCCCCAGGTAACGGCTGTAGTTGTCGTGTTCGTTGCGTTCGCTGTCAGCATCACGGACTGGGTCGGGTAGATCGCGTTAGGGTTAGCGTCGGCGGGGGAGGTAATAGTAACGGTAACAGCCGGCTGCGGAGGAACCACGCCGTTGCCCCCAGTCGCGCAACCGCCGGCTAGAGCCAGACTCAACAAAGCCGCCGCAAACAGCAAATTCTTTATCATCATCCGATCTCTTCGAACCCCGTCTCTTTGAACAAGTCTTTGTGAATCTGCCATTAGGAAATCCGTTGCCCGGACGCGCCCGAAAACACGGTTTCCAGCTGGGGCTTATCCCCAATCTAAGAGCAGCCAAAAGGCCAATTTTCTATTTAAATCAGCAGGTTACAAATGTACCTGAATCCAAGGCACTTGTCTGTGCGGGTAGGGGTCGCGAAGGGAAGGCAACCGCGCCGACTGCGCAAGGAATTGCAACTTTCGTAGAAGTTCTCAGTTTCCTGGGGTCAGTTCTCAGCCCTCAGTTCTCAGTGGAGAACCGTCTCGTTTTGACTGATAACTGGGAGCTGGGAACCGGGAACTTTCTGTGCCGTTTCCATCAGCGGACGCAACTCAGTGGCAGTGATCCCCAGCGTGCCCCCGGAGAAGCCGTCAATGTAGGCGGAATTAATACCCACCACTTCGCCGCGCAGGTTCAGCACCGGTCCGCCGCTGCCTCCACGGGCCGTGGGCGCGTCATAGATCAGCTTGTCGCCGGTCACATCGCCGATGTGTCCAAAGGTCGCCGAAGGCCTGATCAGCGATAACGCCGCCAGTTCACCCGCCGTGTCGGCATTATCCGGATGCGATGAAAGCCGCTCATAGACGATCGCTGGGGACTTTGCCACCATGCCCGTCACTCCCATCGGATAAGCCAGCACGCTCACCGACTCACCCACTTGCGCCGGCGTCGCGGACAAGGTCAAGGGGCGAAGTTTCTTGGTGAAGGCGGTTGTTTCCAGGCGCAGCAGTGCCAGATCTCCATGGGTGGCCACAACGGCCGTCTCCAGCTTTACCGGCAGCGGCGAACCCGGGAAATAGGCCACCAACCTTTCCAGCACGGGCGTTCCGCCCTGCCGCAACGCCACGGCGACGTCCCGGTCGCCGTACCAGGGCTCGGCCACATGGCGATTGGTCGCCAGCAGTCCCGGCGCGACGACAAACCCCGTACCCGACACGCGGGCGCGGAAGCCTTGTGCATGGCCGGCCACGTGGTAAATCCCGTAGATGTACGCAACCGAATCCCGCGCATCGTCCACGGCCGCGGCTGAAACCGATTGCTGCCGTTCCAGATCCGCCACCTGGCGGGAGAGTTCATGCACCTGCTGCTCAAGCCCGGTGGTTTCCGGGGGAGCATAATAGTGCGCCATCACTAAGGCGCCCACCATCGCCAGCACGCCCAGCAGCCCCTGAACGAACCGCTGCCAGGTTTCCACCAACTCGTTTTCCCCGTTATCGGAATCGAACATGAGCCGTCAGGCCCGGCAGGGAGGGAGATCTCCGGGTAGCCCATATCCTGACGCATTCGGGCCAAGCGGTGTAGGGTACAGAAGTCGGGCGGCAACGGACCGAAGGTAACTAGAGAATACGGCGAACGGCCCGAAAACCCCGGTAGAGACGCGGGGCTTGCCGCGTCTGAGCAGTGCCACGCTCCCGGAGGCGGGGCAAGCCCCGCCTCTACGCGAGCTATTGCTCGACTCCCAAGCGCTTTGACATTTCTTCATAGAGGAAGCCTTCGCCGAGGCGATAGGGCTGCACCCATTCTCCATCAATCACAAACTGCGGAATGGCGCGCTTGCCGGTGTGTTTCACGACCTCGTCGGCGGCTCCGGGAGTGGTCTCAATGTTGATGTCGGTGTACGGAAGCTTGTGCTGGTCGAGGAAGCGCTTGGCTTCCCGGCAATCGGGGCACCAGGGAGCGGAGTAGACGGTGATTTCCATGAGGTCAGATTTCTATGCTTACGAGTTTAGCAGGCAGTGATTCGGTGGAGCGACGGGCGTCTCGCCCGTCCGGCCGGGCGAGGACGTCCGGCCCTCCACTAAAAACATCGCGGCGTGACTTGTTAGACCCGCTCCAGTTCGTGCCAGGTTCGTTCGTTCTTGACATTGCCGGTGTTCAGCGTGCCGGCGGGCTCAAACAGGAGTAGCCAGCATTCTTCGTCCGCCACCGGACGGTGCTCCACCCTGCGCGGCACCACGATAAACTCGCCCTCTTCGATCCATTCATGGCGGTCGCGAAACTCCATGCGGAAGCGGCCTTTGACTACCAGAAACATTTCGTCTTCGTTCTCGTGATGGTGAAATACGAACTCGCCTTTGAGCTTGTCGAGCTTTACATGCTGGCCGTTGAGTTCGGCGGCGATGTAGGGCTTCCAGTATTCGGTGATCTTGGCAAACTTTTCGTCTAGGTTGATCTTGGACATGGAATCCTCGAAGGTTGGGCTGCGGCTACGTGTTTAGTAGATGGCGCATCGAGGCTGCCAGTCGCAGAAAAGTTGGCTGGCGGGTGAAAGGTCTGCCCACAGCTGCGCTCGGCTTGGACCCTTAGGCTTCGCTCAGGGCAGGCTCACGGGGGCGGCCGTTCCTACACAAACAAAACAAGCCGCCAGCTTGCGCTGACGGCTGAATGCTGATGGCTGACGGCTGTTTAGAATCCCGCGGCCCCGGCGCTCGGATGGCCACCGCGCAACATCACCCGTACGCCGCGCTGGCTGTTTACGCGCGTAGTCGTGGTCCAGTCCACTTCGTCGGTGCTGATCACGCCGCTGCCGCCGCTGGCCAGTTCGTAGCTGATGCGGCCGTCCTGATAGGTATAGTTGCCCACCTCCAGAACCATACCCGATTTCAGCACAAAGACCGGCACTCCCGGCGCAGCGCCACCGCCGCCGGCCACCGCATCTTTACTAGTGGTGTAGCTGGCGTAGATGAACTGCGGAGTTTCCTGAGCGCTCGTTTGCCGGCCGGCGGTGACGCTTACGCGGCGCACCGTCAACTGAGGGACGCCATTGTCGTTATCGCGGTCGTTGTCCTGCCTCCTAACGCTGGCGCCTTCGTAAGAGCCCTGATAATAGGAGTCGTTTTCCATCCGCGGACGCCCGAAGAAATGCCAGTCCGGCCCGTTGGTCGCCGAGACCTGTGGGATCTGCACATCATCCATCAGGCGCAGCTCAAGCATGCTCTCGCCCTTGAGCGTGGGACGTGGACCGCGCGCCGGCAGCATGATGATCTTCCACGGCCAGAGCGGCGGAATCAACCACTCGACGATGTCGCGCCTGGCGTGGCCTTTGCCCCGGATGTCGCCCTCTTTGTCCACTTTGTAGCCGCGGGTGGCGATCACCTTCGCGTCAAGCGGCATGTCGCCGTTCGGCAGTCCGATGCGATCGAACACCAGCTTCATGTTGCCCTTGCCCCAGAAATGTCCGGGGTCCTGGGCCGATTCGAGGTGTCCAACGAGGTAGCTTCCGCGTGGAAACGTCTGCTGGCCGAATTCCGTTACCGAGTGCAGATGACAAAGCACGGGATCTCCGACCGCGACGGTCGCAGAAGAAAAGTTCGGTTCATTCATGGTGCACTTCAGAAGGGTACCGGCGGGCAGGACGGCCTCCCGCGCACTGGCACTCGTTGTTAGGCTTAAAACGGTCAGGCTCAGAACGGTTAACGCTAGAAGGGATACAGCAGGGACAGCATACGAGCTGGACTTCATGACGCACCTCGGTCTCACGCCCTGGAATTTTTGGTACGTATTCCCAAACAACTGCGTTGAGCCAGCCCCGATTGAAGGAGTCTTACACAAATTGACACTTGCGGTCAATCGACCGTTCGGGACCAAAGTGTGTCTTTTTTGCAACAGTGGGAAGCGCCCCTAATCCACAGGACCCACGCGCACACGAAGAGTTTGCGGCACGAAGAAGTACGTCAAGAAAGCCCCGACCATCAAAATCGCCGCAATGGCATACAAGGCAGCAGAGGGGTCCGAAGAGAAATGTTTCGCCCAAATTGGGATATTGGGTCCAACATAACCACCTAAATTACCTACCGAGTTCACGATGCCAATCCCCGCTGCAGCGGCGGTCCCGGCCAAAAATGCGGACGGCAACGGCCAGAACAAGGGCATCGACCCAATCACTCCAAGTGTGCCCACGGACAAGAAAATGATCGCCAGCACTGGATTCGACGCAAAAACTCCGCTCAGAACCAAGCCGACGGCTCCAGCCACAACATTCGCCACATAGTGCAGCCGCCGCTCTCCGGTTTTGTCCGAGTGATTACTCAGGAGAATCATCCCGATAACGGCCACTCCATACGGTATTGCGGTAATCAGGCCAACTCGCAGATAACCCTTCAAACCAAACGCCTTTACAATCGTCGGCAACCAGAATGCAATTCCATACAAGCCGATCATCAAGGTGAAATAAATCGCGCACAGCACCCAGACCTTCCCGCTGGTGAAGGCATCGACCAGTTTATGCTCGGTTTTATGCTTGTCTTCAGCTTCAAGGTTCCGCGCAAGCAATGCCTTTTCCTCAGAGGTAAGCCACTTCGCTTCTGCAATGCTGCTGTCCAGATAAAAGATCACCACCAGGCCAACGAGAATTGAAGGGATGCCTTCCGATAGAAA
>Ga0209415_10010593_pt1 | contig 15642 bp, 9 predicted proteins | sample PeaSoiSIISIP2007_FD_187696 | JGI IMG/M metagenome (GOLD analysis project Ga0209415, IMG submission 187696) | Peat soil microbial communities from Weissenstadt, Germany - SII-SIP-2007 (SPAdes) (version 2) | ecosystem: Environmental > Terrestrial > Soil > Wetlands > Peat | place: Germany... | reverse complement strand
TCGCACAGGCGTTCAGCACGTTTTATCAGGACTTCCCGGTTGTCACCGAGACCGACAGGGAGAAGAAAACGTTCCTCCTCTGGCTAACGACCTACTTCCGCGCGCAACTGGAACACACGCTGGGCGTGCTGGGAATCGACGTGCCCGAATACATGTGAACCGCTCCATCACTGTCGCGGCTCCGAATCCGAGCCGCGAGAGTCATCGAGCGGATAAAATGAAAGTATCCATGACAAGTCAGAATTCCTTTGGCGCCGCGGGCAAGCTAACAGCCGGCGGCCGGGAGTACGATATCTTTCGCCTTGCGGCGTTGGAGAAAACCGGGATCGCGACGCTCGCCCGCATTCCCTACTCGATCAAGATTCTTCTCGAGAACCTATTGCGCTTTGAGGACGGAACCACCGTCAAGAAATCCGACATCGAATATGTCGCGAAGTGGGATCCCAAGGCCCCGGCGGCTGAGATTAACTTCAGGCCGGCACGTGTCCTGCTCCAGGATTTCACCGGAGTGCCCTGCGTAGTCGATCTGGCCGCGATGCGCGACGCTCTCACCAAAATGGGCGCCGACCCCAAGAAGGCCAATCCTCTGATCCCCGTGGATCTGGTGATCGACCATTCGGTGCAGGTCGACGAGTTCGGCAATAGCGGCGCTTTCGCGGCGAACGCCCTGCTCGAATACCAGCGCAATGGCGAGCGTTATGCGTTTCTGCGCTGGGGACAATCGGCGTTCCGCAATTTCCGCGCGGTGCCGCCCGACACGGGCATCGTGCACCAGGTGAATCTCGAATACCTGGCTCCGGTGATCTTCCACAACAATGGCAGCGCGTATCCCGACACCGTCGTCGGCACGGATTCGCACACCACCATGATCAATGGGCTGGGCGTGGTCGGCTGGGGCGTCGGCGGAATTGAAGCCGAGGCGTGTATGCTCGGACAGCCCGCGACCATGCTTCTGCCCGCCGTGGTCGGGTTCAAGCTGCACGGCAAGATGCCCGAGGGCGCGACCGCTACCGACCTGGTTCTCACTGTCACGCAGATGCTGCGCAAGAAGGGCGTGGTCGGAAAATTCGTCGAGTTTTACGGCGACGGCGTGGGCGCATTGAGCCTGGCGGATCGCGCGACCATCGCCAACATGGCGCCCGAATACGGCGCGACCATCGGCGTTTTTCCCATCGACGACGCTTCGCTCGACTATCTGCGGATGACGAATCGCGCGCCGGAGCAGATCGAGCTGGTAGAGGCTTACGCACGTGAGCAGGGATTGTTCCGCGTCGACGGCGCGCCGGACCCGGTGTATTCGGACACGCTTGGGCTGGATCTTTCGACCGTGGTGCCGTCGCTGGCAGGTCCGAAGCGCCCGCAGGATCGCATCAATCTTCCGGACGTGAAGAAGAACTTCCTGGACACGCTGGGCGCGCCGCCGAAAACCAACGGGATCGTTCAGGACGGCAGCGTCGTGATCGCCGCGATCACCAGTTGCACCAACACATCGAACCCTTCCGTGCTGGTGGCAGCGGGGCTTTTGGCGAAGAAAGCAGTCGAGCATGGCCTGAAGTCTAAACCCTGGGTCAAGACCAGCTTAGCGCCGGGATCTAAAGTAGTCATTGACTATCTAGCCGACGCCGGATTGCTGCCTTTTCTGGAAGAGCTGAAGTTCCATCTGGTGGGCTACGGATGCACCACCTGCATCGGAAACAGCGGGCCCCTGCCGGACGAGGTCGCGGCGGCCGTAACCAAGGAAAAGCTGACCGTGGCCGCCGTGCTCTCCGGCAATCGGAACTTCGAGGGCCGCGTAAACCCGCTGGTGCGAGCCAACTATTTAGCATCGCCGCCGCTGGTGGTAGCGTACGCTTTGGCCGGTCGCGTCGACATGGACTTGGTCAACGAACCGTTGGGCGAAGATGGCTCGGGGAAGAAGGTTTACTTACGCGATATCTGGCCGACCGATCAGGAAGTGCAGGCGGCGGTGAAGAAATCGGTCAGGCGCGAGATGTTCGCCAAGCAGTATTCGCAGGTCTTCGAGGGCGACGCACAATGGAAAGCGATCAAGGTTCCCGCGGGCGATCGCTATCAATGGGACGAGTCGTCCACCTATATCAAGCGCGCTCCATACTTTGACGATCTGGTCAATCCGGCGACGCACGTCAAAGATTTCAGTGGCGTGAGGGCGCTCGCGGTCCTGGGCGATTCCATCACCACGGACCACATTTCGCCCGCGGGAAACATCGCCAAAGACAGCCCGGCCGGTCACTACTTGATTTCGTTGGGCGTGAAGCCAAGCGATTTCAACTCGTATGGGGCGCGGCGCGGTAACCACGAAGTCATGGTTCGCGGCACTCTTGCCAACATCCGTCTGCGGAATCAGATGGCTCCGGGAACCGAAGGCGGCTGGACCACGCACGTGCCTTCCAAAGAGGTCATGTTCATCTACGACGCATCCGTCAAATACCAGAAAGACGGCGTGCCGCTGCTCATCATCGCCGGAAAGGAATACGGATCGGGCTCCTCGCGCGATTGGGCGGCGAAGGGCGTTCTGCTGCTGGGCGTGAAAGCGGTGATCGCCGAGAGCTTCGAGCGCATTCATCGCTCCAACCTGGTGGGCATGGGCGTACTGCCGCTCGAGTTTCTGGAAGGGCAGACCCGCGAATCGTTAGGCTTGACGGGCTTCGAAACGTTTTCGATCGAAGGCGTTCCCGCCGCGGTCGATTCGTGCGGGAAGTCGCGCGTGAAGGTGACGGCGGACGGTAAGACGTTCGAGGCGAAAGCCCGAGTCGACACGCCGGTGGAAGCGGAGTATTATCGCAACGGCGGGATTCTGCCGTATGTATTGAAACAGCTCGCCGCACGTTAACGTGTTTATCTCAGTAACGCGGTTACGAGTCCGGTCTTTCTGGTTCCTGCCCGGATTCATCTTCTACGCGCTGTGGTCGGAGAATCAGGCCCAGAACGCACCCGGTAATCTTGGCGTGGAGTTACTGCGGGACGCCAAGAACGCCTTCTGGACCAAGACCGCCTGGCAGGATGAAGCCGCAATGCGGGCGTTTATGATGGCGATGCCGCACCGCCGCGCGATGGGCAAGCTGGCGAACTGGTGCGACGAGGCATCGGTCGTCCACTGGACGCAGGAAACCGCCGATCTTCCCGACTGGCAAGAGGCTCATCGACGGATGGCCATGGAAGGACGGCGGTCAAAAGTCCGGCATCCTTCGGAGGCGCATCGGGACTTTCGGATTCCTGCTCCGCGGATTTAGAGCAAAATAGGGACAGCGACCACTGTCCCGTGCGAAATGGTCATTGAAACCGGAAGCCTTTCTGGCTGGGACACTGGTCGCTGTCCCCATTTTGCGGACTGCTAAGTCTGGTACGCGCGGGCGGCGATGTCGCGCAGAATCTCGGTGAGCTTTTTGTCCTGCACCGGCCGCGACAGCAGGAACCCTCCGCGCTGTCCCAAGCTTTGCGCCAGTTGCGCATCGTAACTATCCGCGATCAGCACAAACGCCGGGATAGAGGCGCGGTACCGATCATAAAACTCGCTCCATCCGCCGCGGCCCGGGCGAACCGCCCAAAGCACGGCGTCGAAGTGCAGGCGCTGCACGATATCGCCGGCGCCCTCCGCGGTAGACGGCACCACCCGATGCCCCTTCGATCCAATCGAGGTTACTAATCCGTGCTGCGTCGACTTATCGGGATCCACCAGCAACAGGGTCAACGGCCGCTTGGATTCTCCGGCGGGGCTAGGCGAACGGGCGGGCTCGGCGGGCGCGGGGGCCAGCGGCAGCTCAATTTCCAGTCCGCATAATCCAGACCGGTTCCGCAGCCGCGCATCGCCTCCGTGGTTTCTGAGGATCCCCAGGCAAACCTCCAGAGTGGGCGCGCCGTTGGCTCCTGCCGAAATGGCCTCCGCGAACGGGTCCGGCTCCGCGTCCGGGCCGTGCGGCGGCGAGTAATCGATTTCCACCAGCGCCCGGCCGGCAAGAACGCTGGTCTTGACCGCAATGGTCTTGGCCGGCGATTCGGCCGCGCGCTGTTCGGCGTACACCAGCAGGTTTAAACATACCTGTTCGATCTGACTCTCGACTCCGGCGATCTCGGCCGGCTCCTGGCTGAGTTGCGTCTGGTGGTGCAAGCCGAGCACGCGCCACTCCGGTTCGCGGAACCGGGCCAGCGCGGCCACCAGCCCGTTCAAATTCACGCGCTGAGGCGCGGATTGGTCCTGGCGCGCGAACGACACCAGTCGCCATACGATTTCGGATGCGCGATGCGCTTCGGCGGATAAACGCTGCAACTCCGCTTCCGGAGCGGGTTCTCCGGCGGACGCCCTCAAGGACTCCGCCAGTCGGACGATGTTATCCAGCGGTGCGCGCAGATCGCTGGCGACTCCCGAGATCAGTTGTCCGGTGACGGCCAGTTTCTCGCTGCGGAATAATTGCTCCCGCATGGCGTGCTGTTCCTGGAGTTTCAGAGAGGCAGCCGCCTGGTTGGCCAGATGATGTACGGCGGCTTGTTCCTCCGGCTTGAAGTAGCCTAGCCGGCTATCGTTATGGACCTCCAGGACGCCGAGCGCCTCGTTTTGCGCCATGAGGGGCATGAACAGGGCAGCGCGCGGCAGGCTGGTTTTCGACCCCACTTTGACCAGCGGACTGCGCCGCACGTCGGGAATGTTGAGCTGGGTCCGGTTGCGGAAACAAACCGCCGCGGCGCTGGCGAGACCCTCCGGAGGCGAATCGACGAGCGCCGCCATCGGTTCCGGATCGGCCGCCGTGGGCACGCGCTCCAGGGCCTTGTTGCGCCGGTTGAACAGATACAGATTGATGGAGGTGGCGCGCGTGGCCTCGGGCAGCCTGGCCGCCAGGATCTCGGCGATCTCGGCCGGCGAGGAGGCTGCAATGATGTCCTCGCTCAAGGCGTGCAGCGCCCGCATCGAACGCCGTTGCGCGCCGAGCCGGCGCTCCCGAATCCACCACCCGCCCGCGAGCAGAGCGAGCACGGCCAACGCGCCGAGGAGCAACGGAGCCGGCAGAATGGAGACTCCCACGATGGTTTCATTATGAGGCAGTCGCCGGCGTCGCATCATCTCGAATGAGACTTTTGGAAGCAAAACCTAGCCCATAAGGTCTAAAGACGCCCTCTTGGTGCAGTACCCGAGGATCTTGACGGTCCGGGTTGCACGGACTAAGATCAGGCTTAACCAGAAGGGTTTGACACGACTGTGCCTTGGGAACGAGTTGAAAGCTACGCATATTGGCTCCTGTTCGCGGCCACATTCCTGGGTGTAGCCGTCTGGGAATCATTCCGGCCCAGGCAGAAACTGTCCGCGGCCACGGAGCGGCGCTGGGGCAAGCATGCCGTGGTCCTGATCGTTTGCACGGTCATTTCCGTCGGGCTGTACCGGGCCAGCCCGGTGATCGCCGCCATGTACTTCTCCGGGAGCAAATACGGGCTGCTGAACAGACCCTGGATCCCGTTCGTGGGGCGATGCATCCTCGCGGTCCTGTTGCTGGATTTCGTAAAGTACGCCACTCACCGGGCCTTTCACTCCACGTCGTTCCTGTGGCGGGTGCACCAGGTCCATCACTCCGACCCGGACTTTGACGTATCCACCGCCGCGCGGGTCCATCCCATAGAGGTCGTCCTGGCGCAAGGCGCGTATTTTGCAACGATTGCTATTTTTGCGCCGCCCGTGGCCGGGGTTCTGATCGCCGAGCTTATCAGCGCGTTTCAAAGCTTCTTCGGGCACGCCAACGCGTCCCTTCCCGGGTGGGCCGAGAAATACGTGCGCCCTCTATTCGTTACCCCGGACATGCATCGAATCCATCATTCCGAAGAGGTGGGGGAACAGTTTACGAACTTTGGCGACAGCTTTCCCTGGTGGGATCACCTTTTTGGAACGTATCTGGCTGTACCCGTGGCGGGCCAAAAGGGGATGATCGTCGGACTCAAGGGGTATCAGAACGACGCCAGCCTCGGAGTGGCGTTCATGCTCATGCAGCCGTTCCTGCCGGAGAGGCAGGAACAAGGTTCTTCCACCGCGCAGGTGGAGGAAGCCTAGCAACCCCGAAAAAAACTAACGCTTGCGCCGGCCGCGGATGATCAGGAGCGCGCCTGAAACCAACACCAAAGCTCCCATGGCCGATCCGGGGCCGATTTCGGGAGCGGCAGGAATCGCACAAAAGCCTCCAAAAACGAGACTGGGGAGACCCACTAAGAGCAACACCATTCCAACGGACTTCATAAAGGTACGACCTCCTTATTTTTTGCGGCGGCCGCGGATCACCAGGATCGCCCCAGCCAGCAGCGCGACGGCTCCCACACCCGATGCCGGACCGATTTCGGGAGCGGCAACTCCACCCGCAAACGCTAGACTTGAGAAACCCGCCAAGACCAATACCATTCCAGCGAACTTCATAAGAAATTCGACCTCCCTGGATTCACTCTCGCGGCAGTATCCCATGCTGTCCGGGGGCTGGCAAGACACTTCCCGAAGCACCCGTACCAGTACCGCTCACTCGAATGACTAGTAACGCTTGCGCCAGGCGGCGGAGCGCCAGGCACGTGACGCCTCCGTTAGAGTAAATCGCTCCCAATCATGCCTCTCGCGGCTGGCGACAAACTCGGCCCTTACGAGATCATTTCGCTGATCGGTCAGGGCGGGATGGGCGAAGTGTATATGGTCCGCGATCCTGAAACCCGGAAATATTAAGATCACGCCGGCTGGAACCGTCCAGGTCCTGGACTTCGGTCTCGCAAAGCTGGATAGCGCACCCGCCGTGCAATCGGAGAATTCGCCGATGCTCAGCATGGCCGCCACGCGGGCCGGAGTGATCCTGTCTATCATGAGGCAGTCGCCAGAGTCGCATCATCTCACCTGGAGTGTCCAGTGCGAAAAAACCGACTCCTCCGGTTTGCCGGTCAATCATTACTTGACGATCTCAACGGACATCTCGCTGCAGAGATTCTGCGCGAACATAAGAAAGTATGGCCATCGATCCTTCCGCGGCGGCAAGCGCATCTAGGACATCTCTCGATCCCGACGACTGGCCTGCGTTCCGAATGCAAGCTCACCAGATGCTCGACGATGCTCTCGACTACGTCGAGCACATCCGCGAGCGTCCCGTCTGGCAACCCATCCCGGCTGAGGTTCGGGCTCACTTTCGCGATCCCGTGCCCCATGCGCCCTCCGACCTTGCAGAGGTTCACGGCAGCTTCATGCACGCCATCCTGCCGTACGCCACCGGCAATGTACACCCCGGATTCATGGGCTGGGTGCATGGCGGGGGAACGCCCGTTGGCGTCCTGGCCGAGATGCTGGCCGCCAGTCTCAACGCGAATCTCGGTGGCCGCGATCACATCCCGATCGAAGTAGAGCGCCAGATTGTCCGCTGGATGCAGACTATCTTTGGCTTTCCCGAGACCGCCACGGGTTTGTTCGTGACCGGCACTTCGATGGCGAATCTCATCGGTGCCCTGATCGCCCGCGATGTGGCCCTGGGTTTCGAAGTGCGGTGCGAGGGTGTCGCGGCGAGTCCCCGGCGGCTGACCGCCTACGCATCGGCGGCCGTTCACACCTGCGTTGCCCGCGCCATGGATATCTGCGGGATCGGCAGCGATACTCTCCGTCTGATTCCCGCGGCTCCCGGCCAGGGGATGGACCTGGCGGAACTCGAAAAGGCGATCGAGGCGGACCGCCGCGCTGGATTTACGCCGTTCTTGCTGGTCGGCACTGCGGGAAGCGTGGATACCGGCGCCATTGACGATCTCAGCGCGGTGGCCGATCTTTCGCGCCGCGAACATCTCTGGTTCCATGTCGATGGAGCATACGGGGCGCTGGCGATACTGGCGCCCGACCTTGCTCCCCGCCTTCGCGGAATCGAGCGCGCGGATTCCCTGGCATTCGATTTTCACAAATGGGGCCAGGTCCCCTATGATGCGGGCTTCATCCTGGTGCGCGACGGCGTGCTGCACCGCAAAACTTTCGCTACGTTTGCCGCGTACCTGCGCCGCGAAGAACGGGGACTGGCGGGCGGCTCACACTGGCCCGTTGATTTTGGACCCGATCTATCCCGCGGCTTCCGCGCATTGAAGACCTGGTTCACGCTGAAGGTGTATGGCACGGATGCGCTGGGCGCCGCGATCTCGCGCACCTGTAGTCTGGCGCGCTATCTGGAGAGCCGCATCGGGGAAACGCCCGAACTGGAATTGCTGGCGCCGGTGACGCTGAACATCGTGTGTTTCCGGTATCGTGCCGGCGACGATGCTCATCGCGTCAACGCGCGGATTGTGGCGGATCTTCACGAAGCCGGAGATGTGGCGCCTTCGACCACCGTTATCGACGGCCGCCTGGCGATTCGCGCCGCCATCGTGAATCACCGGACCAGCCGGGCCGAGATCGACACGCTGGTTGAAAAGGTTGTGGCGGCAGGTCGCGCTCTGCGGCTCAGTGCGCAGCAGAGCAGGCAGGCCCAGCCGGCGGAATCCGACGACTGGATGCCGCAACGGCTGCGGGAATCCCGGCTGCGGGAGCTGGAGTCGCAGATTGCGTCTAATCCCGCCGCGATTCCGTTGCGGTTCGAGCGCGCCTGCCTGCTGGCCGAAGCGGGCCGCACCGCCGATGCCAGAAACGCCTATATCGAGGTGCTTTCGCGGGAGCCATCGCATAAAGCAGCTCTGAACAACCTCGGCACGCTGCTGTATGAAACCGGATATCGCACCGCGGCGCGCACCGCTTATGCCGAAGCTGTGGCCAGGCACCCGAGCGATCCGATGAGCCTGGTCAATCTGGCAAATGTTATGCGTGAGAGCGGCGGCCTGGCGGAAGCGCGCGAACATTACGAGACGGCCCTGCGCTTCGAGCCGGATCACGCCGAGGCGCATCAGGGCCTCGCTTATATCCTCGCGGAGTCGGGTGATCAAGCCGGCGCTGCCCGCCATCGGCAAATAGGATTCGAGAGCCGGAGTGTGGTGCCTTTACCTTATCGTGGCGAGCGGCCACCCGTGTCGCTACTGTTGCTGGCCGGGTCGGCGGGAGGGAACATTCCCATGCGCCATTTTCTTGACGATCGGATCTTCCAAACTTTTATTGTGTTCGTCGAGTTTTATAACCCCGCGACTCCGCTGCCGCCGCACCGGATGGTCTTCAACGCGATCGGTGATGCCGATCTGGCGGGTCCGGCGCTGGCCGCGGCCCAATCCGTGCTGGCCCTGACGACGGCGCCCGTAATCAATGCGCCCGCGGCTGTCGCCGCGACAGGACGGAGCGACATCGCGCAGCGGCTCTCGGGCATTCCGGGCGTCATCACTCCGGCGGCGGTCACGCTTCCGCGCACGCTGCTGGCTGGCCCGGACGCGGCCACTACGCTGGCCCGTCACGGTTTCGAATTCCCGCTTCTGATCCGGACTCCGGGTTTCCACACCGGGCGTCACTTTCTTCGGGTCGAGACGATCGCGCAGCTGCCCGCGGCTCTAGCCGAGCTCCCCGGCGAGGATCTGACGGTTCTCAGCTTCCTCGATGCGCGCGGGCTGGATGGCAAAGTGCGCAAGTACCGCGTGATGATGATCGACGGCGGGCTGTACCCGCTGCACGTGGCCATCTCCAGCCATTGGAAGATTCACTATTTCACGGCGGACATGGCCGACCATCCCGACCACCGCGCCGAAGATGCGGAGTTCCTCGAAAACATGGCGGGTGTGCTGGGACCGCGCGCCATGGCCGCGCTGGCCGAAATTCAATCGCGGCTGGGCCTCGACTATGCCGGCATCGATTTCGGATTGAGCGCCAGCGGCGAGATTCTGCTCTTCGAGGCGAATGCCACGATGGTGGTCAATCCTCCGGAGCCGGATGAGAAATGGGCCTACCGGCGGCCCGCTGTCGAGCGGATTTATGCGGCCGTGCGGCGCATGTTGATGTCACGGGGAGCAGACGCTCCGCAGTAAAAAGCTACGCCTCCCGCTCGGCTTCGTGGAGCTGGTTACTCTTGCGGCCGGCGGCGAAATTCCTCGAACCAGTTGTTGACGACGTGGATGGCCAAAGGCTTTTCGTTGACCAGTCTTTCCCGCACGATGAAGCGTTTGCCGTCGGCCGTGACATCGTACTGCGGAGTGAAGGACAGGAGCGTGTTTTCTTCAAACAACGCCGCCGGGTTTCCGGTCGAAAATCCTGGCTGGGCCGTGACTGCCACAGCCATCAGCTTGTTTCCCTCCGTGTAGAAGAGCTCCTTGCCGTCGCGTCTCCAGCGCGGCCCGCCGCCACCGTTGGCCGAAACGCGCCACTTGCCATCACCGCTCGGGAAAATCCGCACGTACACCTCGAAACGGCCCGACTCATCGGAGACGTAGGCGATGAATCGTCCGTCGGGGGAGAATCTGGAAGCGCCCTCATCAAACGGTGTTTGGAGAAAAACCTTGGGCTCCCCAAGGCTGCCGTCCTTTTGCCGTTCCCGATACAGCAGATCACGCTTGGTTTCCCGTGAAACACTCGAGTAGATCAGGAACCGTTGATCCGGTGACCAGTCTGCTGCTATTTCTGGCGCCGGCGTGCTTACCAGCACCTTCGCCTCCCCAGACCCGTTGGAGGGTCTCGACAAAATATCAGGGTTGCCGTCGCGGGGGTTGGCATAAACGATTTCCTGTCCGGAGGGCGACCAAGTTGCGTCACTGGACACGGTGGAATCGAACGTCAACTTGGACATGATCCCTCGGTCCAGTTCGTTAATCCAGATATCGAAAGCGCCGCCTTCCCGTACGTAGACGGCCAGCCTGCGGTCATCGGGCGATAGCGAAGGAGAGACGTAAAGCCGAGGCTGACCGACGCTGGAGAGCGTTTTGCCGGTGCGATCCTTCCAAACCAGCTGCATCACACCGGAAGGCACGTCGCTATAAACCAACGTGCCGGCGCGGGCCAATTTCGGCGAAGAGCCTTGCTGGGCAATCGGAAAGGCTTTCCCGGATGGTTTCAGTGTGGCCAAGGAAAAGGGAAGAGCCCAAATTCCTATCGCATCGCCGACACCGTCCACGTAAAGGATGTGACCGGTGGAACTGTAGACGGGATACGGATTGGAGGAGGATGAGGCAACGATCGTGTGGCGCGTTGTCTCTCCTGCGATCAAATACTGGACGTCGTGGGTCAACGGCTTTTCCGATACTTGAAACAGAAACGCCTTGCGTCCGTCGGGCAGGTCGAAAAAGGAAGGCTGCTCGATATGCTGGTGGCCCACGATCAGCGCCGGCGATCCTCCCGCAGCGGGAACCGTGTGCAGGCCATCGTTATCGCAGTAGACGATGGTCTCGCCGTCCATGCTCCACGTAGCGCCGCGAAACTGGCCCACGATTTTGGCGATGGTCACCGGCGTCCCGCCCTCAGCCGGAATTTTCACCAGGTCCAATTTGTTGGCGTAGCCGATGAACCGATCGTCGGGAGACCAGAACGCCTGATAGACGTTCGTGGCGCCGGGGACCAGCCTCGCCTTTTCCTGGTCGATATCGCGTACCCAGAGTTGTCCGCCGGCGGCTTCGACGTAGCCGATGTGCCTTCCGTCCTGGGAAACGGAAACCTCAGCATCAATGTCGGTATCGCTGCCGCGGCGGAGCCTTTCCGGCGTGAAGGTAAACTTGACGGTCGGCGGGCCCGCTTCGGGCGCGCGATGGAACACTCTCGTCGCAACCAAGGTGATGCCCGCCGCAGCCACGACGGCCACTGCGAACAGAATCGCGTTGCGTATCGCCGGCTTTTTTCTCGCGGCCGGTTGACCGATGGAGACAGCGCTGGATTGTCCGCTCTGCCGCGCGACGCGGCGGAGATCCACCACCATTTCGCGCATGGACTGGTAGCGTTCCGCCGGATCTTTCTCCAACGCCTTTTCCACGACCATTCGCAGCGGGAGAGGAATCTCCTCACCAAGCGGCCGGGGAGATTCGTGAATGACCTTCTGGAGCGTTTCCAGACTGGTCGCGCCCGCGAACGGCTTGCTTCCCGCCAGCAACTCATAGAGGACCGACCCGAATGAAAAGATATCGCTGCGTGCGTCGAGCTTCAGTCCCGAGGCCTGCTCCGGGGACATGTAGGGGATCGTTCCGAGCACGACTCCGGGCTGCGTCCGCTTCTCGGTGAGCGTCTGCGTGGCATTGCCATCGTGGCCTTCGCTTCTTTCCGTCAGCTTCGCTAATCCGAAATCCGCCAGCTTGGCGTAACCATTCTTGGCCACCAGAATGTTGGCGGGCTTAATATCGCGATGCAGGATTCCAGCGGCGTGCGCCGCGGCCAACCCGTCGGCCACTCCGGTAAGCAGCTCCACGATCTGCCGCCAGCCCGGTTTCTCGCGCTGAGCCCAATCCTTGAGCGTCCCGCCGTCGACAAATTCGGTGACGATATACTGACGCCCTTCGAACTCCCCGATATCATGCACGGTCAGAATGTGCGGATGGTTCAGCGACGAGGCCATCTGCGCTTCGCGTTGAAAGCGGCGGCGCGCGGCCGCATCAGCAAGGTCGTCGGAGAGAACTTTGATCGCCACGGGGCGATTGAGCTTGGTGTCGAGCGCCCGGTAGACGGTACCCATGCCGCCCTCGCCGAGCTGCGCCTCAATAACGTAGTAGCCGACCTGCGTGCCGGGAGCCAAGGGCTTTTGACCCGGATCGTCCGCGAGGCTCCACTCTTCGGAGTTCACTGCTGGTAAACGCCCGCGGCCTTGAAATCGCCGGCCTTCACGACGGAGAGCGCCGACGCGTCCACGTGCCTGCGGAACGCCGCATTCACCTGCTCCACGGTCAGAGTTGCGAGTTTGGCGTCCAACTGCTCATCCCACGCGAGCGTCCGATCCGCGTCTTCGCGCGATGCGATTAACGTGACCAGCGACTGATCCTGAGAGCGGCCTACTCGCCGCGAATCCAGGATCGCCTTCTTCGCCCCCGCAACTTCATCCGCGGTGAATCCGCCGGCGAGGGTCTTCGCCAGTTCATCCCGGAAACTCGCTTCCGCCTTCGGTGTGTTCTTCGGGTTGCTGATGGCCAAACCGCCGAACCTCGCGGCATTGCCCTCGGCGGGCGCAGGCGCCTGGAAACGGGAATTGACGGTGTAGCTCAAGCCTTCGCGATTGCGAATGCGATCCGGCGCCCGCGCGGTGATCGAACCGCCAAACATGTAGTTGGCCAGCACCATGGCAGCGTAATCCGGATCGGTGTCCGCCATCGAAAACTGGAGCGCTGCTTCGAACGTCGCGTTCTGCTTGTCCGGCGTTTCGATCTTCAAATTCACCGTCGGTGTCTTCTGGAAGTTTTCGGTGATGCGCTGATAAGGCGCCGGGCTGCTCCAATTCCCGAATAGCTCCGCCGCAGCCTTGTTCAATGCGGCCGGATCGAACTGTCCGACGATCACCAGTTGGCCGTGCGAGGCGCCGTAGAACTGCGCATGGAACTTCTTTACGTCATCGAGCGTGACCTTGCCCGCATCTTCCATTTGCTCGTCGATGGTCCCGACGTAGCGGACATCGTTCCGGGGAAACGGATTCAGCGCGCGGTCGAGCGCCAAAGCCGCAAGCGCATCGGGCTCGGTCCTGCGGTTCTCAATCCCGACGATCATCTGCTTTTTCACGGAGTCGAATTCCGAATCCGGGAAGGACGGCTCGCGCAATATCTCGGCCGCCAGGCGCAGCGCTGGAATCAGGTTCTCTTCCGTAGTCTGGATGGTCGCGTTGGCTCCCGAAACCCTGCCGGAAACGTTAATCCGGGCGTTCAGCTTCACCATCTCGTCCTGAATCTGCTGGCGGGAACGGTTCTTGGTTCCGCGCATCAGCAGTGTTCCAGTCATGCTTCCCACTGCGTTCTTACCGGCTAGCGCCTTGTCATCGCCGAAGTGGAGCTGAACCGTCGCGAAAACCGTGCCGCCGCGATTGGTCTTGGGCAGCATCGCCAGCTTGAGGCCGTTCGCGAGTTTCGAGCGGGTCACATGCTTTTCGATATTGGCAGGCGCGGGATCAAAGGCCTCGCCCTGCGAAATTGTCATGCCGGTCTTGTAATCCTTGAACACGGATGCCAGATCGGAAGATGCGGGCACTTCCGTCCGATCCGGCGCGGCCGTGGGAATAAATTCACCCACGGTGCGGTTGGATTCCTTGAAATAAAGCTTGGCGACCCGGACCACGTCTTCCGGAGTCACGCTTTTGATCTGGTCGTAATTCAGGAATAAGAGACGCCAGTCGCCACTCGCAATCATCTCGGATAATCCCAGGGCCGCCTGCTGCGAATTCGCCATCCGCTGTTCCATGCCCTGCAGGATCCGGGATTTCTCTTTTTCGACCTCTTCCTTAGTCGGCGGTTCGCTCGCCACGCTGGCGACCGTATCGAGGATGGTCTTGCGGGCTTCTTCGAGCGACTGATCCTTGCTCAGACTGGCGGAAGCCAGCACCAGCCCCGGATCGTGCAGTTCCTCATAGCTCATCCGAACCGAGAGCGCCTTTTTGTTGTCCACCAGCGCCTTGTACAGCCGCCCGCTATTCCGGCCGCCGGCCAGGACGCCGTCCAGCACTTCCAGAGCCCCGGAATCCGCATTCGCCAAGGCCGGCGCATGCCAGGCGATCATGATGCTCGGGTTCTCTCCCACCCGCCGCAATTCGACGAACCGCTCGCCATCCTGGGCGGGTTCCAGCGTATAGGTTTCATCCAGTTTGCGCGTGGGCCGCGGAATCGCCCCGCAGGTCTGCGCCACAAAGGCGAGCGCTTTCGACTGGTCGAACTGCCCGGCAATCACCAGCACCGCGTTGTCCGGCTGATAGTACTTCTTGTAAAACGCGGCCAACCTGTCGATCGGGACCTTTTCAATATCGGCGCGCGAGCCGATGACCGATTTACCGTAGTTGTGCCAGAGGTACGCCGTCGCGAACACGCGCTCTTCCAGGATTCCCTGGTTGTTATTCTCGCCCCTCTCAAATTCGTTGCGGACCACGGTCATCTCGGTATCGAGCAGCGGCTTTTCGATCCGCATGTTGACCATACGCTCCGCTTCGAGACCGAGCGCCCATTTGAGATTGTCGTCGCCGGCGGTCACCGTCTCAAAGTAGTTCGTGCGATCGTAATCCGTGGTTCCGTTCCAATTCGCGCCGTGGTCGGTCAACTCTTTCTTGATGTTCCGGCCGTTGGTGCTGAGGATAAAGTTCATGTGCTCCAGCAGGTGAGCCATTCCGGTCTCGCCATAGCCCTCAAAGCGCGACCCGACCAGATAAGTCATGTTGACGGTCACCTTGGGGCTCGAAGGATCGGGAAAAAGGAGGACACGAAGACCGTTGGAATAGTCATACTCCGTGATCCCGCCGAGCGTGGCCTTTTTCTGCACACCCTGCGGCAGTGTCTGCGAGAACACGGAAACTGCTGCCGCGATCATTATCAAGAGGATCTGATTTATGCGCATTTTAGGACTTTGTGCGACCTCCTGTTCGCTAAAGTTAGCACATGGATTCCAGGCCGGGGGAACAGGTACAATCACGGCTCAGGCCGTTATCTCACCGCGAGTATCCTGGTGCGAAAAACGCAGCGACAAAACGAACCCAAGAACTTCTTGAAAACACAGAGACGAGCTTTCTTGAGGCGTAGTTTTTCAGATGTCTCCTTCCGGCGGTCCATTCGCGCTTGTGATGCTGGGTGGTGTCCAGTTCAAGG
>Ga0209415_10010592_pt1 | contig 15643 bp, 17 predicted proteins | sample PeaSoiSIISIP2007_FD_187696 | JGI IMG/M metagenome (GOLD analysis project Ga0209415, IMG submission 187696) | Peat soil microbial communities from Weissenstadt, Germany - SII-SIP-2007 (SPAdes) (version 2) | ecosystem: Environmental > Terrestrial > Soil > Wetlands > Peat | place: Germany... | reverse complement strand
TGTGGGGACGGACATCAGAGAGAGGACGGAGAGCCATGAGCAACGTCGTGATCCGCAAGAACGGGGACAAGCCTGCCCCCATGACGTCACCCTCTTCCGAGATCAGCTGGGATCCGTGGCGCACGATGCGCTCGCTGCTGGCGTGGGATCCCTTCCGCGAGATGGCGCCGTTCCCGGCCATCGACGAGCGCACGATGGGCTTCTCGCCGGCCTTCGACGTCAAGGAAACCAAGGACGCCTACCTCTTCCACGCCGACCTGCCCGGCATCAAGGACGCCGACCTCGAGGTCACCGTGACCGGCAACCGCATCAACGTGAGCGGCAAGCGCGAATCGTCCAAGGAAGACAAGGGAGAGCGCTACTACACGTACGAGCGCAGCTACGGTTCGTTCTCGCGCAGTTTCACGCTGCCCGAGGGCGCCAGCATGGAGAAGCTCGCGGCGTCGCTCGACAAGGGCGTGCTGACGATCACCGTCCCGAAGCTGCCCGAGGTGCAGGCCAAGAAGATCGCCGTCAAGAGCGAGGGACAGAGCCCCAAGTCCTGAGGTACGACCCTGGCAGAGCCGATGCTCCCCGACGACCTGCTCCGGCCCGATGCGTGGCCCGAGCCGCGTCCCACGGGCGTCGAGCTCATCCAGACGCACGTGTCGTGGGTGCTGCGCGGCGAGCGCGAGGTGCTCAAGGTCAAGAAGCCCGTTCAGCTCGGGTTTCTCGACTTTGGTACACCCGAGCGCCGCCGCGCAGCATGCGAGGCGGAGGTGCGCCTCAACGCGCGCCTCGCGCCCGACGTGTACCTCGGAGTGCTGCCGATCGTGCAGCGGCCCGACGGTACGCTCGCCGCGACCGGGGCCGGCCCCACCGTCGACTGGGCGGTCCACATGAGACGCCTGGACGACGGTCGCCGCGCCGACACGATGCTGGCCGAGGGAAGCCTGCGGGCGATCCATCTCGACCGGCTGGCGAGCGTGATCGCGGCGTTCCACGAGCAGTGCCGCGTGGATCCTGCGCAGGCGCAGCTGTGGGCATCGCCGGAGGCCGTCGGCCGCAACGTCCGCGAGAACTTCGAGCAGACGCGACGTAGCGCGCTCGACCACGTGACCGCAGAGATCGTCGCCGAGGCCGAGATGCGTCAGAGCGGCTTCCTGCGTGACCGCGCCAGCCTCCTGACCGAGCGCGTCGCGGCAGGCTGGATCCGTGACGGTCACGGCGACCTGCGCCTCGAGCACGTGTACTTCGAGGACGACGGCGTCCGGGTGATCGACTGCATCGAGTTCGACCCTCGCTATCGGGTCGAGGACACCTGCGCCGACGTGGCGTTCCTGGCGATGGACCTCGAGGCCCACGGCCGGGCCGACCTCGCAGAGCGCTGGCTCGCGCGATACGCGCGCGCGACGGGCGACGCGGGGCTCTACGCCCTCGCCGACTTCTACGCCGGCTACCGGGCCTGGGTTCGCGGCAAGGTCGCCGCCCTGCTCGCCGGCGACCCCGGCGCCCCGGAGGACGTGAGGCACGCGGCGGCGCGGGACGCGAGGCGACACTTCCTGCTCTCGGTCGCGGCCTCCCGGCCCGCGCTGCTGGCTCCCACGCTCGTATGCGTGGGGGGTCTCATCGCCTCCGGGAAGAGCACGATTGCCGACGCCCTGTCCGACGAGCTGTCGTGCCCGGTGGTCGACGCGGACCGGACGCGCAAGCACATGCTCGGAGTGGAGGAGACACGACGTCTCGACGATCCGGCCTGGAGCGGCGCGTACGACGTCGGCATGACGGAGAAGGTGTATGCCGAGCTGCTGCGACTGGCCTCGGTCGTGCTGGCATCGGGCCGGTCGGCGATCGTGGACGCCTCCTTCCGGTCGGTGTCGATGCGTCGGTCCGCAAGCGACCTCGCGCGAACCCTCGGCGTCCCCTTTCGGTTCGTCGAGTGTCGGGCGCCGCCGGCGGCCTGCCGCTCGCGCCTGGAAGCCCGCGCCCGGACCCCGGGGCCGAGCGACGGCCGCCTCGAGATCTTCGACGACTTCGCGGCGCGTTTCGAGGCCGTCGACGAGCTCCCTGCGGCGGAGCACCTGGTACTGGACACGACCCGGCCGCTCGCCGAGAGCCTCGACGCCGTACGCGCTCAGGTGGCGACCTGGCCGAGAGGCCTGGTCACCTAGGCGTCAGGGATACGGAAGCCCTGCCCTGCGTGCGAGCTCCTCCTCGATGAGCTCGTGCAGGGCCCCTTCGACCTCGCGACGGACCCTGCGAACGGCCCGGGCATCCTCGGGATCGACGCCGGTGGTTTCGATAGGCTCGCCGATGATGTAGTGCAGCGGCGTCGTGTGGGGGATCGGCAGCAGGTTCGCTGGGCGAGGGATGGGGATCCGCAGGTGCCAACGGCGTCCCCGGGCGTAGGCGTCCCCCATGAAGTCGAACCACTCGTCGGCACCCAGACACGCCAGCGGCAGGATCGGGGCGCCGGTCCGCGCCGCCACGCGGACGAAGCCGTACCGGCGGCCCCACAGCAGCCGGTAGCGCAGCTCGTGCGGCTTGACCGCCTCGCGCAGGCCTCCGGGGAGCACGAAGACGATCTGATCGTCACCCAGCAGCCTCTCGGCGTTCTGGGGACGGCCGTCGACGACCCCCACGGCGGCGGCGAGGCGGCGCAACCCCGGCACTCGCCACCACAGGTGCTCGCCCAGGGCCCACACCCGGCGCCCGGTCGCCGTGGCCACGGCCTCCATCGGGAAGGCCACATCCCAGCCGAAAGCGTGGTTGGCGACGATGAGCGCGCGCCCGGCCGGTACGTGCTCCACGCCGTCCACCCGCACGTGGAGCGTTCCGGCGAGCCTGCGGATGAACCGGCGGTAGTGCTCGAGCATGCGCGGCGACAGGGGGCGTACCGCGTCGGCGTCTGCGGGCATGAAGCCATCGAGGCTGCGCACGCCCGGATCCCCTGCAGACCTCAGGCCACCACGAGCACGAGCACGTCGTCGTTCGAGCGGCCGAAGCGCTCGACCACCCGCTGCGCGATCACGATGGGGTGCTCGCGGAGCAGGCCGCGCTCCTCCTCGAGGGTCATCCTCGATGAGACTCCGTCGCTGAAGAGCACGAGGACATCCATCCGCCCGAGGTCGTGGGCCTCCGGCCGGATGTGACGGGCTCCCCCCGGCGAGCCGAGGACGAACGACGAGCCTCCGAACCGCCGCGAGGCGTGCACCCCGTAGTACTGCGCCCCCACGTTGCCGACCGCCGCCAGCGCCAGACGCCCCTCCGCCTCCTGGAACCGGGCGACCGTCATCACAGCCCCTCGCGTCCCGTGCAGCTCTGCGTCCACCTGCGCCAGGATCCCCTCGAGGTCGAGCTCCGGACGCTCGACGAGGACGCGACGCGAACGAGCGGCGGGGTCGCGGGCCTCGGGGCCGTGCCCCAGCCCGTCGATCACGCCGACCAGCAGAGCGTCCGGCGTCCGCACGAACGCCGCGTCGTCCCCGCTTAGCGCCTCCCCTTCGCAAGCCTGACCGTAGATGCCGACCCTGCGGCGGCGCACCTGTAGCGACGACAGCTTGCGAGCCCAGATGCAGGTCCCCTCCCCGAGACGCACGTCGAAGTCGACCTCGTCGGCGAGCTCCATCACGGCGGCCAGCCCGGAGCCGAGGCTCGCGGGTCCCGATCGCCGTCCCTCGAGCGCGCGGGCGACGTCGACGATGCCAGGACCGGCGTCGGCCGCGATCACCTCGAGCCCCACCTCCTGCCCGCGGACGAAGCTCCGCACGGCGACCACGCCGCTGCGCGCGTGCCGGAGCTGGTTCTGCGCGAGCTCGCTGGCAGCGTTGACCAGCGACGCCGTGGGCACCTCGGGCATCCGCACCTGGGCCCCGAGCTCCCGGACGCGCTCGCGGACGAGCGACACGGACGCCTCGTCGAGCATCGGGATCGGGTCCAGGCCACCGATCCAGCTCTCGACTCGGTCTAGAGGCCCTTCCACTTGAGGATCTCCACCTTCGTGCCTTCGCCGACGACGGTCTCGATCTGGAACTGGTCGACCAGACGCCGGCTGCCCGACAGACCCAGGCCCATCGACCGGGCCGTGCTGAACCCGCCCGCGAGCGCACGGTCGAGATCGGGGATGCCCGGCCCCTGGTCCCGGAAGGCGATGCGCACTCCCACGCGGTCGCCGTCGGCGATGTCCTCCAGGACGGCCGTACCGCGTCGCGCATGGACCCACACGTTGCGCGTGAGCTCCGACGCGGCGGTCGTCAGGGCAGCGGATGCGAACGCGTCGAACCCTCGCTCGACGGCGAGGTCACGGACCGCGCGCCGCACGACGAGGACGTCGTCCTCGGTCTCGATGGGCATCTCCCGCCGACTGCGGACCACGATGCTCACTCGCCGGCCTCCATCAGCCCGCCGGCAGCTTCTGCAGAAGCTCCAGCCCCTCGTCCAGGTCCAGCGCGGTGTGAACCCCGCGCATCTCGTAGCCCATCCTCACGAGGGTCGCGGCGATCTCCGGGCGCATCCCCACGAGCACCGTCTTGGTGCCCATGAGCATGGCCATTCGCCCCGTCTCGGCCAGGATCCGGGCAACATAGGTGTCGACCATGTCGAGCCCGCTGATGTCGATGATGAGCCCGCGCGCGCGTCGCTTCTCGAGCGCCAGCAGCACGTCCGACTGGAAGGCCTCGGCCACTGCGTCGCGCAGCTCCACGTGCACCGTGGTGAGCAGCACGTCGCCCATCCGCAGGATGGGAATGACCCCGGTCATCCCGCGTCACCGCGAGCCGACGCGGAGCGCTTCTCCTCGATCTTCTTGCCCACCAGGTCGAGGGCGAGCTCGATCCCCTCCTGCAGCCGGGCTAGCGTATGCATCGTCGAGATGTCGACGCCCAGCTGCACGATGGTGCGCGCCACCTGAGCGCTGATCCCGGTGAGGATGGTCTGGGCGCCGAGCAGCCTCACCGCCGCGGTGGTCTTGACGAGGCTGTCGGCGACCTTCGTGTCGACCACCGGCACGCCGGCGATGTCGATGATGATGCACTTGGCCTTCTCCTCGGCGATGCGAAGCAGGACCGTGTCCATGATCTGCTGCGCCCTGACGCTGTCGATGGCGCCGACGAGCGGCAAGAGAAGGATGCGGTCGTGCACGCGGATGACGGGCGTCGACAGCTCGCGAAGGGCCGCCTGGTGACGACCGATGGTCTCGCGGTTCGCCGCGATGTAGGTGTCGATCGCGAGCGTCACGTCGAAGAAGACGATCCTCTCGAGCGCGCTGAACGCGGCGCTGGCCTCCTTCACCGGCAGCTCGGCGAAGAGACCCGTGTGGAGTAGGTCCAGGTACTTCCGGTATGCGCCCAGATACCAGGTGGGCGCCAGGCCGATGCGCTCGTGGGTCGTTCCCACGCGCAGGCGGTCCTCGACGTAGTTCATGTCGCACCGCCCGTCGAAGAGCCCCAGGAAGTACTCCCGCTGCGTCTTCTTCACCCGGGCGATGGTGCCGGCGTCGGGGAAGAACTTGCGGGTGTGCTCGTGGCTCAGCAGAAGCTCGTAGAACTTGTCGACGAACTCGCTCGTGTGCTTCTCGGCGAACGGTCTCAGCGAGCGCAACAGCGCCAGATCCTCGTCCGTCAGCTCGCAGAACGCGCGGCGCGAGCGCAGCTCGGCATCGTCGATCTTGAGCGTCGCCATGTACCGCCGGTACGTCATCCCATGGTCCTTTCGCGCATGTTGCTTGACGGCCCGGCGAGGATAGCCGAATCATCCTTGTGCGGGACGGTTCGTGAGAACTGAGGTGGACACCCTCATTCGCTTCAGCCGCCTCGCATCAGAGGCGAGCACTGGAAGCCAAGTCCTACCGCTGCTCGCGGAGGCGGCGGTCCGTCATCTCGGGGCGGACGGGGCCGTGGTGGTGGAGGTCACCGACGACGGGCGCCTCCGCGTCGCCGCGGCGCAGGACGTCCCCGAGACCGTGGCGCAGTGGGCGGGCGAGTCCGAGGCGATTGACAGCGAGCTCGGCCCCGACCTGCTGCGCGCAAGTGAAGGCAAGTTCGCCGACGCGCAGACGTTCCCGCTCGTCAGCACCGGCGGCCTCTTCGGGGCGCTGGTGCTCCTCTTTCGTGCCAAGGCGAGCACCACGGAGCGGGAGCTCGGGCTGGCGCGCGGCCTGGCCGATCTCGCCGCCGTCGCGGTGGGTCGCGCGTCCCAGATGGCGAAGCTGGTCCAGGCGAACGCCGAGCTCCGCGCGTCGCGCGACGTGCTGGCCCGCACCGAGAAGCTCCGCGCTCTGGGCCAGATGGCAGCGGGCGTGTCTCACGACCTGAAGAACATCCTGAACCCGGTCTCGCTCCACGCGCAGCTCATCCAGCGAGCGATCGCGAGGGGAGACACGGAGGCCGCGACCCGCAGCGTGGAGGAGCTCAGGGGGATCATCCACCGCGGCGTGGAGACGCTGGAGCGCCTGCGCGCGTTCAGCCGCCAGTCGCCCGACGCGCGCGCCACTCGCGTGCAGCTGGAGAAGCTCGCCGCTGAGGCGCTCGTCATCGCTCGCCCACGGATGTCCTCGCGCTCCGGGGCTCTGTGCCGGATCGTCGAGGAGCTGGCCGAGGCGCCTCCCGTCGAAGCGCGCGGCGACGAGGTGGTCGCCGCGGTGGTCAACCTCCTGGTCAACGCGATGGACGCCATGCCGGACGGCGGCACGATCCACCTTTGCACGGGCGAGGCGCGCGGCGGAGCCTTCGTGACCGTGGCCGACACGGGTCCCGGAATGACTCCCGACGTGCAGGCGCGCATCTTCGAGCCCTTCTTCACGACCAAGGGCGGCGAGGGGACCGGTCTCGGTCTGGCGATGGTCTTCGCGACGATGCAGCGCTGCGGGGGCTCGGTGTCGGTGGAGTCCACTCCGGGGCAGGGAGCCGCCTTCACGCTCTGGTTCCCGGCGATCACCGCCTAGGCGCGCTTCAGTTGCCGCCGGGCGCAGCGGTTGCGCGTCGCGGCCTGGAGTCCGCCTGATTGCGGCCGGGGGTGGGCCGTGTCCGCCCGGCCCACAGGTTGCACATCCTGACGAAGGGTCCCCCAATGACCATTCCCCTCCAGATCAGCTTCCACGGCGTCGACAGGACCGACACGATCGAGGACTACGTTCGCCGGCGCGCCGACAAGCTCGCCTCCTACGGACGGATCACCACGTGCCAGGTTGCCATCGAAGCGCCCCATCGCCACAAGAACCACGGGCGCCACTACCGCGTGCGCGTGGACCTGGCGATCCCGGGCTCCGAGATCGTCGTCGACCGCAGCCCCGACGAGGGGCGCTCCCATGAGGATCTCTACGCGTCGATCGACCTGGCCTTCGAGACGGCACTTCGCAGGCTGCACGACGAGATGGACCGCAGGCGCCCCGCCCGCGAGCGCAGCGAGCCGTAGGCCCTCACAGACCTTCGATGCGGCCGTCCGGCAGCAGGTGAATCCTGCGCGCGGACGGATCGCGTGGCATGCCGGGCATGGTGGTGACGTCGCCGGTGAGCGCGACGAGCATCCCGGCCCCGGTCGCGGCCCGGATCTCGCGAATCGTGACCACGAAGTCGCGCGGGCGTCCGAGCACGGACGGGTCGTCCGACAGGGACAGGTGAGTCTTCGCAAAGCAGACGGGCAGCCGGTCGTGGCCGAGCGCGCGGACCAGCGCGAGGTCGTCCATTGCGCCAGCCGTCATCTGGACGTCGCGGGCGCCGTACACCGTGCGCGCCACCGCGCGCGCCTTGTCCTCGAACGGCGCGTCGAGCGCGTAGAGATAGCGTGGCTCCGGCGGACGGGAGTCGCTTGCGTCGACCGCGTCCGACACGACGCGCGCGAGGTCCGTCGCCCCCTCCCCTCCCCGGCCGTGCCCATCGCACGACGCGAAAGCGACGCCGCGGGACGTCATGGCGGCGCCGAGCGCCTCCACGCGAGCCGGCCGGTCGGTGGCGAAGAGGTTCAGCGCGACGACGGGCCGCAGCCCGAAGGCGGCGATGCTCTCCAGGTGCTTGTCGAGGTGGTCGAGCCCCCCGTGCGCTTCGAGGGCGCGCAAGGTCACCACGAGCAGCACGACGCGCGGCCAGACGCCGGCGGTGCGGCACTTGATGTCCAGGAACTTCTCCCCGCCCAGATCGAACCCGAAACCGGCCTCGGTGATCGCGTAGTCGCCGAGGTGCATCGCGAGACGGGTGGCGAGCACGCTGCTGCACCCGTGCGCGATGTTGGCGAAGGGCCCGGTGTGGACGAGCGCCGCCCCGCCCTCGGCCGTCTGCACCAGGTTGGGCAGCAGCGCGTCGCGCAGCAGCGCGGTCATCGCCGAGGGTACGCCGAGATCTGCGGCCGTCACGGCCTCCCCCGCTGTCGTGTACCCCACGACGATGCGGCCGAGCCGCGCCTCGAGGTCCGCCATCCCCGTCGCCAGCGCAAGGATGGCCATGACCTCGCTCGCGGCGGTGATGTCGAAGCGCTCGGAGCGGGGCACGACGTGCGCCGGGCCGCCCAGACCGATGAGGCTCCGGCGCAGCGAGCGGTCCTCCGAGTCGAGCACGCGACCCCAGGCGATCCGTCGCGGATCGAGCTCGGCGCGGCCGTAGCGCTCCCTCCAGTAGAGCGCGTTGTCGACCATCGACGCGAGCAGGTTGTGGGCTGCGCCGACCGCGTGGATGTCCCCCGTGAAGTGCACGTTGATGTCATCGGCCGGCACGAGCGTCGCGCGACCGCCGCCGGTGGCGCCGCCCTTGGATCCGAAGATGGGCCCGAGCGACGGCTGGCGCAGCGCGAGCACGGCGCGCTTGCCGAGATGCCCCATCCCCATCGCCAGGGCGATCGCGACCGTCGTCTTGCCCTCTCCGGCGGGCGTCGGGTTGATCGCCGAGACCAGCACGAGCCGTCCGGCGCCCCGAGGGGGCCCTTCGAGCGCTCCGAGTGCGACCTTCGCCTTGCCGCGTCCGCGGAGCTCGACATCCTGCTCGCGGAGGCCGAGCTCGCTCCCCACCTCGCGGATCGGTCGCGCGGTCATGGCCTCATTCGTACCGGAGAGCCTCGATCGGATCGAGGCGCGACGCCTTGCGCGCCGGGTACAGCCCGAAGCCCACGCCGACCAGGGCGCTGAAGCCGAACGACAGGAGCGCCATGTCGACCCGCGTCGAGTACGTCCAACCGAGGCGCGCGGCCACGACCCGCGCCAGCACCGAGCCGAGCGCGACGCCCATCAGTCCCCCGATCATCGAGAGCGTCACCGCTTCGGCCAGGAACTGCGCGAGGATGTGCCACGGCTTGGCCCCGACCGCCATGCGCACGCCGATCTCGCGCGTCCGCTCGGTGACGCTCACGAGCATGATGTTCATGATGCCGATCCCGCCGACGACCAGCGACACGACCGCGATCGCCGCGAGCAACGCCGTGAGCGCCTGCGTTCCCTGCTGCTGGGCGCTGGCCATCTCCGCCAGGTTGCGGATGCTGAAGTCGTCCTCGTCGGCGCTCGCGAGGTGGTGTCGATCCCGGAGCAAGGAGGTGATCTCCGCCTGCGCACGGGTCGTGTCGTCGGACGAGATCGCGCTCACCAGGATGATCCCGGCGATGAACTTCTGCAGCCCCCCCTGGATCTGGTTCTGGAACGTCGAGATGGGGACGAACGCGGCGTCGTCGTAGTCGGTGCCCATGGGGGACTGCCCCTTGCGGTGGAGCAGCCCGACGACGAGGAAGGGAACCGCGCGGATGCGCACGGTCTTGCCCACCGGGTCGACGCCCGGCCCGAATACCTTGTCGGAGACCGTGCCGCCCAGCACGATCACCTTTGCCGACGCGTCGAGATCGGCATCCGCGAAGAGCGATCCCTTGTCGATCGTCCAGTTCCGGATGTCGAAGAACTCCGGCGACGATCCCGTCAGCGTCGACGTCCAGTTCTGGTCCTCGTTGGAGATGGTGACCTTCGACATCTGCGCAGGCGCCGCCCAGCGGACGGCGGGCGCCTGGGTCCGGATGGCGCGCAGGTCATCCCACGTCAGCGTGGGAAGCGAGCCGAACCCTCCCGCCACGCCGCCGGTCGCCGTGCTGCCCGACAGCACGATGAGCATGTTGGTCCCCATCGCGGCGAAGACGCCGGCGACCCGCGACTTGGCCCCCTCGCCCACGGCGACCATCGAGATGACCGAGGCGACGCCGATGATGACCCCCAGCGTCGTCAGGAAGCTGCGCGTCTTGTTGCGCAGCAGGGCGCGCAGCGCGATCGGCAGCACGTTGAGGATGCGCATCTAGGCGGCCTTCTTCGCGACGAGTGGCTGCTGCTCGGTGTCGGACACGATCTTGCCGTCACGGACCATGATCATCCGCGAGGCGAAGCGGGCCACTTCGGGCTCGTGGGTGACGAAGATGATGGTCAGGCCGGCGCGCCAGAGGTCCTGGAACACGGCCATGACATCCATGCTCGTCTTGGTGTCCAGGTTGCCCGTCGGCTCATCGGCGAACATGATCTTCGGCGAGTTGACGATCGAGCGCGCGATGGCCACGCGCTGCTGCTGCCCACCCGAGAGCTGCGACGGATGGTGGTCCATCCGGTCTCCGAGCCCCACGCGCTCCAGTGCCGCCCGCGCCCGCTCGCCACGCTCGCGCCTGCCCACCCCGGCGTAGACTAGGGGCAGCTCGACGTTCTCGATGGCGCTGGTGCGCGACAGCAGATTGAAGCTCTGGAAGACGAAGCCGATGGTCTGGTTGCGCACCTCGGCGAGCTGTCCGCGACTCAGGCGCGCCACCTCCATGCCGTCCAGCACGTAGCTGCCGCTAGTGGGGCGGTCGAGACACCCGAGCACGTTCATCAGGGTCGACTTGCCGGAGCCCGACGAGCCCATGATGGCGACGAACTCGCCAGAATTGACCGTGAGGCTCACGCCGTCCAGAGCATGCAGCTCGGTGTCGCCCAGGACGTAGGTCTTGACGAGATCCTTGGCGACGACGAGCTCCTGGCCTGAAGCAGCCATGACTCTCTCAATGGCCCCCGGCCGACTGCACGACCGCCTCGGTGACGACCGCATCGCCGGCCCGCAAGGCCCCCTCGGCAATCTCGGTGACCATCCCGTCGCTGATTCCGACGCGGACGACGACCAGTACGGGCTGCAGACCGCGCTTGACCCAGATGACGCGCTGGTCGGCAGCAAGATCCTGCGGCGGCGACGAAGACGGCGCTCCGGGGGTCATCGCCGCCACCGTGGCAGCGTCGGGCTTGAACCGCAGGGCCGCGTTGGGCAGACGCACGGCGTCGCCCTGCGTCGCATAGACGAACGTGCAGTTGGCCGTCATGGTCGGCCGGAGCGACAGGTCCGTGTTGTCCACGTCGATGACGGCGTCGTAGGTCACGACGTTCTGGATGGTCTGCGCGTTATCGCGCACCTGCCGGACCACGCCCCGGTACGTCCGCGTCGGGAAGGCATCCACCGTGAAGGTGGCCTCCATCTTCTCGCGGATCTTGCCGACGTCGCCCTCGGCGACGTTCGTGTCCACCTGCATCTTGGTCAGGTCCTGCGCAATGCTGAACAGCGTCGGCGCCTGGAACGAGGCCGCGACGGTCTGCCCGACGTCGATGTTGCGCGAGATGACGATGCCATCGATCGGCGACACGATGCGCGTGTACGACATGTTGAGCACGGCCTGATCCAGCGAGGCGCGCGCCTGCTGGATGGCGGAGTCTGCAGCGGACACGTCCGCGCGCGCCGCCTCCGTCTGGGCCTCGGCCGCGTCGAGGTCCTGTCGCGAAGCGAGGCTCTGCTCGAAGAGCGCCAGCTCCCGGCTGCTGTTGCGCTCGGCGAGGAGCCGGTTGGCGATGGCTTTGGTGTAGCCGGCGGCGGCCGACGCGTAGTTCGCACGCGCCTGTTCGACCGCGGCCCTGAACATCGACGGTTCGATGGTCGCGATGAGCTGCCCCTTCTTTACGGGCGCGTTGAAGTCCACGTACCAGGCCGAGATGCGTCCCGACACCTGGCTGCCTACCTGGACCGTGATGAGCGCCGACACCGCGCCACTCGCGGTGACCTTCGCCGCGATTGGACCGTGGTCAACGGCGGCTGTCTGGTACCGGACGACCGGCGCCGCCTGCGAGTGGGCATAACGCCACGCCAGCACCCCCGCGACGGCGAGCGCGACCGCGAGCAGCGACCAGCGCAGGATCTGCATCGGGACGTGCGACTTGCGCCGCGCGGGGGTGCGTACCCCCACCACTGCGGCCGGAGCTTGGGTCGTCGACGTCATGCGACGGTGACTTGCAGCGGTTGCGCCAAGACTGGCGCGCCTGGTGCTTGGGGACAGAGCGTGGCCGAGCGCGATCCGTCCCCACTGCAGCGATTCCGTCTGCCCGTCATCCTGGGCAGCCTGCTGCTGGCACTCTGGATCGCCCGGGGCGCGCTGACGGGGCCGGAGCCTCGACACGTGACGTACACCGAGCTGCTCGCCGACGTGGATGCAGGCAAGGTCACCGACGCCGAGGTGCGAAGCGACCTGATCGTCGTCACTCTGCGACCGGAGGATGGCAAGAAGCCCGAGAAGGTCTCCGCGGACCGCATCCCGAACATGGACGAGCGCGCTCTGCTCGACGCCATGGAGCATCAGCACGTCGCGGTGTCGGGCGCGGCGCAGCACACCTCACCCTGGGGCGCACTGGCGTGGGGCCTGCTGCCCCTGCTCGCCCTGCCGCTGCTCTTCTGGACGTTCGGGAGCGCCATGGGCGCGGGTGCGCGCGGCAAGCCGATGACCTTCGGTCGCAGCAAGGCCAAGCTCTACGACAAGCGGGCCGAGCAGGCCGTGACCTTCGAGGACGTCGCCGGCGTGGAGGAGTCCAAGGCCGAGCTGATGGAGGTCGTCCGGTTCCTGCGCGAGCCCCAGAAGTATCGGGCCGTGGGGGCGCACGTACCCAAGGGAGTGCTGCTGGTTGGCGCACCGGGGACAGGCAAGACGCTCCTGGCGCGCGCGGTCGCTGGCGAGTCGGGCGTGCCTTTCTTCTCGATGAGCGGCTCGGAGTTCGTCGAGATGTTCGTAGGCGTCGGCGCCAGCCGCGTACGGGACCTCTTCGAGCAGGCCAAGGAGCGCGCCCCCTGCATCATCTTCATCGACGAGCTCGACGCCATCGGCAAGGCCCGCTCCGGCGCCGCCGGCTTCGCCGCCAACGAGGAGCGCGAGCAGACGCTCAACCAGCTGCTCGTCGAGATGGACGGCTTCGAGCCGGGCTCCGGCCTGGTCATCATGGCGGCGACGAACCGCCCCGAGATCCTCGACCGGGCCCTGCTTCGCGCGGGTCGCTTCGACCGCCAGGTCCTGGTCGATCGGCCCGACGTGCGCGGGCGCGAGGCGATCCTCAAGGTCCACGCGCGCAAGGTGCAGCTCGGGCCCGACATCGAGCTCGCGGTCGTCGCGCGTCGCACTCCCGGCATGGTGGGCGCCGATCTGGCCAATGTGGTGAACGAGGCCGCCCTCGCGAGCGTCCGGCGCGGAGCCCAGGTCATCGCGATGGCCGACTTCGAGGAGGCCATCGACCGGCTCCAGCTCGGCCTGAAGAAGGAAGGGCGCGTGATGAACGAGGAGGAGAAGCGCCGCGTCGCCGTCCACGAGGCCGGGCACGCCCTCGTCGCGCTCTCGGTGGAGCACTCCGATCCCGTTCACAGGGTCACGATCATTCCGCGGTCGATCGGCTCACTCGGGGCGACGCTGCAGCTTCCCACCGAGGAGCGATTCCTCATGACGAACCACGAGCTGCAGGACAGGCTGTGCGTGATGCTCGCCGGACGATCGGCCGAGGAGGTGGCCTGCGGAGCGCCCTCGACCGGCGCCGAGGACGACCTGGAGCGCGCGACGATGCTCGCGCGGCAGATGGTGTGCCGCTTCGGAATGAGCGAGGCGCTGGGGCCGCTCGCGTGGCGCCGCTCCGATTCGCTGCGGTTCTTGCAAGGCCCCCTGGAGGGCAGCGACAGGGACTACAGCGAGGAGACGGCGCGAACGATCGACGCCGAGGTGAAGCGGATCGTCGACGAGGCGCACCGCCGGGCGACCGAGATCATCCGGGACAGGCGTGAGACGCTCGACGCCGTCGCCAGGGAGCTGCTCGTCCACGAGACGCTCGAGCGCAAGGAGCTCGAGGAGCTGGTCCGGGGTCAGTCCGGGAAGCAGAGAGCGGCCGCCGGGAGGGCCTGAGCGACCGCAGCCGGGCACGCCCGATGCACCTTCGGGGGCATGTCCCTGGCGCGCTTCACGTGCCCTCTGGCCACCGTCCACGCCGACGACACGGTCGAGGCGGCTGCCCGCACGATGCGCGACCGCAAGGTGGGCTCGCTGCTCCTGCTTCGGGCGGGGCACCCGGTCGGGATCGTGACCGACCGGGATCTCGCCATCCGCGTGATGGCCGAAGGGCGCGACGCGAGCAAGGAGAAGGTGGGCGACTTCGTGACCTACGATCCCATCACGATCGCCGTGCACGAGGGGATCGAGACTGCGGTGGCCCTCATGCGCCGCCACGGCGTGCGCCGGTTGCCGCTGGTCGACGAGACCGGAATGGCCATCGGAATGGTGACCGCCGACGACCTGCTCGTACTGCTCGGAGGCGAGGTGGGGGCGATCTGCGATGGTATCGAGAACCGCGCCGATGCCGACGATAGTCGCTAGACGCAAAGCTATCGTGTAGCGCTCGCAGGCACGGTCGGTGCTACACCCGCGGCAGCCATGAAACGAATCCTCGTCGGCCTCGACGGTTCCCCGCGTGCGCCTGCCGTCCTCGCAACTGCCCTCACGATTGCGCGGGCGCAAGGGGCGAAGCTCACGCTCGTTCGCACGGTGGGGCTGCCCCCGGACATACCCCAGGACTTCTGGAAGTCGACCGACGAGCCGCTGCTCGAGCTGCTACAGCGGCAGGCCAAGACGTACCTGGACGCGTGCGCCGCCAAGGTGTCGGCGGAGCTGCTCACGGGATGCGAGGTGATCATCGGCGTGCCGTGGCAGGCGATCTGCGACACGGCGAAGCGCGATCAGGCCGATCTCGTGGTCATCGGCTCGCACGGCTACAGCGGGTTCGACCGGCTGCTCGGGACGACCGCCGCGAAGGTGGTCAACCGCGCGCCTTGCTCGGTCGTCGTCGTGCGCGAGCCGCACGACAAGCCGGCGGCCTGAGCATGCTTCCCAGTCACATCCTCGTGGGAACGGACTTCGGCGAGATCAGCCGCCACGCAGCCGACTGGGCTCTCGGGCTTGCGCAGGCGCTGAGCGCCCGCGTGACCATCCTGCACGTGTTCGACCTGCCCATCGTGGGATTGCTCGACGCGTCGCTCATCGTCGACGCCAAGACCGCCTCGCGCCTCAACGACGAGGCCCAGGCCGCCCTCGACGCCGAGATCGCCCGCGTGCGCGACCGGGGCGTTGCCGTGATGGGCCTGCTCAAGCAGGGCGACTCGCGCCTGACCATTCCGGCGGTTGCGGCGAGCGAGGGCGCCGGCCTGGTGGTCGTCGGCTCACACGGGCGCCACGGCCTCAGCCGTGCCCTGCTCGGCAGCGTGGCCGAGAGCATCGTTCGAAGCTCCGAGGTCCCGGTCGTCGTCGTGCGGCTCCAGCCCACTCCCGCTCCCTGACCGGCCCATCCGGACGGCACGACCGTCGCATCGCCGGGGGCCTCATGGACGATAACGGCGGGATTCCTCGG
>Ga0209415_10010591_pt1 | contig 15646 bp, 13 predicted proteins | sample PeaSoiSIISIP2007_FD_187696 | JGI IMG/M metagenome (GOLD analysis project Ga0209415, IMG submission 187696) | Peat soil microbial communities from Weissenstadt, Germany - SII-SIP-2007 (SPAdes) (version 2) | ecosystem: Environmental > Terrestrial > Soil > Wetlands > Peat | place: Germany... | reverse complement strand
ACGGGGGCCTACGCCGTCACCTACCCCTCGGGCTCGGTGCTGTTGACCACGGAGGCTCCTTTCACCATGAGCCCCACCCCCTTCTCGGCGAAGGAGAACATCCCCACCGGCGCCATCGCCGTGGCGAGCATCGGCAGCGCCGGCAATGGGACCGGGACATACTCGGCCACGGTGAACTGGGGTGACGGGAGTCCCACGCAGGCGGCCACCGTGAGCATCACGGGAGCGACCGGGACCGTCACCGGGCCCTCGCACACGTATACGACACCGGGCACCGTCACGGTGACCACGGTGCTGGCCAACACCGACGGGACGACTCTCACCGTCACCGAATCGGTCACCGTCACGGGCCCGACCATCACCGGATTCTCGAAGACGTCGATCGACCAGGGCAAGAAGCTCACGACCGTGATCTCGGGAACCGGATTCGATGCCAGCGCGGTGGTCACGACGTCCAATCCCGGCATCACGGTGGTCAAGGTCAAGGTGGGCAAGGTCTCGAAGAAGCATCCCCATCCGACCCTGAAGCTGAAGCTCAAGTCCTCGAAGTCGGCGGCCCTCGGACCGTTCGACGTCACCGTCACCGAGACGGGAGGGACCACGACCGCGGCCGGCGCCCTGACGGTCGTTCCCTGATGGTCGTCGCCGGAGACAGGCGCCGGCACCAGGAGGGAGTGCACATGAGACGGACGAGATTCGGGCAAGGGCTCCTGGCCGTGTTGGCGCTCGGGTCGACGACGGTGGTCGCCGCCGGCGGAGTGAGCGCCGCCGCCACGCCCAAGGCTCTGTCGGTCACGTGGATGAAGGGCTATGCCGCTCCCGGTACCCCGGCACGCTACGACAAGGTGGGTGTGATCAAGGTGGGCCCGAGCACGGCCAAGAACGTGCTGGTGCTGGAGCCCGGCACCTCCGCCGGCGGCGCCTACTTCGTGCCTCTGGCCCAGTGGATCGTCTCGAGGACAAGGGGCTGGCAGGTCTGGTCGGTCGAGCGCCGCGAGAACCTCCTCGAGGACCAGTCGGAACTGAACCTGTTCAAGGAGGGTAAGGCCACCGCCACCCAGCTCTTCGACTACTACCTCGGCTACCTCAACAACAAGAGCGTCACGACCCACTTCCAGACGATCCCCACCTCCACGGTCGAGTTCGCCAAGCAATGGGGCATGAAGGTGGCGGTGGAGGACCTCCACCGGGTGATCAAGGCGGCCGCCAAGCTCGGCGGCAAAGTCGTCCTCGGCGGCCACTCACTGGGCGGAGCCGTGGTGACCGCTTACGCCACCTGGAACTTCAAAGGCCGCGCCGGCGCCGACGCCCTCGCCGGCCTGGTCTACATCGACGGTGGCAGCCTGAGCGCGGTGACGCAACAGACGGCGACCCAGGAATTGCATGCCCTCGATCTGCCCGGGGCCACGCCCTGGCTCGCGTTCGGGGGGATCGCGCCCCCCTACGCCGGTCTCTTCAACGCCACCGGATCGGCCGCCGCCCTCCTCGACCCCGATGATCCCTCGCTCGGTCAGACGTCGGGCCTCCTCCCCGCCGACATCGTCCCCAAGGTGCCGGTGACGAACCTCGGCCAGTACGGGTACGCGCTGAACGCGGCGACCTCGCCCCCGAGCCTGGCGGCGGCCCAGGGCCACCTGGGGGTGGGGCTCACCACCACCGGTCCCGTCCACGGCTGGAACGGCACCGGCGCCCTCACCCCGATCACCCGGTTCGCCACCATGTTCTCGGGATATCCGATGACGAACGTGGACGGCACCGAGTGGTACTTCCCCCAGCGCCTCACCGACGACACCGGGGCGGTGGACAACGGCAACCCCAATCCGGCCCAGAAGACCCTCGACCTCGACGCCACCATGGGCCACCACCTTCCCCGGGATCTCCGGATCTACGCCTTCGGTGCCCACCTCGGTGGGGCGGCGGTCCTCCAGGACGCGCGCCTCCTGGCCCGGCAGTCGCACATCCCGTCCAGTCACCTGACCCTGGTCAACCGCCAGAGCACCTACTCCCACAACGACCCCGCCGGCGCCTATCCGGACAACGTCTTCTTCAGCGACCTCATCCCGTTCCTGCACAAGGTCGTTTCCTAGACGAGCGGGGCGCCACCCTCGGGCCCACCCGGCGTCACGACCGGAGCTCCTCGGCCATGGCGATGAGCTCGTCGCCGTAGTTCTCCAGCTTGGCCGGACCGATCCCGCTGATGGCCAGGAGCCCGGACTCCTGGGTGGGGAGGAGGGCGGCCACGAGCCACAGCGTCTTGTCGTCGAAGACCACGAACGCCGGCTTGCCCGCGGCCCGCTCGGTCCGCCATCTCCGCAGCTGCTCCCAGGCTTCGGCGAAACGTGGATGGACGAGAGCGACGGCCCGACCGTCGACGTTCACCGACGTCCCGAAGCCCAGCGTGATGGTGGCGGTGCCGCCGGCCACCAGCGATCGCACCCCGCCGGCGGTGACCTCGACGATCTCGAGGTCGTGGCCGCCGTGGGCGAAGCGCGCTCCGACCGCCCCGAGGAGAACCTCGGACCCGACCGCGGTCTGCCGGGCCGGCGTCGATCGGGAGCGCGGCCCACGGGTCCGGACGGCGGCGGGTGTCGGGTCCGACGACAGCCCCCGGTCCGGCGGCAGGGCCGTGGGCACGCCGGGGGAGGCGAGTTCGAGGAGGAAGGGAGACGCCGGCGACCCCGCCACGATCGACGCGCTCGACCGGCAACGGGTGAGAGCGACGTGGAAGATCCGCCGCTCCTCCTCGATGTCCTCCGCCAGACGGTGCGGCACCAGCCCGTCGGTGGCGTGGTGCACCACGACATGGCCCCATTCCCGACCCTTCACGGCGTGGATCGACGCCAGCGTGACGCCCTCACCGTCGCCGGCAGCGCGCAGCTGCTCCGACAACCAGCCGGGGAACCGGCCCGGATCGTCCTCGAGCTCGGCCAGCTCCGTCAGGGCGTCGAGATCGTCCCCGTGGGCGGACCCGGCACCGCGGCTCCACTGGTCGAGCGCCGTGGCACTGGCGTCCAGTCCGCCATCACCGATCTGAGAGCGAAGCACGGCCAGCACATCGGCGGTGGTGGACGACTCGGCCACCCGTCGGACGCGGCCGACGTCGTCGCACAGGTCGCGCACCTTGCCCGCTTCGCGTTCGCTGCCCTTGGCGTCGAGCCACTCCGACAACCCGAGGAGCTCCTCGACCGAGGCCTTCCGACCCACCAGGTCGAGAAGCGGGGCGCTCAGACCCCGCTTGGGGCGCCGGGCCACCTCCCGCAGGAGATCGCCCGGAAGCGACCGGGCCGGAGCAGCGGACAGCGCCAGCCACGCCAGGGCCGCCCGGACGCCCCCGCGCTGGAGGAACCGTTCGTTCACGCCACCGTCGACGGGCACCCCGCGGCTGCGCAGGAGGACCTGGACCGGCGCCAGCGAGGCGTTGACACGGGCCAGGACGGCCACGTCCGTGGGCGCTGCGCCCCTGTCGAGCAGATGGCTCACCCGGTCGGCCGTCCGGCGGGCCGGACCGTCGTCACCCTCGACGATCGTGAGCCCCGGGGGCCCGTCGCTCCGTCCCACGGGCGTCGACCCGGCCCGGATCACCTTGCTCACGCGGAGAGCGTTTCTCGTGAGCAGGTTGGACGCGGCCGTCACGACCGGGGCCGGGCACCGGTAGTTGACCTCGAGCGAGTGCAGGGAGGCGCCGGGGAAGAAGTGGCCGAAGTCCACCAGCCAACGAGGGGTGGCGCCGGCGTAGCCGTAGATGGTCTGGTCGTCGTCGCCCACCCCGAACACCGCGCCGCCGGGGCCCGTGAGCAACCTGATGAGGAGCATGTGGGCCGGCGTGAGGTCCTGGAACTCGTCGACCAGCAGGACCCGGGCGTACCTCTGCATCCGCTGACGGAAGGCCGGATCGCCGAGCAGCCGCTCGACGGCCAGGGTCACCTGCTCGTCGAAGTCCACCACGCCCCGCCGGGTCAGCTCCTGCCGGTAGGCCCGGGCCACCCGGTCGAGATCGGATACGTCGGGCAACTCGCGCTCGACCGTCGCCGGGTCGGCCAATCCGAGACGCACCCGCCCGAGCGCCTCGATCCACGGCGCCACCGGGTCGGTCTCGGCGCGCCTCGGAACGGCGATCAGTCCACCGAGGATCCGGCGGACCTCGACCTCGTCGACCGTCTGTCTCCGCCCGCACAGCTTCAAGCCGAGTGCGTTGAGAGTCCGCACCCGGACGTCGCCCACCGCGGCCAGGCGCTGTTTCATCTCGTCGGCCGCCCGCACGTTGTAGGCCACCAGGGCCACCGCATCGGGTGGGACCCGCCACCGGCCGAGCATCGTCCGGGCCCGCTCCGTGAGCACCCGGGTCTTGCCCGATCCGGCCGGGGCGATGATCCGGGCGCCCGCCCCCGGAGCCGTCGCCGCCGCCCGTTGATCCGCCGCCAGTGCGATCGGCAGGGGGCCGTCCGGGCCGCCGGAGTCGTTCGGGCCGAGAGGCTCGAGGATCCCGCGTTCGAGTGCGATCCGGTGGACGACGGCCACGCCCAACCGCTCGGCCAGGTCGGCGTCGAGCGGACCGCCGTCGCACACCGCCGGCGTCCCGTCGGGCAGCACGACATCGGCACCGCGTTCCCCGCTGTCGGCGGAGGCGGCCCCGAGGGTGCGTGCTGTGTCGGCCCAGCGCCACCGGCCATGCCGGGCGCCGGCCCGCCCGTCGACGGAGTTGGACCAGATGGCGTGGTGCAGCCGCTCGCCCACCAGGTCCAGATCGACGGACCACTCCCACGGCTGGCGGCCGGTCACCGCCTCGGCCGGTGCGACGTCGGGATCGTCGAACCCGAGCCCGTGGGTGAGCTCGATCACGACGGCCCGGCGTTCGCGCCAGGCGAGGCCGAGGGCGTCGGCCGTGGCCCCGTCGACCCCCGTCACGGGGACCCGGGGGCACGACGACCATGGCCCGGGGGCGGCCTCACCGGGACCCACGACGACGGATCGGCCGAGACCGACCGGATCGGGCATCCACCGATCTTGGTCCATGGGTGTGGCGGTGGTCCCATCCCCGGTCGCGTCCGCCATCCTGGCGTGGTGCCGGCCGACGCCCTCGAGGCCTCCGCCTACCGTCGGGTGCCCTGGCGCGACGCCTGGACCGCCCACCGGGCGGCGGGGGGATTCGACGGCATCAGGCGCGTGCCCGCCGCCACGAGCGCCGAGCCGAGCGATCGGCGGAGGTGGTGGACAGGGCCCCGCCTCCCGGCGTCGCCGGACGGCGCGGCGATATCTCGGAAATGCTGGGCGCGGAGAATCTCCGCATGGCGCTCGCGCGCGAGCGCACGGATCAAATCGGGGTGCATGGTGACTCCTGGTATGTGAAGGCCCGGGTCGGGCCGCGGAAAACTTCGGGGGTCGGACTGCGCACGGATGCGCGACGGACACTCTCCCGGACTGGTGGTGGAAACTGGACCCGACCGCGCAGAGCGCCGGCCGTTACCTCAACGCGGTGACCTCAGGTTGCGTCAGGTCCAGAGGGCGAGCGGGGGAGTGCCCGTCGTCATCTGCAACATCGGTCCGATTCTCAACGTGGCACCTCCTTCGTCACTCACCGTCCACCGGTCTTTTCTGCATCTTTGCTGCATCGCCGGTGGACCGGCCGGTCGTCCGGCCAACGAACAGCATAGCGAACCGCTTCCCGACTGGCCAGGCTTTCGGACCGTTCCCGTCCGCCGGATTAGCGTGAATGCGAGCTCGCGGCGAGGAGGTCGGACGTGACAGACGATGGCGGGGACCGCCTGACCACCGATGGTCGCCTGACCACCGATGCCCGGTGGCGGGCCCGGGCCCGCAAGGTCATCCCCGGTGGGCTCTACGGGCACCAGAACGTCGCCTCTCTCCCCGGGGGCTACCCCCAGTTCATGAGCAGTGGTCTCGGGGCGCACGTCTGGGACGTCGACGGCAACGAGTACATCGATCTGATGTGCAGCTACGGGCCCGTCCTGCTCGGGCACCGCCATCCCCGCGTCGACGCCGCCGCGGCGCGCCAGGCGGCGGAAGGCGACTGCCAGAACGGTCCCTCCCCGCGGATCGTCGAGCTGGCCGAGGCCATGACGGCCACCGTCGAGCACGCCGACTGGGCCATCTTCTCCAAGAACGGGACCGACGCCACCACCCAGTGCGTCACCATCGCCCGGGCGGCCACGGGGCGCCGGAAGATCCTGGTGGCCACGGGTGCCTATCACGGGGCTCTCCCCTGGTGCACCCCCGGCCCGAGCGGCGTCCTGCCCGAGGATCGCGCCCATCTGGTCGAGTTCCGGTTCAACGACCTGTCGTCGGTGGAGGCGGCCATGGACGCGGCGGGCGACGACGTGGCCGGGATCGTGGTCAGCCCCATCCGCCACGACGTCGGCGTCGACTTGGAGCTGCCGGACCCGGCGTTCGCCGCCGGGCTCCGCTCGCTGTGCGACCGGTCCGGAGCCGTCCTCATCCTGGACGACGTCCGCTGCGGGCTCCGGCTCCACCACGGGAGCAGCTGGGAGCCGATCGGGGTCGAACCCGACCTGAGCGCGTGGAGCAAGGCCATCGCCAACGGCTACGCCCTGGGGGCCGTCCTCGGCCGCGACTCCCTGGCCGACGCGGCCCGGTCGATCTTCACGACGGGCTCGTTCTGGTTCGCGGCCGTGTCCATGGCCGCGTCGCTGGCCACCCTGGAGGTCCTCGAGGAGCAGGACACCGTCGGCCGGACGGTGAAGATCGGCACCCTCTTGCGCCAGGGGCTGTCCGAGCAGGCCTCGGTGCGCGGGATCGACGTCTCACTGTCGGGCCCGGTCCAGATGCCCTTCATGACGTTCGCCGGCGACCAGGACTTCGCCCTGGCCGACGTCTTCGCCCGCCGTGCCGTCCTGGGCGGGGTCTACCTCCACCCTCGTCACAACTGGTTCGTCTCCGGCGCCATGGACGAAGCCGACGTCGACAAGGTCCTCCAGGTCACCGACACCGCCTTCGACGACGTCGCCGCAGCCGCCTCCTGATTCACGGGGCGTTCATCTCGGGGAAACGCCCGCGTCACACGACGCTGGGAGGGTGGGGTCCATGAGCTATCAAGCCGAGTACATCTGGATCGACGGGACCGAACCGTCGCCGCTGATGCGGAGCAAGACGCGGATCGTGGCCGACGGGAAGGAGCCGGGGATCTGGGGATTCGACGGCTCGAGCACCAACCAGGCGACAGGGGACGACTCGGACTGCGTCCTGCGCCCGGTGTTCAGCTGCCCCGACCCCCTCCGGGGGCCGGACGACAAGCTGGTCATGTGCGAGGTTCTCCTGACCGACTTCTCTTCGCACCCGACCAACACCCGGGCGGCTTGCGCCGCCGCGGCGGAGAGGTACGCCGACCAGGAACCCTGGTTCGGCATCGAGCAGGAGTACACGTTCCTCGAGAGCGGACGGCCGATGGGATGGCCGGCGCTGGGCTTCCCCGCACCCCAGGGGCCCTACTACTGCGGTGTCGGCGGCGACAAGATGCCCGGTCGGCAGATCGTCGAGCGCCACACCCGTGCCTGCATGGACGCGGGACTGGCCATCGAGGGCACCAACGCCGAGGTGATGATGGGCCAGTGGGAGTTCCAGATCGGCGTCCTCCCGCCGCCGGAGATCGGTGACCAGCTGTGGGTGGCGCGGTGGCTGCTCTTCCGGGTCGCCGAGGACTTCGGTGTCTTCGCCACACTCGAGCCCAAGCCGGTCATGGGCGACTGGAACGGGGCGGGTGCCCACACCAACTTCTCGACCAAGGCGATGCGCGAGGAGGGAGGCTGGGACGTGATCATCGCCGGCTGCGAGGCCCTCGGGAAGAACGTGGACGAGCACGTGGAGAACTACGGCGTGGGGATCACCGACCGGCTGACCGGAGCCCACGAGACGGCCCACTGGTCGCAGTTCAGCTATGGCACGTCGGACCGCGGAGCCTCTGTCCGCATCCCCTGGGCTGTGGCCAAGGACAGGATGGGGTGGCTCGAGGACCGCCGGCCGAACGCCAACATGGACCCCTACGTGGTGAGCCGACTGATGGTCACCACGGTGTGCGGGGACGCGGCGGGCGATCTCGACTGACGATCACGAACAGACACGATCTCGACTGTCCCACACGACCTCGACGAACGGAGGGCGGGGCCGGAGCGGAGCGGCGGCCCGTCACCGGTGCTGGCGCCATCCCCGCTCGAAGGGGAGCCGCCAGCTGCGTGGCGTGATGAGGTCATTGATCTGCGAGGGTCCCCAGGAACCGACGCGGTAGAGGTGGACCTCGGGTGGGGCCTCCAAGAGGGGGTGCGAGACCTCCCAGAGCCGCTCGATCCCCTCGGCGTTGGTGAACAGCGTCTGGTCGCCGCACATGGCGTCGTGGATCAGCCGTTCGTAGGCCTCGAGGACCCCGCCGGCATGGTCGGTCTCGTGGAGGGCGAACTGCAGGCTCAACTTGTCGAGCTTCATCCCGGGACCGGGCTGCTTGCCGTAGAAGGAGAGCGACAGCCGCGAGGAGTCCGCCAGGTCGAAGGTCAAGTGGTCCGGACCCTGGGTCCCCACGCCCGATCCCGGGGGGAACATCGACTTGGGCGGCTCACGGAAGGCGATCGAGACGATCCTGGCCCCCTCCGCCATCTGCTTGCCCGTCCGGAGGAAGAAGGGGACGCCGGCCCACCGCCAGTTGTCGATCTCGCACCGGAGGGCGACGAACGTCTCGGTGTCCGAATCGTCGGCCACGCCGTCGCTCCAGCGGTAGCCCTCGTACTGGCCGCGGACCACCTGGGCCGGGTCGATCGGGCACATGGACCGGAAGACCTTGTTCTTCTCCTCGTTGATGGCGCGGGGCTCGAGGGCGGTGGGGGGCTCCATGGCCACGAAGGCCAGGATCTGGAAGAGGTGGGTCACCACCATGTCCCGGAACGCGCCCGTCTCCTCGTAGAAGGCGGCCCGCGAACCCACCGAGAGCGTCTCGGGGACGTCGATCTGGATGTGGTCGATGTGCTCGCGGTTCCAGATCGGTTCGAAGAGCCCGTTGGCGAACCGGAAGGCCAGGATGTTCTGGGCCGCCTCCTTCCCGAGGAAGTGGTCGATCCGGAAGACCTGGTCGTCGTCGAAGACCCCCTGGACGACGGAGTTGAGGCGCCGGGCGGTCGGTAGGTCGGTGCCGAACGGCTTCTCCATGATGATCCGGGCGCGCTCGGTCAACCGCGCCTGCGCCAGGGTCTGCACCACCGCGTCGGCGGCGGTGGGCGGAATGCTCAGGTAGTGCAGTCGCCGGGGATCGCCGCCGAGGGCCGCCTCTGAGTGCTCGACCGCCTTGGCCAGGCCGTCGGGGCCGACCGAGCCGGGGACGTAGCCGAGGCGGTCGCGGAATTGGTGCCAGTGCTCGTCGGTGATCTCGCCGCGGGCGAACTCGTCGCAGGCGGCGCGGGCCAGCTGCTGGTACTCGTAGTCGTCGAGCTCCTCGAGCGACGTGGCCACGATCCGGCACTCCGGGAGGAGTCCGGCCCGCGAGAGATGGAAGAGGCCGGGCAGGAGCTTGCGACGGGCCAGGTCGCCGGTTCCCCCGAAGAGGACGATGACGTGGGGCGGGACCGGGGGGTGATCGTGGGGGGCCGGCGAGGCAGCCAGTCCCGGCGAGGGTCGCGCCTCGGCTGGCGACGGGACCCCGGGCCGCCCACCGACGTGGTCGGCCCCGGTCATGCCGCTTCTCTCCCGTGTCCGGACGCTCCCATCGGTCGGTTCCATGCGCTCCCTGGCTCAAGGTACGGACACTGCGTTTCCACAAGATTGCCGCTGTGAATGCATCGTGTGAACCGGGCCCGGGCTTGAACGAAATCACCCTCCCGCTGTCCGGAGCCCGGCCTTCGCATCGCCTGCGGGCCTGGTGGACGCCCCTTTTGGGCGCCCCCCGGCCCCCGTCCCGGGATCCGGGGTGACCCCGGTGTCCGAGGCGGGCGGGCCCGGCGGGGTCGTCAGCGTGGATCGGACCGGTCGAGGTTCCAGTGGCGGGCCACCGACGAGATCCACTGCCCGTCCTCGTCGGGGACCAGGCTGAAACGGCTGATCATCCGCTGGCCCCCCTCGTGGTCCCGGTAGAGCAGGTCGACCACCATGGCCCGGCGTCCGGTCATGGCGTCGGCCACCGGGGTGAAGAGCGGGTCGTCCCGGTCGCGCACGGTGCCCTGCCAGAAACCGAGATCACCGGCCGGCACGTAGATGTCGCGCCGGAGGCGTCGGAACTCCTCCGGCGGGCGGTGCGTGTGCTCGCCGGTGGGACGCTCGAGGTGGATGTCCCACCGGTCGAGCACGGCCAGGCCGCTCCCGACGTTCTTGAGAGCGACGGCCAAATAGATCGTCTCGTCCGTGGCCTCGGCGACGGCCCGCCCCCCGGGGACGCGCACCCAGTGGTCGTCTTGGAACCCGACCTTCTCCGGCGGATCCTCGAACCGGGAGGGAACGAGGACGGGCCGGATGCCGGCGAGGAGGGCCCGCTCGGTGATCCGAAAGGCGCGGTTGGCGGAGCGAACGGCCACGAAGGTGGCTCCGGCCAGGACCAGGGTGCCGCCGGCGGTCGCCAGAGAGGCGGCGATCTCCCAATTCCCCATGGCGGTCGAGTCTACGGATGGTCGTCACCGCAACGGCACGACGGTGGACGCCGACAAGGAGCGGTGGCGCGCCATCGGGGCAGGTCGAGACGCTGGGTAAGCTTCGCCGGTGGTCGACCGTCGTGTGCTCGTCCGGTACCGGGTGATGGCGTACACCACGGCCGTCCTTCTCATCGTGTTGGTCTTCGTGGCCATCCCGCTCCAGTTCGCCGCCGGTTTGCCGGTGGTGGCCCGAGTGGTGGGGACACTCCACGGCTACCTCTATCTCGTCTACCTCGTCGTGGCCTTCGACCTGACGCGCAAGCTTCGGGTCCCTCTCGTCTGGATGCTCCTCGTCCTCCTGGCCGGGACGGTTCCCTTCTGTGCCTTCGTCGCCGAGCGGAAGCTGACCAAGCTGTACGACCGGGTCACCGAGCCGGCACCCGCCGGCGCGATGGTCGTGGCCCACGATCACAAGGCCCGGTGACACCGCCCCCCGGGCGACCGTCCTCCGGGCGCTGGCTCACCCGACGCGCCCTCATCGCCCACGGGGCGCTCGTCGTCTGGGTGCCCGGATGTGTGGTGGCGGCGTGGTGGCAGGTGACGGTGGCCCTGTCGGGGGACGCGCTGGGGTGGGTCTATTCGGTGATGTGGCCCTGCCTGGCCGTCTTCGGCGTGGTCCTGTGGTGGAACCTGGTCCATGACGACCCGGACACCGTCGGCGCCCGTGGACTCCGACGCCTGCGCCAGGAGACGGAGACCGCCGTGCCCGGGCCGGACACCGCGCCCGACGATGCCATCGCCCGGGCCGAGGCCGAGGACCCTGAGCTGGCCGCCTACAACGCCTATCTGGCAGGGCTCCGAAGCGGGCCCGACACGAAGACATGGCGCCGCGGCTGACTCTACGACACCGACCTCTGCGACACTGACCTCTCGACGCTGACCCTCTATGACACCGCGGTCGTCCGGATCGGTGGACGGTCGGCGCCGGTCGAGGACCCTAGAAGGTCGACGGTAGGACGTTCGTGAGCGCCTGGAAGAGCAGGTAGAGACCGCCGATCCAGATGGGACCGAGGATGAGAGCGGTAAGCAGCCGCCGGCCCGGTGAGGGACGGCGGTACGCCAGTCCGAGGAGCACGAGGAGGACCACCAGGAGGGCGACGAGAGAAAGCCTGCGCACGTTCCAGCTCGCGGTCTCCGTGTCGGTCAGCGGCCCCGGCGGTGGTCCGGCCTGGGGAGCGCTGGACGATGTCACGGCGCCGCCCGGTGCGCCGACCGAGCGCTGGACGAGCAGGGCCACGACGACGAGACGGTGGGCGGCGGAGTACTTCGGTGTGCTGGTGGTGAGCGTCAGCCGGTCGTCGCCGAAGTCGTTGAGGACGGCGACGTCCGACGTCGCGACGACGCTCGGCCGCTCCGAGACGTACGTGAGCCTTTCACCGGAGGTGGTGCTGAGCGTGATCCGGTCCCCCGGTTGCAGCTGGTCGAGCCGGTCGAACGGCGCGCCGAAGGTCGCCCGGTGCCCGGCCAGCGCCACGTTCCCGGCCTGGCCCGGAACGGCCGTCCCGCGGTAGTGGCCGGGACCTCTTTCGAGGTCTCCCGTGGTGGTCCCTTCCACGACGAACTGGTCGACACCGATGGTGGGGATCTGGATCTGGGCGATCACCGACCCCCCCGGAGGCTCCGTCACGCGGGTGGTGCTGGCGATGAGCCCGAAGGGACGGTCGTCAGGTGGCGTCCGGCCGATGTCCTTCGTGAACTGGCGCGCCAGGTCCGTCTGGGTGTGGTGCTGGACGAGAGCCGAACCCCAGACCTGCCACGCGGCGAAGAGGATGACGATGGCTCCGATGTTGCGTACCCACGCGAAGACCTTCTTCAGTCGACGCCGGCGCCGGGTCCGGCCTCTGCGCGACCCGGCATCGGTCACCGCTGACGCGTCCGTGCCGGCCGGTGCCCCCTGTCCCGGTGTCAGCGTCGGCACCGGCGGCGGCGGTGGTGGTGGTTGCGGAGGAGGGGCGAACGGCGCCCTCAGTGGTGGAGGTGGAGGAGTCTCCGGCGCCGGAGATTCCGTCTCTGGTGTGGCGTTCTGCGTGTCCGGGAGCCGAGGTGGGGGAGGGGCACCGCTGATCCGTTGCGTGACCGGTATCCGCCGTGGTGCGAATGACGCAGGCGTCGTCGGAGACGGAGGCGTCGGAGACGAATTCGGGGCCGGCGCAGGCGCCGGCCCAGGGACGCTCGGCGGCGATCCAACGGGGAGGGGCGCTGGGACGGTCTCGGTGGCCGGAGGCGCACCCGGAAGGGCGCCGGTGAGGAATGGGGGAGGGCCCTCGATGACCTCCGGGGTTCCGGCGATGGTCCGGGCCACCCGGTTGGCGGCGAGGACGACGCGACCGGCGGCACGTTCCGGTGAGGTCATGGCGTCGGCCACGGCCCAGATGACCTGCCAGTCGACATCCGGATCCGACGCCGTCGGCTCCCGTATCCGCCCGGTCACGACGGCCTCGGCCACGAGGCTCTCGCTGAATCGGCGGGCCAGATCCATCGAGCGCTCGGACACCGCCTCCGGGAGCCGGGACGGAGACGGCCCGGAGACGGGCCCGGTCCCCGATCCCTGCGCCGGACCCCGGGCGTCGGCCGACTCGGTGTTCACGAATTCCACTGTACGTGGCGCCACGTGAGACCACGGGTTTCACTCCGCCCGCCCGCCAGCTGCGATGTCCGCCGTCTTCTAAGAGATCATGGCCCGGCCGGTCACGGCAGAGCCCGGGCACGGGCGAGGTCGGCCACCGTGAAGGCGGTCAGTGTCTCCTGGACGTGGTCGTCGAGCGCCTGCCAGAAGTCGTCGACCAGGTCTGCCGTTCGCTTCGTGAGCTCCGGGATCGACGAATTGATCCGGAATTGGTCCGGCCCTCCTGAGCGCGCCGCGCCCGGGGGTGGCCTGTCCATGGGACCCCCGTCCGACATGTCCGGCGGAGCCGGTTCGTCGGCGCTGGCCGCCGCCGCGATCACGGCGCTCAGGGGGATGTCCTGAGGCGGTCGGGCGAGGCGAAACCCACCGTGCCATCCGGGACGGGATTCCAAGATCTCCGCCGATCGCAGGTTCCACAACACGCTGGCCAGCATCTTCGGGCTCATCCCGTAGTGCTCGGCGACCGCTTTGGTGGTGAGGAAGCGGTCCTCGCTCTCGGACAGCAACAGGAGCGACTTCAGCGCGTAGTCGACACGCTCGGTCACACGCAGTGGGGGGGCCACCCGGCGGTTCGCCACCTCAGAACCTCCGTCCCTGGTTGGAGCGTCGCACCTCTTCATGCTAGGATATCTATGGACTCGATAGGGAAAGAAGAATAAGAACCACTCTCCGTATCAAAACTGGGGGTTGAACCCCTCTTCGTGGCTCTGTATGGTCCCGGTGGAAGACAAATCGACTAAATCAATCGACTTTCTAGGGAACTAGGGGGGCGGACACCGTGCCCGCGAAAGGAATCCGGCGATGAAGGCAGTCTCGAAACTGATGACACCCCGAGTGGTCGCCTGCGTGGCGCTGGCCAGCGGTCTGCTCGGTGTGAGCAGCCTCCTGACGGCCGGGGGGACGGCGCAGGCGGACCCGGCGTGGACAACGTCGTTCGTGGGCGTGGGGGCGGACGTGACCCAGGACCTGTGGGCCGCCTACTCCGGAGCATCTCCGGCACCGGGGCTGGGGCAGAGCAACACCACCTTCTACACCCCCCTCAACGCCGGGTCGTCCAACAACTTCCTGCAGGTGTCGTCGTACGACGCCAACCCGCCGGGTCAACCGACGACCACCGCGGGCTGCATCATCACCAAAGCGGGCGGGAACGCCTGGGACCGGCCCAACAGCAGCACCGAGGGGATCAACGCCCTCTTCGACTCGGTCACCGGCAACACCTGGGAGGGCTCCCCGACATGCACGGGGGCTCCGGTGAGCGTCACCGGTCAGTTGGCCTTCGCCCGCTCGGCACGAGGCGTGAAGACCTCGGGGACGACGCTCACGTTCATCCCCTACGCCCGTGACGGTCTCGGGATCCTCGTCTACACGTCCACCGCGGGCAGTCCGTTGGCCAACCTGACCGAAGCCGAGCTGGCCGCGCTGTACTCGACGGACAACGGACAGGAGACGATCAACGGCGTGACGGTCTACGCGTGCACGACCATCGCCGGATCCACCCCCAACAGCAACCTGGCCGCCGCCCTCGGGATCTCCACGACGACCGAGAACAATGCCGCCGCCGACGCCGATTCGGCCAACGTCACCGGTGGCCTGTGCCCGGCCATCACCCAGAACAGCGGCAACGCCTTCTACTCGGCCGTGTCGAGCCTCGGAACCGGGTTCGGTGCGGTCATCCCCATCTCGGCCGGGAGCTGGGAGTCGCAGTCCAATGACGTGGCCCTCGACCGCAGCGCCACCGCTCGTGCGAACGGTGTCGACCTGGCCGACATCACCAACGCCGGCAGCGTCGACATCGGGAAGCCCTACGTCTCGGGCACGATCGGCAGCGGTCCCCACGCCGGGACCACGGGAGAGGTGCCCAACACCACCTACTACCAGGACACCGCCTGGGGCTACAACCTCTACACGGTGCTGCCCACCCGTGTGCTGTCCGGGATCAACTTCAGCGCTCCGCTGAACGCCCTGTTCGTGGGCACGGGGTCGTCGCAGTGCGCGACCGCCGCTCAATCGACCGCCCACGACTTCGGTTTCGACAGCTTGACGGGGAGCGAAGGCACCTGCGGATCCACGAGCACCGAGGGCAACGGCTGACGGCGCTGCGACTGACGTCATCGGAGATCACAACTCGACGCAGATCACGAAAGGCACGACAAATGAAGATCCGTACTTCGATCCGAGACGCCGGCTTGGTGGTTGTCCTGGCGGCGGGCATGGCACTCTGGGCCCTACCCGCCGCCACGGCCTCGGCCTCAACCCTGAACGGCACGGCCACCATCACCAATCCGTCCAACAACGCGGCGCTGACGTCGGGGGGATCGACGACGGTGTTCACCGTCGTCCTGACCCCGTCGCCGGCTGACTGCTCGGGAGACACGGCGTCCGGCGG
>Ga0209415_10010590_pt1 | contig 15646 bp, 14 predicted proteins | sample PeaSoiSIISIP2007_FD_187696 | JGI IMG/M metagenome (GOLD analysis project Ga0209415, IMG submission 187696) | Peat soil microbial communities from Weissenstadt, Germany - SII-SIP-2007 (SPAdes) (version 2) | ecosystem: Environmental > Terrestrial > Soil > Wetlands > Peat | place: Germany... | reverse complement strand
GGGCGAGCCTCTCGCTGTAAAGTTTCGTTTCCAAGGCCACCGGCACGAGTTGATACATCGCTCCCATAACGACGGAACAAATCCACCCCAATACGAACAGGTGCGTTACCGCAATCACGGATTGATTATAATGGTAGGTGGCCAGGAGCCTCGGCTGCAGCACGAGCCACCCCGTTCCCGCACAAAGCGCCAGCAGGCCCGTCAGCATGAACGCCAGCGGCAAAGTCACCGAGGGTGCGTTCGCGCCCAGGGGTAAGGTGGCGGGAGCGGGTCTCACCTTCGATGGATTAACGGCGGCAGACATGGGTGAGGAAACTGCCATCGGGTTGCTCCAAGGTCTCAGCGGTGAACCCGCGCTCCTCAAGGTGCGCATAGAGGTGCATGGGCCGGCGGTCCGTGTGGGCGTTTAGTTGGCCGCCATCGGATAATTGGGCGAGGGTTTCGAGGATCTTTATCAGCGGTTGCGGCGGTTCGAGTCCGCGTGCGTCCACTTCCACAATCTTGATCGGCGCCAGCCCAGGGTCACGACACAAACCCCGGGACGCCCCTGCCGGAGCGGCGTCCAGCGGCGACGCATTGGATTGGCGAGTGACGCGCACCTCCCACGTGCCAGCCGCAACCGGTTTGGAGGTGTGACGGAAACCTTGGTTTTCCAGCACGCGAAATAGCGGCACCGGCTCGAACGGGGCAATTACCAAAAGCTGCTCGTCCTTTTGCAGGGCGCCGGCCGTATTCATGATCTTCGAGAACGGCTCGCGTCCGTTGCGAATGTCCTCGCGCACATCGACCGTCACACTCTTGTCCACGGCGGAGCGGGTCCCGTTCGCCGGGCATTGGGTTTCGGCCGGCAACGGCAGTATCTTCCGGCGTTCAGACTCAATCAGCGGTCGTCCATTCATGCGCCCAGATTAAACCCGGAACGCAGGTCGCGCTTTGACGCAGGTCAAGGATTCCGCAAGTCCCGGGCGGTTTCGCTCTGGCTCCTGCCATTCAAATCCGGCAAGAGCCCGGCGCACAGGCCGAGCAAGGGAAGGAAGGAACAGATACGGAAAACAAAATCGATACTCGTCCGGTCGGCAAGGCGCCCTAGAACCGCAGAACCGATTCCCCCCAGCCCGAACGCAAGGCCGAAGAACAAGCCGGAAATCATGCCGACTCTGCCCGGGAGCAACTCCTGCGCATACACGAGGATCGCGGAGAACGCCGACGACAAAACCAGCCCGATGCAGACGGTGAGAACCTCAGTCCAGAACAGGCTGGCGTGGGGCAAGAGCAGCGTGAACGGGGCCACCCCAAGAATCGAGCCCCAGATAACGTACTTGCGGCCAAAGCGGTCGCCCAACGGGCCCCCGATCAACGTGCCCGTTGCTACCGAGAACAGAAAGAGAAAAAGATGAACCTGCGCGCTTTGTATCGACAGATGGAATTTGCCGATCAGGTAAAAGGTGTAGTAGCTGGTCAAACTAGCCAGGTAGAAATACTTGGAGAAAAGGAGCACCATCAAGATCGATAGCGAAGAGACCACCTTCCCGGGTGACAAAACGGCGATGCCTTCACGCTCCGGGGCGCGAGTGTTTTTCCGTTGGCCGGCGGCGCTTCTCTCGTACCAACTCCCCAACCGCGACAGGATGAGGATCGCCAGCAGAGCGGCCGGGGAGAACCAAAGGATGCGGGATTGTCCCCCACGCGCAATAATCAGGGCGGCCAATAAAGGTCCGACCGAGCTGCCCGCGTTGCCGCCCACCTGAAAGAGCGATTGCGCAAAACCAGGCCGCCCGCCGGAAGCCAGATGAGCCAGACGGGAAGCTTCCGGATGGAAGATCGCCGAACCCAGGCCGATCAGGCTGACGGCGCCCAGCAGCAGGATGAAATTCCAGGCCACCGAGAGAATTACCAGTCCCAGAAGGGTAAAGCCCATGCCGATGGCCAAGGAATAAGGCTTCGGTCGGCGGTCGGTGTAAAAGCCGACCAGCGGTTGCAGCAGCGATGCGGTGAGTTGAAAAGTCAACGTAATCAAGCCCACCTGCGTGAACGTGAGGTGGAACGACTCCTTGACGGACGGATAAAGCGAGGGAATCAGCGATTGGATCGCGTCATTGAGCAAATGGGAAAAGCTGATCGCCAGGAGAATCGTGTACAACGTGTTCTCCGGCCGCTTTGTGCCGGCTGCTGCCAGAATTGGGACTTCCTGGGTTGTCATCTTAACGGTCCATGCCGAGGCGCGCCAAGCGCCGATTGACGCGCAAGGAGAATTCCTCCTCCTCGTGCTGGGCCTGCGCAAAACACGACGTCCTCCCAAACACGGCCGCGGAGGTAACCGAAGCGTTGGCTAGCATTCGCTGGTCAGCCAACTGTTTTCAAATGACCCAACCGGCGGCCCTCAAGAGGGGTTTTAATCCTGGAGAGCGGCTGCTGTTCCGTCTATCGCGCATAAAGCCGCAAGGCATCAAGCTCTCCTGCCGCATCCTTGCGCGCGGAGCCGTGTATCTTCTCCCCCACCGCGAGGTCGGAGGTGATTGCCGGCTCTCCGTCTTTGAACAGCCGCGTTTGGGAAGTGACATACAATGTTAGTGGCTCCTTGCGCCCGGTTTCTTTTACTGTGAGTGTCATGTTCGTTCGGTCGATGGACTCAATCCGGCCGTGAATCCTCGTGGTCGTGCGAGCCAATGCTTGTACGCCGCTGCCAACCAGTATCAGAGCGGCGAGGACCGTGCTTTTTATGAGGTCATTGCGTTTTGTTTTCATAACTCTTCCTGCCATAATTTACCTGCGCAGCGTCAAAAAGCAAATGCGGCCAAGAGAAAGACGGAAGTCACAAAGGCAGGGGCGTAGGCCTCCCTGTTCACTGCGGCGGTAGTTGCGCTGATCATCGTGGGTTCGCGCAATCTGTTATTGGTCCAGGCCGTGCGGCGCCACCAGTCTCCTTCGGTCGAGGTCGGATGGCAGCGATGTCGAGAGCCTGCCCATACCCACGACGCGTGCGCCTCCCGCGCCGGTGCATATCACCATCCCCTGGTCGATAGGCGCACCGCCGGGAGTATAGGCGATGGTGACGACACCGACCGTACGTGGCCCCAAGAAGCAGTTCCCGCCGAAGACGATTCGGAAGGGGCGAAACACGGTCGCGTTCATCTCGCATCTGCCTCCCCCGACATTCTCTACCAGAAAGGTGTTTGTTACGGTGGTGTTCTTCTCCACGTCTCTGCATCATGAGCTGGGGGCATCCCTGGGTATAGGACATTTGCCTACCCGTTCTACTCCGCGTTCGGACGGCACAATGAGCATTGCGCCCAATTGTCAAGCATGTGGGCTGTGCCATCTTTCCGGTGTGCGGGGTATTGGTGCGTGCGCGACGCGACGACCCGCTGAAGGCCAATGCCATGATAACAAAGGCGCGAAGCAGAGTGCGGAGGCGAAACGTTGCTCCGCCCATGTATGCCGGGGTACTCATTTGCGTTCTGACCGGTCTCGCCGTGTGCTCGTGGGCCAGGGCCACCGCCGGGGTTGTTTCCGTAAATCCGTACGATGAGATCTGCGTTAGAAACGCTTTTGGGCTGAGGCCGCCGAGACCCCCCAACCTGCAAACACCGTCTGGTCTATTGCCGAAGGTCACCCTCACCGGCATCACGACCATCCTCGGAGACAAACGCGTGCTCCTGCGAATCCGATTCCCGGCAAAGGTCCTTCAGTCGCCACCCAAAGAAACGTCCTGCATTCTGAGAGAAGGCCAGAAAGACGGGCCGATCGAAATCCTAGCGGTCGACGAAAAAGCCCGAAGGGTAAAGATGAATAACTCCGGCACCATCGAGGTCCTGACCTTTGAGAAAAACGGCGCCCGCTCGCAGACGCCTCCCCCGCCTGCCCCCGTGCCGGGCGTTCGCCGTTATTGGGCACGCTTCCCTGCGCGGCTAGCGGCAGCGGCGCCATCGAGGTAGGGGTCCATTAGAATCTCCCCCAGATGCTGGGTTTCGCTTCACCCCGGTCGAACCCCAGACGCTGAAGATCGAATCGGACCTCCCCTACGGAATGGTAGCCATCACGTTCCGCTTTCCCGGGTCGGACAGTCCGGATTACGCGGCCACGCAAGTGCTGGCCGATGGGCTCAGCAGCCAGCGCGGGAAACTTTACGGGTTGGTACCGGCCGGCAAGGCGCTCGCCGCCGCTTTCTCTTACGACGTGCTCGGCGAGGCCTTCTACGCCACGCGCCTCTATCGGGACCTGCGCGAGAACAACGGCCTGGTGTATTTCGTATCCTCCGCCTTTGACATGGGCCTCACCCGCGGGGTCTATGAAGCAGACTATGCCTGCGACCAGCCGAACGTTTCCAAGGCCGGTGCCATCGTGGTGAGCGATCTCAAGGACATGCGGAACAAGACAGTGAGTTCGCGCGAACTGCGCCAGGCCAAGGTGCTGCGGTTGTGGGAGATTCCCCTGTCCGAATCGAGCGTCTAACGTGTGAACCTAGTCTTCCGGGCGTTGACCAACCATCTCCTGCCGATGCCGCTCAAGGGCCGCGCTGATTTCGACGACGTACCGGGGCCTCGCCGGCGACAAGCTGAGCAGCGGGGCGGGAAACCTGGCCAGTTCGGCTTTGGCGCGGACGCGGCCGGCTTCCAGCGGTTTGCGTCCTGCCGGAAGCCGTTTGCCGCCGGCCATGACCCGCTCAAGCAGCGGGGTGCCAGGCAATGGCTCGTCGTGTCGGGCCAGGATGTCGCGCGTGTAACGGCTGGCTTCCGCCTGCCGGAAAACCTGCTTGCGGCCGGGCCAGGTTTCTTTCCCGGGCGAGGTTTTTAATCGCCCCACGCCGGCATACGCCGTTAGTTTGTAGACCATGTCGAGGCTGGGGGCATCTTCGGAAACGGCCATTTTGGTGCCGACACCGAAGCCGTCGATGGGCGCGCCGGCCTTGACGAGCTTCTCGATTTCGTATTCGTCCAGGCTGCTGCTGGCGAAAATGGAAACGTTTTCCAATCGGGCAGCATCAAGAATGTTGCGCGCCTCGAACGCCAGTTGAATGAGGTTGCCGGAATCCAGCCGGATGCCCCGCACTCGAAAGCGGCCGCCGAGTTCGCGCGCGAGTTGGGTGACCTTGCGCACGCCTTGGAGCGTGTCATACGTGTCCACGAGCAGGATGGCGTCGGGATACAGTTCCACAAATCGGCGCAGGGCGGCCAGTTCGTCGTCGTGCGCCTGAATGTAACTGTGCGCCATCGTGCCGCTGATGGGAACGCCGTAGAGCGCGCCCGCCAGCACGTTGCTGGTGGCGCTCACGCCGGCGATGAAGAAAGCGCGCGCGGATTTCACCGCGGCGTCCGCGCCAAACGTCCGGCGCATTCCGAAATCAATCACGTTGCGTCCGGGCCCGGCGGCGGCCACGACCCGTGAGGCTTTGGACGCCAGCACGGTCTGGAAGTTTATTTGGTTGAGCAGAAACGTCTCGGCGATTTGCGCCTCGGGCAACGGCGCGACCACTTCGAGAATGGGTTCCGGCGCGAAGAATGGCGTGCCTTCCGGCACGGCAAACACGTCTCCGGTGAAACGAAAATCCTTCAGCCAGCCCAGGAAGTCCGCCGAGAATTCCCCGCGCCCGCGAAGAAACTCGAGCGCCGCCGCCCCGAAATGGAGATGTTCCAGATAATGCAGCGCGTCCTGGAGTCCGCAGGCCAGCAGATAATTTCGCTGTTCGGGCAGCCGTCGGACGAACAGACTGAACACGGCCTCATCGAACATCCGCTCCCTCCAATAGGCCTGGAGCATCGTCAATTCGTAGAGGTCAACCAGCAGCGCCGAATTGGCGTCACTGACCCGGCGACGATTCCTGCCGGCAGGCCTAGTCATAGGGGCGTCTCCGGCCAGCGTTCAATCGGGGTGGTGGAATTGACCAGGTGCATCCCCGCCTCAGCAAAGCGTTGAAACGCATGGTCGGCTCGCTCGGTGAAATCCACCACCCCCGGCACGACCACGGGCGACATGCAATCCTCCAGCAGATAGACCTTTCGCGCCAGTCCGGTTGCGCGAGCCTCGGGTTCCGCGAGCAGGTCCGCAACCGTCCAGCCGACACAATGGCTTTTGGCCTGGCCGGCGATGATAAGGGCGTCGAAGCCCAGCAGCGCCTGGAGGAATTCGCGGCCCTGTGCAGCCATCGGCTTGCCCTCCTCGTCCTCACGCACCTCGGGATGCAGCACCGAGTAGTGTTCCGTCAAAGGATGCTCGCCTTTGATGTGGCAGCGCATCTGACTCTTGCGGGCAATGCCGTGAAAAAATACGGCCTCCTCCACCGACGAAACGAGGGCGTGACCGATGCCACCGAGCATGGCGTGATACGGCCAAATCATCAGTGGATACTTGCCGCTGGCGGTCAACTTGCCGAGGTAATGTTCGGCGTAGCGTTGCAGTTTCGCATAGCCGCCGGGGGCCACGCTGTTCGCTATGGCGGGGTTCACCTTCCATTTCCCGCTCCGCACATCTTCCAACGATACGATGGTCTGCCCGCCCTTGGGATGTTCGCCCTGCCTGTCCACCCAAAAAATGGGATGGAAAATCTGCATCGTCGCATGGGTGTCGAGCGTGGGGATGATCCGGGTTATGGCCGGCAAGTTCCGATAAATGAACCGGCACAAACGAAGATTATCCTCCACCGCGCCGTTGCCGGACCGGCCGGCGACAAACAACTCAAAGTCTGGAATGCAAAAGGTGTTCTGGCAGTCCACCAGCAGGAGGCAGGCGCGTTTGGCATCGGAGGCCGCGGCTGGAACCTGATGCCGCTGCGCCCAGGCTTCGGCCTCCGCGGCGCGCTGCTCATAGGGCACGCGCCAGACCTTCCCAACGATGGCGGCAACGAAGTGCGGCGGAACGGGCAGAGTTCGCATCGTCATGGTCGGTATTCTTTCGTTTAACAATAGGACGTTACCTTGCGGCGTCAAATCCAGGTCGCCGGTTCAGTTGGCTCCGGCCAGCGCAGCCGTCCGGAAGCGGCCAAGGCGGAAGGTTCTCGAACTGCCCAGAGAGAAGCTCGGGCTCAAGAGCGGGCCGGCGTTGATCAAATACGCCGTCCATTGGGCCGGAACCCGGGAATTGACTTAGCGGGTCTCAGCATTTGGAGGATGTTCTTTCAGCAATCCACCCGATAGCGGGCCAGCCTGATTCGCGTTAGCAGTAATTTGTGAAAAGTGTAGAACGACACCGAGAGCTTGTAACACAGCCAGCGGGCCTATGATTTTACTCTGGCTCAGGGAGGTGGAGGGCGGTAAAGGCATTGTGCCGGGAGGAACTCCGAGGCCGGGAAGTGATGCACAGTCCGATCCCTCGTCGGAGACGAGGGATCGGATTTTCTCGTCAGAAGGCCGGTTAAAAGGAGTTGCCGCATGAGATTTGATACCTCGCTGGAAAAGTCCCATTCGTTCGTCGTTAGCCAATTCAAGGGCCCGCACGAGGGCAAAGTTGTTGGTCGTCCACAGCGGTCGGGGCTGGCGATTACGATTTCACACCAAACCGGGGCGGGTGCCCACGAGATCGCGGATCGGGCCGCTCGGGTTCTTCAGGAAACTGAGCCCCATTCAACTCATGCGTGGAAGATCTTTGACCGCCAACTCGTCGAGAAGGCCCTCGAGGACCATCATTGGCCCAAGGCGCTGGCCAACAAAATGCCCGAAGACAAGCGGTGCTACATCGATGACGTGATGGATGAGTTGTTTGGCCTGCGGCCGCCTTCGTGGGTTTTGGCGCCACAAGTGGCCGAAACCACCTTGCGCCTGGCAGCAGCAGGCCACGTGATCCTCGTGGGGCGGGGCGCGACAGTCGTGACGGCGCAGTTGCCAAATGTGTTTCATGTGCGCTTGATTGCTTCGTTGCCCAAGCGAATCGAGCGTGTGCAAAAGCTTCACGGTCTGGACCCTGAGCTGGCCGCCAAGTTTATCAGGAAAGAAGATCGCGGTCGTCGGCGCTATGTGGAAGCACACTTTCACGCGCGTCTGGACGCCGATTTGCTGTATGACCTGGTGATCAACACGGATCGCCTTACTTGCGGCGATGCCGCGGCGCTCATCGCCGAAGGCGCTCGGCGGTGCTTTCGGGCAAGTGGAGGCCCCGCTTAGTCCGCCAGCGTCGAAGCCGACCGCCGCTTTGCCCTGGTGCGACTTTCGGAAAAGACTTCGGTAAAATCGGCCCAACACCGTGCGCGGTCCGCCTCACGTCGGCGGCTGCGCCGTCCCGGGCCCCAGTGATTTGCCCGAGAAGTGGAGATGAGCTATTCTCTATCCGGGTTGTTTGGATTGTTTCATGAGAACGGCATTGTCCACCAGTGCTCGAGATGGCCGCGTAAGCGCACACGCGGCCGACGGCCGGGCGCGCCTCGGCGCTCTGCGGGGTCTCGAAAAGGGCGCTCGTCCGAAATCCAAGAGGGGTCTTCGTGGCCACGCCAAAGGGTCTGGCCTCGAGGCGGAGTTCATCAGACTCACGGCCTTGCATGGTCTGAGGGACCTTCTCCAGAACGGGGGCAACCCGACCCCGAAGTTGCTGGGGAAGATCGCCGTGCTGCTGCCAGCTGCCTGGCAGTATCCGGAAGTGGCCGCCGCCCGGCTGACCATAGGGGAAATCAAAGCAGCGACCTCGAACTTTACGAGCACCCCCTGGCGTCAGAGCGCTCACTTCTCGATGGCCGACGGGACCCGCGGCGAGGTCGAGATTGTTTACCTCAAGGCGCGCCCCCAGGAGGAGGAGGGCCCTTTTTTGGCAGCGGAAAGGAACTTGCTCGACTCGGTCGCCGGAATCTTGAGAGTTTTTTTTGAACGCCAGCGAGCGGAGGCGGAGCGAGCCTTCCTGGCGACCATCGTGGAGTCTTCCGAGGACGCGATTTATGTGAGAACCCTTGACGGGGCCATTATTAGCTGGAACGCCGGCGCCGAACGAATGTTCGGCTACACGGCCCGGGAGGCCATCGGACGTCCGGCCTCGATCCTGGTTCCGGCTGATCGCCTGGGTGAGGTGAACCACATCGCCGAAAAAGTTACCCGGGGTGAGCGTGTCGAGCATTATGAAACCGTGCGGGTGAGAAAAGACGGAAGCCAGGTTTACGTCTCGCTCACCAACTCGCCCATGAGAGACGCGGGGGGCAAGGTGAGCGGGATCTCGACTATTGCGCGGGACATCACCAAGCGCAAGCAGTTGGAAGCGCAGATTCTGGAGATCAATGAAACCCTCCAGCGCCGGGTGGGGCAAGACCTGCACGACGGGCTGAGCCAGCAGTTGCGCGGCATCGCCTATTTGAGCCATGTATTGCAGCAAACCCTCACCGATAAGGCGCTGCCTGAGGCCAAGGACGCCGCGCGGATCAGTGAATTGCTTCACAATGCCATCTCCCAGACCCGAGATCTGGCGCGCGGGCTGACCCCCGTGAAATTGGAGGCTGACGGCTTGATGTCGGCCTTGAGCGAGTTGGCGTCGGGCATCAAGAGCATTTACGGAATTGCTTGCCGATTCACGTGCCCGGAACCGGTTTTGATTCCGAACCGCACCACCGCCATCCACCTGTATCGGATTGCCCAAGAGGCGGTTCAAAATGCCGTCAAACATGCAAAACCCGGACGTGTGCAGATCGACCTCACCAGGACCGACCATAGCATTAAATTGACGGTGACGGACGACGGTAATGGTCTGCCCAAAAATTTCATGAAGAGTACCGGCATGGGGTTGAAAATTATGGATTACCGGGCTAGAACCATCGGGGCTATGGTGGAGTTCCAGCGGCGTGCCGAGGGGGGCACGGCGCTGAGTTGTGTGTTGCCAGCCATGCCCTGGAACGCTTGCGAAAACGCTGTATGAACGCCACCCAATCTCTACCCGGGAACAGGACGACAGCCGCCCGGCAGACCGCCAAACCAACCAACTCAAGGGTGTTGATCGTGGACGACCACGCGACGATGCGCGAAGGGCTCATCCGGGTGCTCGAACGAGAGCCCCATCTCCAGGTCTGCGGCCAGACCGACAGCGCTGGCCGCGCTCTGGAGATGATCGATTCGACCAAGCCTGACCTTGTGCTCCTGGATCTCTCCCTGGGCAAGCACAACGGACTCGAGCTCATCAAAGATCTCAAGATACGCTATCCGGCATTATTGGTCTTGGTGCATTCCATGCATGAGGACTCCGTATATGCCGGGCGCTCACTGCGCGCAGGAGCCAGGGGCTACGTGGCCAAGAGCGAGCCCCCGGAGAACCTGCTAAAGGCGATTCATACGGTGCTGGAGGGCGACATCTATCTGAACGAGACCACGACAAGACAGATCCTGCACACCCTCGCGGCGGGCGAGCGTCAGCCGGAGGCCTCGCCGTTTGCCGCGCTCAGCGACCGTGAATTCGAAGTCTTCGAGTTGATGGGCAAAGGTCTGGTTACCAAGGAGATTGCGGCGGCGCTCCACCTCAGTCAAAAGACCGTGCAAGCCCACCGGGACCATATCCGGGAGAAGATGAGGTTTGGCGATGCGGCCAGTCTGTTGCGCTTCGCCATCCGGTGGACCGAAGCGCAAGGTTAGTCATTTACTGACAGGGACGCCTTTTTCAATCGGCGCGCCGACCACGTTGCCGTACTCGGTCCAACTGCCATCGTAGTTCCTCACGTTGTCAAGGCCCAGGAGGTACCTCAGGACAAACCAAGTGTGGCTGGACCGCTCGCCGATGCGGCAATAGGCGATGGTCTGCTGCTGAGGGTCGATGCCGTTCTGGCCCAGGTAAATCGAGCGAAGCTCGTCGGGCGACTTGAAAGTGCCGTCCGGGTTGACGGCGGTGCTCCAGGGAACGCTCCGCGCCCCGGGGATGTGGCCGCCGCGTTGGGCGGTCTCGGTCATGCCGGGGGGCGCGATGACTTTGCCGGTGAATTCATCGGGGCTGCGCACGTCCACCAGGTTCCATTTCTTTCTTTGGGCCTCGAGCACCTGCGGCAACATCGCGCGCAATTCGCGAGTGGGCTTCGTCGCCTTATATGCCGCCGGCTCGACGGAGGGCTGATCCGTGGTCAGAGGTTTGTCATTTTCGTTGAGCCATTTTACGCGGCCGCCGTTCATGAGCCGCACGTCGTTGTGGCCGTAGATTTTGAACAGCCAGAAGCCGTAGGCCGCAAACCAATTGTGGTTATCGCCGTAGAGAACCACCGTGTCGTCCGGCGAAATGCCGGCGCCGCCAAGCAGCTTTTCGAAGTCCTCCTGGCTGATAATGTCGCGGCGGACCTGGTCCTGAAGTTGGGTTTGCCAGTTGAGGCCGACGGCGCCGGGGATGTGCCCGGCGGCGTAGGCCTTGGTATCGACGTCGATTTCGAGGAGCCGGATGCCGGGCTTGCCCAGGTTCTGCTTGACCCAATCGGTTTCGACCAGCACTTCCGGATGCGCGTAATTTGTCATAGGTTGTTGCTTTCCAGGCGGAGGTTCAGGCAGTTGTTCCCTCCCCTAACCCGGGAATGTGTTTGACCATGTTGGCCGTGTACTTAAAAATATTGTCGGGGAATATCATCACCCCAACACCTGCTTTGTCCCGCTTCACAATCGTCATGGCGCCTTCGAAAATCAGCCCGGAACTGGGCCCGGCCAAGAGCCCTTCGTTCTGGCAAAGCTCCAGGGCGCGCCCGTAAGCCAGACGAAAATCCACCTCCAATATATCATCGATAAGCGAGGCGTCGAATAGCTTGGAGACTTTCAACTGCGAAATATTGCGCAGGCCCGGCACATCGTGTCCTTCAGTGGGCTGGACCGCCACGACCTTGACCTTGGGGTTCTGGCTGCGCAAGAACTTGCTGGTGCCGGTCACGGTGCCGCAGGTGCCCAGCGAGACAAACAGGTGCGTGATTTTGCCTTGGGTTTGCTTCCAGATCTCCGGGCCCGTGGTGCGGAAATGGGCTTGGACGTTTTTGTCGTTTTCGTACTGGTTGGGCATGGCGTACTTGTGGCTCGAGGCCCTCGCGTGAGTCTTGGCGAGATTAATCGACCCATCGCCCAGCCCGGGGGCAGGGCAGAGTTCATCCGAGATGACATCCAGCTCGGCGCCGGCGATCTTGAGCAACACCTTCTTCTCCAACGGCACCTTGTTGGGAACGACGGCGCGCATGTGATAACCGCGCGCCCGCGCCATGGCCGCCAGACTGATGCCGGTGTTGCCGGAGGTTGGTTCCACAATCCCGCGTTGCCCGCCGATTTCACCCCGAGTTTCCAGGTCCCGCAACATCTCCCAAGCGGCGCGGTCTTTGACCGAACCGAACGGGCAGAGCCATTCCAGTTTGGCGTAGAGCGGGAACTGCGTCGAATTGGAGAGCCGATTGATGCGCACCAGCGGCGTGGGATTGTCTTCATTGGGCAGCATCTCGAAGATGCTGTCATAAACGCGCGTCGCGTGATTCATGCTCACTAAGGTAGCCCGTCGCCGCCTGCGGTGGCAATGGGGAGGTTGACCTAAGACGCCTAGGCAAGCTATCCCGCCGCGAATAGGCATCCGCCCGCTTGCGACGCGCAGGCCCGGAAACGACGGTGAGGGGTTCGCGTTTCACGGTGATGAAACAGGTGGAATGTCGGCGATTTTCCCCAAGTGGACCAATCGGTTGCCGGTGATGCTCATCGCCGGTGCGCTGCTGCTTTCCTCCGGCGTGGTTGCCGGGTTCTGGTACTATTTCACCCCGAAATACACCCGCGTCGGCTACCAGCCAATCCAACCGGTGTCATTCTCTCATGCCATTCATGTCGGCCAGGTCGGCCTGGACTGCCGTTACTGCCACACCGGCGAGGACAAGTCGTGGTATTCAAACATTCCGGCGGCCGGCACGTGCATGAACTGCCATCGCCAGGTGTTGAAGGATGATCCGCGGCTGGCGTTGGTGCGCGAGAGCGCGGCGACCGGCCGGCCGATCCCCTGGATACAGATCCACCGGGTGCCTGATTTCGTCTATTTCAACCACGCCGTTCACATCAACCGCGGCATCAGTTGTGTCGAATGCCACGGCCGGGTCGACCAGATGGATGAGGTGTATCACGCCAAGTCCCTGGCCATGGCCTTTTGTCTGGCTTGCCATCGCCACCCGGCCGCGGCCGTGCGGCCGCTGGACAAAGTCACCGACTTGAGTTGGAAATGGAGCGACGATCCGCGCACCGCCGCCGAAATGCAGCGGGTGAACGGCGAAAAATTCGTGCGGGAATGGAGAGTGCAATCTCTTCAAACCTGCTCGGCCTGCCACCGATGAAAAGCGACCTTGCCGCACACCTTGGCCCGAGGAGCGGGCCGGAGTACTGGCGCAGCCTTGATGAGCTGGCCGGCACCCCCGAATTCCGCGCCTGGGCGGCGAACGAGTTTCCTGCCGGAGCCACCGAGCTGGCCGACCCGCTCACGCGCCGGCATTTCATGAAGATCATGTCGGCTTCCTTCGTGCTTGCGGGCTTGGGATTGACTGGATGCAGACGACCGGTCTCCTACATTCTTCCGTTTTCCGAGCAACCGGAAGGCTACACCCACGGGGTGCCGCAGTATTACGCGACGGCGATGCCGACACGCGCCGGGGCCATTCCGCTGGTAGTCAAATCCAACGATGGCCGCCCCACGAACATCGAGGGCAATGCACTGCATCCCGACAGCAACGGGGCCACGGACCGGTTCGCTCAAGCCTCTGTGCTGGATCTCTACGACCCGGACCGGGCGAAGCACTTCAAACAGGGAGGGACCCGCGCCACGCAGGCCGCAACGCTGGATTTCCTGAACCGCCTCTCGCGTGATGCTCAAGCGGCCGCCGGCCAGGGGTTATGCTTCCTGCTCGAACGCAGCACCTCTCCATCGCGCGCACGGTTGCAGGAGCTGGTTGCCAGGCGGCTTCCCCAGGCCCGTTGGTTCCTCTACGAGCCGGTGGACTCTGACATCCATCGCCAGGCGGCGACGCTGGCCTTCGGCAAACCGGTAAAGCCCGACTACCATCTCGAACAGGCCAAGCGCATCCTCTCGTTGGATTGCGATTTCCTGGGCGCCGATGAGGACCTCCACCGGCTCATCCGCGACTTTGCCCGGGGCCGCAAGATTCGGTCGCCGAATAAGCCGCCGGGCGAAGACCTGTTGAATCGGCTGTATGTCGTCGAGAGCCTGATGAGCTTGACCGGCGCCAACGCCGATCATCGGCTGCGCCTGCCACCGAGCGCGATCTTGCCCGTCGCGGCAGCGCTCGCAGCGAAACTGGCGCTGGACGCAAGCGCTGAATGGGCGGCGGCCCTGGCGCGCTTTGGCCAGCCCGCAGGATTGGAGCCCAACTGGCTGTCCGAATGTGCCAACGACTTGCGAGCGCACGCGGGCCAGAGCGTCGTGCTTGCCGGGCAGCGGCAACCCCTGGCAGTTCATCTGCTGGCGCACGCGATGAACGCCGCCCTGGGAAACCTCGGCCAGACGGTCGTCTTCCACGATGCGCCGGTATCACGGGAAGAGAGCATTACAGAGCTAGCCCGAGCGCTCGATTCGGGCGAAGTCAAAACCCTCGTCATCCTGGGCGGCAACCCGGTCTATACCGCGCCCGTCGAACTGGACTGGGCCGCCACGCAGCGCAAGGCCGGCCTGATCGTTGGGTTGGGTTACTATGAGGACGAGACCTTCCCGCACTGCGACTGGCATCTGCCCCGGCTGCACTATCTGGAATCCTGGGGCGACGCGCGGTCGAGCGACGGCACGCTCGTCTCCATTCAACCGCTGATCGCCCCGCTCTTCGAGGGTTTGACCGAACTCGAGGTGTTGGCGCGCATCGCCGGCGCCGTCAAGTATGGAAGCTACGACATTGTTCGCGAAACGTTCTTTGGTCTAAAGGGCGGCGGTGAAGAGGATTGGAAGCGTTTCCTCTTTAACGGATTCCAGGGAGGTTCGGCGGCGCGCCCAGTGCCAGTGACTTTGGCTCGGCCGGCAGTGATCTCCGCCCTGCGGTCGGCGGATTCGTCGAATTCCCCGGGCGGCGGACTCGATCTCGTGTTCCACCAGCACTACTGCGTGGACGATGGCCGGTTCAACAACCACGGCTGGCTGCAGGAGTTGCCCGACCCAATTTCGAATGTTACGTGGGAGAACGTCGTCCTCCTCAGCCCCAGGACAGCGCAGCAGTTGGGTCTGACCGTGAAGACGAACGGGGATGGAACTACTTGGGCGCCGTTGGTCAAGATAACACTGGCCGGGCGTGAGGTGATTGGACCGGCGTGGCCGCAGCCTGGCATGGCCGACAACACCCTCGGTCTAGCGCTGGGTTATGGCCGGCAGCAAAGCGGCCGCGTCGGCAACGGAGCGGGCTATGACGCCTACCGTCTTCGCACGAGTGCCATGGCGCATACGGCGGCGGGCGCATCGCTGATGCGCCTGGGCACGGTTCATCCGGTTTCCACCGTGCAGCATCACTGGTCGATGCAGTGCCGGCCCGTGGTGCGCGAAGCCAATCTGGCCCGGTATCTCGAGCATCCGGACTTCGCCCACGGCATGAGACCAGAGTCGCCGCTCACCAGCGAACCGCTCTATCCGAACCCGTTCGATCGGCTCAAGGCCAAAGGGGTTCATCAGTGGGGCATGTCCATCGACCTCAATTCCTGTGTGGGCTGCTCGGTCTGCGTGCTGGCCTGCCAGAGCGAGAACAACATCCCCATCGTGGGCAAAGACCAGGTGGGCCGCA
>Ga0209415_10010589_pt1 | contig 15649 bp, 13 predicted proteins | sample PeaSoiSIISIP2007_FD_187696 | JGI IMG/M metagenome (GOLD analysis project Ga0209415, IMG submission 187696) | Peat soil microbial communities from Weissenstadt, Germany - SII-SIP-2007 (SPAdes) (version 2) | ecosystem: Environmental > Terrestrial > Soil > Wetlands > Peat | place: Germany... | reverse complement strand
GGGCAGAAGCCATCGAGCTTAGACCTCGACCGTCTTTCGCCTTCTCAACTCGTGAAGTTCGTGACCTATCAGAACCGCTCCGAGGAGTTCGACCCTACATTCGAATGCATCGCGTCCGGCCCAGACAAGAGGGACCGTGAAGCAATCGAGCGACTCGTCTCTTTGGGCGAGCGGTCGGTGCCAGCCTTAGAAGCGGAGTTTGGCGCGATCTCGAAGAAACGGGCGAATGCCCGCTATTCCCCAAATACCGCGCTATTGCTGGACGCCTACGCCAGGATCCGCAGCGCTCGCGCCTTTCCGCGTTTACGAGTCATGGAGCTAGGCCGGGATTTCAGCTTCGCAACCGTGTCCCTTGATGGCGCCATCGCTGTAGCTTTGGGTCTGACGTCTTACGTCTCCATCGCCCAGCCCCCACTGAGGGTGCTCGTGGCGTGCGAGGGCCCGCAGCCTCGGTACGCCTTGAATCAGATGATCGCTGCGTGGCAAAGGGCCGATCGCCTCTGGTTCGAGACAAGCCTCGGAGAGACCGCAACCCGGGCGGTCGCTGTGAAGGACGACGAGGAATGGCAAGCCTTTCGCAGAAGTTTATGGCGGGATACCCCGAATGCTGCCATCGGATACAAGTTTCAGGTCCCCGGTAACTTGAGTGAGCCTTCAATACCTGCCAACCTAGCTCGTATCCCGAACGAGGAGAAAAACCTCGACCTCGATACCGCTTTTTACGACCGGAACGGCCGGAATTGCGGCCACAAGATGATAAAGTTTATTCAAGGGGCGACTCCGAAGCCGCCAGGGTATTTGGGTTACGTCGTGGACAACCCAAACATTGCTGATGTCCTACAGCTAATTTCAGCCTGCGCTCGCCAGTGAGATCGGACGAGGGGAAATCGGAGGGGAAACCGGTGTGGACATCGGTGTGGGGGAAACCGGGGACGGACGAGACGTTTCCGCTGAGATAATTCCTGAGAGCACCTATACCGGGAGGCCTGCCGGATTGGGCATAGCACTCTCGCATCCCGCTCAATGTGAAAATCTGAAAAATCTTCCTCCAGACCATTGGGCCGTGATCGCAGAGGAGCCATAATAGTAGTCCATGACCCGCACGCGACGCCTTTTTCTCCTCTACATCGGGATCGTCACAAGTGTTGCAAGTCTCCTTGCGGCTCCTCCGCAGCCCGCCAAGAAACCCAAGCTGGTAGTGGCGATCGCCATCGACCAGTTTCGCTACGACTACTTGCTCCGCTTCCGGAACGATTACCATTCGGGCCTGGCGCGGATGCTCGACCATGGCGCCGTGTTCACGGATGCCCATTACCTTCACGCCTTCACGGTGACCGCCGTGGGGCATTCCACGTTCCTCAACGGTGCCACGCCGTCGATCAGCGGGATCATCGGAAATGAATGGTTCGAACGCGAAAGTGGGAAGACGGTGAACAGCGTTTCCGATCCCAACACGCAGCTTCTCAGCTCGACAACTGTTCCCTCCAATCCTGGCCGCCAAGGATCTTCGCCCCGGCGCATGCTAGTGAGCACCGTTGGCGATGAATTGAAGATGCAAGGTGGAGATTCGAAGGTGATCGGCGTGTCCCTCAAGGATCGAAGCGCGGTCCTGCCCGCCGGGCACATGGCGGATGGCGCCTATTGGTACGATTCCGAAGCCCTCGAATGGGTCAGTAGCACGTATTACCGCAGCGCTCTGCCAGATTGGGTGAATAAGTTGAACGGCGAACATCGCGGCAGGCAATACGCGGCCGCGAAATGGCTGCCGATCGACGCCGCAAACGCCACGCCCTTTTGCACCATGACGAAGGGAACAACGGTCCGGTTTTGCGGCACGATCGACGCCACTCCTTGGGCCAACGAGATGATCGAGGAGTTTGCCGAGCAGGCGCTCGAGGGCGAGGATCTGGGTCGCCATAACGGCACCGACCTCCTGACCATCAGTTTTTCCGCAAATGATTATGTGGGCCACGCCGTCGGACCCGACGATCCGTCCGTGCGCGACATCTCCATCCGCACCGATCGTCTGCTCGGACAGCTCCTCGATCGTATCGACCGGCAGGTTGGACCCGGCAATTCGGTGGTGGTTCTGACCGCCGACCACGGCGTCGCGCCAGTGCCCGAAGTGAACCAAGCTCGCCACATGCCTGGAGGACGGCTCTCCGCCCGGGAAATCGGTGAGAAGGTGGCGAACGTCCTAACCAAGCGGTACGGCCCGGGTAAGTGGCTTCTTTCAGCTGCGGGCGAGATGCTGTACCTCAACCTTGAGCTCATCCACGCCCACCAGTTGGACCCGGCCGAAGTGGAGCGGGTGGCTGCGGACACGATCGCGGGCGAACCGCACATCTCTCGCGTTTATACCCGCCACGATCTTGAAACCGGAAACGTGCAGCAGGACTCGATCGGACGCGCCTTCAGCGTCGGGTTCTTCGCGCCGCGCTCGGGAGACGTGTTCGTTTTACAGGAACCCTACTATTTATTTGCCGCGAGCGGCACCTCGCACGGTACGCCGTATGCCTACGATAATCACGTCCCGGTGATTTTCTACGGACTGGGGGTCAAGCCCGGAGTGTATGCCGGGGCCATCGCGGTGAACGACATCGCGCCGACGCTCGCGGCCATGCTGGGAGTGACGGAGCCGAGCGGATCGGTGGGACGGATCCTGCGGGAAATGCTGCCGTAGGGGTATGTTGAAAAAGGGGACAGACTCCTCTGTCCCCTGCCGTAAATTGCCGACTTCACGTGCGACCGTGGGAGTGGACAGAGCGGCCTGTCCCCACTTTCAACAAGTTCCTAGGGGACTTTCCGGTCCCGGCCAATCCGCAAGCCGTTTGGCTTTTGAGGAACTCGCCCGCACAACGGAGCCTCGCTCGGGGGAGACGCTTAGGGCTCCTGCTAGCCGGACAGAGGCGGGCGGCCTCCTCATTGCCTTTCGGAAACTGCCGCCCGGCCTTCGTCGTCCGGCGGTTACTTAGGAGTTTGGAGGGCCTCGCTGGCCCTGTGCGGGCTTATCGCCGATTCCCGCCGGGTCCGCTCTCTTTCGCGAGCCGGACTTTCGCGCTTTCAAGCTTGGCCTTGACCTTGCCGATCTCCACAGGGTCGGCGTCAGCCGGGGAACTGGCGTCGTACTCCTTGAGCGAAGTCTGCCACTGGGCGACGGCTTCCTTCACCTTGGACTCACGGAGCAGAACGTCGCCCAAGTGATCGTGAACGGTCGGGTCGTGAGGGGTCTTATCCAGGGCGAGCCGGATATTCTCCTCGGCTTCAGTCAGCCGGCCCATCCGGTAGTAGACCCATCCCAAGCTGTCCAGATACGCGCCATTGCCCGGCTCCTTGTCGAGCGCCTGCTGGATCATCTGCAGAGCCTCGGGCAGCCGGACATTACGATCCGCCAGCATATAGCCAAGGTAGTTGAGCGTCGCGGAACTATCCGGATTCACCTGCAGAACCTTCTTGAATTCCGCCTCCGCCGCGTCGTTGTTCTTCATTCGCTCATACATCGCGCCGCGCATGAACCAGACGCCCTCTTTATCGTCGTTGGTTTCAGAGAGCTTCTCGGCCGCGTCGATCACCTTCGCCATTTCGCCGAACTTGCGGCCCTTATCGTAGACCTGCGCGAGGGATAGATACGTGTCGCGATCGGCCTTCCCGCCGAGCAGTTTTTTCAGGTCGGCGGCCGCTTCGTCCGATTTGCCGAGGTCGGCGAGCAGGACCGCCCGCGCCACGCGCACGGAGCGATCGTCCGCGTACTTCTTCATGCCGGCGTCGGCTTCGTCCTGGGCTTTCTTGAACTCCCGGCCGGTACGGTACGCATCGATGATCGCGGCGGTCAGGATCGGAGCGCGATCGCCGTCGAGCGCGATCATCTGACGGTAGGTTTCGACCGCGGGATCGGTCTGATCGACCGAACGGTATAAGCTCGCGAGCCGTTCGAGAAGCTGTATCCGGTTGCTTTTCTCCGCCTGGCTGTAATTGCGTTTGGCCGTGCTCGACACGATGTCGTTCATCAACTGAATGGCCTGCGGAGTCTTGTTTTCCGCTTCGAGAAGGCTGACTTCGTTGAAGCGAATCTCCAGGTTTTGAGGATCCAGGCTCTTGGCCTTATCCGACGCCTCGCGAGCCTTCGCGAAATCCTTCTTCTGGCGGTAGATCTGGGACATTCGCAAGTACGACTGCGCATCGCCCGGCTCATCCTCGATCAGTTCCTGGTAAATGCGGAGGGCATCGTCGTACTTCTCGGCGAGCATCAAATCCTGTGCCATCGCGTGCTTGATGTCGCCATCGTTCGGAGGATTGAGCTCGAGCGCGCGCCCCAGCGTTTCGGCCGCCAGCGCGAAATCGTGCATCTGCTCATAGATTCCCGCGAGTGCCTGCAGACTGCGCGGCGAAGGGTCCTTCTGCGTCAGTTGCTGCAGCAGCGTCGCGGCCTTCTGATTATCGCCTCGATCGCTGTACAGCATGGCCAAACCGGTCATCGCGTCCTGATTCGCGGGATCCATTGCGAGCACTTTCTGGTAAGCCTGTTCCGAGTCGACCGAATTCTCCGCCACTTTCTGCAGCCGTCCCAGCATCAGCCACGAATCCACGTCCTTGGGATCGATGGAGGTGATCTGCTGGTACTGTTCGATCGCCTTCTTCAACATCGCCTCGTCGATGCGGTTCTGCTGGCTGTCGCCAATCTGGCTGGTGAAAACCCGGGCCAGCAACCGGCGCGCGCTCAGATCGTTGGGATTTTGCTTCAGGGTGTCCTCGGCGTCCGTCTGCGCCTCGCGCAAGCGGCCCGCCTGAATATAGAGATCGGAAAGCTCCTCGCTCAGCAACGGCGTGCCGGGATCGGCCTTGATCGCCGCTTTATAGTTGTCAATCGCTTGATTGACGTAGTCGCCACGGTTGCCGTAAGCGCCGGCGAGCTCCGCGTACATATGGGCCAGCGTGTAGTGATAGTAGGCCGAGGCCTTGTCGGCCTGGTCGCCCGGGACGGTTTGCGCCTGTCCCCACGCTCCGGCGCTCCCGAACGCTAACAACAACACGGCTGCCTTGCACATTTTGCGTCTCACCTTCCGCGGCTTGCAGTTCAACCCGCCCAATCTTAGTATATCGGCTCGCCTCGCTCTGTTACAGTACGGGCCGGGTTACGATAGCGGAACGTGGCCTTAGACCCTCACCCGCTCTCCTGGAACCCTCGCCCACTGGTGGCGATCGTCGGCCCCACCGGCTCTGGAAAGAGCGCCCTGGCGCTCAACCTGGCCGAGGAATTCCATGGGGAAATCATTAACTGCGACTCCCTGCAACTGTACCGCGGCCTGGATATCGGTACGGCCAAGACGCCCGTAGCCGAGCGGCGGGGAATCCCCCATCACTTATTCGACGTGCTCGATCCGGAACAAGGTTACTCCGCGGGTGAATACGCCCGCCAGGCACGGGACGTGGTGGCGGACGTCTCGGGGCGCGGACGCCTTCCCATCGTCGCCGGTGGCACGGGGTTTTATCTGCGCGCCTTGATCGATGGACTTCCGCCCAGTCCGGCACGCGACCCCGGGCTTCGCCGGCGTCTGGCGGCGAGAGAGGAGAGACGGCCCCGGAGCTTGCACCGTTTGTTGACCCGTCTGGACCCTTCCGCAGCGGCTCGCATCCATGCCCGGGACGTCCAAAAAGTGGTGAGAGCTCTCGAGGTCCGGATCCTGACCGGGCGGGCTCTGCCGCCCACGGGAGCGGCGCGTCCCCTGGCAGGTTACAGCGTGCTGCAACTCGGGCTTGACCCGGACCGATCCGAGCTGTATCGACGGCTGGACGCCCGGGTTCTGGCCATGTTCCGTCCGGAATCTGGAACCGGATTAATTGGCGAGGTCCAGCGCTTGCTGGCCAGGGGATGTACCGGCGCCGAGAAGCCCTTCGAGTCGCTCGGATACAAGCAGGCCCTGGATTATCTCGGCGGCGCCCGCACTCTCGAAGAAGCGATTGTCTCGACCCAAACCGAGACGCATCAATACGCAAAGAGACAGTGGACCTGGTTCCGCCGCGATGCGAGGGTAATCTGGGTGCGCGGGTTCGGCGATTCGCCGGAGATACTCGATCAGTGCCGCCGCATTCTTGCGGGCTAGTGTGCTGTCCCGCATCGGAGCTGACAACCAGCGTGGGGCGGTCCCCCTGGACCGCGCCGGACGCCCTCGTCCGGCCTTGGCTCGCAAAGTCCGGATTCCGGAAGGATTGGACAGGCCCGACCAGGGGGTCGGGCTGCGGGCGAGGGCGCCCGCCCCACCAAAGCCAATCCGACGAGTGTCAAATATTAAACGGGACAGGACACTAGGAAGCAACCCGGCTGGCGAGTGCGCAGCCGGCGAGATCGATCCACCGGTCGTCGAGCGTGTTTTGCACGAACGTCAGTTGATCCACCATGAAACCGCGGGATCCGGAGAATTCGCACCACCGGCTCTTGCACAGTTCGAAAGCGGCCGCCTGATCCTCGGGAGCGAGCTCCTGCGCCAGCGTGATGTGCGGGTGATAAGGGAATGGTTCCTCAAAGGCTACCCGGCCGATGTTCAACGCCCCGTGCATGCGCTCCAGTTCGCGGTGACCGGCGGTCACCGAGACGTGGATCACCCGACTGACCGGAAACACCTTGACGGCGCCCAGTTCGACACGAAAAGGCTCGAAATCGCGGAGGTCGCGTCTCAGTTCCTGCCAGGCCTCCTCGCAAGTACCCTGGAGCGTTCGCGGCGGCAGGACCGTGATATGGGCCTTGGCACGGCACTTGGGAACCAGCTCACGGCGGAGACGATCCAGGAATGCGGCTAGCGGATCGGAAAGATACGATACCAGAGCAAAGGAGTCAACACCGCTCCTCTCCCCTTCTAAACCATCCATCTCTGCTTCCAGTGTAACGCGGGCGGAGAGTCGACGCTGGCCGCTGGTCTAGCTTCCCTGAAGTTCATGAATAATTGTTTCCCCACGGAATCATAATTACAACGCCAGTCATCCCGAGCGGCAGCGAGGGATCTGCTTTTAAGGCATTGGTAACGCGCGAACAAAAGCAGATTCCTCTCCCGCTCCGCGGGATCGGAATGACCGGGGCGAGTGTGGCGCTCCAACCCTGAGAATGCAACGAACCACTGGGACAGAGGACTATGAGCCGGCTGCCGCGAATTCCTGGGAGGCGCTCCCCTCGGGCTTCTGTTCCGGCAGCGACCATTGCGCTTCCTCGAACCCGACGTACTTGAAGATGCGCAGGGATCCGCCTTCCGATTCGAGCATGTCTCCCACTTCGAGCGCGGCGCCCGAATCGCGGAGCTTGAAGAACGCCTGGTAGGGCGAGCCGGCTTCGACGGCCTCGCCGGGCTGGTAGTCCCGCGGCTTCACATGGGCGGTTCCGCTCACATGCGGAGCGAATCGAAATTGCTGGCGCAAATGATTTTTCAAACGGTGAATTCGATAGGACGGCATAGCCACGAATCCATTATCGCTCAAGACAATTCTCAATGGAAATGTTTCCGTTCCGCCGCTGCAGCGCCTCGATCGCTCCGGTCCGGCCGCGTTCCAGCCAGCGATCGACGTTCGCTCGATTCCAACGAATCGCCTCCCAGGCCGTTCCGAGGCTTCCCTCGGGTTTCAGCAGGAGGAAGTCGATCTCGGGCGGCACGGGGGGATGCGGTCCGGCGATCGCGCGAAACCCCTTCACGATTGGTTTCCAAATACTCGACGGGATTTCCGCGAGCACGTGAAGAGCGACGATGCGCGTCGCCCCTAGTTCCACCGCGGCCGCTGTTGGCAGAGGATTGATCAAACCGCCGTCGCCGTAGAGCCGTCCTTCGATCCTCTGCAGCGGAAGAAAGCCCGGAATCGCGCAAGATGCCGCCAGATGCCGCCACGTAATTTCGCTTCCGCGAAAGACGCGCGTCTTCATCCGCAGGAGATCGGTGAGAACCACGGCGAACTCGGTGCGCAGCGGGAAACGCTCCATCAGGTCGCGGATGATGTAGGGCAGCTGGTCGAGTTGCCCGATCGCGGGCCGCGTCCACAGCTCCCTCAGTTCCTCGGGAGTGGCCCCGCCGGCGATCGCATAGCCGTTGAGCGATCCGACCGATGCCCCCACGATCAGGTCGGGCCGGAACGTCCGTGCGAGAACCTGCCAAGCCCCTGCCTGCCAGGCCCCAAACATTCCGCCCCCGGAAAGAACCAGTGCCGTTCGTTGGGTCACCACCGCCTCCTGTGATGCTTCTGAAAAACCTCCAACGCTCCTTTGCGCGCCGCTACAAAAGCAGGATAACCCACCGCCCAAGACCGCTCCGCATGCTTCGGGCCGAGGCTACTCAACCAATGGCGGTGTTAGGTGGCCGGAGCATCGTCCCTTTACAATGAAAAGGCAGATTCTTGAATGGAATTCGATCCGGCGGAGTTCGATCCGAAGAAGTACGGCCCCGATGTGGCGCGCATCCTCGCTCTCGACGGCGGCGGGCGGCGATTGTTGCCGCTTACTTGCGGGCCTTGCACTTGCGAACCGGCACGCCGCCTGCTGAATACTTTCAAGCCGGGCGATCTGTTTCCGGACGTCCAGGAACCGGGGGCGCCCATGGCCGGGCTGTGGCTGTATTTTTCGTGCTTCGAGGAGGGACACAAACTGGTTGACAGCAGCGGCACTCCGGACGGTCAACTCTGGCACGCCATCCTGCATCGGCAGGAACCCGACTCAGGCAACGCCGCGTATTGGTTCCGGCAAGTGGGACGCCATCCGGTGTACTCGCCTTTGGCGCACGCCGCTTCGGCGATTCTCAAGCGCATTCCCGAAGCCGAATTCCGCTTTGGCCACTGGGATCCGTACGCCTTCATCGCTTTTTGTGAACGCGCGCGGCAGCAGCCGGCTTCGGCCCAGGACCGGGCGGCCGCGCAGATTCAGCTCGCCGAATGGCAGCTGGTTTTCGATCACACGGCGAGGCCGCAGTGAAGCTGCGCGGGATCGTCTGGCTGGTGTTGATTGTCGCGGCCCTGGCTGGCGGCGCCTGGGAGCTGATCGAGTGGCGCAGCCAGCCCCCTGAGGTCTCCTTTGCAAAAGTAGTGCGAGAGCCGATCGCCAACACAGTTCCCACCAACGGAAAAGTGGAGCCCGTCGAGTGGGCCGAAGCACGAGCCGGGCGAGCGGGCGCAATTGTACAAATCCTCATACAGAAGGGCCAGAATGTGGCCAAGGATACGGCGCTCGTGGAGATCGATTCGTCCGATGCCCAAGCCGCTCTTGCGAACGCGCAGGCGCGCATCACGCAGGCCCGGTCCGAACTCGACGTGATCGATCGCGGCGGCCGTGCGACGGATCTGGCCGATATCTCGAGCGGACTCGATCGGGCGCGCCTGGACGCGGAAACCGCGCAAAAGGAATATGACGCCTTGGTCCGCCTGCAAGCAAAACAGGCCGCAACGGCGTATGAGGTCGCGCAGGCGAAAGAGCGCCTGGATCGGGCCAGGCTTCAGATCCAGGGGTTCGAGCAGCGCCGCGTGGCTCTGGTAGCCGGCTCCGACCGATCATCGGCGCAGGCTCGTCTCGATGACGCACAGGCGGCCGCGACGCTGGCCGAACAGCGCATTCGCATGAGCACCGTGCGCGCGCCGATCCCGGGGACTGTGTATCAGTTTGAGTTGAAGCCGGGCGGGTACCTCAACACCGGAGATCTGGTAGCGAGCATCGGCCAGCTCAACCGCGTCCGGGTGAAGGTGTTCGTCGATGAGCCGGACCTCGGCCGGGTATCGAAGGGGATGCCGGTGATGATCACTTGGGACGCAATGCCGGGACGCCAATGGAAGGGCGAGGTGGACAAGACGGCGACCCAGATCGTGGCTCTCGGAACCCGGCAAGTAGGCGAGGTCGTGTGCCTGATCGAGAATCCCAATGACGAACTGTTGCCCGGCACCAACGTGAACGCTGAAATCCGCGCCCAGACCATCGACGGGGCTCTCACCGTTCCGAAAGAGGCCGTCCGCCGCGAGCTGGGACAGGCAGGAGTCTTTGTACTAGCCGGCGGTCACGCGGTCTGGAAGAAAGTAACGCTCGGAATCGAGAGCACCACCCGCGTGCAGGTCCAGGGTTTGAATGAAGGCGACCCGATCGCGCTGCCGTCGGACAAGCCGCTCGCGGACGGGATGGCCGTGCGGCTGCAACAGCCGTAACCAGCCCGCAAAGGGTGCGGCGCCCCCCCTCATTTCAGCCAAACAACAAGGCCGCCGCGCGTAGTTTACCCGCTCCGGGTTTTGCGGGCTGTTACGTTAGGAGCGCACAGCGCGGGACGCGCTCGCCGGTGAGTGAAAACAATCGCGGCCCGCTGCGTTGTGCGCGATGTTTACTGAGGAGCCTCGCTCTATTTTGCGCGCAGCAGTTTCTCGACGTGCTTGGCGAGCACATCCACTTCGACATTCAACCGGGCGCCCGGATGCGCGCGGCCCAGCGTGGTCTGGGCGTGGGTATGGGGGATGATTGCGACCCCGACTCTGGTCTCCGCCCCGAACCCGCCATCTTCGAGCGACGCGATGGTGAGGCTGATGCCGTCGAGCGCGATCGAGCCCTTCTCCACCAGATAACGGTCCAGCGCCGCCGGGACTCGCACGTTCAGCCACCAGTTCCCGTCGCCCAAACTCTCCATCGAGACCAGTTCCGCGGTTGCATCCACGTGGCCTTGCACGATGTGGCCGGAGAGGCGCGTGGCGGGGGTGACCGGCCGCTCCAGGTTCACTTGCGAACCGGGCTTCAAGTCGCCTAGATTGCTGCGCCGGAGGGTTTCCGGCGCGAGATCGGATTCAAAGGAATTCGCGCCGATGTTCAGCGCCGTGAGGCAGACGCCGTTTACCGCCATGCTCGAACCCTCCACGGCGTCCGAGAGGACCGTCGAGCAACGCACTCGAAGTTTCGCGCCCGCGGTGTGCGGTTCGAAGGCGTCCACGGTCCCCAGTTCTTCGATGATTCCTGTAAACAAGTACGCTCCTTATTTTGGCAATCCACAATCCGGTCCACGACGTAAGTAAAAGCCTAAGGAAAATCCCCCATCTTTTCACTACCGCTCCCTGACGGTCACGGCTCGGTTAGGTTCGAGATTCGGTTGGGTTCGACACTCGCTCTCGCCGCTTCCTGTGCCGTCGGCTCCGTGCGGGCGCAAGGGTCTTACCGCGACTGTCAAGGAGCGGTAGTGAACTATTCGGCAGGACACCACGCTAGAGTGTATCGCGTTCCGAGGCTGTTGCCTCTCAGCCCGGACACGCGGGCCACGACGTGTACCATTAAAGATCGGAGATCTTGCCTTTGGAACCCGTCTCGCATTTCTTCTACTCGGATCGCTTGAAACTTCAGTTCTGGGATTGGGGCACGGAGGGAAAACCAGCCATGATCCTGGTGCACGGCGGCCTGGATCACGCCAGAAGCTGGGACTGGGTGGCGAGGGCGCTCCGCGACGATTATCACGTCTACGCTCTCGATCTGCGCGGGCACGGAAACAGCGCCTGGGCGCCGGGGGCTCTGTATAGCGTCGCGGAACACGTGGTCGATCTGTCCGCCCTTGCGGACATCATCAAGCAATTCCCCGCGTATATCATCGGACATTCGCTCGGCGCGGTCACGACTCTGCTGTATTCCGGAGTTTATCCGGACCGCGTGAAGAAGATCGTCGCGATCGAAGGCGTGGGTCTGCCCCTCACGTCGGCGCAGAAGCCGCCCTCGGAACGTCTGCGCAACTGGATTCAGAACGTCAGGACGGCGGAGAATCGCAGTCCCCACAGCTATCCCAATCTTGCGTCGGCGGTGGCTCGAATGAAGCAGGCGAACCCGTTCCTCTCCGACGAGATGGCGGAGCACTTGACGCTCCACGGCACCAACTGGAACGCCGACGGATCGCTCACCTGGAAGTTCGACAACTATGCCCGCTTGTTTGCGCCGTATGGGATGAGCCTGGATGACGCGACCGAGGTGCTGCGCAAGATCGAGTGCCCGACGCTCCTGTTTTGGGGACGGCAGAGCTTTGCGGGAGACCCCGATCTGGATGAACGGACCTCCGTGATTCGCGATCGCCAGGTAGTCCGCGTGGACCACGCCGGCCACTGGCTGCATCACGATCAGCTTGCGATCTTCCTGCGGGAGACGAAGAAGTTCCTGGCGGAGTGAAGTCGCCGGCTACGCATCCACGGCTTCGAGAGGAATCGAAGCGTAGCGGCGGTCGACATAATCGTTCAGCAGGGTAATGAATTCCGCGACGATATGATCGCCACGAAGCGTCAGCTTCAACTTGCCGTCCACGTAAACGGGCGCGACGGGCTCTTCAAAAGTGCCCGGCAGAGAAATGCCGATGTTGGCGTGTTTCGATTCGCCGGGGCCGTTCACGATACAACCCATCACCGCCACCTTCATCTCCTCCACGCCCGAGTAGCGCGATTTCCAGATGGGCATCTGCTCGCGCAAATAGGTCTGGATCTGGTCGGCCATGTCCTGGAAGAACGTGCTGGTGGTTCGGCCGCAGCCGGGGCAGGCGGTCACCTGCGGCGTGAAGCTGCGCAGCTCAAGCGACTGAAGAATCTGCTGGCTCACAAGCACTTCATCGGTGCGATCGCCATTGGGCAGAGGCGTCAGAGAGGTGCGAATGGTGTCGCCGATTCCTTCCTGCAACAGGACGCCCATCGCCGCCGTCGAAGCGACGATGCCCTTGGCTCCCAATCCCGCCTCGGTGAGGCCCAGGTGAAGGGCGTATTCGCACTCCGCCGCGAGCATGCGGTAGACCGCAATCAGATCCTGGACGCCGCTGACTTTCGCGCTCAAGATGATGCGGCTGGCGGGGAGACCATACTGCTCAGCGGCCTTCGCGGATGCGATGGCGCTCGCGACGATCGCGCGGAGCGTGACCGTCTTGGCATCCAGCGGGTCGGGGAGACGGCTGTTCTCGTCCATCATGCGCGTGAGCAGCGCCTGGTCGAGCGAACCCCAGTTGACGCCGATACGCACGGGACGGTCGTATTCGATCGCGGCTTCGATCATCACCCGGAAGTTGTCGTCGTGCTTCTTCCCGATATTGACGTTCCCCGGATTGATCCGGTATTTGGCCAGCGCGCGGGCCATCTCGGGATACTTCTTGAGCAGCAGGTGGCCGTTGTAGTGGAAATCGCCGATCACCGGGACGCGAACCCCGAATTTATCGAGCGTTTCGACGATCCTCGGGACGGCTCGTGCGGCCTCGTCGGTGTTGACGGTGACGCGCACCAGCTCCGATCCCGCGTTCGCCAGCGACATTACCTGGTTGACGGTGGAGGTGACATCGGCGGTATCGGTGTTGGTCATGGATTGAATCACGATCGGATGAGCTCCGCCCACCTTCACTGTTCCGACACTGACGGCCGTCGAGCGGCGGCGCGGTTGTGCTGCCATGAATCCTCCACCAAATGCTTGTAAAACCCTATTGTAGCCGTTTGATAAAAGGCGAGGGTTGACATTCCGGTTGACTTCGGGGCACTTTGTTCCTTAAGCTTTCGGAAGCACACGCTTGGCGGTCTTTTCCAATGCCTGGCTGACCTTTTTGGGACGGAGACTGATCACGCAATCGCAAACTTTTGCCTCGCTGGCCATGGCCGCCTGGTTAGGAGCCGCTGGCGCGGCTGTGGCAACGGCGCAGGATAAACCCGCGGCGCCGGCAGCGCAACCGATTGGCGCACCTCAGCAGAGTGGGGCCTCGCAACCGAATGGCTCGCAACCCAATCTCGCGGCTTTACAGCAGAACGTGGTGAAAACCACGTCCGACTGGAGCGCCTTGGCGAATGCGATCGAGGCGCGCATTTCCCGGTGGCTGCCGTGCGACCCGCGAATCCGAACCGCGATTGAGGAAGTGAGCCGGGCGTCGGAGGCCCGGCTAGACGCCCTCTCGCGGTACGCGCAGGCCGTGATGGCGGATGCCGGGCAACAGACGGACGTGGCCCGGCGCTTAGTGGCCGGGCAAGACGCCTTGGCGGCGGAATGGAACACCGAGCGCGTCCAGGCGCAGCAAGAAGATGCGGGCATCCAAGGTCAAATGGCGAACATTACGGAGAGCGCGAAGCGGAGACCGGCCTTGTCCGAGGCTCAGAGAACCCTCGGCGGGATCGCCGCAGCCGCCGGACAACGCGTGACGCAGGATGAAGACCGCGTGAATCGAGCGGCGGCGCTCCCCGGCCTGCTTCGTGACTTGCTGGCCGCGGACCAGGCGCGGCAGGCGGCTTACAGCGCCGAAATCCGAGCGGTGGCGGATGAACAGGCGCGCTGGGGTACCTACTACGCGGCCCGGCTGGGCCGTGCCCAGATCGAATGCACCATCACCAACCCGGGCGGGGCCGCTGCGGCTCCCGGCCGGCAAGGAAAGAAACGATGAAACGGGTGGCGCCGCTCTGGATCGTTCTCGCGTTCGCCTTCGGCCAGCCACCGAATAGGGACGACTATCGAAATGCCTACCGCGACTGGCGTCAGGCCGACCCGGACCTGGAGAGGGACGCAGCCGCGGCGGCGCCCGAGCTCGCATCTCGCGCCGAGAAGGCTGCGGCGCAAGCGTTAAAGTACGGCGCGGCCCGGCGCGCGTTTCTGCAGGCACTGGCCGATGAGACCGGACAGGTTGTGGCGGCGCTTGAGAGTGGCGCGGCTCCAGCGGATATCCCGGCCGCGGCGACCAAGACCGTCCAGGACTACTTGACCCTGGAGAACGCGGTGTTGGGCCGGAATATTGAGGCGTTCGCGAACGATCCGGACCGGGGCATCCAGCAACTGCGCCAGGCGCTCGAACGGGAGCGCACGGTTCTGGGCGCGATCACGCCCGCCATGGCGGATCGTCAGAAGGCAGCCGACGCCGCTTCTCAAGCCGCCGACGCCGCGCAGCAGGTATTATTGAAAACCCTGGATCAGTATCAAGCGTTGGCGGCCGGCTGGAAGCAGACCCTGGAGCAGACGGACCGTGAGACCGCCGCATGGGCCGTGTACTATCCGGCCCTGGTGGCTGGACCACAGAATACAGCGGTCCAGCCGGCGGCTCCTCCGAGTTCGACCGGCGGGCAGGCAGCACCGGTCGCGGCGCGGGCGCCGGAGCCGGCCCCGGCCGTGCGAACCCCCTCGGTGACACCCGTTTCACTCGCGCGTTACGTAGGTGCTTGGGCTTTTCCGGCATCGGGTGGAGTCTTCCACGGAGCCCAGCCGGAGTTTGTCGACCTGGCGGTTCACGAAGAGAATGGTCACGCGACCGGAACCCTGTTTGCCCGGTTCAAGCTTCCACCTGGAAGCGCGGGGGATCCGGAACTTCGTCTCGACTTCGCGGGGGATTTTACCAATTCGCGAACGCAGCGGCTGAATCTGCAAACGGGCGACGGCGCAACCGGTGTGATCGAGCTCATTCCGGGACCCGCGTTCAATCTGCTCGAAGTGAATTTCCAGACCAACGCGCCATCCGGGAAGGTTCGGCGAGGGAACTTCGTCCTGCTCAAGAGGTAGTGTGCCCGGATGTCCTGTCTCAGTGGTTCGCCTAATCAGTCGAATCGGGGTGAGCAGCAGGGCACCTGTCATCCCGCTTGCGTCCTGAGTCATTAATTCGCCACACGAATTGCGCTGGGGCGGACGCCCTCGTCCGCGCCGGACCCCCTGGTCCGGCTCTGCCAACGCACTCAAACGGAGGCCGACGAGGGC
>Ga0209415_10010588_pt1 | contig 15650 bp, 12 predicted proteins | sample PeaSoiSIISIP2007_FD_187696 | JGI IMG/M metagenome (GOLD analysis project Ga0209415, IMG submission 187696) | Peat soil microbial communities from Weissenstadt, Germany - SII-SIP-2007 (SPAdes) (version 2) | ecosystem: Environmental > Terrestrial > Soil > Wetlands > Peat | place: Germany... | reverse complement strand
CCGAACGCGATGTTGCGGGTCAGGCTGTCGTCGAGCAGAAAGATTGACTGGGGTACGTAGCCGACCCGATGCTTCCAGGCAAACCGCCGATCGCACAGGTCCTGGCCGTCGATCAGGATGCGCCCGGACGAGGGGCGCAGCAGTCCGACCAGCAGGTCGGCGAGCGTGCTCTTGCCCGCGCCGGTCGGTCCGACCACCCCGATCGATTCGCCGCATCGAATCGTCAGCGAGATCTCATGCAACACCGGGCGCTCAGTCTCGGCGTAGGCAAAGGACACGCGCTCGAATTCGATTACGGTGTGGAGCATGACGGCATGACCGTGATCACCGTCGGGGCTGCCGCGCTCGAGGCCGGCCATGAGCAGGTAGTCGTCGTGGAGATTGTTGGCCGAGCGTGCGGCGCCGCGAATCTGATTTACCCGCCACGCGATCCGGTTGACGGACGGAACGATCCGGAACGCGGCATAGGAGAACAGCGCCAGCAGCGGCAGCCCTTCGCTGCGGACCTCGCCCTTCGCGCTCAGCAGCGCGATCACGACCAGTGCCCCGCCGACGAACAGGGTCTCGGTGAACAGCGGCGCGCTGGCCTCCATGGTCTTGGCGAGGTATCCGAGTTTCAGGATGCCGCGCAGTTTCTGCTCGACCACGCCGGCAAAATACTCTTCGCGCCCGAGCACCTTGATCTCCTTGACTCCGCCGAAGGCTTGCTGGAGATCGCGCAAAATGGCCCGTGACAGCCGGTCCTGCCCGTATCCATAGCGATCCGCCATCGCGCGCGTAAGCCGCAGCAGCAAGGCGAGTCCGCCGCCCAGAAGGCATCCGGCGATCAGGGTGATCTTCGGTGCGGTATACAACAGCACCGCGGCGATGCTCGCGGCGGCCAGAATTTCCGACGCCACGGCGACCGCCGCCGACATCCCGTCCCCGCAGACCCGGTCCACTGCGGTGCTGACGTTCCAGATCAGATCGGCGGAGTTGCGGCGCAGATGGAACGGATAGGGCATCGCGAGATAGCCCCTCATCATCGTACTTTTGAGCGCCACCACCGATTCGCCCACGACCTTGTGGCTGAAGTATTCCATCCCGAGCGCAAACAGGTTCTTGACCAGATAAAAAAGCGCGATCAGTCCGGTCAGCGCGACGATCTGGCCCTGGACGCTATGCCACGGCAGCATCGCTGCGACCCTTGAAACGACCGGCAGGCGCCCAATCGAAGGCGGATCGCTGATGATCTTGATCAGCGCGAACACCGCCGCGGCCGCCCCGGCCTCGAGCGTGCCACGCAAGAACGCGGCCGGTGCGAGGATCGCCCACCGCCATCGGATCGCGCCGGGGAGCATCGCGAAGGACCTGCCCAGGGCTCGGATGGCGGGGAAGCGGGAGCTCCGATCGTCTGATGGGCCGCTACTCAAGTCCGATACTCCGGGAGTTGCTGACCGTTTCCTCGACGATCTGTTCGAGCTGCGCGCCGAAGGCCACTTTCGAGAACTTCGCGCCCACGTGTTCCCGGCCGGCCCGGCCCATCCGCTCGGCTCTCGCCGGGTCGGTCACTAGGACCGCGAGGGCGGCGGCAAAGGCCTCCGGCTGGGGCGGGCAAAGAAAGCCGGTAATCCCGTCGACGATAGTCTCCGGCGGTCCGCCGTTGTTGACCGCTACCACCGCCTTTGAAGCCGCCATCGCTTCCAGCGGGACGTAGCCGAAATGCTCATACTCAGGGGTATAGACCACGCACCGCGATCGCGAAAGGAGGTCCCGCAACTCGCCGTCGTCCGGCGAGGTCCGAAAGACCACCTGCGCCGACACCGCGTGGCGCCGTGCCAGTGCTTCGAGGTCGCGCCGCGTGCGTGCGGGCTCGGCCGCACGCGGATCCAGGCCGCCGGCGATCACCAATCGCACGCCACTGAAAATCGCCGGAGCAAGCGTGGGCCGGAGCGCGGCCAGCGCCTCGATCGCGAGGCCGTGGTTCTTTCTGGAATCAAAGCGGCCGATCGAGAGCATCGTAACGGTATCTTCGTCCGCGCCGTCGCCATTGCGGGCGGAGCCGGCGAGCTCGACCCCGGGGTAAAGCAGCCGCGGCGCGCCCAGGCGCGGGAAAGTGTGCGCCATCACCGACGCGGTGAATCTGCTGTTCACGAGCACCAGATGCGCCCTCTCGATCGCGGCTCTTTCCGACCAGTCGATCGGGGCGCGGTACCAGCGGTAGAGAGCGCCGCGTTGCGGAGCGAGCAACCGGTCGGGGAAGTGACAGTAGAAGATGATTTTGGCCCGCGTCATCAGCCGCAGGATCGGAATCGATTGTGACACCAGGTCGGCGAAGATCACGTCGAAGTGCTCGCGGGTCAGTGCCAGACGCGAGGCCGCGTAGCAGGTCCGGCCGATGTTACATGGCGCCAGGAAACGGCCCCCGACTTGAAGCGGCAGGAAGTCTCCGTAGACGCGGACCTCGACCGTGCCGTCGCGCGCGGCCGCGAAGCAATGGTCGCGGTCCCGATGCGAGGTGACAATCGTGACGTGATGGCCGGCCTGCTGAAGACAGGTCGCGGCGTCGAGCACCAGCCGCTCGGCGCCGCCCACCCCAAGCTGGGGATGGACGAAACCGATCCGCAATGGTCGTCTCATGACAGCCCGGCGCGACGTCAAGCCGCAAAAACTTGCGCCGCCTCGGTATTCCAGCCCTCGCGCCAGGAAATCCGCGGCTGGCTGCGGACTTGATCGCGCAGGCGATCGAGCAGCGGCGTGTGATCGGGAAAGCCCTCGAACAATTCGTAGAGCTGGGCGGCGAGCTGTTCGGCGTCGGCGAACAGGAGGCCATTCTCGCCGTGGCGCACCTGCTCGCCGAGGCACGGGCCGTAATCCAGCGCGCACACCGGCACTCCCGCGCCGAACAGATCGGCGATCTTCATCGGCAAGTCGATTCCCGAGGCCGACCGATGACACGAGACGCCGGCATCGGCCGCGCCCAGCAGCCGCGCATAGTCTTCAGCGACGAGCCACAGCGTGCGCAGATGAATTCGGTGCAGAGTCAACTTGCGAATTTCCCGTTCATAGCGATCGCGTAGCGGGCCGCGGCCGGTGATGAGAATCAACAGCTCGCCGAAGCCACCGGCGGATCGCTGCCGGGCGATTTCGTCGCAGCGCACCGCCGCCTGGATCAGAATGGAAATGTCCTCGTCCAGGGTCCAGCTCGTTGGGCATACGATGATCGCGGGCCGCCGGCCATCGTCCGGCCAGGGAATGACACCATTTAGAATGCGGCGCAGCAGGGTAGGGCGCTCCTGTTGCGGCGTCGGCGCGAACATCTCGGCCGGCCGGTCATACAATACGGCCGCACCGGGAATCTGCCAGTGCATGCGCAGCTCGGACTGCATCGCGCGTGAGACGCACAGATGCGCATCGGCGCGTCGCCCCAACGCCCGCTCATGCGATCGCAGCAGCCGCACCGCCCAGTGATCCGATCCCAGCCTGAGCGCCAACATCGCATGGCTGAAGTTATGCCAGTCGATTACGAGCCGCGCTGATCTAAGGCGCGCGGCGATCAGCGCGATCGCCAAAGTTGGCACGGCGGGCGGATTCTGCACCAGCACGATGTCAGGCTTGCCGGCGACCAGCAGAAGTTTCCACAATAGCCCCAAGCCCTGCCCGCACAGTCGCATGAATTGCCAGGCCGCGAACAGGAACCCGGGCAGATGGCGCCCGGCCGCGATCGGGGCGCCCATGAGATGCATCGTGATCCGCGGATGGTCGCTGACTGCCTGTAACGGCGCCGAGCCCGAATATGCTATGACTTCCACATCTCGGCCCGAATCGGCCAATGCCAGCGCGTGATACTGCATACGAGGACTCCGGCCGAAATCCCCAAGGACGACAATCGCTACTCGCATGCGGATCGGCCGGCGGCTTCAGGTGCAAAGCTCACGCCTGTTTCGCCACCTTCCCGTTGAATAAGGTCCGCGGCTGATCGTGTCAACCTTTGGCCTAATCGCAGGTGCGCGTGCAGTAGAGCCATGGTTTCGGATATCAGAGCCGCCGGACTTCCTTTACAATAGCGCTGCTTCGCTATTTGATTCGGATTGCCGGCGGCGAGGTGGAGAGACGGTTTGCTTTCGTGAATAACGTTTCCATTCGGGATTCTCGTTCCCTGACTGCGCGGGATTCCGCGTCGGCGCCGGGCGCAGAGAACTCGCCGCCTCGCGACGGCGTGTCGCACGCGTCCAACGGCGCCGGCCGCAATCCGGCTTCGTATGGGGTTGCACACCCCCGGCGTATCGCAATCGCGGTCGGTGGCAGCGCCGGGCACACCTACCCGGGACTTGCGCTTGCCGAGAACTACGCCGCGGCGAGCGATCCGGCGCAGATCCTGATCTTCGGGCGTGGAGACAGTCTCGAGTCGCAGGCCGCCAGCCGCGGCGGCTATCGGTTCGCGGCGATCGCGGCCTCGCCGATGCTGCGTGAACGAATCCCGGGCAAGGCGCTGGCGCTGGCGAATCTCACCGCCGGCTTCGTTCGCGCCCGGGCGATCATGAAGGCTGAACAGATCGAGCTTGCGATCGGCTTCGGCGGCTACGCCTCCGCGGGTCCCCTGCTGGCAGCACGCTCGCTCGGCCTGCGCACGGTGATTCACGAGTCCAATCCGGCTCCGGGGCTCACCAACCGGATCCTCGGCCGGCTGGCGGACCGGATCTGCGTAGCGTTCGAGGAAGCCGGCAAAATGTTTCCGCCCGCGCGCACTGTGGTAACCGGCACTCCCATTCGCGAAGAGATCATAAAGCTGGCGCGCAAGGCGCGCACCGCTCCGGGCGCCGATCGTTCCGCGCGGATTCTGGTCACCGGCGGCTCGCTGGGCTCGGCTTTTCTCAACGATCGCGTGCCGCGCCTGCTCGGGCTCGTTCTGCAGAGTGTCCCGGGGCTGGAGGTGCTGCATCAGACCGGGAATCGGACCGGCCCCGACGAGCCGGACCGCGTGCTCGCCGAGTACACCGGCCGGGGCGTGAAGGCGCGCACCGCGCGATATCTCGAGGACATGGCTGAGGCCTACCGATGGGCGGACTTCGTGATCTCGTGCGCGGGAGCGACCACGCTGGCCGAACTCGCGGTGGTGGGGCTTCCAGTACTGATCATTCCGATGCGTTCGGCGGCCCGCAATCACCAGTTTGACACCGCGCGCGCCTTTTCCGCCCGGACCGGAGCCAGTTGGGCGGCCGAGGATGCCTGGGATCCGCAACGATTCGCCGCGGACATCGCGTCGGTGCTGCGCGACCGCGAGGTCTGGCTGGCCGCATCGAATCGCATCAGAAACTTCGCCGTTCCAGGCGCCGCGATGGCCGTGATCGCCCGTTGCGAGGCATTGCTGAACGGCGGCTGACGGCTACGCCGCGCGCCATTATCCTTGCGCGCGTCTGCTCACGCGCCGGGTGAGGACGTAGCGGTTTTCTTCGGGTTCATGCCCGCGCCGTTCGATCTTCCCAGGTCCGGCCAGTTGATCTTCCACGTGGTCACGGTTTCTCCGTTGATCACGGTGGCCTCGTGGACCTTGGTGAAGAGCGGGCTGTAGCTCCCGTCGAGCATCATCAGCCGCGTGAAGGTGGAGCGGATCATGTTCGACGGGCCGATCAGAGCCCTCGACCGCGCCGGCTCTACCATCACCGCGATGTCCGGGTCGGTCGGCGAATCGACTGGCTGTTCGACTATCCCGTTGTCGCCCGCGATCAGCACCATCGCCGGCGTCCCGTCGCGCTCCTGAACCTTGCGCTCGTCAGTCACAAAACGAATTTTCAGCGTAGTGCCTGTGGGCCGATAGACGAGCTCGGCTACAATCGCGCGCTGAGATAGCGGCAGCAGATCGGGAGTGCAGTCCAGCTCGCCGCTGATGGGACTTCCGCACGGAATCCATCCGGCCTGGAGGGTTTGCACCGGCGCGATGAAGTGTTGTGCGTCTTCGTCCGAATGCAGGCCGCGCACCTGTTGAACGAGCGCGCGCGCGTCCGCCGGCGGCATCCCGAAGCGAGCGGCCAAATCGTCAACCGCGGTGGCTTCCGGTATCGAGCGGTCGTTCTGATAAGCATAGGCGCGGCGGAAATCCCAGCTACCGAGCTCGGACCACTTCGAGTGCTCCATGATGGTCGAAAGGATCAAGTACGCGGGCGGCGCGTCGCAATGAGTGGAAGCCAGCACGCTGGTCTGCGCCGCCTCGCCCAGCCCGCTGCGCGCCAGGCGTGCCCGCGCGGCGGCCAAGTCCAGACCCGAGATCTCCAACACAATCGATTGAGCCGCTATCGGGTCGAGACCTTGAGCGGTCAATTTGCCGTAGGCTCCCAGTTGGCCCTCGGGATTGGGCGTCGCGTCCGATCCGCAATCGAGCATCCGCAGCATGCCCACCGCTTGATTGTCATTGGGCGCCAACAGCGCGCGCGACAGCCAGTAAGGTATGTGCGTCGACAGCGAGCCGCCGTCCATCGCGACGCGCCGCTCAGCCCCGTACTTGATCCAGTAACCATAGTCCCACCACGCGTTGATGATCGCGTTGGGCGGGCTCTGCTCGCGCAAGTTTTCCAGCGTCGTCCACCAAGCCTGGTTGATGATCGGCATGTAGTCGCGGGCGGCCAGGTAGCCGGCTTCGGCGGGCACAATTATCCACGCAGCCAGCATCACGAAGACCGCGGCGCTGAGAGCCGCGGCGTAGCGGGGTCGGCGCTCACGCTCACGAACGAGCCGGTCGATCCATCGATACGCGCGGCCGGGGATCGCGCCGAACGCGATCGCAAAAGGCGCGGCGAGCAGCATTGCGAAGCGCTCGGCCAAGCCCAGGTACAGCACGGCGCAGAACCAGGTGGTCACAATCAACGCTGCGCTTCGATCCTCTTCCAGCCTGTCGGCGTTCGGCATCAGGTCGATCAGGATCGCCACCGCGATCGGCGTAGCGATCAGCGCCGGAAGTCGCCAATTGCCCGTGAGCGAGGCGGTCAGCCCGTACCGATAAAGGCCCGCCGCGCCGATCAGCAGGGCGAAGTCCCACCATCGCCATCGTCGGTTCGGGAGCGCCAACAGCAGCAGACCAAGAGCGCCCGCGAGCAACACCCATTCGCCGCCCATCCAGTGGGCGAACTGGGCCGCGTCGCCCCGCTTGAGCTCGGCGACGGTCGAAAAGCTGGTCGGCCACGCGCTCTCGCCGGACGGACGCGCGCCGGCGGCTACGTCCGGCCCGCCCGGATGAGTGTGCAGCACCGCAGCAATCGGTTGCGCAATACTTCGCACGGTTGCAAAGTACGAGGCGCCCGCCATCGAGGTCGTAATCCACGCCGAAAAGTAGAAGACCACAACCACCAAAGCCGCGCGCCGAACTCCGGCTCCGGATGAAGCCGATCGTGCTTTGTGCAGCGCCAGCTTGATCGACTCGAAGAGCAAATTCGCGAGCAGCGCGATCATCAGGACTCCGTAAGCGAACGGCCATCCGCTCCATGAAGCGGCGTGCAGGCCGGTGAACACCGCGCCGAGCATCGCGTAGGCGATCTGCCGGCGCCACGACGGCGCGGCCGACGCTTCGATCAGCGCCCAGACCATGAACAGCGGGAGGACGACATTCCAGACATCGTCGTCGCTCCCAAGGCTCCGGTGCAGGAAGAGCGGATTGAGCCCCAGCACGATCGCGGTGCAGAGACCGCCCAAATTACCCGCGACCCGGCGCCCGATCGCGAAGGCTGGAATGACTCCGAGCATCCCGACCAGCACCTGCACCAGGAAGGAGCCGGCGGGAATCGGAAACCCGGGCCTGAAAAAAGCGATCAGGCGGTTCAGTGCGATAATCGAGGCGATATGCAGTGAGCGGTTATAGATATTGGTCCGGCCGACCGGCGCGTTGGCGTAGGTGTCGCGGCACACGCCGTCCACGATCTGATCGCAGGTCGTTCCGGTGCGCAGATAGTTCCGAGCCATTCGCAGCCAGTGATAGCTGTCGTAGTCTCCCAGGAAGACGTGCTGACGGCCGTCGTCGCCCGTATAGCGGAATTCCGATGCGAGTTGCTCGGCCAGCTCGTGACCCCGTTGCTGGAATTCGGCGGGATGCTCCTTCGGCCATGCGCGCACCGCTTGATCGATCGCGGCGCGCCGCTCCGGGATATCAGCCGGCAGTTGCGCGTCGACTTCGGCGGTGACCTTTTCGCGGAGCCGAACCTCGGCTCGCATCTCGACATCGCCCAGAGCGCGAGGCAGCAGCCGCACCCATCCGACCAGCGCCATCGCGCCGATTAACAAGCAGGCGCAAATGATTCGATCGAGCGTCCTGGTTTCGTGAAGCCGCTGACGCGCAGAGGCAAACCGCGATAGCGAGCGACCGGCGGCGCGAGGATTCTCAGCGGCGGGATTTCCACTCATCCGGGCAGACGGCCTCGCGTACCACTATGATCGAGGGGGCCCGGCTTGTCACCGGGCAGGAACACTATGATCCACGGACAAAATTGTGCGGTATGGGCGCGACATCCATTGCTCGGATCGAAATACTCAGCGAGCCGCACATCTCGCTGACCGGGATGCCTCGCACCACACCTCGCGGCTCAATCCGCGATTCCCACTCCGAGGGCTGAGCGTCCGCCTCAGTTGCCCTGTTCGGCCAGGATCGGCTGATTCTTGGCGACTGTCGGGCCGCGCAGATCGGACTCGCGCAGTTCTTCGATCAGCCCCTCGAGCTTCTGCGATGTCTCGCGCACGTACTCATAGAAGTGCTTGTGCATGAGCGCCAGCGTCAGGGCTTGCCGGATTGCGCTCGGGCGCTTGAGCGCCGTTTCGACGCACATCGAGATCGTGAGCCACGCGCGCCGTGGCGAGGCGCGCATGATGCACGTCCAGATGATGTTCAGGAAGACCGCGAGGTCATCGCGCCGCGCCAGCACCTTCGAGCCCAGGGTCTCTCCGCGATTGAGGATCAAGGCCATCGCGCGCTGCCGATAGTTCCGGTAGCCGTAGAGGCGCTGCAGCAGGTTCTTGTACCCCTCGTAGAGCTCCAGGCGCGACATGCCGCTCGGGACGATGTTGGTGAAGAGGAACTGATCGCCGACGGACTCTGCGATGAGCCGGCCGGCGGCCTTCAGTCGCGCGTGCAGCGGGGTCTTCGGCACCGCGTTGAGCAGACCCGTCATCGAGATCGGGATCCGCGCCTGCTGGATGAACCGGAACTGCTCGTCGAAAATCGACGGGTCGTCGCTGTCGAACCCGACGATCATGCCCGCCATCACCTCGATGCCCGCGGCCTGGATGCGGTGGACCGAGCTCACGATGTCTTCACGCGTATTCTGCGTCTTTTTCGATTCCCGGAGACTCGCGGCGCGCGGAGACTCGATGCCGACGAAGATGACCACGAAGTGCGCCTGCTTCATGAGTGTCAGGAGTTCCGGGTCCTGCGCGACGTTCAGGCTGACCTCGGTCATGAACTCGACTGGATTGCCGCGCTCCTTCTGCCAGGCGGCGAGGGCCGCGAGCAACACCTTGGCTTCCTTCTTGTCTCCGATGAAGTTGTCGTCAACGACGAAGATGTTTGAGACCCCGAGCGCGTGAATTGCCTCCACCTCGGCGAGCACCTGCTCGACCGACTTGATCCTCGGCCGCCGGCCGTACATCACGATGATGTCGCAGAATTCGCAGTTGAAGGGGCAGCCACGCGCGAACTGGATGGCCATGCTCCGGTAGCGATCGACCTTGAGCAGGTCAAAGCGCGGCAGCGGCGAATCGAGCATGTTCGGCTTCTCGTCCTGCCGGTACTCCATCTGCCACAGGCCAGTTGGGTACTCGCGGAGGAACTGCGGCCAGGTGTACTCGGCCTCGCCGATGAAGATGACATCGACCTTGCCCCGGAGCTCTTCGGGGCAGAGCGTGGTGAACGGCCCGCCCGCGACCACCAGCTTTCCGCGCAGCCGGAACTCCGCGGCCAGCTCGAACATGCGCTGTTTGTGGACCACGAAGCCCGTGATCCCGACGACGTCGGCGTCGGTGTTGAAATCGATCGGCTCGACGTTCTCGTCGCAGAGCACGATCTCGTGCGGTGGCGGCGTCAGGCCCGCGATCGTCGGCAGGGCGAGATTGGGAAAGACGCAGCGCTTCTTGAGGCTCGGCAGGATGCGATCGAAGGTCCAGAACGACTCGGGGTTTCTCGGAGCAATGAGATAAATCTTCACGCCGGGCGTCTCCTTGCGGGGTCGGGTATGGGTGCGCAAGTCGCGTGCCGAATTCAGGCCGGGTTTTTGTTAGGTAAAACGACGCCTGCAGCATCCGCTGTGATGCGTAAGGGATCAGGCTGACGCGATTCGCAACATATTCTCTATTCGCCAGCCGCAGCGCTGGTATCCCTCTTCACGCCTTTTCAAACACGAACTTCCCAGCCGCACCATGCGCGGTGATCGTAGGGGCCTTTCCCCTCGGCACTGGTCTAATATACCTCAGGGTTGCCGCGCAGTACTTAGCCATCGTGCCGGAAGTATCGGCATGAAAAAAGGTCACGACGTGAGCCAGTCAGAGCCGACGGGCTTTTCCGAATCCTTGCGAGACCTGCGAGCCGGTCGCCTGACTTGGCTCTGGCTTCTCGTGGGATTTGTTTTGCTGCCGTTTACGATCGTGCAGACGATGATTCCCCTCGCTGCATGGCTGGCGCCGATATTCCTGCTGCGCTTTGCCCGCACTGCCCGTCGGGCGTCGGTCGCGTTGCCGCTGATCTTCCTGGCCGAGGCGATCGGCAATTGGATTGCGCTTCGCGGCGGCGGCGATGTGGGTAACATCTATATGGCCGTGTTCGGACTGATCCTTTTCTCGCCTTTCAGAGGACTGGTGTCCACGTTGCCTTACGCAGCCGACCGCCTGCTCGGATCGCGCCTCGACGAGAAGACGCGTGCGCTGGTGTTTCCGCTGGCGTATGTGACCGTCGATTGGCTAATGACGTTGCTGCCGGCGGTCAATTCGACGGCTTCGTTTGTCTATTCGCAATACGACAGTCTCGCCTTGATGCAGATCGTCTCGATCACCGGGATGTGGGGCATCACCTTCCTCATCGCGTGGGGCGCCTCGACCGTTAACGCCCTTTGGGAGGGGGGTTTCGACTTTCGGCGGGTGCCCGGCGTGGTAATTCCCTTTGTCGCCGTCCTGATAGCGGTCGGCCTCTTCGGAAGCATCCGGTTGAACTTTGCCGCGCCGTCCTCGCCGACCGTCATGGCGGCCACAGTTACTATCGATCACGCTGTTTACGAGCGCGCGATCAGCCCGCCATTCAATTGGGCGACCTTCTACCGGTCCTCAGATGACGAGCGTGCCGCCGTTCGCCCGCAACTCAAGGCAACCGTCGATCAGATGCTGGAGCGCAGCGAATCCGCCCTGCGCGCCGGTGCGAAGACCGTCGGCTGGCAAGAGGCATCGGCTCAGGTCCTGGAAGAGGACCGGCAACAAACCCTGGACCAGGCGTCTGATTTGGCCAGGCGCTACGATGCCGATATGCAGATCGAACTCAGCGTGTTCACGCGAGCCCCGAAGCATCACTACTATCGTAATCAGTCAATCTTGATCGACAACGCGGGGCGAATATTGGCAACCTACGAAAAGGCCTACCCGGTGATTCCTGGCGAAGCCTACGTCTCGATCCCCGGGCCTGGAAAGCTCCCCGTCGCGAACACGCCCTATGGCCGCATGGCCACGGCGATCTGCAACGACTTTCATTTCCCGGCGCTGGCCCGGCAAGCCGGACGGAACGATGTCGACATCATGATGGCGCCTTACAACGACGCAATCCCATTTGGGCAGCAAGACGCCTTTGTCGCGATTTTCCGCGCCATCGAAAATGGCTATTCGATGGTGAAAGCCACCGGCAACGGCCCGTCCATGATCACCGACTACCAGGGACGTGTGCTGGGCCGGCAAAACTATGGCGACGGCGGCGGGGTTATGCTGGCCACCGTTCCGACGCACGGTGTCAGCACTATCTACAGCCGGATCGGCGATACGTTCGCCTACTTGTGCGCTGCCGGATTGATTTTCCTCGCGGTTTGGGCGTTTGTCGGCACCTCACACCGCGCCCACGCCGATGCGGGCGCGAAACCGCCTGGACCTTGCAGAGGTAGGCCGTCTGTTCTAAACCGAGAGCTGGAATCGAAGACTCTGAACGGAAACCCCGTTTAATGGGGGATGATCTCGTCCGCGCGAAAAACAATGCCGGATGGGATGGAGATTGGGATGCGCTGGATTGTTGCGATGCTCGCTCTGATTGGAGCGACGATGGTCGGATGTTTACAGGTACAGCCGCAACCACCCCTGCCGGCAACGACAATGAGTTCTTGGGGACCCGCCGGAGGCTTCACGCTGTCATCCGGGGCAACTTGCGCCGGTCATGCGGCGCTCAACGCCGGACACGCTTCGGTTAGTGACCCGTGCTTCACGGGCACCGATAACGTCGTGATGTGCACCGACACGACGGCGGCCAATGCCGTGCAGTGCAGTCCCGGATCTGGCTATCTTACGATCTCCGGTGCCGGGGACGACATGATTTCATACGCCCGGATGAAGTAGTGGTCATGGAAAATGAGAAACGCTCGCCGAGTGCTTCGCTGATCGACCGCTACTGGAAATCCATTCCGAGCTGGAAAAAAGAACGGGCCAGCGTTCGCCTTCATTAACGCCAGCTCGTTGCCTACTCGGAAGATAGGGATAACCGAGTCGGCACCTACTCTGTACCAGATTGCCGCGTGATACGGCGACGGGATTCAAGTGTGGGTAGGCTGTTTTGCTAAAGAACGCGTTCGAACAGCGTTCCGCTGATCCACCAACCGTGGCAAGGAAGGTTATGCGGTCTAGATGTTTTCGAGTAACTGTGTCGTGACGGACGATCCGCGGCTGAAGTCGAGATAAGTCGCGCGATGTCGTGGTTCACGATCTTGCTCGCGGGCCGCATCGGGTTGCGCTACCCAGGCATTTCGGCACCCTGTGACGCTTGCGATTTTGGCCGCGCGCGATGACATGACTTAGTGCGCGAGCGAGAGCAGCGAACCCACGATGTACGCGACGGTGATGAGGCCGAAGATCGCGCCCGGCATCTCGTTCAGCATGCTGTACTGTGCGAACCGGGTCGCATCGCTAGTGGCTTCCGCTTCATTGATCGATGCAATTCCTGAATACCTTGCCTGACTGGTTGCGGCGTTCATCTCAAATTCCTCCCGTAAGTTCTTTGGATGACTTCAGGCCAGCGCCAGCAGCGAGCTGACGATGTATCCGAGCGTGATCAGACCGAACACGACGCCGGGCAGTTCGCTCAGCATGCTGTTCTCCGCGATCCGTCGCCCGACAGTCGATCCCGCCGCTTCGTTCGCATTGGCGATTGCGTTGAGGGTTGCTTCATTGGTTGCTGCGTTCATCTTCAGGTCCTCCCGTCTTCGTTGACTGACAGGTGGTACAGCAAGTGATGTGCCGTCCGAAAATCTCTCGATTTGCCTATGAGTTTTATTCCCACCATTCACGTAGAGAGAGTCCCTGGTGCAAAAACTTCTTTTTAATTAATAGCTTATAGCTAGTCGCAAAATACGAGCAAAAGTCAGCTTGATTGCGCTATTCGCAGTAAATTTCCTATTTCGCGAACCAGCGCAATCGATCGAGTGCAGCTATTTTGCGGCAGCTTGGCCGCACAAATGGCGGGGGCCACACTGCAAGAGCCGGCTCACCGCGCCAATCGAGAACAGGGGACAAACCGCAGAGTTGAGCACGATCCAGCAGCTTGTGCCCGCCTTATTGCACGCGCAAATTACGCATTTGGCTCCGACCAGCAGCCAGCGATCTAATCGACAAATTTGGCGGCTTTGCCCGTGGGTCCCGTTGCGTCTGAAAGCCGAGTCCGACAAAGAGGTGAAGCCTGTGTATGACGAATTGCTGATTCTTGGGGATATCAGAAATTGGCCACACACAGGTCACCGGTCTGCACAGATCCTCGCTGCACCGCTATAATGGGCACAGATGAGACTCGGTGACTTTTCCTTCGGCCGCGTTCGGATCGACGGCGTCCTGTACGATCACGACGTAGTGATCGATCGCGGCGAGGTGCGCAAGCGCAAGAAGAAAGCTTCCAAAAAGTTCCGCGTGGAATTCGGGCACACTCCCCTCTCGCTCGAAGAAAGGATCCCGTGGAAGTGTCGACGGCTGGTTATCGGCACCGGGCGCACAGGCGGCCTGCCGGTGATGGAAGCCGTCGCGCTTGAAGCCAAGCGCCGAGGTGTGGAGCTGACGATTCTTCCGACAGAGGAAGCGATCGGCCAGCTCAAGCTGGGCGGCGACGAAATCAACGCGATTCTGCACCTCACCTGTTGAGCTGCTGCGATCAAGCGCGTAAGCCCGGACAAACGTTTCGCGGCCGTTGATGCCATCTACCACGAGGAGAGGTCTCAAAGCGCACTCTCGACTGCTATCTAAACGCGATGCCCCGCAATACGAACATCCTTCGAAGATCATCGACGCTTCCGACATCTCTGGGCAAGCCGCGTACTGCACGCAGCCGTTCACATGCATCGATAGCGACTGCGGCACTATCAATGATGATGCTGATGTTGCTCTCGAAGCCGGGGCGCGCCCTCGCGACGTGGTCGATTGTCGCAGTCGATCCCGACACGCACGAAGTAGGCGTCGCGGTCGCATCGTGCGTCAGTGGGGTATCGATTACGCCGATTCTGGTGCCCGGCAAGGGCGTGTTTATCGCGCAAGCGATGTCTAATCTTAGATCGAAAGATGTCGCCGCAAAGCTCATGGCGGATGGCGCCACCGCCGATGAAGTTCTCTCTCGCGTTCTCGATCCCGCCTTTGATCCCGAAGGGCGACTGATCAACTTCGGCGAAGGCGGGCCGATCAGGTTCATCAGATTCTTCGGTTCGAATTGGCGCCAGTACGGTGTCGCAACTCTGAGCGGCGATCGGCGGACCGCGAGCTTCACAGGCAGATCGGTGCAGTCCTGGTGCGGCAGCGCACACGACGATGCGGTTTCGGTGCAGGGGAACATACTGCGCAGCGGCGACATAGTGGCGGGGGCATTGAAGGCATTCGAGACGCGGCCGCCCGGGTGTGTTCCAACCTTGGCGGATAGACTGATGTCCGCGCTGCTCGCAGGTGCAGCGGCGGGCGGCGATCGGAGATGCACCAAAGAGTGGGTAGCCCATTCAGCCTATCTGGCCGTTGCGAAAGCGGGCGACAGCCCTGGAAAGCCGTCGCTCTCTCTTGGCGACGATCGGCAAAACCGGCCCGGCTCGCTGACTTCCTTTCTCAAACAAATGGCCATTCCGGATCGCGGAGATGGTGGACCAAGCCCTGTTCTGATGCTGCGCGACAAGTACATCGCATGGTCGGCGCAGCATCGAGACGGCGCTCCCGCGTGCCTCACGGAACCCAACGCGCCATGGCTGAGCGGCGCTCGCTAGCCCACGCGCCCAACTCGGCTCCTGGCTCGCGGAGCACGGTATGACGCACACTCGCGGCAAGCCCTATCACCTGATGACCCAGGGCAAGATCGAGCGCTACCACCGCTCCATGAAGAACCAGATCCTGCTCGAGAACTACTACCTGCCAGGTCAGCTCGAACAGCGTCTGACCGTGTGTGTGGCGAATTGCTGATTCTGGGGAAATCAGTAATTCGCCACACAAAGGCGTGCGTCGGT
>Ga0209415_10010587_pt1 | contig 15650 bp, 7 predicted proteins | sample PeaSoiSIISIP2007_FD_187696 | JGI IMG/M metagenome (GOLD analysis project Ga0209415, IMG submission 187696) | Peat soil microbial communities from Weissenstadt, Germany - SII-SIP-2007 (SPAdes) (version 2) | ecosystem: Environmental > Terrestrial > Soil > Wetlands > Peat | place: Germany... | reverse complement strand
GGTTGACGCAAAGGGAACACGCCCGACGGTGAGTTTTGATCTGATTCCGATTCCTCGCGGCAGTTTTCTGGTCGTAAGAACCGGAGTCGATGGAGCCGATGTTTTGATCAATGGCCAGAAATCAGAGCAGCCCACGGCCGGTGGAATTTTGCGTTTGCCTCTAGACCCAGGAGACTACAAGGTTGAAGTTCGAAAGAGCGGATATTTGGCCGTAAAGGCGAAACCGGCCCGAGTTAACAAAGATGAGGAGACGACGGTTAGCTTTGATCTCACGTTATCACCCACGATGGCGGCCCTGCAGATCCATGGGGCAAAGCCCAACCTCCAAGTGTTCGATGGCGAGCATTATCTGGGATTGACCGCGAGCGATGGAAATTTCTCCCATGAATTGAACCCAGGTCCTCACCAGATTTTCCTGTCCCAGGACGGGCACAAGTCGTTACCGGTTAGCAGTAACTTCACCGCAGGACAATCCGGCAACATCGATGGCAACCAATTCAAGTTCACCGACGTTACCCCTCCAGTTCACCCTTCCGTCATGGTTGCGGTTCGGAACCTTCCGGCCGGCGCTTTCGTCAAAGTAGATGGTCGTGACACGCACCAGGCCGACAATTCTGGAGTCGCCAGCTTTGAGGTCCCGGCCGGCAATCACACTGTGGAACTTTCGAAGGACGGCTTCAAGACGAAGACCTTGCCCCAGCAATCGTTTACCGGCCAGACAACGTTGGATGGTTCGATGGAGGCGACGATCAATCCAGAGGATAGGGAATGGGCGAGCCTCAATTCCAGCAACGATATGGCCGCGCTGCAGGGATTCTTGAACAAGTTTCCCGGAGGGAAGTACGCGCAGCCGGCCGAGTCGCGACTGGAGAAGCTGGTCAATGACAATCAGAATGAGAGCGAGCTGGAAGGCTTCGCCAAGAAGTTTCCGAACGCTCCCGCGGGAGGGCTGGCAGAGAAGAGAGTCGAGCGTTTCCGGCTGGATGCCGATCGCAAGCGCGTCGAGGAGCAAGACAAGCGCGACATTCAGAGTCTGATGAATAACTACAAGGCGGCATACGAGCATCGCGATCTGAATGCCCTGGTTGCTCTATATCAGGGGTGGTCCGCAGGGGCTCAGAAAGGAATGCAAACGAAATTCAAGAATGCCAGCTCCGTGAAGATGGAACTGACTACCGATCAACTCGCCATAGAAGGGGAGCAAGCTACCATCAAGGTGAAGCAGACGGTGACCTGGGTGCAGACCGATGGCGCAATCGGCGTTGAGACTCCCCCGCAACTCACTTTCACTCTGACGAAAAAGAGCGGGCGTTGGCTGATCCAGAAGGGCCTGTAATCAAGCCAACCCTTGCCCGTTCCCCCTACGCTGATATGAAGCCTATTTGTCACCGGCACTCACTGCCCTAATCGTCATTTCCAGGATTGTCCTGTGAGCATGACGCTGGTCGAGTCGACGGCGATCGCGAAGTGCTCGTCAACGTCGAAGTCAGTGGGAAGACCCGCCGACGTAGTTGCCATACCCCACAATGATCGTTGAGGTAACCAGGACCAGCAGGCTGAAAGCCACCAGTACTCTGGTCCTGACCCCGGCACCCTTCCATTCTTTCAGGGCGATCCCCCACAGGGTGCTGAAGATAATGATGCTGGCCATGTGCAACGTCCAACTGGAGAACTTATACCGTCCCATCTGGGTCTCGCCCATGGTGTAGAAGAAGAACTGCATGTACCAGGTCGTGCCGGCGAGAGCCGAAAAGAAATAGTTGGCCAGCATGGGAGCCCGGTCGGCCGTGTCTTGAGCGACGGCCACCGATACCGCCATTTCCTCGGCCGGGGCGTCGGTCACGGCTTCAAGGATGTGTTCTTCGTTGCGTGCGGGAACTTTACCCCGAATTTCGGATTGGAAGTACTGGTAACCAGTCCGATTTCGAACATTAAGGATGACGCACCAGATGAAATTAGTAGTGAAGCCTCCGGCGAGCACCACCACGAGCACAGGAAGTCCCTGCCACAAGGCCGGAGTGCCATGCTGGATGGTGAGGGCCTTGATGGGATCGCCGGCTGCGAGTCCGTAGGCGAAGCAGGCGCTCATCACGCCTGAAAAAGTGGCGACGAGCAGTCCCTTCTTCAAGTCGAATTCCTTAATCGAGGCACGCTTCTGCTCGTTCGACATTTCGCGTTCTTTCGATACTCCAGCCGCGCCCGCGCACGCGATGCCGAGTAAACAGACCGCGACCCCGCCCAGAATAATCAGACCGGAGTGAGTGCCGAGAACTTCGGACGCGAACACTCCCCGGAAAATTGGAGGCATCAACGTGCCGAATGCGGCGGTGTATCCGAGAGCCACGGCCATGCCGAGCGACATCCCCAGATAGCGCATGGTGAGGCCGAAGGTGAGGCCGCCGAGTCCCCATAGGACTCCAAATACATACGCCCAGAGAAGACTGCTGGCCGGAGCTTCATGCAGCACGGGCAACAGATCGCGGGTCATCGTCAGTGCGAGGATCCACGGGGCAATGATCCAACTGAAGAATCCGCCGACGAGCCAGTAGGTTTCCCAGGCCCAGTGCTTTACCCCGCGATAGGGGACGTAGAAGCTGGCTGAGGCGAGACCGCCGAGCCAGTGAAAAAACACGCCCAGTGCCGGGTTCATGGAATCCTCGTGCAGGCACGCTGCATATTTGCTCCCTAACGGAGGTAGGCCTCCGAGAGCCCACCATCCACGGGAATGACGTGCCCAGTCGTCTTAGAGCTCTGATCCCCGGCTAGCCAGACGATTGCAGCCGCGCAATCCTGAGGGAGAATGGGCCGCTTAGTCAGCGTACGTTGTGCGTAAAAATCGGCGAGCTTGGCTCGTAGATCCTCGGTCGATTCCGAATCCGCGAAAGTGATCTTGTATTTCTGGAGAGACTGGATCACGCGATCGCGGGGAAACATGGTGGAACCGGCGACCACCGTCGCGGGCGCGATTCCGTTGACACGGACGTATGGGCCGAGTTTCATCGACAACTCTCGGATCAAGTGATTGAGGGCCGTCTTGCTGGTGTCGTAGGCTTCGCTGCCTTTCTTGGGAACCACGGCATTGGCGGAACTGGTGAGAACCATGGCAGCGGGCAGGCCCTGATCTTTGAACACCCACTCGGTCTCGCGGGCGAGAAGATAGTTGCCGGTGACATTCACCAGGAAAGTCTGCGCCCATTGTGCGTCGGCCAGTTCGCCGTCGGCGCCGGGTACGGGATAGATCGCGGCCGTGTTCACGATAATATCGACGCCGCCAAATTGAGAAATGGTGAATCTCGTGGCTTTGGCCAGAGACGCAGCGGAACCAAGGTCGACCCGAACGTGCGCGACAAATTCGGGAGATGCTATCGCGCCGACTTCCTCGGCGACCTTCCGCGCGCCCTGCTCGTCAAAGTCCGCGACGACGACATGGGCGCCCCCGCGTGCGAGCAGTAGAGCGACTTCGCGGCCAATTCCACTGGCGCCGCCAATGATGAGAGCGATCTTGCGGCTGAATTCCGCCTCCGCCGGCATGCGTTGCAGCTTGGCTTCTTCGAGCGCCCAATACTCGATGCGGAACGCTTCGGATCTGGGAAGCGCGACATAGTTATGGAACTGGGTGAACTGCTGCGATTGTTCGGTGTGACGCGCCTGGGGCAGGGGATGAGAGACTTCTCCGTCTTCCAGTGCGTTCGCGCCAGCCATGACTTGAATCGCATTGATGAAGAACTCGGTGGTGATGCGCGCTTCTTTCTTATTCTTGCCGAAGCCGAACAGGCCCAGGCCCGGAACGACGACGACAGATGGGTTGGAGTCCCGCAGCTTCGGGGAATCGGTGCTCGCCCACGCGTCGTAATACTTCTTGTACGCGGCTCGATAACCGACAGCCTCACCGTGGATTCGTGCCTTCAGAACACTGACGTTTTCTCTTACGGGATCCCAGGGCAGGAACAGTGGACAGACCCGCGTTCTCAGAAAATGGTCGGGACAACTGGTGCCGAGCGAGCCCAATTCCTTCGCCCACTTCGATCCAGCGAAGGTCAGAGCGTCTTCATCGTCGGCGTAGTGCGCTACCACGCGTCGATTCGAGGAGACGACTCCCCGTAGCGCGGGCAGAATCTGAGTGGCGATGTTCTTGCGATCCTGAACCGTCCCATGCTCGACTCCGCCGAACAGAGAGCCTTTCTTCGCTTGATGTTGGAGAATGAATTCACCCATCTGATCGATGGTATGAATGCTGTTCAGATAGCAATCGTGTTGCGTGGTGCCCCAGGTGAACAGTCCGTGGCCGCCGAGAATGAGGCCTTCCGCGCCAGGATGTTCTTCGACTACCCGTTCGATCATCAGCGCCAGCTCAAACCCGGGCCGTTGCCATGGCACCCACACGATCTTGCGATCGAATGCTTTGTTGAACTCGTCCAGCTTTCGCTTTCCGTTGGCGCTCGCGGCCAGCGCGATGGCCCAGTCGGGGTGCAAGTGATCCACGTGAACGAAGGGAAGGAAAGCATGCAGGGGAGTGTCGATCGACGCCGCCACGCGATTTTCGCCAAACGCCGAGAGTGGATAGTAACGGACCATCTCATCTTCGTGTTGCTCTCCGCGGTATAACTCCTTGAGTTGCTCCAGGCGATCGAGGTAGAGCAGGGCAAATCCTGCGTCGGTGATGGAACCGAGATCCCCGCCGCTGCCTTTTACGGCCAGCACTCGGACGGGGCGGCCCGTAAACGGATCGGGCAGGTCGAGCTTAGAGCTAGTGTTGCCGCCACCGAAATTGGTGATGCGCAAATCCGCGCCCAGCAGGTTCGAGCGGTAACGCAACAGAGACAGCTGATTGCCGGATGTTTTCTGAGCTGCGGCTTCGTTCCACAAATCTTTCAGGTGAGTTGTTTCTTTGATTTCAGGCATAAATGCTCCCACAATATTGCTCAAATCGCTCCGCGTGCTGATCCCACTCGTCGGTTTCAAGCGGCTCAAACGCTTCGGTGGGGAAAGATCGATCCACGATGGCGCGGACTTCCTGGAGCGAGGACGCGCCTCCCGTGGCGAGAATCTGTATGGCCACGTTTCCCAACGCCGTGGCCTCAGCTGGGCCGGCTCGCACCGTTCTTCCGGTGGCATTGGCAGTCAGTTGGTTTAGCAGTCGATTTTTCGATCCGCCACCGATGATACGAATCTGCGCGATCCGGTTCCCACTCACTTGCTCAAGATTCCGCAGGACCAGCCGGTATTTGAACGCCAGGCTTTCGAGAACAGCTCGTACGTACGCGCCGGGTCCGTGCGGAACTGGCTGGTGGGTGCGGGTGCAGAACTTGTCGATCGCCGTGAGCATATCGGGAGGTCGTAAGAAGGACTCATCATCGGGATCGACGAGCTGTCGAAACGATGGCTCGTGACTTGCCAGTTCAATCAGTTCGCGATAGTCGTAGGTGTGGCCCTGTGCCGTCCAGGATTGGCGGCAGCCCTGCAGCATCCACAGGCCCATGACGTTCTTCAGCAGTCGAGTTGTTCCATTCACGCCACCTTCGTTGGTGAAGTTCAGGCGCAACGCCTCGGATGTGATCACCGGAGAATCGAGTTCGGTGCCGATCAGCGACCACGTGCCAGAGCTGAGAAAGGCGGTGCCGTCGCGAGCCGATATTGCAGCCACCGCCGAGCCCGTGTCGTGACACGCGGGAGCGATCACGGTCGTGCCTACGAGAGAAGTATGCCCTGCGATGTCCGGCAGAAGCGTGCCAATGATCGTGCCCGGCTCCACGATGGGCGCCGGCAGGTGGGCCGGCAGTTCCAGGCGCTGCATCAAGTCCGTCGCCCAGGTGCGCTTCATCGGGTCCACCATTTGAGTGGTGGTGGCATTAGTAAATTCGCAGACCGCATTTCCGGTCAGCCAGTAGTTGAACAGGTCTGGGATGGTGACCAGATGTCTTGCCGCTTCCAGCATCTTCGGGGTCTGACGCCGCGCGGCGAAGAGTTGATACAGAGTGTTGATGGGCATGAACTGAATGCCGGTCGCCTGGTAGATCTCCTGCTTGCTGACTTTACTTATCACTTCCTCCATGACCCCTTCGGTCCGGCGGTCGCGGTAGTGGTAAGGATTCTGGAGCAACTCGCCGCGTTCTCCGAGCAGGGCATAGTCCACTCCCCAGGCGTCAACGCCAATGCCTGCCAGTTCCACATCGTCCAGTCGCGCGAGAGCCTTACGCACTTCATGCCAGAGTCGTGGCATATCCCAATGAAGAGATCCGCCATAGTTGCCGGGTTCATTGGGGAAACGATGGACCTCTTCGGTCGTGAGGATTCCAGACTGCAGATGAGCTAGAACGGCCCGTCCACTCTCGGCGCCAAAATCGAAGGCGAGATAGGGCTTCGCATGAAAGCTCTTAGGCATAGGAGGAGACGTTTCGTGAATTCCGGGCCGCACGTTCCTTGGTGATGCGCTCGAGGTAGCCGCTCTGGCGGAATGCCTCCAGGGGATTGCTGGGCAGACCTTTGGACTCGCGCCATTCCTGGATCGTGGGACGGACATCGGTGGCGAATGCGTCCTGCAGCAACGACTCGGCCCGCACCAGGTCACAATTCTTCTGCGCCGCGGCCAGTTGTCGACCATCGACCAAAGCCGCTTTAGAGAAGAGTTCCTGCGCCATGGTCACGGTTTGGATCATGGCCTCGATTTTTCCCTTGAGATTATGACTCTGGTCGATCATGTACGCGATGTCGGCCCTCTTGCCGGTTTCCCACTCGCAGTATCGAATCTCGTGGAAGATTCGGAAAACCTGATAGGGATCGATGGACCCCAGAGTTAAATCGTCGTCTGCGTAACGGCGATCGTTAAAATGAAAGCCTCCCAGCATGTCTTCTGACAGCAGCCAGGCAACGATCTGTTCGATGTTTTGCGCCGCATAGTGATGTCCGGTATCGACCAGAACTTTCGCTTGTGGACCGGCGGCGCGCGACAACAGCAGAGACATTCCCCAGTCGGCAATATCGGTGTGATAGAACGCGGGCTCAAATGGCTTGTATTCAATCAGAAGTCGCTGCCCGGGAGATAAGGCGCGATGCGACTCTTGCAGCCCCTCGGTGAACCATTGTTTCCGTTGCCGGATGTTCGCGGTTCCGGGGTAATTGGAGCCGTCGGCAAACCACATGGAAATATCCCGACAGTGCAGGCGCCGGGCAATCTCAATGCTGTCCTTGGTATGCTGCAACGCACGCTGGCGAATTGCGGGATCAGGATTGCCGAACGAACCGTATTTGTACTCCTGGTCCTGAAAGAGGTTGGGATTGATTGAGCCGGGAAGGACCCCGTAATGATCGGCGAATGTCCTGATGTCGTCGGTGCTGCGCAGTCCATCCGGGCAGTCCCAGAGAACGTGCAAGGCTACGGTGGGGCACACTCCGGTCAGGAGGTGCACCTGGCCAGCATCGCTGAACTTCTCATCAGTGGTGGTGGCCGCGGCGGGCTGGATAAATTTTCCGAACCGGGTGCCGGTGTTGGCGAAGCCCCAGGACGGCAGCTCGATGCGGAAGGACTCGAGCGCATTGAAAATCTTCTCACTCTTCGGTGCGTCCATATGGGGACCTCAGTTCGGAACTTCCGAGAAGTGGCGGCTTCGCATTGCAGAACGCTCAGAATAACACTCGCAAGGATGCTACGGGAGGGTAACCGCTGCTACGGAGAATCCTCCCAGCTTTACACTGTCGGCGGCCAGTTTCTCGATGGCCGGCGGCTGAAATCCGGTTTGTTGATCGACGTATTCCAGCTGGCCCCCGCTCGCGCCAGCGATCGAAACCTCAAACGTACGGTCGCGCTTATTGACCAACAAAATGCGCTTCTTGCCGTCATGGGTCACGAATGCGATTGCATAGATGTAGGGATTGTTCGGCGTGGCTGGATCGATTTCTACCAGTTGATCGCCCGGACCAAAGTTGTCGTGAAGCAGCTTGAGCACCCAGTACCGGGCGTTCGGATTGCCATCGTTCCAGTCCACCATCGACACGCTGGGATACTGGGTCGGAAAGCCTACCAGCTGCGACTCGCCGGCTACATCGATACCGATCTTCGTCGTCTCTCCGAATAGATAGGCGTACATCGCCCCCGCGAGATTCCAGTAGGAGTTTTCGATAGGCTTGGCAACATGTCCCGGTTGGTCCTGCGCAAGATCGTCAGCCGAGATTACCCCAAGCTCGTCGATCGTCGTTCTGGTTTCCGGGGAAAGTCGCTTACGGATCGCCTCCACGTAGCGCACCGTCTTCAGAAATCCGTCGGCCTGATCGAAGTAGGTGAACTGCTCCACCTCCGGCGTTTCATCAGTCGTAGGAATCGCATAGAAGTGATAGGAGATGAAATCCAGCGGAACTCCAGGCTTGTGGTTCTTGTGGTCGAGGAAGTACTCAAAATAGTGGGGGTCGGTGGGCATGCCCAGCGCCATCCCTACGAACTTCATATCGGGCTGAACCTTCTTCATGGCCATGACAACTTCGTCATACAGCCGGGTGTAGGTTTCCACGTCGATGCGATGCTCGAACTCAACTTCATTCAATACTTCCCAGTGGGAAATGGAGTAGTGGTATCCCGACCCATGACGTTTGCCGAATTCATCGGTGAAGCCGCCCTGCGTGTACCACGAGAGCAGGCGGGCATAGTAATCGGCCACCTCTTTCATGCTGGGATCGCGCAGTTCGGTTCCTTGTTCGTAGGTCCACGTTACCTGATTGGGGTCTGCCGGATAGGTCACCGGCTTGTCGGTCTTGTACATCCATTGCGGGATCGTGCTGAAGTTGAGGATGACGTGATGCCCCTTGGTGGCATCGAGGAAGTCGATCGTCATCGGGTCGATCGCCGAGAAATCCCAGGTGGTTCGTCCGTCCGTCGGAGGCTCCAGTTCGGCAACGCCCAGCTTGGGATAGGGCAGCCAGGGCACGTACCGGACGTAGTCTGCACCCAGATCGTGCAGGGATTGGAACGCATTGTCGTGCACTGGCGTGCCGCGCTGTAAGGGAGGATTCACCACGACCTGCAACGTCGGCGTCGTTTGGGAAGTCCGGATGACTTTATCCCAATGCACCGTCAGTTTCGCCGGTTGATCCTGCGCGGTGGCCCATGCGGAAATGACGACCATCGCCAGAACGGCTGGCATGTTTTTCCGTACTCTGAACTTCATCGCATCCTCGGGAAACTCGATTCGCGAACCAGGTTTCAACGCAGACAGCTTGATACTCTGCGGTCCAATACTTTCGCGGCAGTCGAATCCTCGCACCGTCCGACGCAGCCGTCAATTAACGATTGCTCTGGGTGGCAAGTCTTCAGGCCTGCCGCTCCTTTGCCTGAGTCTCTTGTAGCCCTGCACATAGCGAAAATGTTCAACCTACGGAGCGCGCCGGTTGACACCGGTATTGCCCAGGTGAAACCATCCCCGCCGTCGGCGTTCGAGGCCGGTTCGTGGACAGTTGTTCCAGGAGGATCAGGTGGAGCGTCCTAATACACTGAGAGTGCTCATCGCAACCGTTGCTCTGGCGTCGGCTGCGGCCGCCATGCCTGTCCACCTGCGCTGCGAATATCTGGAGAATCCTCTAGGCATCGACGCGGCCGCTCCTCGCTTGTCCTGGCAAAGCGACAGCGCCGAGCGCGACTGGAGGCAGGCGGCTTACCAGGTTTTGGTGGCCAGTGATGACGAGAGCCTGCAGGGCGGGAAAGCCGACGTCTGGGATAGCGGCAGAGTCAATTCCGCGGAGTCGGTGGGAGTTGTTTATCGTGGGCAGTTACTGGAATCGCGCAAGAGGTATTTCTGGAAAGTCCGAGTATGGGACGCGGCCGGACAAGTCTCGGAGTCGACGGACCAGGCATGGTGGGAGATGGGACTTCTCCATGCAGCGTACTGGAAGGCGAAGTGGATTCGCTGGAAGAACCCGGAGGACGACGCCGACCGCCAAGGAATCCGCTGGATTTGGATTCCGGGTCAGGATGCGCTTGCGGTCGTGCCGAAGACAGCGGCTAAGTTTCGGGTCACCGTCGATCTCCCGGAGAAAGCGAAAGAGGCGGTCCTGTTGCTGGCGACGCGAGGAGACTTCGTCGCGAAAGTGAACGGTCATGAAGTGGATGCCAAGAGCAGATGGACCACGTTCGATCGCAGGGATATTTCTGACCAGCTGGTCGTGGGCAAGAACGAGATCGAAGTGACCGTAACGGCTCCTGAGTCACCGCAATGGGGACCGAATGCCGGAGCCAGGACTACCATGGCCGCGCTGGCTGCGTTGGTAAAGATCACGCGCTCGAATGGCTCGGCAATGCGCCTCCCAACTGGTGAGAAGTGGGAGGTCAGTCTCAAGAACGAATCCCGTTGGCGACCAGCCGGGGTCGTCGCGGATTTGACTGACAAGAAACTTGGCGATCCGGGACCGCTGCCGCAGCCGGCTGCGTCCCTGCGGCGGACTCTTTCACTATCGAAGAACGTGCGAAGCGCAAGACTCTACGTGACTGCTCTTGGCAGCTACCGCGTGTTTTTGAATGGCAGCCGGGTTGGAGGCGATGTACTGACGCCTGACTTCACCGACTATCGCAAGCGCGTGCTGTATCAGACCTACGACGTGACCGGCTTGTTAGCCCACGGCGACAATGTAATCGGCGCTCTGTTGGGGGATGGCTGGTACGGCAGCGGCTTGACTTGGGTTGGAATGCACTTCTTTTCTCCTCCGGACCGTTTTGTGGCGCAACTCGAAATCGACTACGCAGACGGCAGTCATGACACGGTGGCGACAGACGAGTCGTGGAAGGGCTCCAAATCAGCAATTGTTCGATCCGATATTTATGGCGGGGAAGTGTACGACGCTCGGCTCGAACAGACTGGCTGGAAGGAGGCGGGTTTCGACGACTCCAAGTGGCAACCGGCGGTAATTGCAGATGCGCCCGCAATTGCTGTGTCCAGCCAAATCGCCGCACCCGCGCGAGTGATTGCCACGTTGGACCCCGAGCGAGTCACTCCCGCCGCAAATGGAGCTTACATCTTCGACATGGGCCAGAACATGGTGGGATGGGCGACTCTGAAAGTGAAAGGCGCGGCGGGCACCAAGGTCCGATTGCGTTTTGCCGAGATTTTGAATCCTGACGGGACGATCTACACGAAGAATCTGCGGAATGCGGACGCCACCGATGTTTACATTTTACGCGGCGGCGAAGAAGAAGCGTTCTCGCCGCATTTTACTTTCCACGGTTTCCGCTACGTCGAGGTGACGGGCTATCCCGGAGCGCCGCCGCTCGACGCGATCAAAGGCGACGTCGTCAGCAGCGTGAGCGGCGACCCGGTGGCCAGGCTGGTGACTTCGAGCGATCTGGTGAATCAGATGTGGTCGATCGGAATCTGGGGTCAGCGCGGAAATTTCCTGAGCGTTCCCACGGATTGTCCGCAACGCGATGAGAGGTTGGGCTGGATGGGAGATGCGGGCGTTTTCTGGCGCACTGGAAGCTATAACTTCGACATCGCGGCATTCTCGCAGAAATTCATTCAGGACATCGTCGACGCCCAAAGCCAGCAAGGTGCTTTTCGAAATGTGTCCCCGAATACTCTTCCATCGAGTGCCGATGAACCGGAGGACGTCTCTCTGGAGAGCGACGAGGTAGGAGCCCCGGGCTGGGGTGACGCGGGAGTGATCATTCCGTGGACGACGTGGTTGCAGTATAGGGACAGAGCCGTCATTGAGAAAAATTGGGAGGCGATGCAGCGCTGGATGGATTTCATCCAAAGCCATAATCCCGACTTCCTGCGCAAGAAAGGCGTTGGCCCGAATTTTGCGGACTGGCTGGCGCCGGACGAACATACGGACAAGGATCTGCTCGCGACCGCATATTGGGCCCTGATCGCGCACATGATGTCGCAGATGGCGCACGCCGCAGGCAAGGACGCCGATGCGAAGCGCTATGACGATCTCCAGCAAAACATTCGCGCAGCGTTCCAGAAGGCCTACATCAAGGACGACGGAGAGGTGGGGACGGGAACGCAAACCTCGTACGTGGTTGCGCTCTATACCAAGATGGCTCCCGAGAAACTTGAACCCCTGCTGGTCGACAAACTCGTCAAGGATATTGAAGCCCGCAACTGGCATCTTTCGACCGGATTTCTAGGGACGCCGTTCTTGCTGTTCACACTCGCCGATCACGGACGCTCCGACGTCGCCTACCGTCTGTTGCTGAACGAGACCTACCCGTCGTGGGGCTACATGTTGTCGAAAGGCGCGACCACCTGGTGGGAGCGGTGGAACGGGGACACCGGAGATCCCTCCATGAACTCTTATAACCACTACGCGTTCGGCTCGGTCATTGCCTGGGTTTATCGCTATGCCGCGGGGATTGATACCACGCCCGATTCGCCGGGCTTCAAAGAGATCGTCGTTCATCCCCATCTTGATGCACGCATGACCTCGGCGCGCGCGGAGTACGACTCGATCTACGGCAAGATCATCAGCGATTGGAAGGGAACGACCGCTGGTCCATTTTTTTGGAGAGTTACGATTCCCGCGAACACCTCGGCAAAGATTTTCTTGCCCGCAATCGCGGGAGCACACCTCACAGAAGATGGCAGTCCGGTCGAAGCTGTCGAGGAAGGCGGATCCTATGTTGTGAGGGTTGGGTCGGGTTCCTACAGCTTCGAGGTGAAGTAACCGGCAGGCGTATCACCGATCGTTTCTCCGGGGACCGGCCGGGGAAAGACGAGTGAATCGCGGGTCGAGAAGAGTGAGGAGCAGCTATGAAAAGCACGCCCGCGGCAATGTGTCGAATCGCCATAGTCGTCCTGAGTGTGGCAGGGGCAGCAGCCGTGGCGCAGAGCACGGTTCCGGTGGTTACGGGTGACGCTCGTGTGGACAAACTTTTGAGCCAGATGACGCTCGAGGAAAAGACTGCGCTCATTCGGGGCGCGTCCGAAAATCCGGCCACCAATCAAGGGCAGGCCGGATATCTCGAGGGAGTGCCTCGTCTCGGGATTCCTCCGATTCGAATGTCCGACGGCCCTCCCGGCGTGCTCACGCGCCTGCCATCACAGGCCGAGACTGCCACCATGGGCCTCGCAGCCACTTTCAGCTTCAAGGACGCAGAAGACAACGGCGAAGTCATTGGGCGCGAAGCCAAGGCCCTCGGCATCGATGTAGTGCTCGAGCCGTTCATCAATATCGATCGCGACATCACCTTCGACCGCGGCTACAACACTTACGGAGAAGATCCTCTACTGACCGGCGTCATGGGCGCTGGCCTGATTCGAGGCATCCAGAGCCAGGGCATCATGGCCCAGGCCAAGCACTTCGTGGCTTATGACACCGAAGCGAGCAACGTGTTTGTCGATAATCAGACGCTGCACGAGATCTACGTTGCTCCCTTCATTGATGCGATAAATGCCGGTGTCTCGTCCATCATGTGCTCGTACAACAAGGTGAACGGCATCTATGCGTGCGGCAATCCGGAAACGTTGATTAAGATTCTGCGCGACGAGGCCGGCTTTAAGGGATTCATCACTTCCGACTGGGGCGCCACGCATGCGCCTTCGTTCATTAACAACGGTCTCGACATGGAGATGCCAGGACCGGGGGCAAAAGATAGCCCTCTGGGCGCGATGATTTTTTCATTTTTCACGACAGAGAAGCCGGGACCGCCGCCCGAGAAGAAGCCCGACACCAACTTGCTGGAGGAATTTTCAGGCGGAACGTTGCCGGAAGAGCCGCGTCCGAAACCGCTTGATTTCGGGTCTTTCGGCACCGCTAAAGATGCGCGGATAAATTTCTGGACTCTTCTGCAATCGGGCGAACTCAAGGAAGAGACGATCACCACGGCTGCCGGGCGCGTGCTCTATGAGATGGACAAGTTCGGCTATCTGGATCATCCGCCGGATCACCAGATTCGCCCGCACGCGACGGCGGCCAATGCGCGCATCATTGAGAAAACCGCCGAAGATGCGGCCGTTCTGCTGAAGAACGAAGGGAATGCTTTGCCGCTCAAGGCCTCGGACCTGGCGTCGCTGGCTATGATCGGACCGGGGGCGGGACAAGTAGTTGCCATCGGCACTGCGGGCGAGCGGTCCGTGGGCTGGCCGTGGCGGCAGACAGGTCCTTACCCGGCAGTGAAACAGTTTGCGCCTGACGCCAAGATAACCTATGCCGTGGAAGATGACATGACGGGCTCGCCGATCCCAGCCTCCGCGCTCTCCCACAACGGCAAGTCCGGCCTGCTGCGCACCGACAAAACAGGCGCTGGTCATGTCGACCCGATCCTCGACTTCACGAAGCGGAGTGGCAATTCTCTGCCGGCAAACTTCGAAGCCACTTGGACGGGCACGCTGACGGTGCCCGCTGCCGGTTCCTATTGGATCTATCTGCAGTTGCTCGCGGCTGCAGGAAGTGTCAGCATCGACGGCAAGCAAGTAGCGGGCACGAGCGGTTTGCGCGGTGCAGTGCACGGCGACACGGTTCTTGGTGGCAAGGATGGCCTGATGCCCACCACCGACGGCTTGGACAATTTGCGCACCCCGGTCGATCTCACTGCCGGAGCTCACACCGTTTCCGTGACGGTTGAGGGCGACACCTCGAACGATCCGGAACAACTGCGCCTAGCCTGGATGACGCCCGACCAGAGGAGGGCGGACCATGAGGCCGCTATAGCTGCCGCGAAAGCTGCCCACACAGCTGTGGTGTTTGCATGGACTCGCGGCAAGCCCGATTTTGTCCTGCCGGGCGATCAGGACAAGCTGATCGAAGAGATCGCAGCCGTGAATCCGAACACCATTGTCGTGCTCAATATAAGCCAACCGGTAGCGCTGCCTTGGCTTGACAAGGTCAAGGTTGTTCTGCAGATGTGGTGGCCAGGGGACGAAGGCGGATGGGCGACAGCCAACATTCTCTTGGGAAAGACCAGTCCTGCGGGCCGTCTTCCGTTCACCTGGGGTAAGCGCCTGGAAGACTATGCGGCCACTGATCCGGCGCATCCCGAGCGTTCAGTCGTTGGCGTCAACGGGGCTACCAACTACAGCGAAGGCGTCCACGTGGGCTATCGCTGGTTCGACAAGCAGAAGACGGTTCCCCTGTTTCCTTTCGGACACGGACTGTCCTACACCACCTTTGCCTATTCGGACCTCAGGGCTGCGCCCGCCAGAGATGGTGGTCTCGACGTGAGCTTCCAGCTAAACAATACTGGCAGCGTCGCCGGTGATGAAGTGCCTCAGGTGTATTTGGGTGCGCCCAGCCAGCGGCCCAAAGGGGCGGACTTCGCCATGCATGCACTGGCGGCCTTCGATCGGGTTCACGTCGAGGCGGGGCAATCGAAGTCGATAACGATGCACGTAGGGCCGCAACGGCTTCAGTTCTGGTCGACTGCAGATGGAAAATGGATGAAGGCTACAGGACCACGCGAAGTGCTGGTGGGAGCGTCCTCGCGTGATCTTTCGCTTACAGGCATCGTCGACGTCGAGTGACAGCTGGCAAAATGGCGTCCAGATAAACAATGCTGTAATCCCCATGCGGGCCGAGTCTGGGGATTCGGCCAAACATGAGGCCATGGAGCCGGTCGCCGATTTACGGTGCTTTTTATTGTGTTACATTGAGTATAAGTGAGGGCGCGTAGCTCAGTTGGTAGAGCAATGCCCTTTTAAGGCATGGGTCGCAGGTTCGAGTCCTGCCGCGCT
>Ga0209415_10010586_pt1 | contig 15650 bp, 11 predicted proteins | sample PeaSoiSIISIP2007_FD_187696 | JGI IMG/M metagenome (GOLD analysis project Ga0209415, IMG submission 187696) | Peat soil microbial communities from Weissenstadt, Germany - SII-SIP-2007 (SPAdes) (version 2) | ecosystem: Environmental > Terrestrial > Soil > Wetlands > Peat | place: Germany... | reverse complement strand
ACAGCGAACAGGCCCTGTCTTACGTCAAACGTTTCGGCTCGGTGACGGTGTTAAACGGCCATATTCACCAGATCATGCAGAAGGTGGAAGGCAAGGTTTCGTTCCACACCGCAATGTCAACCGCCTTCCCTCAACCCGCGCCCGGATCCGCTCCATCAGCCGGACCTATGAAGGTGTCGGCGGACCAGTTGCAGCAGGTGTTGGGTATCACCGAGGTGAACTATCTGGTCAGCGGTCGCAGCCTGGCAGTCGTCGATTCGCCGCTCGGGGCTGCCGGCTCTTCGGCCTCAAAGAATGCGGGCGCGCCCCTGGCGCTAGTCGACTCGATCCATGGCTAGAAAACGACAAGGATCCGGTCCCAACCAAAGAAGATCAAGCAAAAACATCGAACTAGAGAGGGAAAAACAATGACGAGGAAAAATGTGTGGTTTGCAGGCGTGGCGGCGCCGGTAATGATCGCACTGCTGCTGCTGTTCGCGGGATCAACGAGCGTCAGGGCGAATGACCAGACTTCGGCGGCAAATGCCGTGGTGAAAATCGATAATTTCGTTTTTGGGCCGCAGACGCTTACGGTACCCGTGGGAACGACAGTTACCTGGACCAACAGTGATGACATTCCCCATACGTCGGTCAGCACAGAGGGTGTGTTCAAGTCCAAGGTGCTGGATACGGATGAAAAATTCTCCTACACGTTTACCAAGGCGGGAACATATCCCTACTACTGCACGATCCATCCGAAGATGACCGGCAAAGTCGTGGTGCAGTGAGCTCAAGCTGAATGGCTAGGAACGCTGCCGCACTTCCGCAGCCAATCCGCCGGAAGTTTCGCTGACCACTGGGCGACGCGGGGGCAATGACTCCGGCCCCATCTTCGGGATGAGGCGCCTCTCGACCGTTCCAATTACCGGAGCATCTTCCATTCCATCCGCGTAAGCCATGGAGACGAACCGTTGCTCAGAGCACAGGCGTTCAATCATCCGCTGTTGCGCAGTGCTGAGCACGGCGTGAGGAAGAATGGGAAAGTGACGGAACATCCATAGAAAGTACAAGCGCTGAAGAAAAGACGGCATCACATAACGCGGCCCGATCGGGGTTTGCACCTGGACCACACCGTCCGACAGCTTCTCAATCCACATACTAGGCCCGCCTGAGTACCTGAGTTTGGCCAGAGCAATTCTAGGGCCGCCATTATTGCACCAAGGTCGGTGCCATGGGAAGCATTTTCTGCAGGATTTCAAGAGCTCCCACTTCGCCCCACGGCACTTCTTGCCCGGAGATAGGGAACTTTTGGCAGTTTCGGGTTCTTGAGTGAGGGTGACCGGCCGTTGGCACCGACTCGATTGCACCAATAATGGTGCAGCGCCAGTGGTGGTGCAGCAGTGGGTACGGAAAGCTAGGCCGGAATCTCCGGTAGTATGTCCATCCGCCGGATCTCGGCGGCGACCCCGAAGGCCTTGCCGGCTCCCTGCTCCAGGCGCAATACCCGGGCATGGCAGCAGACCCAGCACTTTTCCCCGGAGGTCAGTTCGGGCGGAAGAATTAGGACCAACTCCACATCCGAGCCCTCCGCCATGCGGGACTCTGTATAGAGGAAGATGCCATTTGCGCTGACGTCCCGAGTCTGGGCGCTTAGCTCTGGGTTGGCCGCCGTACCCCGGACGCGCACGGGCAAGGTGGCAACAACTCTTTCACGGGAGCGTCGATCGATCTTAGATTTCATTAATAATTTAAGACCAAATCACGAACAAACGCCAGCAGGGGAGGCGGCTCGCTTTCCCGTTGGCGTTCGACAGTATAGGCCAAATCTGAAAGGAAAGTTAAAAGCGGCTTACATTTCCGGGCGGCGCAAGCGCGCGGCAGGCACGACGATCGCTTGTTCAATGGTGGGAACGTTGGTGCCTCGCAGTCTGGCCTCGGCGTCGGCGAGCTTGTCAGACTGATTAGTCTGGTAGTAGGCCTGCACCAAAAGTTCCATGGTGAAGGGATTGTCCTGGTCTTCTTCCAGGCAAATGATAGCTTCGTCGAACTTCTTCTGATTCATGAGCAGGGTTCCGGCAGCGCCGTTGTAGGAGCTCTGGACGACGCGGTTGCGGCCGCTGGCCGCCAAGGCCTCGAGTTGCTTCAGAGACTGGTCGGCCAGGGGCTCATTGCCCGCGTGCGCGGCGCGCACCGTGCGGTTGCGCAGAATGCGGGACAGTTCCTCATCTTTATCGCCCTCGGAAATGGTGCGATGCCCCAGCGATTCTTCGGCCTGCTGCAGATACTTCAGCCCGGCGTTATCGTCGGTCTGATACTCGGCCAGGTGCCGGTAGGCCTGCGCTTCCTGCAAGTCCTGGTCTTTGGCGTGGGCTGTCTGGGCAATCTCCTGGAATGACTTGTCGGCCTCTGCGAACTTGCCGTCGCGCACCCAGGTCATTGCCTTCTGCATGCTGTAGGTCAACCGGTCGGCCTCGTTGTGGGCGTAGCGGATGGCCTTGTCATACTCAATCCGCGCCTGCTCCTGGTTCCCCATCAGAGCGTAGGTATCTCCCAGGCCAACTTGCGAGGTGACAAAGTCAGGATCGATGTTCAGCGCGGCTTGGTAGTGCTTCAGTGATCCTTCAAAATTTCCCGCCATGCGCAGCAGTTCGCCGTAGGAATCCTGCGGGTTCGGTTCTTTCGGCAAGAGCGCGACGTAGCGATCCATGTCGGCAAAAGCCTTGTCGAATTGCCGGTTGCGGGCATACAGGTAGGCCAGATCATTCAGCGCGGCGGGAAAATTCTTATCGATGGCCAGCGCTCTTTCCATGAATTTCTGCGCTTGATCGTTGCCGTTTTCTCCCATCAACCAGTTGCCGGCAAGATAAAACAGATGCTTGTCCTTGGGATACATCTCGAGCAGATCGTTCATGGCGGAAATGCCGCCGATGAAGTCGCCTTCCTGCACCTTGGCGATCCACTCGATCATAAGCTGCTCTCCCGGAGTCAGCTTGGGCGCGATGGCCTTGGCTTTTTCGCGGGCCGCGCTCACTTCCTTGGGATTGCTGCTGTTGAAGGCGATCCAGGCCCAGGCCACAGCCAGATTAGGATCGGCCTTCACGGCCGCCCGCCAGTCGTCGTTGCAGCGCTCCAGATAAAGATTCTCGTAATCCTGCATGCCCTTCTCGTAGAGCGAGCGCGCCTCGGCCGACGGGGTCGTCACCGGCATCGAAGCCGTCGCAGCCTGCTTGACGTGGTGGGCATGGACGTAGATGGGCGCAGTAAAGCACACGCCAACAATAAGGATAAGGACGGCGCACATGGAGCGATGCATCAAGGTCTCCGCAACGGACGCTTTGGGGAAAGGAATACGATTGCAGCGTAGCATCGCCGGAATCTGGTTACCTAGTGACGGAAGTCATACGACGGGTGGGAGGATGACGTTGGATCGGGCGGAAGGTGTGTGTCCGGGGCACTCTTGTCGAAATGCCGCAGCCGGTCAGGCGGCATGGGCAAATCCGGCTGAAGCTTGACCATTTGCGCCTCGGGCAAGAAAACGGGTTGCGGCAGTTTCAGTTGTCTTGTCTAGAAGCTAAAGCGCGCTCCAATCTGGATATTACGCGGTCCACCTCCGCCCAGATAAGGATTGGAGGAGCCGACGTCCGGGGTTGCGGTGATGGGGAGAAAACCTGTTCCCCGGCCGTTCGCGTCCGGCGCGCCGCTGGGGAGATAGTCCAGGTAATAATTCGGTAAGACCGGGTTCGAGAAATTGACGTGGTTGAAAATATTGAAGAAGTCCGCCCGCAACTGCAGCTTTACCCGTTCGCCAAAGAGAGGAGTGGTCTTGGCCAGCGTGAAGTCGAAGTTGCGGAAGTGTGGCCCGTGGAAGGCGTTGCGGCCCACGCTGCCGAAGTGTTGTGTGCCTGATACGCACGCGCCCGCTACAGGATCCCACGTGCAGGGAACCGCGAAAGCAGAGAGGTTCAGGTACGAGTTCGGCGTGCTCGTGCCGGCGAAAGGGTCACCTACGAGATCCGGACGGCTGAAACCCTCCCCACTCTGGTTGAAGTTTCCCGAGGCGAACGTGATGATGTCGAACGGCTGGCCGGTTTGAAGGCTCACGACGCCGTCCAGGGACCAACCCGAGGTAAGCCTTTTCATTTGCGTCCCGCTCGGAATTTCGTAGTGGAAATTCGAGGAAAAGCGTTGCCGGCTATCGAAATTGGAATCAGCGCGCTCTCGCGCACGGTCGTAGCTGTTGTCCGGCTGAGTAGTACCGGGCACAGCATCGAAACCGTCGCTTGCGGTGTCGATGGAATGTGCCCAGGTGTAGTTCAGGGCTGCCGTGAAGCCGTGATAGCTGTGGAAGTTCAGTGTGCTTTGCAGCGAGTTGTAGTTCGACACGGCATCCGACGCGAACTGGTTGATGATGCCAAAAGCGGGGTAAGGCTGGGCCCCGAGACTGGGATTGAACTGGTTGATATCTCCAAACGCGAACAATCTCCGGCCGAGGGAACCGGCATATCCGACCATCAGCGCCGCCGCTCCACCGAGCTGCTGCTCGACGTTGAAATTGTAATTTTGAGTGTATGGCGTCTTAAGACTCTGCGAGACCGAGAAGATGGGGCTCGCCGCTGCGAAGTTTCCGAAAACAGTCTGGCCCGTGACCAGCACTGGCGAGAGCAGACCTCCGCTCACCACTGGCGACGGACCAATCGCGTTGTACGCGGGTCCTAAGTTCCCACCGTTGTTCACACTCTGATCAAGAAAGTAGTCCTGCGAGAAAGAGTCGTACGCCAGCTCATAGCCCACCCTGAGCACGGTCTTTCCGGTTCCAAACAGGTCATAGGCAACGCTGCCACGCGGAGAGAAGTCTTTGTAGTCGCTGGGATAGAGCTTGCTCAATCCCGAAGTCCCCACCAGTTGAAGACTCTGGGTGGCCAGATTGAAGATGCTGAAGCGGTCGTGCTTTTCGCCGATGACTCCGTAATAGTCCCAGCGAAGCCCGTAGTTGATGGTGACCTTGTGCGTGAGCCGATAACCGTCCTGGAGGTAAAAGCCGTAGTTATTCTGGTGCGTCAGACGGTGGGTGTCTCCCGAGGCCTGGCTGCCACCACCAGTCACATCGCCTGCGAGGAAGTCGGAGAACGTGTTGAATGCCAGCTTGCCCCGGAAGCTTCCGTCCAGGAAGCCATTCACCGCCGTGCGCCGGAATTCAAAGCCGGTCTTCCAATTGTGTTTGCCCACGGTGTAGGAAAAATTGGTGAAGTACTGCCAGTTGGTGTCCACGCGGTGACGGGGAATGCTGCCGGAAGCTCCAATGGAAGAGATTCCGGCGATCAAGATCTGCGGCAAACCGAACAAGGTTGGATCGTTGCTGGGTACGGTCGCTAAACCAATACTGTTGGGATCGAAGCTGACATCCTGCGGTGCGAAACCCTCTGCAAAGCGGTTCCACCCACCCCGCACCTCGACCAGCAATTTGGGCGATATGATGTGCGTAAAGGACAGAGAGATCAATTGCACCCGTGTAGGAACCACCGTGTTAAAGCCGGGCAGATTGCTGCCAAACACCAGGGTGAGGGGAAAGCTCTGATTGCTGTCGCCAAAAAAATACCGTCCCGTCAACACATCATTCCTGCCGATATGCTGATCAATCTTTGCGATCGCGCTGTCCAGCCGGTTGTTGGCCCTGACAGTAGTCTGCACCGTAGCGGGCGCGTCTACACCCGTCGTACCGGCCGGCAGCGGGCCCCAGGGGTTCCGACCTAGAATTCCCTGAATAACCGAGTTGATTCCTGTTACTGGAGGAGCGTCGAGGACAACCTGCGCCTGCGTCGGCACGGTGACAATGCTGGGAGTAGCCACTCGCTCGCGTTGGCCTTCATACGCTCCATAGAAGAAGGTATGATCCTTAACGATCGGACCTCCGACTGAACCGCCGAACTGGTTGTTCTGGAAAATATCCTGGGCTTGCGGTCGGGCGTTGAAATAGTTTCGAGCGTCCAGATTGTCGTTGCGGAAATCCTCAAACGCCGTACCGTGCAGGCTGTTGGTGCCAGACTTGGTTACGGTGTTAATGATAGCGCCTGAGTTGCGCCCATATTCTGCTTCCGTGCCCGCCAGCACCCCGAACTCGGCCACCGCGTCGACCGGTAGCAACGTCGCCGGAACTCCGAAAACACCACCCTCGTTAATGGCCGGATCATTGCGGAACCCGTCATTCATATCGGTCCCGTCCAGCAGGTAGTTATTGGAACGCCCGCGGCTGCCGTGATGCTGAAGGTGCCAAACGATCCCGCAAAATCACTCACCACAGAAGGGTCAGAAGTCGCACCCGGCACCATGATCAGCAATTTGGTAAAGTCGCGTCCATTGAGCGGGATCTCCGTGGCTTGGGCTCCTTCGATGACGCCGCCGAGTGTGTCACCGGCGGTCTCAACGAGGGGCACCTCGGCATTTACCTCCACCCTCTGCGACACTTGGCCGGGAGTCAGGCGCACATCGACGCGAGGCTCGGCTGATACGTCCACGACCACGTCCTTCGCCACAGAGGTCCGGAACCCGGCCTTGGTGACGGTCACCGTGTAAGCGCCAATCGGCAGTTCTGGCAGCGAGTAAGTTCCGTCGGTGCTGGTTTCGGTGGTGCGCTCCAATCCTGTGGCCACGTTCTTCACGGTCACCTGGGCTCCGGCAACCACCGCGCCCTGAGGGTCGGTGACCGAGCCGAGAATCGTGCCGCGGAAGGTCTGTGCCGCGAGGCTCACTGCGGCCAGCAGAACTAACACCAGGACAATGCGCGCCTTCATAGAATCTCCTAACATTGAAATCGGTTTCCCTCGCGTGTTAAGTCCTGTGCGGGAGGGCAGAATGCCGGGCCCACGAGAAGACGCAATCCCTTGTCTAATAAGCAAGATGCAGCGCCCCGACCGCAAAGGTTAGAGACAAGACAGTATCGAAACCTTGTCCCAACAGTCAACCTTGGAGTTCTCAATGCGGCCGATAGATTTTGCGAATAGGAAGTTCGAACTTAGAAGGTAATGCTTACGCCGCCGCGAATGGAGCGTGCCGCCTGGACAAGATAGACCGTCTGCCCGTCCTGGCCCACGACCGGCACATAACCTTGCGCCAGCAGGTTGCGCAGATCGACGAGAGCTTCCATGTGCGCAGGAAGGAAGCCCAGAGTGGGAATCCGTTGCCGGATGAAAAGATTGAGGAAGGGATCGCTCTGTCCCGGCGAGGCGTTGAACATATCCACCGGGGTTAACGCCGGGCCGTCGATCCAGCGATAGGATGCTATCCAGCGGGTATGCGTGCGAGAAATGGTGCCGGAGAGCTTCGCGGCCAGGGCTTGACGGCGCTGGGTGGTGATCCACTGCTGGGCGTCCTGAAGTTCAACGTCAGGCTTGGCCAGATCGAGAACGCCACCGTAGGCATAATCCAGCGTTGCCGTGAGGTCGGAATAGAACTTCCGCTCGAGTACGACTCGCACTCCAGGCGTGTCCAGGGTGCCGCCGGCATAACTGAAGGTACCCGAGTAGATATCGGGCAACAGGAACCCGCCAGCGGAAGTGACTTCGCCGGTGCCGGTCAAAGCCGTGTTGTCCACACGATCGCTGAACCCGGCCACTTGCAAACTGTTGTTGCCGAAGCGCCTTGATACGCTGAACTCCTGGTGGTGAGCGCGTTCCAGGCGGGTGGCAAAGTTAGTCATGCTGACGCGAGGATCGGCTTCGCTCAGATCGGCGAGCGCAGAATCGAAACCCTTCTCGTCCCGCAGGTTGGGCAACGAGGTCGCATAGTCAAACTCCAAAACCGTGTTGGGAGAGACGTGCAGGTCGAGGGAACCGTAGGGCCGGAAAGCGGTCACGTGCCCGAGGAATTGGATGGTCTGCAGTTCGCTGCCGAACCTTAATTCGAGCACGTCTCCGACCGCGAAATCATCGCCCGCATTCAGCGCCAGCGCCTGCAGCGCGGCATAGTGCAGGTTGGGATCGGAAGGCGCGAAGCGACGCATGGTAACGGCCATCGAGGGCCCGGAACCATCGGGCAGAAGATGCGAATACGTGGCTCGCAAAACGGCTGCGGGAAAGCTGTCTCCGTAACCCACATTTCCGCTCAGCCCTACCCGTGACGCTGAAAAAATCGAGCGCTCCACCGAGAAGCCGGTACTCATGTCCGAGCCGCTGCCATAGCCCCCTGCCGCCGAGCCCGCCAGGAACGAAAGGCTTGCCTTCAGATCGTGATCCTGCTGTTCCGCGCCCGTGGCAGGATCGAACACGCGCAGAACGGGGCGATTCGCCACCGAACGCAAGGTCCACTTCCAGCCGTCATCATCGGCCGTTCCACGCAGTGGCCCCACTCTTATTGCGTTCAGCAGCGTGTTCAGGGTGATGTTGACGTGAACGCTGGTGCCAGGCTGCAAGCCAATTTTTTCTTCCAGGGCCGGAAGAAACGAGGGAGCCGAAACTTTGATGGAATACAGCCCGGGGAGCAGGTCTTTCGCGTAATAGAACCCGGCACCATCGGTAAAGACGGTCAGGGTATGCGCCAAAGCGGAGCTGGCGATCTCTACCACCGCACCCATCTGCGCCGTGCCTGAGACATCGCGCACGTATCCTGAGATGTCGCCCGGCCGTTGTCCGGCCCATGCAGGAAGCGACAGCGCGACCATCACCACCCAAGATCCGAGCTGGCGAAAATTCACTGCAACCCCCGGGGAATCAAGCAGATCGTTACTCTACAGCAAACGTCGCTGAAGGATCAATAGTCTGCTTCGAGACGTTGTCGTTCACTTTGATTTCGATTCGATATACCCCCGGCTGCAGGTTGGCCGAGGCAATCGACTTCTGCAAAGTCACTTGTTCGCCTACGTTACCCATCGTGTCAGTGGATTCCACTTTCTGGATCACCGGTTTGTTGGTAGCAACGTTGACGACGTCATACTCGAACGTCGCCGAAGGCTTGTGCGTCTTCTCGTCCACACTCAGGTTATAGACCTGCATCCAGAAGTTTACTTTCTGATCGCGACCCCGCTTGAACAGGGCTGGCTTGCCATTCGCGGGAGCCACGCGCGGGCGCACTTTATTCAAGCCGATCACGAACTGGCCCGTGCTCACATCCTTGGTCGGCACTGGCTCCATCACATCGGCCACGATGAGCGAGGAGGTCGAAAGTTTGTCGTCGGAATACTCGGGCACCACAATGCCGCGGCTCCACAGACCTTTGCGGTCGCCGTTCACGTCCTTCACCGCAATCTCGACCTTGTAGCGTCCGGGACGCAGCGGCAGCGCCTTCCAATACACCGCGGAATTTTCCGCCGTACGGGGCAGCAGCTCGGCCGGGACATCGACCTGGACCGGGTCTTCCTGGGTCTGCACGATGCGTCCGGTCAGCGTGGTCACGCGCATAAAAATATTGACTGTGCCGCGCTGCACGCCATCTTTGTTGGCAAACGTAATGTCGCGATACTTTATCTGGATGGTGATCGGCACCAAAACCGTGTCCCCGGTGACCTTCACAAAATCGGTGCGAACATCGAAGGGCATCAGGTTGGTGATGAGCTTGGTGTTGACGATTTCTTCCAGATCCTTGTATTTGACCGGCGGCGGCGCTTGCAATTTCGCGTACGTCTCCAAGCGGTCGAATTCCTTGGTTTGAATGTCTGAACTCGCCGGGCCGGCTCCCAGTTGCTCCAGGCCGCTGCCCGTGAAGCGGCTGGTCTTGCTCGCCATACCCATCTGCTCGTAGAGCGTCAGACCGGCGTTGGGCGTGTATTTCAGCGCATCCTTCTCCGACCGGTCGATCGTCATGTGGTAGTCGCCGCACATGCAAGTATCGACGAATTCAATGATGATTTCCTGCCCAATACCTTCCAAATAGCGATACCGCCAATCTTCGAAGGGGAATGTCGAAGTCTCACCGCCGCCTTCTTCAATTGGCCTCTCGTAGGAACCGCCGGAGGGATGCGAATCGATTTCGTCGGCAGGACCGTACATGATGTACATGCGTCCCCGGTCGCTCTTCCAGCCCGGAATTCCCGCGGCGAAATGCTCATTGGCATACGCGATGCGCCGGTAGTGTTCTTCCTTATATTCGTTCTCTTCGGTGTCGGGCGTGGGATCGCGGCGCTGCCAGAAGGCTTCAATAAAGTTGTCGCGTTCTTCGTCGTTCGAGAGCTGCTTGAAGGCGGCTCTTTCCTCGTCGGTGATAATCCAGACTACGTCCTCGTTCAGCCACTTCTTATAGGTCTTGCTAAGCTCGATGTTCAGGTTTCTTTTCTGCTGCTTCTTCTGTTTTTCCGAGGGCGAGCGCTTGAGAGGATCGACCTGATCGGCAGGTTGCGCTTGTGCACCTGCTGCCGCCGGGCTGGGCGTGGGTTCGCCCGCAGGAGCGTTCGCAGTGGCAGGCTTGTCGCTCTGGGCGCTGGCCAAACCGCCAAGCCCCGTGGCGACAGCCAAGAAAACGAGAGAAGATAGGTAACGCGAACCAACCCGGAACATGAGAGGGACTCCTGCCACGACAAACTTCGTCGGTCTATTTTAGGCCCTCAGTTGGGCGAAAGCAAGGCTAAGTCGCGTCAAAAGAATGGATTGACGGCCCGAGCCAACCCTTCCGTTGGACGCCGCCGACCTCCTGCCGAGTTGCCCCCCGAGGTCGCGAATATTTCTTGGATCGGGCCCGGACCAAGCTATAATTTTGGGCTGCTATAATCTTGCGTTCCGGCAGCCCCTGCTCTCGGGTCCTCAGGGTCTAGGTACTCTATTCCAGCTTGGAACTTTCCTGCCCGCAGGATCGTATCCCTGAATGTGTGCCCGTCAGCCCTGCGAACCGGTTAGTGCGGCCCCGAAGCGTGACGGAAGCCATGAAAACCTGGAAAAAAATTGCGATTGGCGTCGGCGTGGTGGTCGGGTTGGCCGCCATCGTCGCTTTCACCGTCTATCAGAGCGGCAAGAATGTGGTCACGGTCCAGACCGGGAAGGTGCAGCGGGAGGATCTATCCTCGGTGGTAAGCGCCTCGGGCGAAATCAAGCCTAAGACCTACGTCAATATCGGCGCGAATGCTTACGGCAAGATCACCCACTTGTACGTTAAGGAAGGGGATCACGTAAAGAAGGGTCAATTGCTGGCGCAACTGGAAAACGTGCAATCCTCGGCAGACGTCAGTGCGAACCAGGCGTCGGTCCAGGCTGCGGAAACGGACGCGATCGCGGCCGACGCGGCTCTTAGGACCTCCGACGCCGACCTGCTGCGCGCCCAGGCCGACTACGAGCGCAACAAGCTGGACTGGGAGCGAGCGCAAAATCTCTTCAAGGATGGTCTGATCGCAAAGTCCGATTTCGACAGCCGCCAGAACGCGTGGGCCACGGCAGATGCCGGACTGGTACAGGCCAAGGCGCGGGTTGCGCAGGCGCGGGCGCAGAAAGACTCCGCGGACCGGCACGTCGCCCAGGCGCGGGCCAATCTCACCCGGGTTGCCGATGTTCTGCAGAAGACCACTTACGCAGCTCCCTACGACGGAGTTGTCACTAACTTGCCGGTGCGGGAAGGCGAATCCGTAGTCATCGGTATTCAAAATGCGCTGGGCAGCACGTTGCTTACGCTGGCCGACATGTCGGTCATCACCGCCGAAGTGAAGGTGGATGAGACTGACATCGTCAACGTGCGCCTCGGCCATGCTGCTGAAGTGACCATCGACGCGATTCCCAGCAAGGTTTTCCACGGCACGGTTTCAGAAATTGGAGACAACGCCATAGTGCGCTCCACCGGCGTAGCCACTTCCCAGCAAGCCACTGCCAGCGAAGAAGCCAAAGACTTCAAAGTGGTGGTGACGGTTAACGATCCTCCGCCAGACCTGCGCCCCGGTCTCTCCACCACCGCCAAGATCACGACCGCTGCCCGCAGCAACGCATTGACGGTTCCAATCCAGGCGCTCTCTGTCCGCACCAAGGCCCAGTTGGAGCAGGAGAAGTCCGCCCCGGGCTCAGTTCACGCCGCGGCACCCGCACCGAAGGAAGTCGCATCCAAGGACAAGAATAATAGTAGTAATAAAGACCAGAAACAGGATGTGCAGGGCGTCTTCGTCATTCGCAACAAGAAGGCCGAGTTCGTGCCCGTCACGACCGGCATAGCCGGGACCAGCGACATCGAAGTGCTCAATGGCTTGAACGAGGGGGACGAGGTCATCACCGGCAGTTACAAGGTTTTGCGTACGCTCCGTTCCGGGAGCGGCGTCAAAATCGATAACTCGGTCCCCAAGAAGGAAGACGAAACATAACCTTCGTCGGCTTCGTCCGTCCAATGGAGAAGCCTGTACGGGTCTCGAACAAATAACGGAGCTCTCGGAGTCGAATCGAATCTCGGAGAACCCAGTGGCACCGGAGCAGGAGAAAAATATGGCAGCCGCAGAAGTCGTCAGCATGCCCACGAACGCCGTCTCAGTGCCACCACCGCAGTCCTGCATGATCGCGGCTGAGGATCTTTGGAAAACCTACGACATGGGCTCGGAGCAGCAGGTGCACGCCCTGCGCGGGGTCAACCTCCGCATTGAACGGGGAGAATATGTTGCCATCATGGGGCCCTCCGGCTCAGGTAAGTCAACTCTGATGAACCTCATCGGATGCCTGGACACGCCCACCAAAGGTGAATACTGGCTCAACAGCCAGTTGGTCAGCGAACTCGACGACGATGAACTGGCACGCATCCGCAACAAGGAAATCGGCTTCGTGTTCCAGACCTTCAACCTGCTGGCTCGCGCCACCGCTCTGCATAACGTCGAACTGCCGCTGATCTACGCCGGCATTCCTACCGGGGACCGCATCGAACGCGCCAAAGCCGCGTTGACGGCTGTAGGCATGGAATCGCGCATGACCCACAAGCCCAATGAGCTTTCCGGCGGCCAGCGTCAGCGTGTCGCCGTTGCCCGGGCTCTAGTGAATCGGCCTTCGATCATTCTGGCCGACGAACCCACCGGCAACCTCGATTCCGCAACCGGAAGCGAAATCATGGCCTTGTTCGACCGCTTGCACGGCGAAGGAAACACCATCGTGCTCGTCACCCATGAGCACGACATCGCCGAGTACGCTCACCGCGTGGTCAACATTAAAGACGGAGTGGTCGAGCGCGACGAGCGCAAGAAATAATTCCTCGCTGGCTTTTTACCGATTTAACCCCAGCTCGCGGCCGACTTTTCAGGGGCGGCGGGCAGTTCCGCCGGCTCAATCGCTTTTGCCGACGCCACCACTACCTGGTCGCGGCCACCGCGCTTGGCTTCATACAGGGCGGCGTCGGCCGACGCCATCAATTCCTTGGGTGACGTACCGTGCGCGGGAAACGCCGCCACGCCCACGGAAATCGTGACCATCCCGAGCGATTTGCCTTGATACATGATGGTCAGTTCCCTGATTTTCGTTCGTAACCGCTCGGCTCGCGCACGTGACGTCTCCGGGTCCGCCGTGGGCAGGATCACAACAAATTCCTCCCCTCCGAACCGGCATACGAAGTCCTCTGCCCGGATGCCCTTGGTCAGCGACGCTCCGGTCTCGCGCAATACCGCGTCGCCCGCATCGTGGCCATAAGTGTCATTGAACTTCTTGAAATGATCCAAGTCGATCATGAGGATTCCAAGAGACTGCGCCGCCCGGGCCGCGCGCCGCACCTCTCGCTCCAACGTTTCCTCCAGATACCGCCGGTTATAGAGACCGGTCAAAGCATCCCGCACAGACTGGGTTCGCAGCGCCTCCCGCAACCGTATATTGGCAATTGACAGCCCAACTTGTGCCGCAAAAGTCGTCTGGAACGAGAGTTCCGATGCGTTCAGTTGCGGAGCGTCATCTGTAGCCTGAAGGTGCAGGATGCCCAGAGTTTCACCCTGCGCTAGGATCGGAATGCACAAGTACATATGCTTCACGCCCACGGCGTGCGCACAGCGCGCGGTCGAATCGTCTGCCGAGACCAGATGCGGGTGTCCGGTGCGCAGAGCCCGGCACTCAGTGGGCTCAAACTCCATCACTGGAAGCTGACAGTCGGCCCACGAGCCGATCACTTCGGCCAGGTTCCGGGAAGCATTCAGCAGCGCCATCGCTCCCCGGGCGACGGGAAATATCCGGGGCGCAAAACCCAGAGCAGCAGCGAACACTTCTTCCAGGCTGGCGCAGCTCTGCAGCAGTTCGCCCATCTTGGCCAGCATGGTGGCTCGCTCCGAGCGTTTTGTCAGGTCCTCCATCATTCGTTCGTTTTGCTGATCGAGTTCTCTGCGGGCAGAGTCTTTCTCCAGCATCTCTTCCTGCAACAGGGCGTTGGTGTCGGCTAGCTGCGTGGTCCGCTCCAGAATCTGCTCCTCCAGAACCTGCTGGTTTTGCTTTTGACTCTCGATGTCGGTACAGGTGCCGAACCATTTGACAATCTCTCCCTTCGCGTCCCGAATGGGATTGGCTCGTCCCAGGAACCATCGAAATCCTCCATCTTTCCCGCGCAGACGGTACTCAACGTCGTAGGGATCGCCGGTGCTCAGCGCATTCTTCCACTTTGCGATGCAGCCGTCCAAGTCATCGGGATGGATGATCGCCTGCCAACTCGCCCCGCGTAATTGCTCGAGTGTTAGCCCCGTGTAATCAAAGCATCTCTGGTTGAAGAAATCGTCCATGCCATCCGGGTCGGCAGTCCAGATAATCTCCGGCACCGCTTCCGCCTTGGTCTGGAAATACAGCTCCCGCTCGCGGGCTGTGGCGGAATCGCCTTTCCGCAACGCCTTAAGCCCGTCAAGGAACGATGAAGCAATGGCTCGCGCCCAGCCGTGTGCCCACTTTAAACGTCCCGCGAACGCCAGCGTGGCAATCGAGACGAGCATCGCCAATGCGACGGAAAGGGCCACCAGCCTGTAGTCGTACCTGGCGCTGAGTACGGTAATCGAATTCATCGCGGGCAACGACCCTCCGACCCCCAACTCTCACTAGCGCGTGAGGCAAGCCCAGCCCGGATTCTGCCGGCACACTCCTGCTGGGTCTCTACGCTACCTATCGGCAGGAGTCGCCATTTCCGTGTGAGAAGGCGCTAAGTTTCCAGATTCAACGCCTGCGGCAAAACAAAAGGCCTCTCTGACGAGAGGCCTTGATGAGAATTGGTTCGGAGTCGGTTTGGAACTACGGCAACGTGCTTGCAGGTTTCGACGCGGTAGTATCCGGAGTGCTGGCAATGAAGAAGTTGTGGTCGTAAAGATTCCGGTACATCACTCCGGCAATCTCGGCTGCCTTCGGACCGAACGTGGGGCGCCCACCTTGCAGGAAGACCACTACTACGATGCGTCCCCTGCTGGTATTCGCATAGGAGGCGAACCAGCCAAAGCGAGTGCCGGCGTGGGAGCAGGTTCCGGTCTTGCCCAGAATCTCTTCCTCGCTAAAGTTGATTCCAAGCCGACGCGCCGTACCGTATTGCACCGCCGCCGCCATGCCATCAGAGATTTCCGGGATCAGCGGAGCTATATCAAGCTGCCGCTTAATGCGCGGCTGGAAATTCGCGACTTCTTCCGGCGCTGTAGGATGCTGCAGGTAGTAAAGCGTGCCCCCGTTGGCGATCGCAGAAACCATTGCGCCCAACTGCAGCGGCGTCATCGAAATGCCCTCGCCGTAAGAGCACATCTTGCCCACGCCACCGAGCTTCTGCGGAATCACCTCGTCAGGATAGGACCCCGACTG
>Ga0209415_10010585_pt1 | contig 15650 bp, 17 predicted proteins | sample PeaSoiSIISIP2007_FD_187696 | JGI IMG/M metagenome (GOLD analysis project Ga0209415, IMG submission 187696) | Peat soil microbial communities from Weissenstadt, Germany - SII-SIP-2007 (SPAdes) (version 2) | ecosystem: Environmental > Terrestrial > Soil > Wetlands > Peat | place: Germany... | reverse complement strand
CAAGCTCACCACGAATGCCGTCGTCTCGGTGATGTCGGGCGAGCAGCGGATCGTGCAGACGAACGGGATCACGGCGAACGATTTCTCCTCCCCGGTCCTGTACTCGGTGGAGATTCCCGGCGAGAAAGAGCCGTGGCTCTACCGCGTCGTGGTCAGGGAGGCGGACACGAATGCCCGCCTGGCGCAGGTCACCCTCCCCGCGCGGGCGGTCTTGCAGCCCGCATTCAGCGCGGTGGTTGACCAGTACACCATCCAGGTGCCATTCGAGACCAGGAGCCTGAGCATCGCGGCTCTTGCCCAGAGCCCCAACCCCCAGAGCGTCACCATTGGCGGCACATCCACGCCCGGCCACCTGGCGGTGGGGGAAGTTGACTTCTCCTCGGGTCAGCAGACCACGTTTCCCATTACCGTGCTCGCGGAAGACGGGACCACGAAGACCCGCTACACCTTCGTCGTGAAGCGAAACCCGCCGGACAAGAATGCCCTGCTCGGGGTCCTCTCTATTCCTGACGCGGTCTTCACCCAGCCTTTTTCTCCCGCAAAGTTCGCCTACTCCGCTTCCGTATCCTTCGAGGTGCGCGAGGTGACGCTGAACGCGCAGGCGCAGAGCCCGTTTGCCACGGTGAGCGTGATGGTCCCCGGCGGAAGCGGTGGACCAGTCCCCGCTTCGCGCGGCGCGAACGCGGGCAACGTGCGGGTGGACTTCCCGTCCGGCGGGAGGCTGCCGGTAACCGTGACGGTGACCGCCCAGGACGGGACCACCCAGAAATACAACCTGGAGATTCTTCGCCGGGAGGCGAACAACAACAACAGGCTCTCGGATCTCGTGGTGACGGACGCCACGCTGACCCCTCCGTTCAAGCCCGACACCCTGGCGTACACGGCAGAGGTCCCCTATTCGGTCACCCGGCTGACTATTCGCGCCCTGCCCCAGGACAAGAACGCGTCAATCAGCCTCGAAACGGCCGAGGCAACAGGACCGAATGCCTCTCCCCCCCCGTCCGTGCGCGTCTACCCGGGGGAGGCCGCCGGGCTGCAGGTCGAGTTTTCAGAGTCCGAGATGAAGGGACTGAACGTCGTCGCCACCGCGCAGAACGGGGAGACCCTTCGGTATACGCTCCTGCTTCACAGGTCGGCGCCGGACCGCACGGCGGATCTGGCGTCCCTGACCGCCACCGCAGGCGTGCTTGCCCCTGCCTTTTCCGCCAAGGTGGACACCTTCACCCTGCGCCTTCCGGCGGACGCGACAGGCGTCCAGGTGACTGCGGCCGCGGCAAGCCAGTTCGCCCGGGTGTCGGCGTCTGACCTCGGGGACCCCGGCCGTTCGCAGAGCGCAACCGTTCCCGTGGATGTGGATCCCGGGCAGAAAACCATCATCCGATTCTTCGTGACCGCGGAGGACGGCACTCAGAAGCTCTTCCAGGTCCAGGTGACGCGAGACCTCCCCAAGTAAAGGTATGTCGTCAGAGGCCTCACCCTGGGGGGCCGTCGACCGGGACGCCGGCGCTCCGATAGCTGCGGCACTTTGAAACGAGCTCGAACATCTCCATGGTGACACGAATTGCGCACGCGCAGGCCCGCACTTGCAAAGAGGTACGGGATGGGATATGAGATCGCGAGGCGCATGAACGTGGCAGAGCATTTCGACCTTGTGATCGTGGGAACAGGCCCCGCTGGCCTTGGCTGCGCATTTGCCTTCCTGGAGGCACGGCCGGCCTCATCGGTCCTTCTCATCGACAAGTCCTCCCTCAGCACCGGCGGCCTGTGCAACGACTGCAAGATGAACTTCACGTTCCCCATCGGCTTTCCCCTGGAATACTGGGATCCGCATGCGGCGGAAAGCTACCTGAGCCTGGTCAGTGATCGCCTGCATCCCCGGATCCTTGCGAAGACCAACCTCGGCATTTACGCGAACAGGGCCCAGAAGCTGGGGGTCTCGCTCCTCGAAGTGCGGCAGAGCCACCTCGGTACGGACGGAGGCATTGCTCTGGCCCACGGGATGACGGAGGAGATAGCGAGGGCAGGAGCAGCGTTCTCCCTGGGGGAGACCGCCCTCGATGTTCGGGAGGCTGAGCATCTCCTCCTGACGGATCGAAGGGAAGTCGGCTACCGAAGCCTGGTCGTGGCGCCCGGCAGGAAAGGGTTCTCCTTTCTCCAGAAGCTCATGGACAGGCTGGAGGTCCCCTACAGGGACAACGTGGTGGATATCGGGCTTCGCCTGGAAACGCGTGAGAACAACTATCCGATCGTCCGGGACTATTACGATCCGAAGTTTCACTTTCCCCAGAAAGTCCGCACGTTTTGCACCAACAGCGGCAGGGCCTTCGTGGTGAAGGAGAAGTATGAGACCGCGGACGGGCACCCCTACTTCAGCGTGAACGGCCACTCCTTCTCTGAACGAGGGGAGGCAAGCGGCCTGGTGAACTTCGCGCTCCTGAAGACCGTCCGTTTCACCGAGCCGCTGGCGAGCGGCCAGGCCTTCGCGGAGATGCTCGGCCAGCAGGCCGTGCTGATGGGCGGCGGCCAGCCGCTGATGCAGCGCGTCGGGGACTTCCGCCTCGGCAAGCGGTCCAAGGCGGAGAGCTTCAACGAGGACCTCTACGATTTTCGACCGACCCTGTCCGGCTGCACCCCGGGAGATATTGCCCTTGCCATGCCTTCCAAGATCCTTCGCGCAATCTGGCGCGCCATGAAGCTCCTGGACACCATCATCCCCGGCGTGCTCCACCCGTCTACCGTCATGTACTACCCCGAGATCAAGCTTTACGGCAACAAGCCCCGATTCATGGATGCCACGTTCCAGGCGAGGCCCGGGATCTGGATGATCGGGGATGGCGCCGGCACGAGCCGCGGAATCACGGCCGCGTGGGCAAGCGGCATACGCGCGGCTGAAGGCATCCTGCGGCAGGATGGCAACGGGACCCTGGCTTCTTTCCCTCCGAGGGTGGCTGCGGGAGACCGCGGCGCCGGAGCAACCTAACCGAGAATTCACACGGTCTTCACAGCGGCCTAACAAAGCCCGAAGATGTTTTTTCGAATCATGCGCAAAATGGATATCAACGGAAGTGAGGGGGCCGGCGTTGCGGCGGTCATCTTCGACTGGGCGGGAACCATCGTGGATTACGGGTGCTTTGCCCCGGCGGTCTCTCTGGTGGAAACCTTCGCGGACCGGGGAGTGCACATCACCCTGGCCCAGGCGCGCGGGCCGATGGGACTGGAGAAGAAGGAGCACATCCGCCGTCTTCTTGCGGATCAGGAAATCAGCGGCCTCTGGAGGGCTGCCGCCGGCGCGGATCCCCGGCCCCAGGACGCGGACTCGTTGTATGAGGAGCTTGAGCCGCGGCTGGTGACCGCGGTGAAGAGGCATGCCCAGCTTGTCCCCGGCACCAGGGAGCTGGCGGAGGAGCTTCGCTGCTGGGGCATCGGGATCGGGTCCACCACGGGATACCTGCGGCCACTCATGGACATCCTCACGGCGGAAGCCGCGCGGCAGGGGTTCATCGCGGACGCCGTGATCTGCCCCTCTGATGTTCCCGCCGGCCGGCCCTTCCCGTGGATGTGCTTCCTGAACGCCATGAGGCTCAAGGCATATCCTCCGCGGAGGATCGTGAAGATCGGCGACACGCCCGCGGACATCATGGAAGGCCTCAACGCCGGCATGTGGACAATCGGCGTCACGTTGTCCGGCAACGAAGTGGGACTTTCGCCGGCCGACGTGGAGGGAATGAGCGCGGAGGAGCGCTGCACGCGCGTCCAGGAGGCGGAGAAGCGCCTGCGGGCTTCCGGCGCTCACTACACGGCGGAGAGCGTGGCGGAATGCCGGGACATCCTGGCGAGGATCGAGGAGCGAACCATCCGCGGCGAGCACCCATCACGGGAGAAGTCGCATGAGCGCGCCTGAGCGGCCCCCCAACCCTTACGTGCTCCTCACTCCGGGGCCCCTCAGCACCACTGCCAGCGTGAAGGAAGTCATGCTGCGGGACTGGTGCACATGGGACGCGGACTACAACGGGATTGTGCAGGATATCCGACGACGTCTCGTCGAGCTGGCGACCCGCAGGTTCCGCCAGGACTACACGAGCGTTCTGATGCAGGGCTCAGGCACTTTCAGCGTTGAAGCCACCCTGGGGACAGTGATCCCGCCTGCCGGCAAGGTCCTGGTCCTGGCCAACGGCGCATACGGGGAGCGGATGGGGCACATCGCCGGGAGGCTCGCCATTGAGAATGCCGTCCTTCGAAGCGATGAGACGACGTGGCCAGACCCGTCCCTGCTGAGAGAGGCTCTGAGCGCGGACCCCGCCATCACGCACGTCGCCCTGGTGCACTGCGAGACGACCACGGGCATCCTCAATCCCCTGGAAGAGATTGCGGCCGTCGTGCGCGAAAGCGGCCGCTCCTTCATTGTGGACGCGATGAGCAGCTTCGGCGGGATTCCGATGGACGTCGGCGAGCTGGGAGTGGATTTCCTGGTGAGCAGCTCGAACAAGTGCATCCAGGGGGTGCCGGGATTCGCTTTCGTCATTGCCAGGAGGAAGGCGTTGGGTGCGTGCGAGGGCCAGGCGCGCTCCCTCTCCCTGGACCTCTACGACCAGTGGCGGACAATGGAGAATGAGAACGGAAAGTGGAGGTTCACGTCTCCCACCCATGTGGTCAGGGCCTTCGCCCAGGCTCTCCGGGAGCTGGACGAAGAAGGGGGAGTGGAAGCCCGGTCCGCGCGGTATCGAGCGAATCATTTCATGCTGGTGCGCGGGATGGGTCAGCTCGGGTTCATGTGTCTTCTCCCGGCAGAGCTTCAGTCTCCAATCATAACCTCGTTTCTGGAGCCTGCCGCTGCGGGGTATTCCTTTCCACGGTTCTACGCCGACCTGAAGGCGGGCGGCTTCGTGATCTATCCCGGCAAGGTATCCCGGGCAAAAACCTTTCGGATCGGGACAATCGGCGACGTCAACCCCGCCACGATCAGCTCCCTCATCGAGACCATGAAAGGCTGCATCTCCTGGGCGACTGCCGGCAAATAAACCGATTCTTAACGCCGGCCTAATCGAAAACTAATGGAATCATGGGTCTCTTGTCTGGCCATGATGGACTATTCGGAGATCGCGGCCGAGGCAAGCGCTGAAGCGGTGCGCCGGATTGCGGAGGCGGTCGTCAACCAGCTTCCCGTCAGAATCCTGAAATCCCCCTCTCCGGGAATGGTGATGGTGCGGCAGGTGGACCCGCTGGAAAACATCATCTTCCATCTCGGGGAGGCTTACGTCACCGAGTGCGAGGTGGAGGTCGACGGTCTCCCCGGATATGGCTGCGTGCTGGGCTCGGGTGAGGATCGGGCGCTGTGCAGCGCCCTGCTGGATGCGGTGATCGGCGGCGGGCATGCGGCGACCGCGGAGATCGCGCCGCTCCTGGAAGCCGAGGAGAAACGGATCAGGGAGCGATGGGACACGGAAAGCAAGGCCGCGGCGACCACGCGCGTGAGCTTCGAAGTTCGGTAGGAGAGCTGGGAATGGTGCGGGAAACAGTATTCGACGAGGTCTTCGACAGCCAGGCTGTGTTCCGCGCCCTTCTCGATTCGTTGAGCAGGCCGGGGACCATTTCGATGATTGCGCCGCGGCCGTACGGATCGCTGCCGGGCGGGCTTTTTGCGCCGGCTCTTTCGATCCTGAAGACCCTGTGCGATCACCACGTTTCATTCTCCCTGGGCTCCGCCGGAGCGAAACCCGAATGGGTGAGCTACCTCGAGATGAACCTGTCCACTCCTTTCCGACGGGTGGACGAGGCTGACTACGTCCTTTTTGACGGGGAGGAGTTCGACGCGGACTTCCTCCGCTTGAATCCGGGCTCGCTCGAGTTCCCCGAGCGCTCCGGGACCGCTCTTCTCTGCGTCCGGCTGCTTTCCGACCAGGGAGAGCCCGTGCGCGGACGCCGCGAGCTGATCCTCAGGGGGCCGGGCGTCAAGGGACGCGCGCGTCTTTCCGTGGACGGCCTCGATGCGCGCTACATCGAAGAGCGCGCGAACGCGAACAGGTTCTACCCGATGGGGATCGACCTCCTGCTTGTCGACGCCGAGGGAAGGGTCGCGGGAGTCCCCCGCACGAGCGCGGTGGAGGCCGGCTGATGGGGTACGTTGCGGTCCAGGGCGGCGTCACCGCCATTGAAAGCTCGCAGAAGCTCAACCGGTACCTCAGGCTCCGGGGGGAAAGCGCCCCGCTCTCGGTCAACCAGATCATGGACCAGATGGGCCCGCTCGTGGACAGGGTCATGGGCGAGGGCGGGCTGTACTCACCCTTCCACGCGGCCCTTGCCATCAAACAGGCATCCGGCGACCCCATCGAGGCGGCGTTCCTGCTGCGCGCCTACCGGGCGACGCTGCGGCGCCTCGTGGATTCGCTGCCGGTGCGCACCGAGGAGATGAGGATACTGCGCCGCATTTCCAGCGCCTTCAAGACCATCCCCGGAGGCCAGGTCCTCGGTTCCACCTCCGACTACGAGCAGCGGATCCTCGACTTCTCACTCGCCGAGGAGACCGTGGAGACGCAGCGCGAGGCAGTGCGCGAGTTCGAGGCGGGTCTCGGGGACCATGGGGAGCCGCTTTCCCCCGGGCACTTCCGCAAGGTGGTGGACATGCTCCGCGACCAGGGCCTGGTGCCGCCCGTGCCGCCGCGCTCCGACGCCCCGCCGACGGACGTCACGCAGGAGTCCGCGACGTTCCCGCTTGACCGCAGCGGCCGTCTGCAGATGCTTGCCCGGGCGGAAACGGGCGGGGTGCTCGCCCTGGCGTACAGCAGCATGCGCGGCTATGGCAGCATTCATCCCACCGTGGGAGAGCTGCGCGTCGGCCGGGTCCGCGTGCAGATCCCGCACCCCTGGCGGAAGGGGAGGGCGGTCACCCTCGGCTCCGCGGCCATCACTGAGGTGGAGATCGTCGCTTCGTTCCATCGCTCCGAGGGGGAAGCGAAGCCGACTTTCAGCCTGGGGTACGGCTCATGCTTCGGCCATAACGAAGTGAAGGCCATCTCGCTCGGGGTCCTGGACCGGGCCATGCGGTCTCCGACTCCCGGGGCGCCCGCGGAGGACCACGAGTTCGTCCTGCTGCACACTGACGGCGTGGAGTCTTCGGGGTTCTGCTCCCATTTCAAGCTTCCCCACTATGTCACCTTCCAGGCGGACCTCGACAGGCTGCGCACCCAGAGGGGAGTCGAAGAATGACGCTGCAGGAGCTTCTGCCGCGGGGAAAGGGCTTTCGCTACAACTTCGCCTTTGTCGACGAGGGGGTGAAGAAGGAAGTCCGACGCGCCCTCCTGAAAGCCGTGGCCCTTCCGGGCCACCAGGTGCCTTTTGCATCCCCCGAGCTCCCGATCGCCCGGGGGTGGGGGACAGGGGGCCTCCAGGTGACGATGTCCATCATCGGCCCGAACGATGTGCTGAAGATCATAGATCAGGGCTGCGATGGAAGCGTGAACGCCGTCAACCTGCGGAAGCTCCTGGTGGCGACAACCGGCGTACGCACCACTTTCGATTCGCGGGAAGCAACGGTGCTGCAGTCCCGGCACCGCCTTCCCGAGATCCCCCTTCGCGCCGACCAGATCGCCGTCCTGCAGGTCCCGCTCCCCGAGCCCCTTCGGCTCGTTGAGCCGAGCGAGGTGGAGACGCGGCGGATGCACTCCGAGGGGGACTATGCGCGCATGTGGGTGTCCCTGTACGAGGACATCGTTCGAAACGGGTCCATCTCCCTCACGTCCGGCTATCCCTGCCGCGTGAACGAAACCTACATCATGTCTCCCTCACCCCTCCCTCGATGGGACCTGCCGCTGCTCCACGATGCCGAGCACCTGACCCTCCTTGGCGCCGGCCGCGAGAAGCGGGTCTACGCGGTGCCGCCGCATACCTCCGTGCGGCCGCTGGAGTTCGACGACATGCCGTTCGCCGTGGAGGATTTCTCCGGCATGATCTGCGCGCGCTGCGGGTCAAGCGGCACGTTCCTGGACGAGATCTATGATGAAAAGAGCGGCGAGCCGTCACGCGTGTGCTCGGATTCCGGGTTCTGCGACCTGGTGCTCCAGGGGGCCATCCCCCGACGAGGGAGACGCGCCCATGGCTGACCAGGTTCTCCTGCGGGTGCAGGACCTCGGAAAGCGCTTCGGTCCTGGATGCGAGGGCTGTCGGGAGCTCACGGGTCCCGAGCATTCGACGAACATGTGCCCGCGGTGCGGGTCCGTGACCGCGATGGCCGGCATCACCTTCGAGCTGAAGCAGGGAGAGATCCTGGGGGTGGTAGGAGAAAGCGGGTCCGGAAAGAGCACCCTGGTCCAATGCGTCTACTTCGACCAGGACGCAACGGGGGGGCAGATCAGCATCAACGGGCAGAACGGGGGAAGCAACGTCCTGGAGCTGCCCCGCAGCGAGAAGCGCAGGCTGCGCGGCCGCCTCATGGGAATGGTGTACCAGAACCCGCTGCGAGGGCTCCGCATGGATATCACCAGCGGGGCCAACGTCGCGGAGAAGCTCCTGGAGGCAGACGTCTTTCATTTTGCGCGTATCCGCGAGCGGGCGACACGGCTCCTTGCCAGCACGGAGATACCCCTTGCGTACATGGATCGCTTCCCGCGATCCCTTTCCGGCGGGATGCAGCAGCGCATCCAGATCGCAAAGGCCCTGGCGAACAACCCTCCCCTCGTTCTCCTTGACGAGGTCACCTCCGGCCTCGACGTGAGCGTGCAGGCGCGGGTGCTGGACCTCATTCGCGAGCTGCAGCGGGAGCTCGGGATCTCGATGATCGTGGTATCGCACGACATGGGGGTCATCCGGCTCCTCGCGGACCGTACGCTGGTCATGAAAGACGGCTTCGTGGTGGAGCAGGGGCTCACTGACCAGATCCTCGAAGACCCGCAGCATGCCTACACGCAGCTGCTCGTGCATTCGACGCTGTAGGAGGGAGACCAGGCCAGATGATGCGATGCGAGGGGCTTTCCAAGACGTTCCTCATGCACGTGCGCGGCGGCAAGCGGATCCCGGCGTTCGCCGATGTGAGCTTCAGCCTGTCGGAAGGGGAGTTCCTCGGCATCAGCGGTCCCAGCGGCGCCGGCAAGTCCTCTCTCCTCAAGTGCCTCTACCGCACGTACCTCCCCTCCGCCGGCTCGGTCTGGTACAAGGACGCCGCGGCGCAGACACGGGACCTTGCCGCGGCGGACGAGCACGACATCCTGCGGCTGCGCCGCCTCGAGATCGGGTACATCTCCCAGTTCTTTCCCGTCATCCCACGGGTATCCGCGCTCGACACCATTGCGAACAGCATGGTGGCGCGGGGCTTCCCGCGGGAAGAAAGTCTCGGGAAGGCCCGCGAGCTGCTGGAAAGGCTCGCCATTCCGCGCCCGCTCTGGGAGCTGTCTCCGTCCACGTTCTCGGGAGGCGAGAAGCAGCGGATCAATATCATCCACGCCATCATTGCCCGTCCCCGCCTGCTCCTGCTGGATGAGCCCACGGCGTCCCTTGACGCGGCCACGGCGCGGGAGGCGGTGTCTCTGATACGGGAGCTGAAAGGGGAGGGGACCGCGATGATCGGGATATTCCACGACATGGCTCTTCTGACGGGTCTTTCGGACCAGATGATTGAAATGGGTGCAACGCGCGTCGGGGGTGCCGCGTGAAGGATACGGTCTTCACCGACGTCCGCATCGTCACACCGAGTGAGGTCATCCAACGGGGCACGCTGACCGTCAGGGACGGCTTGATCGCCTCCGTGGAGAGCGGCCAGCCGCGCTCCATGGTCCCCGCCGGGGCGGCCGTGATCCCGGGTCAGGGCCGGCTCTTGATGCCGGGTTTCGTGGACCTGCACAACGACGGGATCGAGGGGGAGATCGAGCCGCGGCCGCGCGCCGTGTTCCCCCTGGCCGTCGCTCTTCAGTCGCTGGAGAGCAAGCTCGTCAGCCACGGCATCACGACGATATTCCATTCCTTCTCCTTCCTGGACGGCCGGGAAGGGACGCTGCATCCGGACGTGCTGGAGCCCGCGGTGCGGGAGATTCACAAGCTTCGACGCACGGGGGTCATCCGGCACCTCGTGCACGCCCGCTACGAAATGGCGGAGACGCACCACTACGAGAGGTTTCGTCGACTGATCGACGAGAGGCTCGTGAACCTCGTCTCCTTCATGGACCACACGCCGGGGCAGGGGCAGTACCGAAACCCTGAGCACCTCGTGAACTACTATGTGCGCAAGTACAACTCCCCTCTCGGGGAGATCCAGGCCCTTCTCAAAGAACGGGAGGCAAAGGCCCGCAACCCCGAGGTGGGCATGATTCTCGGCAAGCTCGCGGCCCATGTCCGGGAGGCTGGCCTGCCCCTTGCGTCTCATGACGACGACTCCGCGGAAAAAGTGGCGCGGATGCACGGCCTCGGCATCACGATCAGCGAGTTTCCCGTCGACATGGCCGCGGCGCGCGCCGCTTCCCAGCGGGGCATGCATGTCGCCGTGGGTGCCCCGAATGTCCTGCGCGGGAAATCCACCTCGAACAATCTGAGCGCCCGTGAAGCGATCCTGGACAACACGGTGGACATCCTTTGCTCGGACTACTATACGCCGGCGCTCCTGCACGCGGTGTTTCGCCTGGTCAGGGAAGGGATTCTCCCGCTGCCGAAGGCCGTTCGCATGGTCAGCGCGAACCCGGCCCGGGCCGCCGGTATGCAGGCGGAGCTGGGCTCCGTGGAGGTCGGCAAACGGGCGGACCTCATCATGGTCAACGACTCGGGGGATCTGCCCGCGGTTGTGGGCGTGTGGGTGGGCGGACGTTGCGTTCTGGAGAAGCATGACAGCACGTCCAACCCTCTGGGTGATCTCTGGGCGCGGGAGGTCTCTGTTCTCCCGCGGGAGGCCACCCATGCTTCATGAAATGGACCTGCATCCTGAAGAGCCGCCCGGCATCCTCTCCGAAGCCCCGCTGATTCACGAAGGAGCGCGGATAGAGAAGAGCCGCATTGGCTCGTGGACGGAGATAGGTCGAGGCAGTCACATCGTCGAGTCCACGATCGGCGACTATACCTATGACGACGGGGATGTCTCGATCTTCTACTCCGAGATCGGAAAGTTCTGCTCCCTGGCCAACAGGGTGCGAATCAACCCCGGCAATCACCCGCAGGACAGAGTGACCCAGCACCACCTGACGTATCGGAGAAAAACAGTTCGGCCTCGACACGCGTGATGATGAGGTGTTTTTCGACTGGCGCCGGTCGCATCCCTGCGTGATCGGACATGATGTGTGGATCGGCCACGCGGCAGTGGTGCTCCCTGGCGTGCGGATCGGCACGGGGGCCGTGATAGGCGCCGCGGCGGTTGTCACCAGGGACGTGGAGCCATACCAGGTAGTGGTGGGGGTGCCCGCGCGACCCGTGCGCAGGCGCTTCCCCGAGGATGTCATCCATCGCATCCTGAAGAGCGAGTGGTGGAACTGGGACCGGCAGGAGCTGGAAGAGCGCTGGCGCGACCTGTTCTCGGTTGAAGGCTTCCTGGCGCGGTACGCACCGTGACGACGTCCCCCATGGTGGATGAAGCCGCTGTCCGCAGCGTCGCAATCCAGGCAGCCACGGGCGCCGGCGCGTTGATGCGCGGCAGCTTCAAGTCCGCGCTCCAGGTGGACGCGACGGAGGCACACGACTTGAAGCTGCGGCTTGATCGCACCTGCGAGGAGAGCATCGTCGGTGTGATCCGCGAACGCTTTGCCGCGCACGGCATACTCTCGGAAGAGATGGGGTACGCCCCGGGCACGGACCCCTATGTCTGGATTGTGGATCCCCTGGACGGCACCGTGAACTTCTTTCATGGCATCCCGTTCTTCTGCACGTGCGTGTCCTGCCACGGGGTCCGGCAGAACGATGAGTCCCCGGGCGAAGCGCATCTTCCTGACGGCCGCGCCGTCGGCGGGGCCGTGGCGGCCGTCATCTACGCCCCCGTTGCCAGGGAGCTCTTCGTGGCCACGCCCCGGGCGGGCTCTTTCCTGAACGGAGCTCGACTGGTCCTGAAGCCCCTGGCAGACCTTTCCGATGCAATTGTCTCCCTGTCATTCGGCGCGCGGGACGGCAGCCCGTCCTACATGAGCCGGCTGCTCCCCGCCATGATCGAACGCGCGCAGAAGGTGCGAAGCCTCGGCAGCACTGCCCTGGACATCGTGAATGTGGCGGCCGGTCGGACCGGCGCATTTGTCCAGATGGGCACGAACCTCTGGGACTTCTCCGCGGCCGCGGCCATCTTGAGGGAGGCGGGAGGCATTGTCGATACCGCGGAATATGCTCCGGGCCGCTGGAAGGTAATCGCGAGCAACCCGGGCCTGTTCTCCGAAGTGCGGAAGCTTGCCGGGCAATGAGCGCCTCGATCAGGTTCATCATCATCACTGTCCTTCCGGACGACGTTGCGCGCAGGTTCGACTCTGCGCGGCGCCTCGTTTGCGAGGTCGGGCGCTCCCGGGCCAGCCTCGCGTACCCGCCGCATGTCACGCTTCGGACCGGGGCTCTCGTTCCGGTGGAGCACGTTTCAGCGTTCCTTGAAGGGTTCAGTGAGGCCCTCGGCGCGTGGGACCCCTTTTCCGTCACGACAGACGGGTTTCTCCTCCCTGGGTACCAAGACGGGGAGGTGCGGAAATATCTGGCCGGCTACCGGGTTCGACAGGACCCCCCGATCATGAGCCTCAACACGCGGCTCCTTCGCTTCGAGAAGTGGCGGGCGAGCAATCGCCTTGTTTTCGAGCCTCACCTCACCCTCGCCTTCGATGACCTGACCGAGGAAGGCATGCAGAGAGTCCGGCTCTGGCTCGACGAAAACCCGAACGGGCTTCCAACGGGTTTCCAATGGTCGTGCGACAACGTGTGCCTCTACCGGCCTCAGGGCGACTCCTGGAGCCTGCACGCGGAGTGGAAGGCGCGGCGCCTCTGATCGCGCTTTGCACGATGTCCCCGGGCAGGGAGATTTCCCAGAGGGTGCACGGCGCGAAGCGTGGTGCGGCACGGATGCTTCAGTCCACGACCAGGCCAATGGCAAAGCCGTCGTAGCCCTTCACCCCAACCGTCTGAATGGCGGTTGCCATCACGTGAGGATTGGCGGCCATGCGGGAGTTGCATTCCCTTGTTCCGCGGACGCCTTCATCCGCGCCATCATCCGTGTGGAGAACGTCGCCAGCCCTCACCACGTTGTCCACCACGATCAGGCTGCCGGGGTGCGTCAGGAGTACCGCCCAGTCGAAGTATGCCGCGTTGTTCTGCTTATCGGCATCGAGAAACACGAAGTCGAGCATGCGAGGCATCTGCTCCGCAAGCAGCCGTAGCGACTCCAGCGCCGGACCGACGCGCACCTCGATGATGTCCTGCAGCCCGGCTCCCTCGATGTTGCGCCGCGCAGCTGCGGCGTGTTTCTCGCTGGCTTCCAGCGAGATGAGCACGGAACAAACATTTCATTGATATATCTGTCCACCCGCGTCCATGTGTCCTGCATCCTGCCTCCTGCTTCCGCAGCTGCCAAGCTACCGCCCCCCCGGGCCGAAAGTCCAGCCGGGCTGGACGGGATGGGCCTCAGATTCACGATAGTTTAACAAACGCTTAATCCACGCAAAACAAATCCTGCGCAGAATTGCGACCGGGTGAGACAAGGGAAATTGCGGAAGCGCGCGGGAGCGCCTTCCGCCGAGAGAAAGGAGCATTTGCATGAAGAGAGTCCATTTGCTTTTTGCGGGCGTGGTTCTGGCATCCCTGACCCTCCTGGCGGGATGCGGACCGGCGGGCAAGCCCATCACGATCGCCTGGCTGCCCAATAACTCCGGCGACAACCAGAAGGTGTTCCGCGCGGAGTTCGACAAGGTGATCGCGGACGCCACCGGGAGGAAGGTCGAAGACAAGCTGACGACGGACTACAACATTGCCATAGCCGCCCTCGACTCGGGGGACGCCCAGCTGGGCTGGTTCGGGCCTTTCGAGTACATGACCGGCCACGCAAAGAATCCTCACGTCGTGGCGCTTGTCGTGGAAAGCGGAGATTCGGGCGGGCTTCAGGATTCCCTTTACTACAGCCGGCTGCTCGTGAAGAAAGGCAATGAAGGCCAGTACAAGTCCGGCGACGGTTTCTCGATCGACAAGATAGTCGGCAAGAAGATCTCCTTTGTTTCTACCAGCTCGACGTCCGGGTTCAACATGCCGGCCGCAGCAATCACGGCCTCCTTCCACGGCATGGACAAGTGGAAGAGCCTGTCAAAGGATGACCTCATGCAGGGCGGCCCTGGGAAGTTCTTCTCCCAGGTCATGTACTCAGGTTCCCATCAGCTCTCCCTGGCGAACCTCCTCATGGGCAAGGTTGACATCTCCGCGGTGGACGATATCGACGTCAAGGTCTACCTGGATCTGACCTCGGGGACCGAGAACCAGGAAGGCGCCGTTTATGCCGTCAAGAAGGGCGCGGAGGCTCCGTTCGACACGCTTGGCGGTGCACAGTTCGTCATCATCAAGTCGATCCCGGTCCAGAACACTCCGTTCGAAACCAACGACACAACGCTGGACAAGGCGACCCTGGACAAGATCACGCAGGCGCTTCTTTCGGACAAAGTCACCAATGACCAGATGGTGTTCCAGCCCAAGGGCGGTTCGGGCGCCGGGTTGTTCAGCCAGCCTCATCGTTTCGTGAAAGTGGATGACTCCTGGTACGACCCGATGCGGAAGGTCCTCGGCCTTTAGCAATCGATGCTCTGTTTCCGGCGTGGGGCATCGGCCTTTCGATGTCCCGCGCCAGCTTTTTCGCGAGGGAGGCTCCGGATGGCCCTTTTGGAATTGAGGAACGTCACCAAGTGCTACAAAGGAGCAAAGCGCGCGCTCGCCGACGTGAGCTTCTCAGTGGAAGAAGGGGAGTTCGTCTCCATCATCGGTTCCTCGGGATCCGGAAAGACCACCCTCCTGCGCTGTATCAACCGCATGATCGAGCCGACCGGCGGAGAGATATCCTTCGCCGGGGTCAGCGTCTCCCGGCTGCGCAGGCGCGAGCTGCGCCGCCTCAGGACACGGATCGGCATGATCTTCCAGCAGCACAATCTCGTGGAGCGGTTGAGCGTGATCGAAAACGTCCTCCACGGAAGGCTGGGGTACAAATCCACGATCTCCGGAATGCTGGGACGGTACACCTATGAAGAAAAGCAAAGAGCGTTCGAGATCATCGGAATCCTGGGGCTGGACGAGCAGGTTTACCAGCGATGCGATCAGCTGAGCGGCGGCCAGAAGCAGCGCGTGGGGATTGCCCGGGCGCTGGTCCAGAGTCCGAAAATGATCCTCTGTGATGAGCCGATTGCTTCACTGGATCCCGGCACCTCCAAGGTCATCATGGACTACCTCAGCGACATCTGCAGGGATTTCGGCATCACTCTGGTCATCAGCCTGCACCAGGTGGATGTTGCCCTGAGGTACTCCCACAGGGTAATCGGCTTCAACAGGGGTTCCATTCTCTACGACGGATCACCGCAAGGGCTCACCCCGGAAAGGATTGCGGAGATCTACGGGTCCGAGCCGGCGGAGCTCGCGATCCAGGCGGGGTAGACCTCATCCCCATGCAGGTCGACGTTTTCATCAGGCGCAGGAACAACGGCCTGCTCATGCTCGGCCTGTTTGCAGCCGTGACCATCGGCGCGGTCGTGCTC
>Ga0209415_10010584_pt1 | contig 15651 bp, 11 predicted proteins | sample PeaSoiSIISIP2007_FD_187696 | JGI IMG/M metagenome (GOLD analysis project Ga0209415, IMG submission 187696) | Peat soil microbial communities from Weissenstadt, Germany - SII-SIP-2007 (SPAdes) (version 2) | ecosystem: Environmental > Terrestrial > Soil > Wetlands > Peat | place: Germany... | reverse complement strand
CTTGCCGTCCTGGTTGGTCACGTCCGCGTCCCAGCGCACCTCGCCGTGCTCGGCGTCCTCCCGCGGCGTGATCTGCTTGCAGGTCAGCGTCACGGTGAGCTCGTCACCGGGGTATACGGGGGCGAGGAAGCGCAGGTTCTCCAGGCCGTAGTTGGCCAGCACGGGCCCCGGATCGGGCTGGACGAACAGGCCGGCCGCGAAGGAGACGATGAGGTACCCGTGGGCCACCCGGCCGTCGAAGAACGGGTTGGCCCGCGCGGCCTCCTCATCCATGTGGGCGTAGAAGGTGTCGCCGGTGAACTCGGCGAAGTGCTCGATGTCGGCCAGCGTCACCCGGCGCGGGCCGGCCACCACGCTGTCACCGATGCGCAGTTCGGCGAGCGGCTTACGGAACGGGTGACCGCCCGCCGTGTTCCGCTCGGTACCGGGTATCCAGCGGCCGGTGACCGCCGACAGCACGCGCGGGCTGGCCTGGACCGCGGTGCGCTGCATGTGGTGCATCACGCCGCGCATGCCACCCATCTCCTCCCCGCCGCCGGCCCGCCCGGGCCCGCCGTGCACGAGCATGGGCAGCGGTGAGCCGTGCCCGGTCGACTCGGGCGCGTCGTCGCGGTCCAGGACGAGCAGCCGGCCGTGCCACGGAGCCAGGCCGAGGACCACCTCGCGGGCGAACTCCGCGTCGGCGGTGACGACCGAGCCGGCCAGGCTGCCCCGGCCGCGTGCCGCTAGGTCGATCACCTCCGCGGCGCCGTCATAGCCGATGATCGTGCTGACCGGCCCGAAGGCCTCTACCTGGTGTGGCTCAGGCCGCCCCGGGTCGTCGCTGTGCAGCAGCAGCGGGGCGATGAACGCCCCGCGCTCGGCGCTGGCCCCGACGACCTCCACGTGGTCGGGGTCGCCGAAGATCAGCCGTCCCGCCGTCAGCAGGGCCTTGACCGAACGGCGTACCTCCTCGCGCTGCTCGAGGCTGGCCAGCGCGCCCATCCTGACGTCATCCCGGGCTGGGTTGCCCACCACCACCGTGGCCAGCCGGTCGCGCACCGCCTCGGCCACCTGGCCCGCCAGGGCCGCCGGGACGAAGGCCCGCCGGATCGCGGTGCACTTCTGGCCGGCCTTGACCGTCATCTCGGTGACCAGCTGACGCACGTACAGGTCGAACTCCGGAGTGCCTGCGTGGGCGTCCGGGCCGAGGATGGAGCAGTTCAGCGAGTCCGCCTCGGCGTTGAACCGGACCGACCGGCTCACGACCGCGGGGTGCGCCCGCAGTTGCTGCGCGGTCGCGGCCGACCCGGTGAACGACACCAGGTCCTGCTCGCCGGCGTGGTCGAGCAGTCCGCTGGCGCTGCCGCAGACCAGCTGAAGCGAGCCGGGCGGCAGCAGCCCGGTTTCGAGCATGAGCTCGACCAGCCGGGCGGTCAGGTACGCGGTCTGGGTGGCCGGCTTGACCAGGGTCGGCACGCCGGCGATAAACGCGGGCGCGAACTTCTCCAGCGGGCCCCAGACGGGGAAATTGAACGCGTTGATCTGCACCGCGACCCCGCGCCGCGAGGTGAGGATGTGCTGGCCGACGAAAGCGCCGCCCCGGCCCAGTGGCTCGACCGCCCCCTCGGCCAGGACGACGTCGTTCGGCAGCTCGCGCTTGGCCTTGCTGGCGTAACTGAGCAGCACGCCGATGCCGCCGTCGACGTCGAACTTGGCGTCGCCGAGCGTCGCCCCGGTACGCGCGGACAGCGCGTACAGCTCCGGCCGGTGCTCGCGCAGCATCTGCCCGACGGACTTGAGCAACCCGGCCCGCTGGTGGAAGGTCAGCTCGCGAAGCGCCGGGCCGCCCGTGGCACGGCCGTAATCCAGCGCCGCGGCGACGTCGATCCCGGCCGAGGAGACCCGGGCGACCTCCTCGCCGGTGACCGCGTCGAGCACGGGCCTGCCCTCGTCGGTCGGCTCGGTCCACGCTCCGCACACATAGCTTCGCAGCGCGGTCATCGTCGGCTCCTCCCTCGCATCCCCCTGAGTTTCCCCCACACCCCCCGAAGAACCACCCCGCCCTCGCAGCCATCGTAGGTGGCAGCCGCGCCGTAGTACACCACGACCGGCGTCCCCTTTGTCGGATTTGCCGGACTTAAGGACGGAATGACTATGTGGCAAGACCTGCAGCCTGACGACCCTGGACGGATCGGGCCCTACCGGCTCCGCGGAGTACTGGGCTCGGGTGGCATGGGCCGGGTGTTTCTGGGCGCGTCGGCGGACGGCCAGCTGGTGGCGGTGAAGGTGATCCGCGCCGACCTGGCCGCCGACCCTGAGTTCCGGGCGCGCTTCCGGCGGGAAGTCACCGTGGCGCGCAAGGTGAGCAGCCGCTTCACCGTGCCGCTGATCCACGCGGATACCGATGGCGCGGTGCCGTGGCTGGCCACGGCCTATGTGACCGGGCCATCGCTGGCTGAGGCGGTGACGGAGCACGGGCCCCTGCCCGTGCGGTCGGTGCTGGAACTCACGGCGGGGCGGCCCGAGTCGGCCACCCGCACGTTCCTCGAGCTTCCGGAGACCGGCGACCCGTCCAGGACCGTCACGTCCGCCAGATCGTCGCCGGTCTCCCGGCCCGCTGCTGGCCGTCCCGGGCGGCACGAGGGCCGACGCCACCGTCGGCGGCTGGCCCGCCCGCTCACGATCGCCTCGATGGTCGTCGGGCTGCTGGCGGCATCAGCCGCGGGTGGTATCGCGCTGGCCGCGTCGGCGCACCAGACGCCTGGCATGCACTCCGGGCAGGCCGTATCCGGGCACATGACCTCGCCCACCGCCGCCCCGAGAGTGGCGGCACCGAGCGGATCGGCGGCGCCCACCCCGTCGGCGTCTTGAGCCGACCTGAGCGTTCAGTGGCTGAAGGACTGGCGCTTGGCCTGGATCTCGGGCGGCGGCTGGGTCTGCGGGTGATGCTCGAGGATCCGCACGTGCATCCGCATGTCATCGAGCAGCAGGTTGGCCAGGTCCATGCTGAAGCCGTTCCTGATGACGATCCGCATCACCGCGGTGTCCGTCATGTCTTCGGGGAACGTGTACGCCGGCACCTGCCAGCCGCGCTGGCGCAGCCGCTCGGACAGGTCGAACACCGAGTATTCCGTGACGTCGTCGCGCAGCTTGAACGCGAACACCGGGAGATCACTGCCGTCGGTGAGCAGCTCGAACGGGCCCATCTTGGCGATCTCGCCGGACATGTAGAGCGAAATGTCCTGGCAGGTCTGCTGGACGTGCCGGTAGCCCTCCCAGCCGAGCCGGAGGAAGTTGTAGTACTGCGCGGCGACCTGCGCGCCGGGCCGGGAGAAGTTCAGCGCGAAGGTGGGCATCTCGCCGCCCAGGTAGTTGACCTTGAAGACCAGTTCGTCGGGCAGCGCGTCCGGGGTCCGCCAGATGATCCAGCCCACCCCGGGATACACCAGGCCGTACTTGTGGCCCGAGGTGTTGATCGAGGCGACCCGCGGCACCCGGAAGTCCCACTCCAGGTCCCGGTGCAGGAACGGCGCGACGAACCCGCCCGACGCCCCGTCCACGTGCACCGGAATGTCGAGGCCCCGTTGGGCCTCCAGCCGGTCCAGGGCCTGGCTGACCTCCAGCACCGGTTCGTAGCTGCCGTCCATGGTGGAGCCCATGATCGCGACCACGCCGATGGTGTTCTCGTCGCACTTGGCCGCGGCTTCGGCCGCGCCCAGATGCAGCCGCCCAGGGACCATCGGCACGTAGCGGGGCTCCACCTGCCAGTAGCGGCAGAACTTCTCCCAGCACACCTGCACGTTCGTGCCCATGACCAGGTTCGGCTTGGCGTTGTCCAGCCCGGCTGCCTGGCGCCGGGCCCGCCAGCGCCACAGCAGCGCCATCCCGCCGAGCATGCAGGCCTCGCTCGAGCCGGTGGTGGAGCAGCCGGTGGCCTGACTCCTGTCCGGCGCGTTCCACAGGTGGGACAGGACATTCACGCAGCGCCGCTCGAGCTCGGCGGTCTGCGGGTACTCGTCCTTGTCGATCATGTTCTTGGCCGCGGTCTCGGCCATCAGCAGCGCGGCCTCCGGCTCCATCCAGGTGGTGACGAACGTGGCCAGGTTGAGGCGGGCGTTGCCGTCCAGGATGAGCTCGTCGCGGACGATCTGCAGCGCGGTGCGCGGCAGCACCCCGTGCTCAGGCAGCTTGTAGCGGGGGATCTCGCAGGTCTTCTCGCGGAAGTAAACCGGGTTGATCTCGAGTTCTTCGTCTCGGGCGGACTCGTCCACCTTGGTGTGCAGCGGCATTGGCAGTCTCCCTGGCTGTCGGATAAGGCGATAGACCAGCCTCTCCCAAAGGGTCAGGCTAACGCGCCCGGCCCGAGTTCCCCGTCATGCGCGGCGGGTGAAGCCCCTCCCGCTCGTCCGTGCCTGCATTCTTACGCGGCCCGGGCCGTCGCGGTCGGCTTCGAGCGCGGCCTGCTGCCCCGGCCCTCCTAAGCCGGCCCGGCCGCCCGGAACCCGCGGGCCAGCGGCGGTGGCCACGGCCTGCCCGGCCAGGATGTCGCGAAGCTCGTGCGTGACGGGGTCTGGATACTGATCGAGCGTCGCTTCAAGATCGCGGCGCTGGGCCGGGGTGGAGTAGACCGACAGCTGCCGCTCCAGCTCCGAGCGCCGCAGCCGGTCCGCCAGGGGGGTTCCCGGCAGCAGCGGGGCCGACAGCAGGAGCAGGAGCCCGGGCAGGAGAACCACGCTGCCTGCCGTGCTGCCGCGCAGGACGACGCCGGCCGCCGTGAGCGCGGCTCCGGCCAGCAGAGGCCGCCACCGGGCCCGCACGGCGCGGGTCAGGGGCACCAGGGCGACGATGGCGAGCATCGCGGCCGTCCGGATCCGCCGGCGGACCGGTTTGGCCCGGGCCAGCCGCGGTCCCCGCGGGCCGCCGTACGGGTTGGCTGAGCTGGCGGATTGGGTCCACACCACCAGGTTGCGCCGATGCCGTCGCAGTCTCATCGCAGCCTCCCATAAGGCTCCGCTCTGCGTAGGCACGATTTTACGCTGCAGCGTTCCGGGCGGCAGATACCACGTTCCGTTCGGAATCAATGATCTTTTCCGATGTACCGGCAGAACAGGTAGCCGCGGTCCTCCAGGACGTGGGCCAGGGTGAGCGACTGCGGCGCCGTCCCCGATAGCGGGACGCCGGCCACGATCCGGTCCGGGCCCGGGCCGGCCAGCAGCGGGCCGATGGTCAGGCACAGCTCGTCCAGCAGGCCGGCCGCGGCGATCTGGGCCAGCAGGCGCGGCCCTCCCTCGGCGAGCATCCGCCGGTGACCGCGCTCGGCCAGCGCGGCGACGGCCGCCTTCAGGTCAACGCTCTCCTGGCCGGCCACGATGACCTCGGCCGGCCCGTCCAGGGCGGCGCGGCGGTCGGCCGGGGCCTGTGCCGTGGTGATGACGATCGTCCGGGCCGACGGCGGGGCCGCCGCGATGAGGCGGCTGGACGGGTCGAGGTCGAGCCGCGCGGTAATCACCGCGATCGGCGGGGTGGGGGTCCGGCCCGGCCGCAGGTCCGGCCAGAGCTCGTGCCGGCGCACCGGCGCGTAGCGCTCGGCCCGGACCGTCGCCGCGCCGACCAGAATCACGTCGGCCAGCGTGCGGAGCAGCGCGAACAGGTGCCGGTCAGCCTGCGAGGACAGGCCGGAGGTGACGCCGCCGAGGTACGCGGCCCCGTCCGCGCTGGCGACCATGTTGGCGCGCAGCCAGGGCCCGGGCGGGTACTCGTACAGTCCGGCCAGGTCGGTGTCCCTGAGGTCGGAGGCGGCGAAGATCTGGCGCACGGTCAGTCCGCCGACCGCAGCACGACGGCGGCCCGGGCGCCGACCTCGACTTCGCTCTTCGGGATCAGGATGACTCCAGTCTCCTCGTTGCTGGCGGTCGCCGTCCTGGTATCGATCACGACCTCCCAGCCGGGCGCCAGGCTGGCCTCGGGCAGGGTGAACGTGAGCGCGGCGCTGTGCGCATTGAACAACAGCAGGAACTTGGCGTCCACCACCCTCCCGCCCCGCGGATCCGGTTCGCTGATCGCCTCGCCGTTCAGCAGGGCGGCGAGCGACTGGGCGTAGCCGGTCTCCCAGTCTTCCTGGGTCATTTCCTGGCCGGTCGGGGTCAGCCAGGTGATGTCGCTGGCCTCGTCGTCCGGTCCCCTCCGGCCACGGAAGAACCGGCGTCGCCGGAACACCGGGTGGTCGCGGCGCAGCCCGGCCAGGATCTCGGTGAACCGCAGCAGGTCCCGTTCGGTGTCCGCCAGACCCCAGTCCAGCCAGGAGATCTCGTTGTCCTGGCAGTAGCCGTTGTTGTTGCCGCCCTGCGTCCGGCCCATCTCATCCCCGGCCAGCAGCATCGGGACGCCCTGGGACAGGAACAACGTGACCAGGAAATTCCGCTTCTGCCGGGCGCGCAGCGCGTCGACGGCGGGATCGTCGGCCGGGCCCTCGACGCCGCAGTTCCAGGACCGGTTGTCGTCGGTGCCGTCGCGGTTGCCCTCGCCGTTGGCCTCGTTGTGCTTGTGGTTGTAGCTGACCAGGTCCTGCAGGGTGAACCCGTCGTGGCAGGTGACGAAGTTGATCGAGGCGACCGGGTGGCGCCCGCTGGTCGCGTACAGGTCGCTGGACCCGGTGAGCCGCGACGCGAACTCGCCGATGGCCTCCGGGCGGCCCCGCCAGAAGTCCCGGACGGTATCGCGGTACTTCCCGTTCCATTCGGTCCACAACGGCGGGAAGTTGCCGACCTGGTAACCACCCTCGCCGACGTCCCACGGCTCGGCGATCAGCTTCACCTGGGAGACCACCGGGTCCTGCTGGACCAGCTCGAAGAACGTGGACAGCCGGTCCACGTCGTGCAGCTCCCTGGCCAGCGCCGCGGCCAGGTCGAACCGGAACCCGTCCACGTGCATCTCCAGGATCCAGTACCGCAGCGAGTCCATGACCAGCTGCAACGCGTGCGGGTTACGGGCGTTGAGGCTGTTTCCGCAGCCGGTGTAGTCCAGGTACCGCCACGGCTCGGAGCCGTCGAGCCGGTAGTAGGCGCTGTTGTCGATGCCGCGGAAGGACAGCGTGGGTCCCATGTGGTCGCCCTCGGCGGTGTGGTTGTACACCACGTCGAGGATGACCTCGATGCCCGCCGCGTGCAGGGCCTTGACCATGGTCTTGAACTCGCTGACCTGCTCGCCGCGCTGCCCGGCCGAGGAGTACCGGTTGTGCGGGGCCAGGAACCCGATCGTGTTATAGCCCCAGTAGTTCGTCAGGCCGCGCGCGACCAGGGACTCCTCGGGCACGAACTGGTGCACCGGCATGAGCTCCACCGCGGTGACGCCGAGGCGCTGCAGGTGGGCGATCACGGCGGGATGCGCCAGGCCGGCGTAGGTGCCGCGCTGCTGCTCCGGGACTTCGGGATGGCGCAGGGTCAGCCCCCGTACGTGCGCCTCGTAGATGACCGTCTCGTGGTAGGGGATCCGCGGCGCCCGGTCGGGGCCCCAGTCGAAGAACGGGTTGATGACCACGTTCTTCGGCATGTTCGGCGCGCTGTCCGCGGTGTTCCGCCTCTTCGGGTTGCCGAACTGGTAGTCGAACAGCGATCCGTCCCACCGGACGTTTCCCTCGACCGCCTTGCCGTACGGATCGAGCAGCAGCTTGGAGTCATCGCAGCGCAGCCCGCGCGGGGGATCGTAGGGACCGTGCACGCGGTAACCGTAGCGCTGCCCCGGCGCGACGCCGGGCAGGTAGGCGTGCCAGACGAAGCCATCGACCTCGGTCATCTCGACCCGTTCCTCGGTGAGAGGCTCCTCGTCACCCCCGCCGAGATCGGAGAACAGGCACAGCTGGACCTGCTCGGCGACTTCGGAGAACAAGGCAAAGTTCGTCCCCCACCCGTCCCAGGTCGCGCCGAGGGGATAGGGCGTTCCTGGCCAGGTACGCATTCGCCCCCTTCTTCTGCGAGTCAGGACGCCTTGGGCCGGCGGCCGACTCTACCGGGTACGCGCATGCCCGGAGGGACGTACGATACCGGGTCGTGATCTGCGGTCTGGCGATCCTCGGGTTTTTCCCGCGGACTATCAGAGGTTTTACCCAGTTTTACGCCGCAGCCCGCCGCCGTGTTCCCGCCGCCTGGTACCGGTCGAGCACCACGTCGGCCACCTCCGGCGTCGCGCCGAGCGCCGGTGATACCGCAGCCGCCCCCGCGGCCAGCGACGCGTCCCGGATCCGGTCGGCGAACAGGCCGGGAGCCAGGAGATAGCTGGCCACCACCACCCGCCGGGCCCCGGCCTTCCGCAGCTCCGTCACGGCCTGCGCAGGCGTCGGGCCGGCGGTGCCGCCTGCGGCGGCGGGCGACGCGTACGCCGGCCGGACCGCGAACCAGCCGGTCCCGGCCTGCCACTGCGCCGCGAGGCGCGCGATGGTGGCGTTGGCCGCCGGATCGCTCGACCCGGCGGCCGCGAGGACCACGCCGACCTCTGCCGGGTTCTCCAGCGCCACCTCGGGCAGGCGCCGCTCGAGCGCGCGGAGCAGCCGCGGGTCCGGCCCGAGCGGGTCGCCGTACGTGATCCGCATCCCGGCCCCGGCCCGGGCCAGCACGCGCGGGATATCGGTCTTGCTGTGGTACGCCGCGGTGAGCAGCAGCGGCAGCACGGTAACCCGCGCGTCCGGCCCGAACGTGCGCATGACCTGCGGCAGTGACGGCGCGGCGTGACCCAGGTAGGCGACGCGCAGTTCCGGCAGGCTCAGGCCGCGCGCCGCGGCCCGGGCGGCCACCAGGGGCACCAGGTCGCCGATGGCCGCCGCCGCCCGCGGGTCCGCGCTGCCGTGCGCCACGGCCACGAAACCGCCTTCAGGCTCTGCTGGCTTTTCCTTCTGGGGGGACCCATCCCCCCAGACCCCCCTTGGGAGAGACGACCCCCCTGAGACCCCCCGTTCAGGCATGGATGCCGCACTCGGTCTTGCCCGTCCCGGCCCAGCGCCCGCTGCGCGGGTCGGCACCGAGCTCCACCCGGCTCGTGCAGGTCGCGCAGCCGATCGAGGGGTAGCCGTCGTAGACCAGCGGGTTGACCAGCACGCCGTTAGTGGTGATGTGGTCGTCGACCTGCTTCTGGGTCCAGCTGACGATCGGGTTGACCTTGACCATCTCCCGCCGGTCGTCCCACTCGACCACCTGGGTCTGGCGGCGGTTGCTGGTCTCGTCCCGGCGCACGCCGGTGATCCACGCGTCATAGTTGGTCAGCGCCCGCTCCAGCGGCTCGACCTTGCGCAGGTAGCAGCACAGGTCCGGGTTACGCCCGTACAGCCGCGGGCCGAGCTCGGCGTCCTGCTCCGCGACGGTGCGCGACGGGGTGACGTTGACCAGGCGGATCGGGTACACGACCGCCACCGCGTCCCGGGTGCCGATCGTCTCGGCGAAGTGGTAGCCGGTATCGAGGAAGACCACGTCGATGCCGGGCCGGACGGCCGAGGCCAGCTGGATGATCACCGCGTCGGTCATGGACGAGGTGACGCAGATCCGGTCCCCGAACGTGTCGGTAGCCCAGCGGATGACCTCTTCGGCCGGCGCGTCGGCGAGTGCCTCAGCGGCTTGTTCGGCGAGGGTTCGCATGAGCTCGGGGTCCTCCAGGGGCGTCAGCGCCAGGCCGCGCGTTACGACTGGACTCACAGCGTGACTCCTATTCCGGCAAAGCGTAGCTGGAAACTCCTGGTGCAACTGCGGCAATGCCACTCACCGTCGCTCGCGCCCCGCGGTTCGAGGTCCTCCTCGCCGCAGTAAGGGCAGTAAAACGGCACAGCCCGGGTGCTCATGTGAGCTCCCCCTCACCGGCCCGCGCGGTCCAGGCGGCGAAGCTCTCGCCCGGCTCCCGGCCCGCCTCGAACCTGCGCAGCACCCGCTCCACGTAGTCGGGCAGCTCCTCGGCTGTCGTCTTGAGGCCGCGCAGCTTGCGGCCGAAGCCGGAGCCGCTGCCGTCCCCGCCGTTCAGGCTGCCGCCCAGGTGCACCTGGAAGCCCTCGACCTGTGTTCCGTCCGGGCCGGTGACCAGCGAGCCCTTCAGCCCTATGTCGGCGGTCTGGATCCGGGCGCAGGAGTTCGGGCAGCCGTTCACGTTGATCGTGACCGGGGTGTCGAACCCGGGCATGCGCCGCTCGAGCTCGCCGATCAGGTCGGCGGCCCGGGACTTGGTCTCCACGATGGCGAGCTTGCAGAACTCGATGCCGGTGCAGGCCATGGTGTGGCGGCGGAAGGCGCTGGGCCGGGCCGGCAGGTCGGCGCGGTCCAGCTCCTCGACCAGATCGTCCGTGCGGTCCGGCGGGACGTCGAGGATGACCATCTTCTGCTCGGTGGTGGTGCGTACCCGGCCGCTGCCGTACGTGGCGGCCAGGCGGGCGATGACGTCCAGCGCGTCGGCCGACAGACGGCCCACCGTCGGCGCGAACCCTACGTAGTAGTTCCCATCCCGCTGCTGGTGGACGCCCACGTGGTCACGGATCCCGTGCGCCGGCGGCGCCGGCGCGGGACCGTCCGGCAGCGCGTACCCGAGGTACTCCTTCTCCAGCACCTCACGGAACTTCTCCGGCCCCCAGTCCGCGACCAGGAACTTGATCCTGGCCCGGTGCCGCAGCCGGCGGTAGCCGTAGTCCCGGAACAGCCCGGTCACCCCCGCCCACACCTCGGGGACCTGGCCGGGCCGGACGAACGCGCCGAGGCGCTGCCCGATCATCGGGTTGGTGGACAGGCCGCCGCCGACCCACAGGTCATACCCGGCCTCTCCGGCCTCGTTGACCACCCCGGCGAACGCCACGTCGTTGATCTCGTGGATGGCGCACTGCGCCGTGCAGCCGCTGATCGAGGACTTGAACTTGCGCGGCAGGTTGGAAAACGCGGAGTCGCCGATGTACGCCTCGCCGATCGCCGTGATCTCCGGCGTGGCGTCGATGATCTCCTGCGCGTCCAGGCCGGCCAGCGGGCAGCCGAGGATCACTCGGGGCGTATCCCCGCAGGCCTCGGTGGTGCTCAGCCCCACCGACTCCAGGGCGTCCCAGATGGCGGGCACGTTCTCGATCTCGACCCAGTGCAGCTGGATGTTCTGCCGGTCGGTGACGTCCGCGGTGCCGCGGGCGTACCGGCGGGAGATGTGGGCGATGGTGCGCAGCTGCCGGTTGTCGAGCTGGCCGCCGTCGATCCGGATCCGCAGCATGAAGTAGCGGTCGTCGAGTTCCTCCGGCTCGAGCACCGCGGTCCTGCCGCCGTCGATGCCGGGCCGGCGCTGGGTGTACAGTCCGTACCAGCGGAAACGGCCGCGCAGGTCGGCCGGGTCGATGGAGTCGAAGCCGTACTTGGAATAGACGTCGAGGATCCGCTGCCGGACGTTGAGCCCGTCGTCGTTCCTCTTGTTCTCCTCGTTCTTGTTCAGCGGCTCGCGGTAGCCGAGGGCCCACTGGCCCTCGCCCCGCTTTCGTCGTGTCTTGGTCGCGACTGGCATCGAGGTTCCTTCAGGCTCGGGGACGCGCGGCCGCGAGACCCGTGGGTTGCTGCTTTCTGTGCCCAGCCGCGCCGGCCCGGCCCCTGTCCAGGGGTCAGCGGAGACGTGGCGGGCGGGTGTTACAGCAGGAAAGCACCCGGCATCGCGAGCGCGCCCGGTCAGTTATCCAGGGCGGCGATCATCGGGTGTCGCGACAGATGGCGCTGCGGACGCGCAGGAGGTCGACGTGCCGGCGCACGACGAGCAACGGGTCCGTAACACTCATTACAGCAGGATCACACGTAACCGATCCGGCTGTCCAGGACCAGTCCGGCATCAACACAGTGGGGATGCTCACAGCCGGCGCCATGGCCGTGGCAACAGGGCCGCCTCGCACGCTATTCCTCCCCGGACCCCTTGAAGCCTTCAGCCCTGGCGGATCCAGCTGAGCGACGGCTCGGCCTGCGAAGGCGCCGATTCCGCGGTCGGCTGGTGCTGGCAGTCGCACCAGGTGCCGCCGGGGCAGTCCTCGTGATGGCGCTTCCGGCACGGTACGCAGATCATGTCCCTATTGTGCGGTCCCCGCCCGTGCGGGTACACCGAGGACATGACCAGCAATCCCGGCCACTACGTGCTTCCCTTCCCCGACCGGCGGGCGGCCGGCCGCATGCTCGCGGAACGGCTCGCCGGCGCTGTGGACCTGAGTCAATGGACCGAACGGGCCGTGGTGCTCGGGCTGCCGAGAGGTGGCGTGGCGGTGGCGAAGGAGGTCGCCGCGGTCATGGGACTGCCGATGGACGTCATCGTCACCCGCAAGATCGGCTACCCGCCCCAGCCGGAGCTCGGCGTCGGCGCCATCGCGGAGGGACTGCGGGAGCCCGTCTATGACGCCAGGCTGCTGGACCGGCTGGGGCTGGTGCCCGAGGACCTGGCCGGGGTGGTAGCAGCCGAGGAAGCCGAACTCGGCCGGCGGGTGCGGATCTACCGCGGCGGCAGGCCGCCGCCTCCCGTCGCCGGATGGTGCGCGATCGTGGTCGATGACGGCCTGGCCACCGGCGGGACGGCGCGAGCCGCCCTCAGATCGCTGCGGTCCGCGCAGGCAGCGCACCTCGTCCTCGCGGTGCCGGTCGCCCCCTGCTCGGCGGCCGAATCCTTGCGCTCGGAAGCCGACCAGGTGATCATCTTGGCCGCGCCCAGCCGGTTCTCATCGGTAGGAGAGTGGTATAAGGCCTTCGGCCAGCTGACCGACGCCGACGTCCTGGCCCTGCTGAATGGCTGAGATTCTCTTACGAGGTCTTACGGGCCTTTACGGGGTCTTACGGGCCTCAGGCCGCGTTGGCGCGGCGCATGCGGCGGCGGCGCTCAGCCGAGCGCTCGTCCTCGTTCAGCCCGCCCCAGGTGCCGTACTTCTCCGGCCGCGACACGGCGTAGTTCAGGCACTCGAGCCGTACCGGGCAAGCAGCGCAAATCTCCTTGGCCTTGCGCTCCCTGACCTCCCGCTCCGGCTGGCGCTCGCCGTCCGGGCCGAAAAAGAGCAACAGGTCCTCGCCACGGCACGCTGCAGCATCCTGCCAACCCCAGTTAGGGCGGGGAAGCACAGCCGACTGCCGACGTACCTGCGACATGGATCAATCACCTCAACCAAGATGCATCAAATCGTGCGTTACAGTGGAGCGTCAGGCTCGTGAACATGCGAACGCGAGCCGGACTTGTCCGGGAACCTCCGTTGCAAGATACAACGTGTCTTGGTGACATGGTGTTCCCGTACGCAGGTAAGGCCATCGCGTAAGCAAACGGTCACTATACCGAACGGCTGGCACCAGCGCGGCGGTTCACCCGTCCTTGCTAACCATCGCGCGGGCCCCTGCATGCCCGCGGACAATGATGCCATCCCCGATGGTCATCTCGCACGCGGGGTGGCGAAATTCACCGCCCGATTTCCGGCTTCTTTCCCGGGCGTCCTCCAGGCTGCGGCTAGCCTGCCTGGCAATAGTCGTGACGAACTGGACAAAGGGAAGTGGGCACGCCACCATGGGCAGCATGTCAGCGTCGGACGCAGCGCCCCTGCCCCGGCTCGGCGAGGTTTTCTTCGACGTGCGCGGCAGCTCCCGCAGCATGCGCTTGAGCTGGTATGCGGATACCGGGATCTCGGTGTTCAGCATCTGGCAGGGAGGGACCTGTACCGGTACGTTCCGGCTGCCCCAGGAGGAACTGGCCAGGCTGATCGACGCCTTGCAGCGCGGCATGTACCCCGGCTACCCCGACCCGCGGGACCCGCGCGGCTATGCGCGGCAGCTTCCCGGTGCCCCGACCGACCCGAGGCTCACGGCGCTGCCCGGTTACGGGGGTGGTCGCGATTTCGGCCGTGAGGCTGATTTCACCGGCCCGGTGACGGGTGATTTCCGCGCCCTGCGCGCCGACGATCCGGCCGGCACGATGGTGCTCGGCAGCGCTTCTCCCCGCGCCCTGCCGCCCGGAGGCGGTTACAGCGACCAGTCCCGCTACCCTGAGCAGGCCCAGTACCCCGAGCCGGCCCGCTACGCCGAGCCAGCTCCGTACCGTGAGCAGGGGTACCTCCAGCCCGCCCAGGGCCAGTACGTGGATCAGGCCGGGTACGCCACACAGCCCCAGTACGCCGACCAGGCCTACGCCGATCAGGCGTACTCCGACCGCGCCTACTCCGATCAGGAGCGGTACGGAGCGCAGGGATCCTACGGGTCCCCGGTGCCGCAGCCTGGCCAGCGGTACGACGATCGCGGGTATCTGGTGCCCGCCGAGCAGGGCTACCAGGGATACGGGTACGCCGAGCAGGCCAGCGGCGGCCCGGATCGCGCCGACCGGGGGTACGCCGGCTCGTCCTACGGCGAGCCGACGTCACCGGGGCTCATGCCCCCGGGGCAGTCGTACTCCGGCCAGGAATACGACAGCGGAGCCTATGCCAGCCAGGGGGGCCAAGGGGTCCAAGGGGGCCAGGGGGTCCAAGGGGGCCAGGGCTACGACGACCGTGCGTACCAGCAGCAGGGTTACCAAGGGCGGGCCTACCCGGAGCAGGGGTACCCGGGCTACGGATACGCCGAGCGCGCGAGCCAGAGCGAGCCCATCGAGGCGCACGGGAGTCACCGAGGCCAGGAAGGGCCGGGGAATCCGGGCTTCGCTGCCGCCGGCAGCCGCGGCGGCTCCGGGGGATATAACGGCTCCGGAGGGTATAGCCAGCAGGGTTACCCCGAGCGAGGGTACGGTCAGCAGGGCTACCAGGAAGACGCCGCCCAGTCCGCTCCCGGCCAGGGATACGACCAGTACGGATACGCCGGGCAGGAGTACCGGGATCAGGGATACCCCGGCCAGGGCGAGGTCTACCCGGAGCAGGGCCACGGCGGTTATGACTACGCCGGCGACCAGCGGACCGGCGGCTACCCGGCGAGCTATGATCCGGGCGGCTACGACCGCCAGGACCTGAGCACCGGGGCCTACGCTGACGGCAGCTATGGCGCGCCAGGCTACGACGCCGCTGGCTATGGCGGCGGCGGCCACGAGGCTTCCGGGTACGGCCGGGCCGGATACGACGACGGTTCGGCCCGGCCGGGCGGGTACCGCCAGGTTCCGGCGGGCGGCGGGCCGCGGGACCGTGCGCAGTACGACGATCCGGAGGCGACCCCAAGCCAGCCGATGTCGTCGTTCCCCTACGATGGCGGTCCGCCGCCGGACCGGGAACATCGACGCCGTCGCCGGCGTTGACGACTACAGCCGGTGCGGCTGTGTCCCCGGGCCGCACCTACTGCCTTCGCGGAATACCGTTCGGCTGGAGCCGTGTTGTGCCTTTCGCCGAGAGGCGACCTCCGCACCGGTCAGCGTGATGAAGGGCCGGCACGCCGGCAGGCGATCATGCCCGCCGGCTGCCGGGCCTTTGCCGTCCGTGCCCACCTCCGATTGCGGCCAGTCCGATAGTCGGCGGCGCGTTCTCTGGCCGCAACGCGGCGGATGGTAAAGACTTAGACCGAGCCACGACAAGGAGGTCACTATGAACTCTGATTCCCCGGATGTGCTTGGGTCTGAAGAGGGCGGCACCGACGTGCTCGGGCCCGAGGGCGGCGGCACCGACGTCCTGGGCGGTGAGGCCGGCGGCACCGACGTCCTGGGCGGCGAGGAAGGCGGCACCGACGTCCTGGGCGGCGAGGAAGGCGGCACCGACGTCCT